>Ga0302140_10000411_pt1 | contig 53382 bp, 45 predicted proteins | sample I_Bog_E1_1_FD_202095 | JGI IMG/M metagenome (GOLD analysis project Ga0302140, IMG submission 202095) | Peat permafrost microbial communities from Stordalen Mire near Abisko, Sweden - I_Bog_E1_1 | ecosystem: Environmental > Terrestrial > Soil > Wetlands > Peat | place: Sweden: Abisko, Stordalen...
AATGGCGTTGCCGCACGAAGACACAGCGTCTCCGCGCGATGGTACGACCGGCTTGCAATACAAGTTCCAGGGTTCCAGCGCCACCGTCACCTATTCCCGGTTTAAATCCGGTGCATACCTCGCCAACGTTAAGAGGATAGCACTGAATCGTCAACCAGTCAAATTCCGCAAGAAAGCTCAATGGCGGCACGCGAACCGAAGGCTCGGCGTGCCGCCAAAAATCCCCACCAAAGGGACCGCAACTGCAACAAACGTATGAAGTTAGAGTAGTTACCTACTTTACTTCGACGGTTGCGCCAGCGTCGGCGAACTTTTTACGAATGGTCTCAGCTTCATCTTTGCTGACACCTTCTTTGACCGGCTTGGGGGCCGCATCCACCAGATCCTTGGCTTCTTTGAGGCCGAGGCTGGTGACTTCGCGAACTACTTTGATGACGTTGATTTTGTTGGCGCCAGCGGCGTTCAGAACCACCGTAAATTCGGTCTTTTCTTCCGCTGCCGGGGCTGCGGCCGCAGCCGCTCCTGCCGCGGCTACCGGGGCTGCCGCCGCCGCCGAAACACCCAGCTTTTCTTCGAGCAACTTCACGAGCTGCGACGCTTCGAGCAGCGTCAACCCCTGAATCTGGTCCGCAATTGCGTTGATATCCGCCATGATCTTAGTGACTCCCTTAAGAAATAAACTTGTTTGAAATTCTTACGACTGAAATTTGTTGTTCTGAACGCCCTGATCCACCACAACGGCCAAGTTACGTCCAACCGCGCCCAACGTCGTCACAAGTCTCTGTGCCGGAGCGTTGATGAGATAAAGCAGTTTGGCGAAAACCTCTTCCTTCGGAGGAAGACTGGCCAATTCGCCGATCGCCTTGATATCGACCGCGCGGCCTTCGACAAGGCCCGCTTTGAAAGTGAAAGCCGGGGTCGTCTTCGCGTAAGCGGTTAACGCCTTCGCGAGAGCAACGGGATCGCCCGTGGTCCACGCGAGCGACGTCATGCCCTTGAGACCCTGCAGCACCGGCTCGGCCGGCAAACCGACGGAAGCCTTCTCCGCCACGTTATTCTTGATGACCTTATAGGAACCGCCAGCGCCGCGAATGGTCTTGCGGAGGTTGAAATCCTGATCCACTGTGATCTTCTCGTATCCGGTGACGAACACGTTGTGGACAGATTCGAGCGCCTTGCGCAGGTCTTCGAAATCTTTTTTCTTGTCTTCTCTGTTCTTCATGATGTGAACCTTAAAAGCGAATCCGAACTACTCGCGGGCAGCCGCGTCCTTCGCCGACAACTCCGCAACGTCAATGGTGATGCCCGGGCTCATCGTCGAGCAAAGCGTTGCGCTCTTCACATACTTGCCCTTGGCTGCCGATGGCTTGGCCTTGAGGACGGCTGAAATCAGACTGGAAGCGTTCTCCACCAGCTTGACCGCCGAAAAGCTCGTCTTGCCAACCGGAGCGTGAATGATGCCCGTCTTATCGACGCGGAATTCCACTTTGCCGGCTTTGGTTTCAAGAACGGCCTTGGCCACATCGACAGTCACGGTCCCGGTTTTCGGGTTCGGCATGAGGCCGCGCGGACCGAGAACTTTGCCGAGTTTACCGACCGAGCGCATCATATCGGGCGTTGCGATGACAGCGTCAAAATCCGTCCAGCCTTCCGACTGGATCTTGTTGACCATGTCTTCGCCACCCACATAATCGGCGCCGGCTTCGGTTGCTTCGCGCAACTTATCGCCGCTCGTGATGACGAGAACTTTCTTGGACTTGCCGAGGCCGTTCGGCATGAGAACAGTGCCGCGCACCATCTGATCGGCGTGCTTGGGATCGACACCAAGGCGCATGTGAATTTCGACCGTTTCGTCGAACTTCGCAAACTTGATCTTCTGGAGGAGAGGGACTGCCTGGTCGAGGGGGTAAGCGCGCGTTTCGACCTGTTTAAACGCAGCGGAATATTTCTTGCCTGGTTTTTTTGCCATATTTCCTCATTGGTGCTAGCGGCGGCGCCAAAAGCGCACACCTCCCACTGAGCTATCCGAAGGGGTACGAATAAATAGTAACACGAGGGGTTTGGTTGCGCAACCCGGAGACCGCGGGGCTGTCTAATCCGCGTTAATCTGGTGGACGATGATTCGCGCCGCGTTGCACGCTGTCCTGCTGCTCTACACACTATCGGTCTCAGCGATATGGTCGCAGAGCGTGGCCTGCGTCGCTGGCAACGTTGTGTACTATTCGCGTGGGGGGATGACGAGACAGCTTACGTCGTCAGGCAGCGACTATGATCCAAGCCTGTCCATCGACGGGCGCCACGTCGTATTTGTTCGCGAGATTAGGCGCCATCCCGACGCTTCGGGGTTAGGGGAGCTCATTGAAGAGAGTCACCTATATGTGGTCGATATCGATTTGAAACAGCCGCCGCGCGCGATCCTGGCGCGGGCGGCCACACAGAGCTCCCGAAGCTTCGGATGGTTCACTGAACCGCAATTCAGCCCCACGAACAACTCGGTTTACTTCCTGGTCCCAAACTGGGCAGCGGTCACGGGTGGACTTTTCCGCCTTAACCTTGCATCGGGCAATACATCCTTTGTCGCGGCGGCTCAGAAGTTTTGGGTAGTTCCATTTGGAGTGTATTCCGGCAAGATCATTGTCTGGCAGAATCCAATGTTCGTAGGCGGAGGCAGGTACGATGTGTTCAACATGCTGGAGCCCTCCGGAGAACTGAACGGCGTTGTTGGATTCACCGAGGAAGCTGTAAAGCGCTTCCTCCAGGAAGTTGACGACGATGAGAGCTACTCCAAGTCCGGAATGCAGAGGCGATGATTCAGGTGTCCGCGAGGTGCTGATCCATATCCGGATCAACGACCAATTCCGAGTCTGCTTTAAAGGGGAAGAGAAGGTAGCATACGATGTCGAAATCGTCGAACACCACTAAGGTGGTGAAACTGGCGCCTATACACCCAGGCAAAATCCTGCTGGAAGACCTCAGGGATGAGGAGTCAGCATCAACGGACCCGCACAGGCGATTCGTGTTCCGGCAAATCGCATCAGCCTGATCGTAAACGAGAAACGTTCGAATACGGCCGACACCGCGCTACGCTTGGCGCGATTTTTTGGAACGTCCGCGGAATACTGGCTGAGCATCCAGAACCGACATGATCTCGCGAGTCTCGATCGCGACCGGATTCAGCGCGAAGTACTGCCACGGGCCGCTGCGTAGACGCAACCGTCAACCTTGCCACCAGCCTACTTCTGCGCCCGTTCCTTGACCCCGCTCGCACGGTTCAGCAGAGCCTGAGACTTAGGCAAAGCCGCAATAGCCGCTTCCACTTCGGGATCGGTCCCGAGCGCGTAGTTGCGGGATTCATCCAGATTGAAGGCCGTCTTATAGATCTCGCCCTGCAGGCGGCGCCGCAGCATATCGTATTCCTTCGTGAACTCTGCGTCGGTAAACTCGATTTTCCGGTCATGCAGCCAGCTGCGGAACTTCTCCATCTGCGCGGCGTCGACATCCCACCCGACCGGCAGCTTCTCCGTATTGACCGAGAAAAAATGCTTCGTGTAATCCGCGAACGTATAGCTCAGATAGAGGTCGGTCTCAAGCGCACCCCAGCACGCCGGAAGTCTGCCATCCTGCCCGACGCATGGGCTGGCCGGCACCTCGAACTTCTCGTCCGGAGAAATACCGCCTCCGCCGTAAACCGTGCGCCCGGTGTCCGTAGTTTTGACGTCCGCCAGATTACGCGCTTCGGTGTTCTTGCGGTAGTAATAATCGAAAAACGAAACACTGGAATAATCGCGCTGTATGAGACGGCCGCTGGGCGTGTAATACTTCGCCGTAGTCAGGGCCAAACCCGTGCTCTCCACCAGCGGAAACACCGTCTGGACCAGACCTTTGCCGAAAGTGTTATCGCCCAGAATCCAGGCGCGATCGTGATCCTGCAGGGCTCCGGAAACGATCTCCGACGCGCTGGCCGACCGGCTGTTGACAATTACCACGATGGGATATTTGTAGCCGTGATTTCCCTCGGTAGCCTTGTAAGACACTTCCTGAGAGGCGCGACCGTGCTGTGAAACCACTTCGGCGCCCTTCGGCAGCATGTGACCCGCCACGGAAACGGCCTCCGTGAGCAAACCGCCTGGATTAGCGCGCAGATCGAGCACCAGGCCCTTCAGATTCTCTTCGCCAAGTTTTTGCAACGCCGCGTCGAAATCGCCGCCCGTCGTCTCGATAAACTCTTCCAGCTTGATATAGCCAATGCCAGGCTTGATCATGAAGGCCGAGGGCACGCTCGACCGCGGGATAGCATCGCGAACGACGTTGAAAGTCAGTTCCTTGCCTGCTTCGCCGCGCAGTACCTTGATTTGCACTTCGGTGCCGCGTGCGCCGCGCAACAGGTCGGCGACTTCGGTCGAACTCAGGCCGGCAGCGCTGTGACCGCTGACGTTGGCGATCACATCGTTGGGCAGCAAGCCGGCTTTGTACGCAGGGGAGCCCACAAACGGATGCACCACGATGGTCTGGTTATTCCTGCCCACCACTTCCATGCCGACACCGTAATAGTGCCCGCTCTGGTCCTCGCGCATCGCCTTCAATGCCCTCGGATCGAAGAAATGGGAATGCGGATCGAGCGTCAGCAACATGCCCGGAATCGCACCGTCGTAAATCGCCTGATCGGGATTCAGGGGATCGGCGAAATTCTGCTGCACCGTCGAGTAGAGACTGGTGAAATCCCGCAGGCTGGTGCTGAGATCGTCTTCGCTGCTGCCAGCGTAAACGGGCTGCGCGCTGAGAGCGCATGTCAGCGCCACCACTGGAATCAGGAAAATGAAGCGGCGTGACGAACCGATGTGGGCCATAACGAAGTAAGACCTCCTGTTGAGCCCGCGTCGGCAGCTCTATAAACAAAGTGTATCAGTTACGTCAGACGAAACCGACAGTTCGAGGTTAGGCTTTTTACGAAATAATACAGCGGTCCGGCCCACCGGGCCCGGTATTATCTTCCAGGACCACCCATGGTGCCCATCCGGCCCGCACCGCTCATCCCGCGACCGCCCCCCATGCCACCGCGGATGGCCGTCGAGGGAGGAACCACGCCCTTGATCCGCAGATACACAGCCATGCTGCCGTAGCATTCGTTGTCGTGGACGTTAACGCCGGCGAGCGCACCCGCGCGCGAACTCTGTCCCCGGCCGGCGCTGATCATTTCGAGCGCATTCGCGTCCGTCAGCGAATCGAAGGCCTTGTCGCAAAGGTCGAAGGAAGCCTGCAGCGCCGCCACCAGATCCGCCTTGCTGGTCTTCGTTGCCGCATCGCCGCGCGCCGCCGCGCCATTCAGCGCCGAACAGGTCCCGGTCTGCGCGTCCGCTACATGCGCCACCCATTTTCCGAAGGTCATTTCCTCGGGCACCGGCGAGAAACCGTAGCCGGATTCCGGCATCGCGTTGGCCGCGCCCAGCAGATTGTTCTTGACCTGCGTATAACCGCGCTTCACTTCGCTCGAGAGACCGGGCTGCATCGGCGCGCCCTGCGCGAACACCGCGTTACAACACGCGGCGGCCATCGTTAACATGAGAATGGTTCGTTTCATACAATCAGTGTACTGCCTGCCCGCCCGACCCGTCGCCCCACAACGTAAACGCCGCCCAGTAAAACGGATGCGAATACGCCTGCGAATGCAGCATGGACAAACCCGCCTGCCGCAACGCCGCCGACCGTGTGGTTTCGTTTACCGCGTAATCTCGGTAAAACGCCGTCATGAAACTCCGCGATGCCGCCGAATCCACTTTCCACAGGCTCAGCATCGATGACGACGCCCCGGCTGCCGAAATCGCCCACCCCATTCCGATCATTCCTTCGCCTGGCCCCGTACTCCCGAGCGCGGTTTCGCACGCGGAAAGCACCACCAGATCCGCCCGCAGGTGCAGCGACATCAGATCCAGCGCCGTGACCATCCCGCCCTCCGTATCTTTCTCGCCACTGCCCAAACCGCCGCTACCCAAACGAACATATGACGCTAATGGATCGCTGTTATTCAGACCCGCGTGCGCCGCCAGGTGTATGATCCCGGCGGATGGCGCCTGCGCCCGCAACGCCGCCGCCGTCGCCGCGGTTCCCGTCAACACCGTCGCCGAGCCCCGCGGATAATTCGCGCTGATTTCCGCCACCTCAAGCGCCGCGTCCGGCAAAGGCGCGGACGAGGGCAGCGGATTGCCCAGCGCCAGCAGGCGAACCCCGTCCTTCCCCGCGGTGTGCCTGCGTTCGTGGATTTCACTCGCAGCAGTCAGCGAAGGCGCCACCGTCACCGCCCGCGTTTCGATAACATGCCGACCCGCCGCGTCCACCAGCGCCTCGAACGGTACATCCCACAAAGCTCCGTCCGGCGAAACAATCCAGTTCGTGGTGCCCCGCAAACCGGCCATCGCAGGCGCCAGCAACCGATTGAAGAGATGCTGCGCGGCAGCCCTGTAACCCGGTTCGCGATCCGCCAGTTGCTCCCGGAACTGAACCGCCTCCGCCGCCAGAGTATGTTTCGGATCGGGCAGGAAATACGCCGAAACAACAGGCTTTCCTTCGCCCTTCACCACAAAAAGCGCCACGCCCGCAGGGACGAGAAAATAGTCGAGCAGCGCCGTTTTCCCGTCAGGCAGCAACTCCGCCAGCTGGTCCTGGCTCGCCGGCTCGAAATCGGCCGCCTGCACCGCAAGCTGCGGGTGATCGTCGTAAACGCCGCGACGGAACAACCGGAACTCGCGCATCACGTCCTCTACTGCCCTAGTGGCCGCGAGCGACGGATGGCCCGCGGCAGCCTCGTTCGCCGCCGCCATGCGTTTGCGTAATTCGTCCTCGCGGGCGATTTCAGCCGGCGTCATCGCGGCGCGCTCATCCACCCCGCCGCGCAGAAGAATATCCATGAGGACTCGCGCCTTCGCCTGTTCAGCGCGATTTAAAGCGTCGCCAGGCAACTGCAGGTCGATCAGATTCTTTACCGACGCCTGGTAGAGCGGAATCAGGTGCTCAAACGCACCGCGCAGATCTGACGCTTCGCCCGACGTTTGCGCCCGCAGTGTTTCCGCAATTCCCAGCGCCTCATCGAAACACCCGCGCGCCGCAACCGGCTGCCCGGCGGCAGCACGCGCCGAACCGAGCGACAGCAGCGCCTCGTACGTTCGCCCCGCCGATGCAATCTGCCGCGCGATCCGCAGAGCTTCCGTCGCGGCGTCGGTTGCCTGCGCGATTTCGTTCCTTCGCAGCAAGGCATCGGACCGCATGCGCAGCCCGATACTCTCCAGATCCGCAACCTTCGACATCCGCGCGATCGCCAGCGCCTGCCGGAACGCCTCGTCGGATTCCGTAGTCTTGCCCGCCCGGTTCCGCATGTCGGCCACATTCAGCAGCGCACCGATATGAACCCGCCACGCTTCCGCGCCCGTGCTCGACGTCACCGCTTTTTCCCACCATTTCCACGCTTCGTCGGAATGGCCGGAGCGGTAGAGAATCTCGCCCATATTGTTGTACGCGATCGCCATCCCGACGGTGCCCGGCGCCGTCTTGGCCAGAATTTCGTTCTCTACGTGGACCGCGTTATCGTAATCGCCCAGCGCACCATAATTCATCGCCAGATTGTCCAGCAGGATCAGCGTGCCATCCCTGTCGCTCGTGGTCCGGTTGATCGCCAGAGCTTTCTCAAGCAACTGAAGACCGGTCCGCGATTTGCCCGTCGCGCTGTATAACTCCGACATCAGCCACATCGCGCGCACCAGATGCTCGGGATGTCCGCACTTCTGCGTCAGGTCGTATTCACGCTGGCCCAGCGTCATGGCTTCATCCAGCCGCCCCAGTTTCTGCAGCGCCAGCGCCGCTCCGTGGACATTCTCCTCCAGCAACTCGCCGTCGCCCGAGGACTCCGTAACCGCGATGCCGCGCTGATAAACTTCGAGCGCGCCGGTAATGTTACCCGCCCGCGAACGGCAGATTCCGATCCGCCGGTAATACAGGCCCGTGAGATTCACATCGCCCGCCGCCTGCGCTGCCCCGATCGCCTCCAGATAGGATTTCTCCGCGGACACGCAATCACGCCGTGTAAATTCGGCGTCCGCGCGTTGTTCGAGCGCGCTAGTCTGCCCGAAAAGCGTGGCCGCGAAGACGAAAAAAGAAATTATATTCCGCACAGGAATTATGTGCGTTTCAAGACCCTTTTGTTTCCGAGCCGCGACTGTGAAGGAGCGGTACTCTCGGCTTCGGGATGCCTAATCAATCCCATCGCAGATAAACTCAATGATATTGCGATCCGGATCCATAATGTAAATCTGCGGACGCCCCACAATCGAACCGGGCCGCAAGGCCATCCGCTGAATATGATCTTCCGGTAATTCTTCGCTGAAGCCCTTTGTTCGCAGCCACGCCGCCGTTTTTGTATAGCTGCTCATGCCCAGCGCAAAATGGACATCCTTGGTATCCAGTTTCTTGTCTCCGCGCGTGGTCGCGAGGTCGTGAACCACCAGGTGCACAGTCTGACCGTTACTCAGGCGAAACCAGGCGCCGGGGAAGTCGAACGGCGGGCGCGCCACTTCGCGCAACTCCAGCACGTCCCTGTAGAAAGTCATGGACCGTTCCAGATCGCACGTGGCAATCAGAACATGATCGAGCGAAGGAGCAACCATATTGTATGGTGCCCAATATATCAGCCGCTTCTAACCCGCATTCGCCAGCCGAATCACGTTATCCGCTTCCGGATCGTCCGCCGATTCCACCCGCTTCAGCCTGCTCTCGATCGCCCGCGTCCGCACCGCCGCCTGATCCACCGTTTCCACTGCCTGATCCAGCCGTTTGCGAATCAGATCCAGCACCTGCGAATACTTGCCGAACTGCGTCTTCACTTCGCCCAGAATCTTCCACACTTCGCCCGACCGCTGCTGAATCGCCAGCGTCTTAAAGCCCATCTGCAGGCTATTCAGCAGCGCCGCAAAAGTAGTCGGACCGGCCAGCACCACGCGATACTGATTTTGCAGCGCTTCCGCGAGGCCCGGACGCCGCAGCGCTTCGGCGTAAAGACCTTCGGTCGCCAGAAACAGAACCCCGAAATCGGTGGTGGCGGGCGGCGCCAGATACTTATTGCTGAAGGTTCGTGCGCAGGTCCGAATCACCGTCTCCAGTTCCCGCGAACAGGCCTCCACCGCTTCCAGATCGCCGCGCTCCGCGGCCACAGCCAGCCGCTGATAAGTCTCTGCCGGAAACTTGGCGTCGATCGGCAGCCACATCGTGCCGGTTCCCTGCCCCGGTAGTTTAATCGCGAACTCGACGCGCTCGCCGGTGCCGGTAACCGCTACATTGCGCTCGAACTGATCGGGGGCGAGCATTTGCGTCAGCAAATTCTCCAACTGCACTTCGCCCCACGCCCCGCGCGTTGTGACGTTGCCGAGCACGCGCTTCAGATCGCCTACGCCCGCCGCCAGAGTCTGCATCTCCCCGAGGCCTTTGTGGACCTGTTCCAGCCGATCACTCACCAGTCGGAACGACTCCCCCAGCCGCGTTTCGAGCGTCGATTGCAGCTTCTCATCCACCGTCAGCCGCATCTGTTCGAGCCGCGCCGCGTTATCGGCCTGAATCGCAGCCAGGCGCGAATCGAGCGCGGTACGGATTGTTTCCAACTGCTGCGTCACCGACGAACGCAAAGATTCCCCTCGCTGATCGGTCTGCATGGAGTACCGTTGCAACCCGGCAGCCAGCTCTTCCCGCAACGCCCGCGCGTCTTCAATCTGCGCCTGCCGCAATCGCGCAATATCGTCGCGAGAATCCACAGCCGGCGGACGCAGCAGTAAAGCGACGAGCAAGACGATGATTACGGCGAGAAAAACAAGGGCAATGACGGAAAACATTTTTGTCCAACTTTGTTTCCAGCATACACCCGGCCGCTCTGATACGATGGACGCCACGCCATGAGAATCCTGCAAACCCTACTGCTCGTCGCCTGCTGCGTTCTCTGTCCCGCGCAGACGCCTCAACCCCTCGCCTTCGGCGTCGCTTCCGTCAAGCCGCAGAAGTTCACCGGAGAAGGCACTGTCGGCTTTTCCATCAAAGGAGACACGCTGCACGCCGAGCGCGTGGAACTGAATAAACTCATCGAATACGCATACAACGTTCAGGATTTTGAGCTTTCCGGTGGACCCTCATGGGCAGCTTTCCACGGTTTACTCGGCTCCGAACTCTTCGAGGTGATGGCGAAAGCACCTCCCGGCCAGACAACAACGCCCGAGCAATTCCAACTGATGATGCAGGCACTTCTCGCCGACCGGTTCCACCTGCAAATCCACCGCCTCAGCAAGCCCTTGCCCGCCTATAACCTGGTGGTCGGCGCGGGCGGCTCGAAACTAAAGACAACCGCGGGTGGCAAGTCGGCGATCAATCTTCGCCCGATAGGAGGAAAAGACGCCGTCGACAGACGAGCGGGACTTCACATCACTGCGACCAACGTCACGATAGACCAGATCGTGCACGGACAAATCGGGCGCGACACCGGACGTCCGACGTTCGATAAAACCGGCCTGACCGGCCACTACGATTTCACCCTGGAATATCTGCAGGACCCAACAAGCCCACTCGCCGCCGAGTCAACCTTACCGCCCCTGTCATCCGCTCTTCCCGATCAGCTCGGGCTCAAACTGGAATCGACGACCGCGCCATACGACACCATCGTGATCGATCACGCCGAAAAGCCCTCCGAGAACTGAGCGACGCCACGCACATGCGCCGAGCTAATATGGTCCAGCTGCCAAGTACGAACCGCCAATGACGGGACTCACTCCATTTTTCGATACGCCTGCTCGATGATTTTTCTTAGTTCTGGATTTTCGACTTTCGCTAGTGCCACATTCGGGTCAAAGCGTCGCAGCCTTCGCCAGAATTGCCACCATCGTGGCCTCTGACTCGCCGTCCAAGCTGCGATTTTTCGCGCGCCCGACTCCGCACCATCCCAAGCGACAACGCTTTGCGGTCCGAGCCAGGGTCGAAATACCGCTGAGCCAAAAGGTCGATGGCTGGCGATGTTCTGAATACCCTCAAACAGGCCGAACCAAATAAGATTCTGAATTTCCAGATCACCGGTCTGATAGAGGGATTCGACTGCCGCAAATAACGCGGCAAACTGGGAAGTGGCACCGCTCTCATATTCATCAACGACGTAGTGAGCAAGCTCGCCCATGGCAAAATACCACGGGATTTCTTCACCTTGCCACTCCGTCAGGAATTGCTGCCATCGCGGCCGAAACGATGGCACTGCTGCCACGATGGTCTCGAAGGCTGGCCTCTGTCCGGCATAACTATGTGCATAACTATATAGAGACCGCGCCCCTACAAAATATCTTCCGACCAGTTCTCCAGCACCGCCTTTACCTTAGCCGTAAACTGATCCGCCAGCGCCCCATCGATCAACCGGTGGTCGAACGTCAGCGCCAGATAACACTGCGACCGGATGGCAATTGCATCATCCACCACCGCTGCCACCTTCTCGATGGTCCCCACGCCCAGAACCGCTACCTGCGGCTGGTTAATCACCGGTGTCGCGAACACGCTGCCAAAGCTCCCGAAATTCGTGATCGAGAACGTGCCGCCCTGAATCTCATCCGGCTTCAGCTGCTTCGACCGCGCGCGACCCGCCAGATCCACAATCGACCGCTGCAATCCCGTCACGTTCTTCTCGTCCGCGGCCTTGATCACCGGCACGATCAGCCCGCCATCCAGCGCTACCGCAATACCGATATTGATCTCGTTGTGATAAACGATATTCGTCCCGTCAATCGACGCGTTGAAGATAGGGAACTGCGCAATCGCCTCCGTCGCCGCCCGGGTGACGAAAGGCAGGAACGTCAGCGACATCCCGTGCCGCGCCGCAAAGGCGTCCTTGTGCTTCGCGCGCATCTTCACTACCTTCGTCATATCCACGCGATGCACTGTAGTGACATGCGCAGAAGTGCGCTTGCTCATCACCATATGTTCGGCAATCTTCTGCCGCATGATGGTCATCGGTTCCACGCGCGTCTTCGCCGCAGTACCCGCACTCATAGCAGCCGGAGGCGGAGCTGCAGCCGCCGGAGTTGCAGCCACAGGAGTTGCAACAACAGGAGCGGGCGCGCCCTTCAGAAACGCCTCGACATCATCCTTCGTAATGCGGCCACCGGCGCCAGTGCCTGAGATTTTCGACAGATCGATATTGTTCTCGCGCGCCATCCTGCGCACCAGTGGAGATAACGGACCGGCGGGAGTTGCCTGAGCGGCAGCAGCCGGCGGAGCAACAGGGGGCGGACCCGGCGAAGGCTCAGTCTTCACGGCCACGGGCTCAGCGACGGGATCCGGCTCTTTTGCCGGAGCAGTGGCCGGAGGAGCCGCAGCCGCCGCGCCCTCGCCCGCAATGCGCGCCACTACCGCGTTCACCTGCACGGTCTGGCCTTCCTGCACCAGCACTTCAGACAAGACGCCGGCCGCGGGCGAAGGAATTTCGGTATCCACCTTGTCGGTAGAAATTTCGAACAGCGGCTCATCGAGCACCACTGTTTCACCGGCCTTCTTCAGCCACTTCGTCAGTGTTCCTTCGACGATACTTTCGCCCATCTGGGGCATCACAACGTCTGTCATCTCAAGGCTCCCGTCAGCATCTCAGAATTGCGCATTTCAAAATCAAAAGCTCGCCCGAAGTGTCGCGCCAGCGCGCGCTTTACATCCTCGGGGTCTGCCACCACACCCAGCCGCTCCATCGACGTCACCGGCTTTGTCAGCCCGCACGGAACAATGAAACCGAAGTAGCCTAAATCCGTCGTCACATTCAGCGCCCAGCCGTGCGTCGAAACCCAACGGCTCAGGTGGACCCCAATCGCCGCAATCTTCGCCTGTCCGTCCCCGGTCTCCGTCCACACACCAGTCAGCTTCGGGATACGGAACGCCTGAATGCCAAACTCTTCCAGCGTATCAATGAGCGTTTGTTCAATGGCCCGCACAAACGCGCCCACATCGCGCTTCCACTCGCGCAGATCCATAATCGGGTAGGCCACAATCTGCCCTGGCCCGTGATAAGTCACGTCCCCGCCGCGATCGGATTCGTGAACCTGGACGCCCTTCTCGCGAAGCAGCGCGGGCGAGGCCAGCACATTGCTCTCCCGCCCGTTGCGGCCGATGGTTACGACGTGCGGATGTTCCACGAAAAGAAGATGATCCGAACCGAGGCCGAGTTTTCGCTCTCCGGCAATACTTTCCTGGATGGAAAGCGCCTCGGCGTAACTCATGCGTCCCAGGTCGCGGACGATGCAGGGTCGGTTCATGCTGCGCGTTTATACGTTAATCGCGAGGCCGTAGACGTTCTGGAAAGCCTCGCCAATTGCCTCGTAAATCGTCGGATGCGCATGGATGGTTGCCATCATCGTATCCACCGTCGCTTCCGCCTCCATGGCGGTCACGGCTTCGGAAATCAGTTCGAACGCTTCCGGCCCGATAATATGCACGCCCAGAATCTCACCATATTTTTCGTCGGAAACAATCTTGACGAAGCCGTCATGCGAGCCCAAAATGGTCGCCTTACTGTTCGCCAGGAACGGAAACTTCCCGACCTTCACCTTATATCCGGCCGCCTTCGCCTGCGCCTCTGTCAGCCCCACGCTGCCGATACCGGGATCGGTATAAGTGGCGCCCGGAATCCGGTTGCGTTTGATCGGCGTAGTCGGCTTGCCCGCCATCTTCGCCACCGCGATCATGCCCTGGCGCGTCGCCACGTGCGCCAGTTGCGGCGTACCCGCGACCACATCGCCGATGGCGTAAATTCCCGGTTCATCGGTTTGCTGATACTCGTCCACGAAAATAAAGCCGCGCTCGCTGCGGACCCTCGTATTCTCAAGGCCGATCTTCGCCGTCATCGGCGCACGGCCGACTGCAACGAGGAGTTTCTCCGCTTCCACGTCTTCCACTTTGCCGTTGGAAAGCGTGACTTTCATCTTCACGCCGGTCGCGGTCTTCTGCACCTGATCGCATTTTGCACCGGTTTCCACGCGAATCTTGTCCTTCTTAAAGACCCGTTCCAGTTCCTTCGAGACTTCCTCGTCTTCCACTGGCACGATGCGCGGCAGGGCTTCGAACAGACTCACATCGGTCCCAAACCGCTTGAACATGGACGCAAACTCCACACCCACTGCACCCGCGCCGATGATCATCAGCGACTTCGGCACCGCCTGCAGATCGAGAATCTCGATGTTGGTGAGAATGAAATCCGGATCGGGCGTCAGGCCAGGCAGCATGCGCGCTTCCGAGCCGGTCGCGATCAGAATATTCTTCGTCTCCAGCACTTGTGTGCCTCTATCGGTGGTCACCTCCACCTTGCCTGGGCCGAGGATCTTGCCGAAGCCTTTGATCCATTCGACCTTGTTCTTCTTCATCAGAAACTCAACGCCTTTGGCGTGTTTCGAGACGATGCCGTTTTTGCGCTCGATCACTTTCGGGAAATTGAGCACCGGCTTGTCGATGGTAATGCCTTCCTCGCCGGCATGTGTGGCAAAATTCCACATATCGGCGGTATGCAGCAGGGCCTTGGTGGGAATACAGCCCACATGCAGGCAGGTGCCGCCCAGCTTGCCATCTTTCTCGATAATGGCCGTTTTCAGGCCATACTGTCCGGCGCGGACGGCTGCAGAGTAACCGCCAGGGCCACTTCCAATCACAATAAGGTCGTAGGTCACGCTTCTTTATTCTATATGGAGCAAGTTGTTTTCATGGGAGTTTGGCACGCGGCAGATAAAGCACGCGCAGGTCTTCGGAAGGCGAAAAATCGATCCGACGAGCCCTGAACTCAGTTGGGCTCGTCTTAACCAGCCCGGAAAAACATGTCGAGACCAATTGATCGGGGGACGATTTCCGAATGAGCAGATCAAAATCGCGTATCGGTCCTGCCCATAACGCCCCCGTACGAAGAACGTATTCCGTGAAAAATTCCCGCGGATAAACTCCTTCGAACCGTTGCTCCGCTTCTTCGTGTTTGAGATTCTCCAGATACTGATTCCACGCCGACCGGGAGGTGGAATTCCCCACGCAGAACACATCTGAATGAAAGACCTCGTCAGGGTGCAGATTCCAGCTGGCGGTTACCTGATAATCGTGCACAACATGCACGGTTGCACCGGGCGCGAAGGCATGCGTCCAGAGAAACGTCCTATGAACTGCAATCCTTCCAAACGCGGTACAGTCCGGACCATTTATCGTCCCTCCGAGTTCGTCGCAGAGGCTTTTGGCAGCGTTGAGAAACTCAATATCCTCGACGTAGAACTTCCGCTCAGGATCTTTCACCAGGTTAATCAGAGCACTGATTCTTTTGCCCAGGTTGATATCGGACGCGCCATCTCTCAGTGCCGCTCCATCCCGAAGAAACACGAAATCCCACTGCCCCGTTGTCTGCCGTCCGTCCACGGATAAGCTCATTTTCGGGTCTTTGACGCATGTCGCCGCGCTTCCACTGAGGAAGTCCAGATGCTTCGCCTGTATGTAGTCGCCGAGCGAGCACGCCGCCAGCGGGAAGCCAATGCGCGCCTCCACCCCACGGCCGGTCGTATTTCGCAACTCGTATTCGACGTGGATCGGTATCCCCCAAACCGGATTGGGCAATGATCGGACAGGTGGTCCGACAAGCCGTTCCTTGGCGATCTCGACCTGGTTGTTGCGCGCGAACATCAGGTTGCCGGCGGACTCGTGGACGAACGTGTCGTTGGCCAAACCGGATGCGGCGAAAGTAGCCGTCGCTATCCAGGCAATTGCGTTTAGCCGATGGCACCGAATCTCGGTCCGCGAATTCAACGACTCAAGGTAGCACAATAGAGATACTAGGGCGTTTTACCGTCGATATCGACCAAGAACCTGCTTTGCGGAGTGCGTTCCACTATCGATCCCACTACTCTGCGGAGGTGCCTTCCGGTCCTTCACGTGCTGTTTAAGGACCGGGCATTGCACAACAGAATCCAAATCCGTCTGATGGCAATTACCGCCCTTATTCTGTTCATCTTCCTGGCCGGTGCCGTTGCCACTAACCGAACAACCGGCTTCGATTCCGCCGTGCGACAGACCATCCACTCCTGGGCAACTCCTGCACTCACGCAACTCATGATGGCCGCAACTTTCATGGGCAGGATCGGTTTCATGGCAATTCTGGCGCTGCCGTTCATCTGGTATCTGGCGAAATCGCACCGCCTGCGCGACGCCCTGTTTCTGATCGCGGTTCCGCTGACAGCCGACATTCTGCTCCAGATCCTGAAATTTTCATTTCACCGCCACAGGCCCGAGCCGTTTTTTGGACTGCCCACTCCGGAAAGCTCCAGTTTCCCCAGCGGCCACGCTCTTATGTCGACGGTCTTCTACCTTACTTTGGCAATTCTGGTGACACGCAACCTCGCGGCCCGCATAGCCGCGGCGCTGCCTGCATTGCTCATCGGACTTTCGCGAGTGTATCTGGGCGTCCACTACCCCACCGACGTACTTGCGGGCTTCGCAGCCGGCACATTCTGGCTATCGGCGTGTTTTTTTCACCGCCAGAGTGGTAAGACAATCCGATTCAGAGCGGATAAATTCGCCGAGTGGTAGAATTCTGTCTACGGAACGCCCCCAGGGGTTGAAGCGTACGCACGCATGGGTGCGTAACGGTTTCGGTCGGGCCGTTGGCGCCTGGCCATTCTCAGAGTCTCCTGCAATTGCACGGAACACGCGCTGTGTGCGCTGTTCTGGCTGGCTGAACTGATGGGCCTATGCTGAGGAAGCCCTTATTTCGCTACAGTTGTGCCGTACTGTCGGTTATTGCCGCCGTAATCGCGAGGCACCTGATGGACCCGCTGCTTGGAACGCAGTTTCCATTTGCAACGTTGTTTTTTGCCGTGATTTTCACCACCTGGTATGGCGGCTTACGCCCTGCCGTGGCTGCCGTTGTTCTGGGCGCAGTGGCCGTGGACGTCTTGCCGATGCCGCCGTATGGGTGGTTCCAACTGGCCACCGACTCCGAGCGTTATGGACTGCTTCTTTACCTGATAACCGGCTTTGGAATCTCTGTACTTGGCGGAAAAATGCATAGTGGCTACGAAGACGCGGCGTCGCGGCTCGAAGCGAGCCGGTTGGCGGAGCGAAACAGCCGCGCATTTAACCTGGAACTGGAGGCGCGAGTCGCCGACCGGACGGCGCGGTTGTCCGAACAGGCGCAGATTCTGGATCTGGCGCACGACACGATCTTCATTCGCGACGTAAACGACAGAGTCATTTACTGGAACGAGGGCGCCACGAGGCTCTATGGCTTCAGCAAGGACGAGGCCATGGGCGAGATTGCGCATTTGCTGCTGGCGACGCAGTTTCCGCAACCGCTTGAGGTGATCCGGTTGCATGTCTTAGCCCATGGCAGCTGGAGCGGCGAACTGGTGCACAGACGCAGGGATGGAACGCTGGTGAATGTGGCCAGCAACTGGACGCTGCGACGCGACGCGTCAAGCCGGCCGGTTTCGACGATCGAGATGAATTTCGACATCACCGAACGTAAGAAAGCGGAGATGGAAAAGGAGAAGAGCAGATTACAGCTCAACGCGATTTTCAGGAATTCGCGCGACGGCATCATGGTCCTGGAGGCAGTACGGGATGCGGACGGGATGCTGAAGGATCTGGCCTTCGTCATGGTCAATCCGGCCGCCGAGATATTGGCGCGCTCGAATGCCAGCGAACTGACGGACCAGCGATTATGCGAGAAAGTTCCCAGCGTAATATCCGACGGCCTGTTCGAAAAGTACGCGCGGACGATCGCCGAGAATACCGATCTTGAACTCGACTACGAGACATCGCGCGACGGAAAACCACGGTGGCTCCGGATTTCCGCGGTAAAGATGGGCGATGGCCTGGTGGTCAGTTACCGGGACATTACGGCAAAGAAGCTGGCGGAAAATCAGCGTCAATTGCTGGTCAGCCGCCTGGGTGTGGCCACCGGGATTCTGCGAGTGGGCGTGTGGGAGTGGGACGTGGCAACTCAAGCCGTTCAGTGGGACGAGAGGATGTACGAGACTTACGGTTTGCCCGCGGATATGGCGATCAACTACGATGTGTGGTCGAATGCCGTGGTGCCTGAGGATTTGCCCGGGGCCGCGGCTGAGTTGCGCCGCGCGATCGACTCAAAGTCTCAGAACTCGATGGAGTTTCGCATCCGGCTGCCGAACGGGGGTATCCGGCATATTCAGTCCGCTTACGGCACTATACTGGACGACTCGGGCGAGGTGGCCCGGGTGGTGGGCGTCAATACCGATGTTACGGAGCGGCGGAAATCGGAAGAGCGTTTCCAGTTGGTGGTGGAAGCGGCGCCGAACGCCATGGTGCTGGTGGGACCCGACGGTCTGATGACTCTGGTGAACACGCAGGCCGAAAAGCTTTTCGGCTATAGCCGCAGCCAACTGCTGGGTCAGCCTGTGGAGATGCTCTTGCCGGAACGTTTGCGCATAGACCACCGCAGGCACAGGAGCGAATTTAACGGAGCGTGGGTCGCGCGCGACGCCGGGGAGCAGAAGGACCTTTATGCGCTGCGCAGCGACGGAGTGGAAGTTCCGGTTGAAATCGGACTGAACCCCATTCATACGGAAGAGGGGCGGTCCGTGCTGGCGTCCGTGGTCGACATCACGGAACGCAGCAAGGTAGAGGGGTACCTGAAGCTGCTTTCCACGCTCATTGAAAGCGCGAAAGACTACGCAATTTTCATGCTGGACGCCGGGGGATGCGTGCTTACATGGAACCAGGGCGCTGAACGGATCAAGGGATATACCAGGGACGAGATTCTGGGGAAACATCTCTCCTCCTTCTATACCGTGGAAGACGTGAAACTCGGGCGACCGGAGAATGGACTGCGGATCGCGCGGGATCAGGGAAGGTTTGAAGACGAGGGGTGGCGTGTGCGGAAGGATGGTTCCACATTCTGGGCGAGCGGGCTGATCACGGCCGTATACAACCAGCGCGGAGAATTGCGCGGTTTCTCGAAGATCACACGCGACCGGACTGAGCAAAGGATCACGGAAGAGCGTTTTCAGACGGTGGTGGAAGCCTCACCCAGTGCGCTGGTGATGGTGAGTCACGACGGTCTGATCACCCTGGTCAACCGCCAGACGGAGAGGTTACTGGGCTACGATCGGGCAGAGCTTCTGGGCCGGAATGTCGAAATGCTGGTGCCCGCCCGACTCCGCGCAACGCATCGGGAGCAGCGGAACGCATTTAACCAATCGCCGGCGGCCCGGGCGATGGGGGCGGGTGCGAATCTGATTGCTCTGCGCAAAGACGGATACGAAGTGCCGGTCGAAATCGGCATGAATCCCATTACTACGGGCGAAGGCGAATTTGTGCTGGCATCGATCATCGATGTAACCGAACGCAAACGCTATGAGAACGAGTTGCACACGAAGGCGGCTGAGATGGAGAGATTCACTTATACGGTGTCGCACGATCTGAAGAGCCCACTGATCACCATCAAGAGTTTTATTTCGATGATCGATCTGGATATAGCCGCCGGAAAGCTGGATCGTATCGGTAACGACCTGCAGCGCGTGTCGAAAGCGGCGGATCGGATGCAGATGCTGCTCGAAGAAGTGCTGGCGCTGTCGCGCGTAGGCCGCGTGGAGAATGCGCCCGAGACGGTCAATTTGGCGGCGCTGGTAAGTGAGGCGCTGGAACTGGTAGCGGGCCGCATCGCAGCAAATCACATCCATGTGGAGGTGGATGAAAATCTTCCGTTTGTGACGGTGTACAGAAACCGGATGGTGGAGGCGCTGCAGAATCTCATCGATAACGCGACTAAGTTCATGGGCGAGCAGCGGGAGCCTGAGATTCGGATCGGAGTCCAAAGAGACGGGTACGAAACGCGCTTCTATGTGAGGGACAACGGCGCCGGCATCGATACGAAGCACCATGAACGGATCTTCGGTCTCTTCGACAAACTCAATCCGAAGTCGGAGGGCAGCGGCGCGGGGCTGGCGATTGTGAAAAGGATTATTGAACTGCACGGCGGCCGGATCTGGGTGGAGTCGTCAGGCAAGGGTGGGTCCACTTTCTGGTTCACACTGGATGAACGTCTGCCCACAGCGGTGGAAGGATGGTCCGGAGATAAATGAAAAAACGAAAACCAATGGGGATTCTGCTGGTGGAAGACGACGACGACCATGCCGAAGTGGTGGTGCGGGCGTTGTCGCCTAAAATTCAGATCCGGCGGGTGGCAGACGGCGAGGAGGCGCTGGATTACGTGTTTCACCGCGGAAATTATACCGATCCGGCAGTGAACCCGGAGCCGGGGTTGATCCTGCTGGATATACGCTTACCGAAAATGAACGGGCTCGATGTGCTGAAGACCGTCAAGGCGTCCGCCGAGGCTCGTCATATTCCATGCGTGATTATGACGACATCGGAAGCGGAGCGCGATATACTCTCAGCCTACCGGTATCACGCCAACAGCTACCTGGTTAAGCCGCTCGACTTTATCGAATTCAGCGGCATGATGCGGGCGCTGGGCGAATACTGGCTGGAATGGAACCGGAAACCGGACCTGAAATCGTGATCCGTCTTTCATGGACAAAATAATGGTGAGCGACGACAACGGGAAGACCGGCGCGGGGGTATGGCCGTGACAGATATCGAGGCATCCAACGCAGTGCGGCGGATTCTGGTGATTGAAGACGAGGAAGCGCACGCCTCTATTATTTTGCGATCCTTCGAAACGGACGAACAGTTTGAAGTGACGATAGCCACAACCGTCGCCGAAGGCGCTCAGGCTATGGAACATACCGTATTTGACCTGGTAATCGCGGACTGGCGCCTTCCGGACGGAGAGGCATTCGATCTGCTGACGGAGACGCGGCGATTCCCGTTGCTCATCATGACAAGCTACGGGGACGAAAACGTCGCCGTGAGGGCGATGAGGGCGGGCGCTCTGGATTATGTGGTGAAATCCGAGCGCACGCTCCTCGATATGCCGCGCCTGGCGGACGGCGCGATGCGGTTGTGGAGTCAGGTGATCGCGACGGAAAAGGCGCAGGCCCAGTTACAGCGCGCGCTCGAAGAGAAGACCATCCTGCTGAAGGAAGTTCACCATCGCGTGAAGAATAATCTGCAGGTAGTCTGCACGCTCCTTTCGATGCAGATCGACCGCCTGGCGGACATAGAGGCGGCCGCGCAGCCGCTCAAGGAAGCCTATTCGCGCGTGATTGCCATGTCGCTGATCCATGAGCAGATCTACCAGTCCAGAACGCTCGCCGACCTGGATTTCAGCGAATACATCGAACGGTTCGCAACAAGGCTGTTCGAGGCTTACTGCGTGGATCCGGCGCGAATTCGGCTGGAACTGGATATCAAGTCCGTTCAGCTTTCCGTGGACAAGGCAGTGCCGTTCGGGCTGATCCTCAATGAGCTGTTATCGAACTCGCTGAAGCATGCTTTCCGCGACCGCGGTACCGGCGAAATACGCATCCACCTGGGCACCACCGCGGACCAACGCGTGGAACTCTCGGTGACGGACAACGGTGTGGGACTGCCCCCGGGTTTCCGGATCGAAGACAGTAAATCGCTGGGCCTGCAGGTAGTGAAAACGCTCAGTCGGCAGCTTCGGGCGGATCTCACGATCGGCAACGGCGCCGGGGCGTCATTCAAAGTGAGCTGGCAGCCCACGGCAGCGCGCGCGGCCTGATCCGGGTTCGGGGCCTGCGCGGTTGACCCGGGCTGCCTTGCGCGGCTATGCTGGTAAACGCTATCGAATGCCGATAACGAAAAGCGATTTTGAATACCGCGACCTTTATTCCGGGCTGATCCGTCTTCATATTCTGCATCACGCCGCGGAAGGGCCCGTCTTCGGGCTCGAAATGGCCGGGGAACTGGCGCGTCACGGGTATCGGATCAGTCCCGGAACCCTCTATCCGCTGCTGCACGGCCTCGAACGCAAGGGATATCTGCATTCGGTCGAAACGCGCAAAGGGCAATCGATTCGCAAGGTATATCGGGCTACACCGCTCGGAAAGAAGGCGCTGAAGGCGATGAAGGTCAAAGTGAGCGAGTTATTCGGGGAACTGCATGAGGATAGGTAAGGCGACGTTTCGCGTGGCTTTGGCGTTCGCACTGTTTTCGGGTGCGGCGCTGGCCGGGCCTCCGTTTCAGACGGACGATCCGGAGCCCATCGACTACGGACATTACGAGTTCTATACTTTTACCTCCTCGGATGGCACCGGGGTCGAGACGGACACGGCAGGTCCGGCGATGGAGTTCAACTGGGGCGCTCTGCCGAACGTACACCTCCACGCGATCTTGCCGGCTGCGGCGATTTTTCCGTCGAATAACCCGGCACTGGCGCCAGCCGGTGCGGGACCTCGCGCATTCGGGCTGGGCGATATCGAATTAGGGATCAAATACCGGTTTGTGCAGGAAGCGAAACACAGGCCGATGGTGGGCACGTTCGTGATGTTTGAGATACCGACGGGGAACGCCGCCAGAGGCCTCGGGGTGGGCAAGACCTGGTACAAGCTGCCGCTCTGGGTGCAGAAGAGTTTTGGTCCATGGACGACTTACGGCGGCGGCGGGGTGACGGTGGTGCCACAGACCGATTACCGGAATTTTGCGTTTGCCGGATGGCTGGTGCAGCGCGATATCGGCAAGAAGTGGACGCTCGGATCGGAAGTCTTTTATCACGGGCCGGAAGGGCTCGGTACGGCGCAGACGCGGCCCGCCACGCTGGTGGATGTGGGCGGGTATTACAAATTCCGCGACCCCGGATTCCAGCTGCTGTTTTCTTATGGGCACACGGCGATCGGGCAGACGGAGGACTATGCGTATCTGGGGCTTTACTGGACCTGGGGCAAGGATAAAGGAAAACCCGCGACGCCGGATCAGCCTGGCGCGAAACCCGGGGATAAGCCCGTGGGGATGGCGTTCAACGGAACGGGCGCTCCGGCGGTGTACGGACAATGACATTAATCCCAACCGCCATCTCAATATGCGATGTGCTGTTGCTGGCGCATGCTGGTTTCGGCGTCACGGGATGTCTGGCGGGAGTGTGGGTGATGGTTGAAGCGCTGAACGCGCGCGCGGAGAATGCCGGTCGCATTCGAGCGGCTGCGTGGCTGGCAGCCGCTTGCATGGCCGGGGCCTGGATTTGCGGCGGATATTGGTACGTTCATTTTTATCCGGCGGAAAAAATCCTGATCCTCGCTGGACCGTGGCCGTTTGCCCATAACGTCTTTATGGAGGTCAAGGAGCATCTGTTTTTTATCACTGGCATCCTGGCGCTGCTGCTGCCTGTTGTGGCCCGGGAGAACCTTTATGCGAATGCAATCGCGCGCAGGCTGGTGATTTGCGTGGCAGGGCTGATTGTAGTTACGGGCCTGGCGATCGAGGGTGCGGGTGCGGTCATCGATCATGGGGTTAAAGTTGCGCTGCTGCGCAGTAATGGAAAGGAGCACCGTCAGTGAACATCGCGACAACGGGCAAGGCCAGCGGGCTGACGGCTGCCACAAAGGGTTTCACGCTTGCCGCCGCCGTCACCGTTTTATTCAATACCGCGCTCTCGTGGGCGAAGGACGCATACGCGCCGCTGCAGGATTTCATGAAGTCGCTCACAGGCCACCACTGGACGACGCACGGTCTGGCGGATCTGGTTGTTTTCGCCGGATTGGGGATCGTTTTCACGCGAACAAAGGCGGTCGGGATGATGGACGCCGGGCGTCTGGTCGGGGTCCTGACTGCCTCAGTGGCGGTCGCGGCGCTTGGGCTGGTGGTTTGGTTTGCCATTCATTAGCAACGGAGCATAACGATGAGTTGCCCGATCCAAAAGTTACTCTTAGCCGCGATATTGCTATGGCCGACAGCTGCGGCGCTACCTGCCGCGACGATCATTATCGTGCGCCACGCGGAACGCAGCACTACTATGTCGACTGACGCGCCATTGGGCGCGGCGGGCATGGCGCGGGCAAGACTGCTGGCGCAGATGCTCCGGAACTCGGGCGTTGGACGCATCTTCGTGACGGAGACGCTGCGCGCGCGCCAGACGGCCGAACCGATTGCCGCACTATTGCATCTCACGCCGGTGGTGATTGCGCAGAGCGACACGGACGCGCTGTTGAGCCACCTCCGGCAACTGGGCGAAACTGAAACGGTGCTGGTGGTAGGGCACACCACAAGCGTGCCTCTTATCGTGGACCGCCTGGGCGGCGGGCCCGCGGCCGCGATGCCGGATTCGGAATATGACCGGCTCACTGTGCTGGTCACCTCGCCGGACGGCAAGGCGCGCGCGGTGACGCTGCGATACGGGGAGCCGACGGAATAAGGGGCGGGATTTGTGGGGCGGCCAATCGTACCTTATGCAAAGCACGCCACAGCCGCCTTTTAGGCGGCCGGAGAGCCGGGAAGGCCAGTCCGCAGACAAGATTGCGTGCTCACGCTTCTATGGCAGCGTGCAGTGTAGTTTTCTGCACGGTAAAACAAGGCGATTCGCAACGGGCGGGACCAATTTCAGAGAGGGACGTCTTATCAAACAGGGCAGTGGAATGTGCCTGAGAGTTAAGGAGTCCATCTTGAAATATCTTCCGTTCTTACAAACAAAAAAGCTGAAGTTTGGAGCGCTCGCGGGCGCTGTTGTCTTATGCGGCGGGCTGGTCATTGCAGCTCATGGCGCCGTGGATCAGGCGAACATTCACCTGAAACTGGCTGATGCAAGTGAAGGCGGGGCGCGCCTGACCATGGCTCCGGCAGCGAATGCCGCCATGCCTTCGGTGGTTAAGATTTCCGCGTCTAAAGTTGTGAAAACACCGGCTTCATTTAACGGGCAGGGCGACGATGACGGGTCCGATCTGTTCGGTCAGATGTTTGGCGGGCGTAACGGTGCGGGAAGAAACGGCAGCGGCCGCTTTCAGGCTCCGCCCTCGGCGCACAGGGAAGGTGGGCTGGGCTCGGGTGTGATTATCAGTCCCGACGGCTACATCGTTACGAACAATCACGTGGTCGATGGCGCGACGGACGTCGAAGTTACTTTGACGGATCGGCGCGAATTCAAGGCTAAGGTGATCGGTACGGATCCGAAGACGGATGTCGCGGTGATCAAAATCGAGGCGGATCACTTACCGGCGATTACAGTGGGCGATTCTTCGAAGCTGAGGATCGGCGACGAAGTGCTGGCGATCGGTAATCCTTTTGGCGTAGGGCAAACGGTGACGATGGGTATTGTCAGCGCTACGGGGCGCACGGATCTGGGCATTGAGGACTACGAAGACTTCATCCAGACCGATGCATCCATCAATCCGGGCAATTCCGGTGGTGCGCTGGTGAACGATCGCGGCGAACTGGTCGGCATTAATACGGCGATTCTTTCCGGTGAATCCGGCGGGAATCAGGGCATTGGTTTTGCGGTGCCGGTCAATCTGGCGAGGCAGGTGATGGATCAGATCGCCATGCACGGAGAGGTGACGCGCGGATATCTGGGCGTTAATATTCAGGAAGTCACTCCGGCGATTGCCAAGGCGATCGGACTGGACGGACCGCGGGGCGCCATGGTCAGCGACGTTACTCCGAACAGCCCGGCACAGCGCGCGGGTTTGCAATCGGGTGACGTGATCACGGCTTTGAACGGCAAGCCCGTCGAGGACAGAAATCACCTCCGCATGGATATCTCGATGATGGGCACGAACCAGCCGCTGAAACTGCAGGTGTTCCGCAACGGTGCGACGCTGAATGTTAACGCGGAGACTGCGGAGATGCCGGGCAAACCGGTGGAGCACGCGAGCGCTGAGACGGGAAACTCCAACAGCGCGCTGGATGGAGTTTCCGTCGAGAGCCTGAATCCGGAGATGGCGCAGGCGGCCGGTGTGGCTCCTGGCACCTCGGGCGTGGTCGTAACCGCAGTGGATCCGGCCAGCGCCGCGGCAAGTTCCGGACTGAGAGAAGGCGACGTGATCCAGGAAGTGAATCACAGCAAGGTGACGAATTCGAGTGACTTCGCCAGTGCGCTGCGCAGGTCGAAAGGCGATTCGCTGCTGCTGGTCAATCGGAAGGGCAACAAACTGTACCTCGCGGTGTAAATCCGCAATCTCATAACGCTGGAAGGGCCGGGGTTTCTCAGATTGAGAATCCCGGCCCTTTTTTGTTTTAATATTGTCGATAGCGCTTCATGAATGGCCTGTGCTCCACTTGTATCCATGCGAAAGAAATGCGGAGCGACCGTGGCAGCGTCTTTCTGCTCTGCCTGCTCTCACGCAGCGACGCAGAGTATCCGAAATATCCGCGCCTGCCGGTGGTGCGCTGCGAAGGTTATGAGCCACAGCCATGCCAGAAAAAGACTACGGTTTCCGTTCCCTGATCGACAAGCTCAATGTGAAGAAGGGATCGCGCGTTTTGTTGAACGGCGTGAACGACGCGGCGCTCCTGGCGGAGATTCGCGGCCGCACGGAGACGTGTTGGGAAAACTCAAAATAGAAAGACTGCGACGTTATCCTGCTGGGCGTTGAGAGCGTGGCGCAACTGCGGAAGATTGAGAATTATCGCGAGCTTCTGGCAGTGGCGGGCGGGCTTTGGGTGATCTATCCGAAGGGCCGTAAAGACGTGACGGAGGCGCAGATGAGAGCCGCCGGGCTGGCAAACGGCATGGTGGATAACAAGGTGATCAGCTTTTCCGCCACTCACACGGGACTGCGCTTTGTGATACGTAAGGCGGACAGAAAGCTAATCGTTCGAGCCGGAAAAACTGAGGATGAGGCCGGCAAAAGCAAAGCCCGCGGTTAGCAACGCCCACCCGGTCAGCATGTGCCGATCAATCATGGCTCCGGCGATGGCGGGCGCGATGACGGATGAAATCGAAGTGATCGATTGCGTCAGGCCGAGAACGACGCCTTGCTCTTTCCTGCCCGCTTTCTGAGTGATCAGCGCGGTGATGGAGGGCCGCAGGACTCCCATACCGTAAGAATTCACGGTGCTGGCGCCGAGTAATTGAGGAATGGTCCGCGACCATGCCACGAGGGAGTAACCGACGCCGGCGGAGAGATAACCGGTCCAAACCAGGGTGCGCTCGCCGAATCTCTTGACGAGACGCCCCATAAACCCGCCCTGCAGGATGATGCCCAGAAATCCGACGTAAGCGAAGATATAGGCGACTTCTTTCGCGCCCACCGGATGCCCGTTCCATTGATAGCGCTGACTGGCAAAGAGCGCGAAGCCGCCAATGAAGAGCGAAAACGGGAAGGCGAAAAAAAAGAATTGCCAGAGCAGCTTGCCCAGGCCAGGGCGCGAAAAATATTCCGCGTAGCGGCCCCAATCGAGAAGCCCGAGTCTTTTTCCCGCCGGACCGGTAGCGTCGCCGCCGATGTGCGTTTCTACTTTGGGGAGCAGCGTCGCGGTACAAATTACGCTGGTAGCAGAGAGCGCGGCGGCAGCCAGAATCGGATACGTGTAGCCGTATTGCGAAAGGAAGCCTGTGATGGCGGGGCCTACGAGAAAGCCCACACCGAAGGCGATGCCCAGGAAGCCGAATGAGCGCGCGCGATCCTTCGGCTCGGTGACATCGGCGATATAAGCCTGGGCGAGCGACAGATTGCCCGCCGTCAGGCCATCGATGACACGAGAAAGAAATACGACCCAGAGCGAGGGAGCGAAGGCGAGAATCAGGAAGCCCACAAAGGTGCCAAGCTGGCTGACGATCAGCAGCGGCTTGCGACGGCCCATGCGATCGGACCAGCTGCCGAGAAACGGTCCGGCGATGAGCTGACAGAAAGCATATGTGGATATGAGAAGCCCGACCTGCGTCGCCGATGCGCCGAAGTGCTCGGCGTAAAAGGGCAACAGGGGAATCATGATCGTCATGCCCAGAATATCGACAAGAACAATCAGAAAGATAGGTAGCAGCGGGGACCGGGTGGAGGCCAACTCACATGCTACCGCGAGCCTGTTTCCGCGGCTGCGTCGAGGCCAAGGATTAACATAGCTAGTGTGAAGCTGCGGCCCCGATGACCCATGAGCGCAACCATTAATTACACGCTCGCGGACATTACCGGCGCCATGCTTGGCTGTCTGCTTTTCATCCCGATTCTGCTCTCGCCCGGTTATGTTGCTGCATGGTTGACCGGCGTGTTTGGCTTTCGTGCGCTCACCGCTCCGTGGAGGCTTCTGATCAGCCTGCCTTTGTCGGTGGCCATTTGTCCGATCGTGACATATTTTGCGGGTGATGTTTTCGCCGACGGCAACCGATGGCTTCCGGTCTACGCGCTCTATGCCGCCTGTTTCCTGCTGTGGCTGGTGCTGCTGGCCGGACAGTGGGGACATGAACCTCTGCCGCGCTGGCTAGCAAGATTATGGTCGGTGCCCCGTGTCTGGCGCATCATTCCGGCCGTGTGGCTCCTGGTGGCGATCGGTTCGCTGGTCAATGTCGAGTTTCACAATCGGCTCTATCTTTCCTTTTCCGATTTCGACCACACCACCCGCGTGGCCATCACCGATGCCATCGGCCGGACCGGCGTGCGCCCGTCGAATCCGTTTTATTATCTGGGTTCGCTGGCGCCGCTGCGGTATCACTATTTCTGGTTTCTGCTTTGCAGCCTGGTGACGCAGATGGGCGGCGCCCTCGTGTCGTCGCAGCAGGCGATTATCGCCAGCGTAGTGTGGTGCGGATGGTCGCTGATCGCGCTGGTTCCTTTATATCTCCGCTTCCTGCAGGAGCGCAGCGGAGCGGCGCTGCGCAGATGCAGCCTGGTCGCCATCGGGCTGTTTACCATTACGGGTCTCGACATCGTTCCGCTCGCAGTTTATTTTGTGGGTTTTCACACCGTATTTCCCGAGCTCGAATGGTGGAACGAACAGGTTTCATCGTGGTTCGGATCTTTGCTCTGGGTGCCTCATCATGTGGGTGCGCTGGTGGCAGGGCTCATGGGTTTTCTGGTGCTGTGGGATGCGGGGACAACCCCTTCACTACGCCGACGCATCGCAGGGAGCGCGCTGGCGGGCGTGGCATTTGCGACTGGCACCGGCACGTCGATTTACGTCACGCTGGTGTTCGTCATCTTTCTTTGCGCCTGGGGACTGGTCACTCTGGTTCGCCGCTGGTGGACGCACGCCGCGGCTCTTGTGATGGCGGGCGTGGTTTCGATTCTGTTTGTGGCGCCCTACGTTCACTCGCTTGGAGGCACGGCGGCGGGCGGGAGCTTCGCACACTTCGAAGTCCGCCAGTTCTATCCCCTGGTCATGATCACGCAAGGGGAGCCGATCAGTCCTCTGAAAGTTGCCCTGCTGCGGCTGGCCGCGCTTCCGTTGAATTACCTTCTGGAGCTGGGTTTTTTCGGCGTGGCCTCGCTGTTGTTTCTGATCGGCCTGCGCAAACAACGGCCACTCCAGCCTGGCGTGATCGCAGCTATTACGCTGGCCGCGGTGAGCGTGCTGGTCTGCACTTTCCTGCGGTCGGGTGTGATCGCGGGGAACGATCTGGGCTGGCGTGGATTTCTGCCGGCGCAGTTCGTCATGCTCCTCTGGGCCGCGGACCTGATGGTCCGGCGGGGCGAACAGGCCGAAGCGCGCGGCGGGAGTTTTCGAAGCTGGTGGCTCCGCAGCCCCGTCTGGGCGCCGCTCATCCTGCTCGGGATCGCAGGCACGTCCTACGAACTGGTCATCCTGAGGACTTATTTTGTAATGAACGACGCCGGCATGGTCTGGCGGACGATGTACTCTCCGGATCGTTCCTTCGGGGCACGTGCGCTGGAACTCCGGCGTGCATATGAGACGCTCGATCGTATTCTGCCACGGACCGCGACGGTACAGGCCAGTCCCGAGGGCCGTTATTTCGATTTCTACTACGGGCTATATGCAAACAGGCAAACGGTGGTGGGCGACAGGGCCTGCGGCGCGGTGTTTGGCGGCGATCCCGCGCCCTGCCCGCCGGCGTATGCGGATGTCCGCGCGATCTTCGATGGCGGTCCCCATACCAACTGGGAACAGGTACAGGCTATCTGCCGAAGGCTATCCATCGACGCTTTGATTGTTACCGACTTCGACCGCTCGTGGGGCCTTCAAAGCTGGGCGTGGCAGACCACTCCGGTGATTTCGGGCGACCATGTCCGGGTGTATCTGCCAGGCGACCCACACCTCTGAGGCGTGTTAGCCGGGAATAAACATCCGCACGCCTGCCGCGCCCATGACAGCCGTGGCAATCCAGCCCAGAACGACGATTGGCCGGCGAACCGTGAAATCGCCCATTACGGACTTCTTCGACGCGAGAATAATGATCACCACCATCAGCGGCACGGCGACCACGCCGTTGATCACGGCGCTCCAGAACAGGGCTTTCATCGGGCTAATGGGTGAATACTGAATGGCAAGTCCGGAAAGCACGCTGAGGGCGATCACTCCGTAGAAGCCGCGCGCGGTGCGCGGTTTACGCTCCAGCCCTTCTTTCCAGCCCATGGCTTCCGAGAAAGCATAGGCGGCGGAGCCTGCCAGCACCGGCACGCCGATCAGCCCCACGCCGAGGATGCCCAGCGCAAACAGGATGTATGCGAAGTTGCCCGCCAGTGGCCTGAGAGCGCTGGCGGCCTTGGCTGCGGTATCGACATTGGTCACGCCCGACACGTGGAGCGTTACGGCAGTCGCCAGAATGATGAAGAATGCAGCCATATCGGAATAGAACATGCCGCTCCAGGTGTCCCACCGGATGCGCTTGAGTTCCGTGACCGCCTGACCCGCATCCCGTTTCAGCGGCTTCGCATTAGGATCGGCGTGCATATCCTCTACTTCTTCCGAGGCCTGCCAGAAAAATAGGTACGGGCTGATGGTGGTGCCGAAGACGCCGACGATCATGGCGGCGGCGCTGGAATTCAGCTCGAGGTGCGGCCAGACAGTGCGCCTTGCTACTTCACCCCATGGCACATGAACCGCAAACAGCACGGCGGCATACGCCAGCAGCGAAAGAGTGAGCCATTTCAGGAAGTGGACGTAGCGGTGATACGGGACGAAAATTTGCAGCGCCAGCGTCAGGAACACGAAGAAGGCGGTCATCAGATGGCGATTGACACCGCTGACCAGTTCCGATACCTCGCCCATCGCAGCCACATCGGCCGCGATGTTGAGGGTATTGGCGATCAGCAGCAGCAGCACGGCGCCCTGCAGTACCACCGGCGGAAAGGCGGCCTTGATGTTCGCGGCAAGACCTTTGCCCGTTACCCGCCCAATGGTTCCGCACATTAGCTGGACCGCGGACATCAGAGGATATGCCAGCGGCATGGTCCAAAGCATGTTGAGGCCGAACTGGGCTCCAGCCTGCGAGTAAGTGGCGATGCCGGAAGGGTCGTCGTCGGCCACGCCGGTGATCAGGCCAGGGCCGATCCGCGCCAGCGGGTGTTCCTTCATGCGGTCCCAATAAGTGCGAACCGCGCTTATCCGCTGTGGTTCTTCGACGCCATCCTGCATGATCTCCCCGTTTCGTCGGCTCTCTTCGAAACAGCCTATAGCTCGATTCTAGACTGTATCCGAAAGTACCCAGATCGCCATGCATGTTAGGCTCCAAAGAGTGCCCGCCAGTGAAACCAGCGTCGCGATGGTTGGTGTCGTCAAGACATTTCGCTCGGTGACCGCCGTCGATCACTTATCGCTATCGGTGCCTGAAGGCTCGGTGTACGGCTTCATCGGACCGAATGGCTCCGGCAAATCGACCACGATGCGCATGATTACCGGCATCATTTACCCCGATTCGGGAACCATTCGGGTGTTCGGAAAGGAGCGCGGCGCCGTTCGCTCCGAGGAGATCGGATACCTTCCGGAAGAGCGCGGACTGTACCGGAAGATGCGCGTGCAGGCGTTGCTGGAATTCCATGGCGAACTACGCGGTGGCCGCAATGTAACGGCGGAGGTGGTTTCCTGGCTGGAGCGGCTCGGCCTGGCGCACTGCGCCGACAGAAAAGTGGAAACGCTCAGCAAAGGCATGAGCCAGAAGATTCAGTTCATCGCCGCCGTGGTACCCCGGCCGAAACTTCTGATTCTGGATGAGCCATTCAGCGGTCTCGATCCGGTCAGTGCCAACGCCATTCGCGGAGCCATTCTCGAAATGCGCCGAAGCGGATGCACCGTCATCCTGAGCACACACGATATGAGCGTGGCCGAAAGCCTGTGCGATTCCATATTCATGATCTTCCGCGGCAAAAAAGTGCTGGATGGAACGCTCGCGTCCATCCAGGCGAATTTCCGCAGCGACACTATTCGCGTCGCGATCGAAGGTGGTATCGGTGCTCTGGATAGCCTTCCGGGGATCGATCAGGTCAGGGATCTCGGACAACTTCAGGAACTGCGCATGGCCCCGCACTGCGATCCGCAGCGAGTGTTGCACACGCTCGCTGCGCGCGCCGCCATTACCGCGTTTGCCGTAGTAAAACCGTCGCTGCACGACATCTTCGTGCGCATCGCCGGGCCGCAGCCGGAGGACAAACAGCCCGATGCGTAAAGTTCTGCTGATCGCGAAACGCGACTACCTGCAAACGGTAAGCAGCAAGGCGTTTCTGTTCGGCCTGATACTGCTGCCGCTGATCCTGGGCATTGGCTTTCTGGCGATATCGCTGTCGAATAAGGGCAACGTGAAGGAGCAGCGCATTGCCGTTATCGACCGCACAGGCGTCTCCTCGGCCGGGGTGATCCAGGCTTGTGAAGAATCCAACCGCAGGGCAAATGCCGGTTCGACCGGCGGATTGCGGGTGAAGCCGCACTATGCTTACGAAGAAATCGGGCCGGAACCAGATGCAGCGGCACAGTTGTTGTCTCTGGCCGACCGGGTTCGGCGCGGCGAAATTTATCTGGTGCTCGATATTCCGGCGGATGCGCTGAATCCTCCCCCGGGCGCAACGCAATTGGTCCGCTACTACAGCAACGCGACGGGTGTGAGTCAGCTATCTCTTTGGCTGCCCGCTGCAGTGAACGACGGTCTGCGCCGCGTGCGTCTGGTGCAGGCGGGCGTGGCTCCTGCGGCGCTGAACGGTTTGTTGCAGGAGGTCTCCGTCGTAGCGATGAACCTGCCCTCGAAAGATTCGCTCGCTGCAACAACGGGACTTGGCGAAAAGAGAAGCGCGGTGCAGAGTGAGCTGATGCCGCTGATCCTGGTTGTCCTGCTGGTGATGGTCGTCATGATCGGCTCGGCTCCCAATCTGGGCGCAGTGGCCGAAGATAAGGTGCAGCGGGTGTTCGAAATGCTGCTGGTCTCCGCGTCGCCATTCGAACTGATCGCCGGCAAAGTGCTCGCGGCGCTGGGCGCCTCCCTGACCAGCACCGTCTTCTATTTCATTGGCGCCCTTTTTGTATTGCTGGGCCTGTCCATGTTCGGCCTGGCGCCGCTGGATCTGCTGCCGTGGTTCTTCCTCTACCTGATCGTCGATGTTCTGATGATGGCCGCGCTGGGGGTGGCGCTCGGCTCGGCATGCGGCAGCGCGCAGGACGCTCAGCAACTGGCGTCTCTTCTGTTCATGCCGATTTTCGTGCCGATGCTGATGCTGACCCCGATCATGCAGCAGCCCAACGGAGCTTTCGCGACGGCCATGTCGCTGATCCCGCCGTTCACACCCGTCCTGATGCTGTTGAGACAGAGCCTGCCCGGCGGCGTTCCGGCGTGGCAGCCATGGCTCGGATTGTCGGGTATGATCGTGTACGCATTCTGCGTCATTTGGGCCGCGGCACGTATTTTCCGCATCGGCATTCTCTCGCAGGGCAAGACGCCAGGGGTCGCGGAGCTGGTGCAGTGGGTCATACACGGCTGAATGCCCGAATCCAATTTAATTCTCATTACCGGCGCGTCCGGGCGGATCGGCGGCCGTGTCGCTGAGTTGCTTGCAGGCGCAGGCTATCGTCTGCGCCTGATGACACGCAATGCGGACCGCGCGCCGCACCTGCCCGCGAGTGAAATTGTGCGCGGCGATTATTCCGACCACGCATCGCTTGCCGCCGTGTTCGCCGGCGTGAACAAAGCGTTGATTGTCTCGGCGGCCGGCGAACCTGGCAAGCGCGCCCTGCAGCACAGAAACGCATTTGAAGCCGCCGCGCGGGCTCGCGTGGATTATGTCGTATACCTGTCTTTGCAGGGTGCCGGATTGGAGTCGAAGTATCCGTATTCGCGGGATCACTTCCTGAGTGAGCGGTTTCTTGCTGAGACACGCGTGCCCCATACCGTCCTTCGCGACGCGTTTTATATCGATATGTTTCTTAAGGAAGACACCTTCGAACCGGCGGGGATAATGCGTGGGCCTGCAGCCCAGGGGCAAGGCGCTTTTGTCTCTCGCGAGGACGTGGCGCAAACCACCGCCGCGGTACTGCGCACACAACCCGAGGGTATTTACGATGTAACCGGACCCGAAGCGCTGCCCCTGACCGATGTTGCCGCGCGGTTTTCCTCGCTCAGCGGCCACCAGTTGCGTTACGAAGATGAGCCCGCGGATACAATGCGTGCGCGTCTGCAAAGCCAGAAGCTTCAGCCGTGGCAAATCGACCTGGCCACGGGTTGGTTTGAAGCGATCGCGGCCGGCGAACTGCGGCGGGTGAGCGACACCGTCCGGCGCTTCACCGGGACGTCGCCGCTGAGCATGGAAGACTATTTCCGCATGTTCCCGGAGTTACTTCGTCCCCTGCGTCAGTAACCCGCGCAGCGCCGCGCGGTCGCCATCCGACAGCCCGGAATGCAGCCCGATATCGGAGCGCTTCGTCAGTAACCTGCGGTACCTGTCGAAGTAAGCGTCTATATCGCCGCCATACTGAAAGCTGTACATGATGTCGGCGAAGTTTGCGGTGTGGATTAGTCCAAGCGCGTGGCCGGTCTCATGCACAAACGTGAGAAACACGATTGTGTCGCGCAGCAGCGGGTCGGCGGCGAGCGTGGCGTTCGTCTGGGGCAAAATGTAGATCTCCGCGCCACGTTTGCCATCCACTATGACTGACTGTGTCTCGCCGTAGAGGCTGGCGCCGGAGGCCCAATGGATAGTGAGCCGCGCATGTTCCCGTGTGGCGCTCGGCGAGAAGACGATTTTGTTGCCGGACTCGCGCTGCCAGCCCTCGAAGGCCCAGCGCGCCAGTTCCGCATCGTCTTTGTTGCAGCCCGAAGCCGCGGCGCTGCCAGTGCAATCGTCCACCCACCAGGTCCAGGCGTCGGCAGCCTGAAGACCGGAGATGATGAGTAACATCAGGGTGACGAATCGCACTGCCATTGCCGGATTGTAGCGCAGATGATAGAACTCGTGCGCGCGTTTCAGTTAGACTGAGGTCAGATCGTATGAAACCCGTGCTTCGGTTTTGTAAGCTGCTGATTTCGATCTCGTGCGCGCTGGCTCTTGCGCAGCCCACCCCGCAACAAATCCACCAGCGTCAGATGGCGGAAGAGCGAGCGCTGCAGCATGACCAGGAGCAGCGCGAACAGCAACAGCACCAGGCGCAGATCGATCAGATGCGCCAGATAGACCGGCAACAGGCGGAGGACGCGCGGCAACAGGCGGAAAAGGCCCGTGCGCAGGCCATCGCTGCGCAGGAGAATCTGTATCTCCAGCGGCTGGCCGAACAGGCGCAGGCCAAAGCGAAATCCCTTGCACAGAATGATTCTGGTACATTGCTGTCCGTCCAGCAGCCGCAAACCGCGCAGCCGCCGGCATCTCAACCGGCATCTCAACCGGCATCGCCCGCATCTCCAACTCAACAGTGGTCGTTCAGGAACATGAGCACTCTCGATAAGGCCGGACTCGCAGCGCTCGGCGTGATTCTGGTCGCACTTGCCTGCGCGGCGGGCCTCATCCCGGCAAAGCGAATTCCATACTCCCGGAATCCGCGCTAAAATAAGCTATGAGTCAGTTCGAAAAAATCGGCCTCCTCGCTGTCGGCGTAATTGCTGTCGTCGTCGTGTCAGGCTTGCGCCTGGTTGCCGCGAAGTTGGCGCCGGAATGGCTAGTCAGATTTATGACTCCGCCAGCCAGGCGTTAGGCGTAACCACCTCGTTACAATCGGAACGGTGTTCCAAAAAGTCCTGATAGCCAATCGCGGCGAGATCGCGCTGCGCGTCATCCGTACGCTGCGCGAGATGGGGATTCGCTCCGTCGCCGTCTATTCCGACGCCGACCGCGCCGCTCTTCACGTTCGCAAAGCCGATGAGGCTGCGCATCTGGGCCCGTCGCCGTCGCGCGAAAGCTACCTCAACATCGAACGCATTCTCGACGCCGCGCGCCGGCATCGCGTGGACGCCATTCATCCCGGCTACGGTTTCCTCAGCGAAAACGCGGACTTCGCACAAGCCTGCACCGATGCCGGCTTCGTCTTCATCGGACCGCCCGCGTCCGCCATCGCGGCCATGGGATCGAAGACCTCCGCACGCCGCATCGCGCGGGATGGCGGCGCGCCGGTCGTGCCAGGCACGGAAGAGGGTCTGGTGTCATCGCCGGAAGGGCGCGCAGCCGCAGCCGACTTCGCGAAATCCGCGGGCTATCCCGTCATGCTGAAGGCTGTCGCGGGCGGCGGCGGTAAAGGCATGCGCCGCGTCGATCGTCCGGAAGATCTTGCCGCAAGTTTCGACAGCGCTTCGAGTGAAGCGCTGCGGGCTTTTGGCGATGGCCTCGTCTATGTGGAGAAGCTGGTCGAAAACGCGCGCCACATCGAAATCCAGATCCTCGGCGATCGGCACGGCAATATGGTTCATCTGGGCGAGCGCGAATGTTCGGTGCAGCGGCGTCATCAGAAGGTGATCGAAGAATCCCCGTCGCCCCTGGTCGCGATCAGGCCCGAGATGCGGCGGCGCATGGGCGAGGCCGCCATACTGGCGGCGCGTGCGGCCGGGTATTTCAACGCCGGCACCGTCGAATTCCTGGCCGATAACGAGGGTAATTTCTACTTCCTCGAAATGAACACGCGGCTCCAGGTAGAGCACCCGGTCACCGAACTCGTCACCGGACTCGATCTGGTCCGCCTGCAACTCGATATCGCCAGCGGCAAGCCGCTCCCTTTCACGCAGGATCAGATCGCGCTGCGTGGCGCTGCCATCGAGTGCCGCATCTACGCCGAAGATCCCGCGAACAATTTTCTGCCGTCCCCGGGCCGCATCACGCAACTCGCGGAGCCTTCTGGACCCGGCGTGCGGCTCGATTCCGGCATCTATCCTGGCTGGAATGTGCCTCTCGATTACGACCCGATGCTCGCCAAGCTCATCGTCTGGGCCGATACGCGCGAGCACGCGATCGATCGAATGCTGCGCGCGCTGAGCGAATATCACATTGGCGGCATTGGCACGAACATTCCGTTATTCGACGTCATTCTGCGCGACCCGGCCTTCCGCACGGGCGATCTCCACACCGGTTATCTCGATGCGCTGCTGAAACGCCCTGGTTTACTGGATCAACCGCCCGCCCCTGAACTGGCGGCTATCGCGGCCGCGGCAGTTGCGGCCCATACGAAGCCTTCGGCGGCGCAGAGTGTGCCGTTGAAAACCGAATCGCGATGGCTGCGCGGCGGACGTGAGGACCAGCTCCGATGAAACCGCTCATCCGTATCGACGGCAATGTCGTCAGTCCTATTTCTTACAACACGCTTGTGGAAGTTGAACCAGGCGTGTACTCCATTCTGCTGGATGGTGCGTCGCATGAGGTGCGGGTCGATGCCGGACAGGTGACTGTCGGAAACCGGCGCTTCGATTTCACCATCGACGACCCGCGCCAGTGGAAGCGTTCGGGCGATGCCTCGGGAGGCCAGGGTCGCGCGGCAATTCTGGCCCCCATGCCGGGCAAGGTGGTGCGCATCCTGGTGGCGGTCGGCGATGAAGTGGAGGCTGGCCAGGGCATCGTTGTGGTGGAGGCGATGAAGATGCAGAACGAAATGAAGACTCCGCGCGCGGGGCGCGTCGCTGCCATTCAGGCGAAAGAAAACGACAGCGTAGTGGCTGGCGCGGTGCTCGCCGTCATCGACCCCGAACCGGCGCGATAATAAAAGGAGTCATGGTAACCGCTGTCTGTCCCGATTGCAATGGAACTGGCTGGAAGATCGTTGAGCGCGAGGAAGTCTCCGGGGCTTCGCGTTGCGCCTGCGTCGCGGTGGAACGTGCCGGGCGCGTGCTGGCGGAATGCGATCTGCCTCCTTTATATGAGAACGCCTCGTTCGACAATTTCTCCACCCTGCACGACGGCGAACTCACGCGGGTCTTTCTCGCCGTGCGCAGCTATGTCCGCGACTTCCCCAATCCCTCCAAGCCCGGCCTGCTCCTGATGGGCGACCCGGGCTCCGGCAAGACGCACCTCGCAGTCGCCGCCTTCCGGGCTATTCTCGCAAAGGGTTTCGAAGGCCTGTTCTTCGACTATCAGAATCTGCTGGACCGCATTCGTTCCAGTTATGATCAGGCTTCGCAGACCAGCGACAAGGAAGCCTACCGGGTGGCCATGGATAAAGAGGTTCTGCTGCTGGACGATCTGGGCGCGCACCGCGTGACGGATTGGGTGGAAGATACCGTGACCTCAATCATTACCGCGCGTTGCAACCACCGCAAGCCACTCATTGCCACCACAAATCTCATCGATCCCGACGCCGGCTACGTGACTTACGAAGGCGCCGGCAGCGGCAAGGTGGATCATCGCACCACGCTCGCGGAACGAGTGGGTCCGCGCGCCCGTTCGCGTCTGTTCGAAATGTGCCGCGTCATTAAGATGCCTTCGCTTGGCGATTACAGAGTCCGCAAACAGAGTGTCTGACCGATGTCCACGGCTCCGCGCCGCTGGCGCCCGGTAATTCTCGCCCTGCTCGCGTTCGCGCTGTCGCCGTCCGCTCTTCTGCAGGCCTGGACCATGTCGGTAGAATTTCCCTTCGCGGCGCTACCCCGTCCCGTCTGGGAGCGCGATCTTGCGCAGTTGAAGGAAATGGGCGTGACGCACGTTAGCCTTCCAGTCGCAAGCGACGCAACACAACTCGCGGAAGTGATTCGCATTGTCCGTACCCTTGGCCTCGATGCCGATCTCGAAGGACCCGTACCGGACCAGCTCCAGCCGCTGGCGAAATCTCACGGCGGTCCCCTCACCGACGCGCTACAGGGTGCGATCCGCATCTCGGCAATTATGCCGCGGGCGCTCGACAATGAACGCAAGCTGCTCACCAGCGGCACACCCGCCATTGTCTGGACGGAAGTCTTCGAAACTCTCGGCCTCGATACGCCCGCGCCCTCTTACCATTCCGGCGCGATCACGCTCGCGGGTTCCGAAGGTGCGGGCGCCGCGCTCATTCGCCGGGAAGCGCAACTCGCGCGCTTCTGGGGTTCGGCGTTCTCCGGGCTGCCGGAATCGCCCGGCGCGCGTCTCTCCGTGCCCGTCGAAAGCGTGTCGGTCCATCAATACATTGCGGACAAAGCCGCCGGACTCTCTCTCGCATCCGTGATCAATGATTCGTCGGAGGCATGGAAGGGCGAGATCCGGGTGATGTACCCGGCGATGCAGCGTCCGATCCTTCTGCCGGATATCGCCATCGCGCCGCATGACGTGCTCTGGCTGCCCGTGGATGTGCCGCTCACCGCCGGGCCGCTTTGTACCGGCTGCACGGGCTTCGCTCCGCCGGATCACCTGATTTACGCGACCGCCGAACTGACGGGCGTGGAATACGAGAACGGCGTGCTGGCGCTCGAATTCATAGCGGCTTCGCCGGGCGAAGCAGTTCTGCAGCTATCCCAGGAACCCGCCGGGCCCCTCATCGCAGCCGGACGTCCTACTGTGTTCGACTGGGATCCGAAGACAGATCGCGCGCGATTGCCCATCCCCGCGGGTAATGCCAGGACCGGCCGTGTCCGTGTCGCACTCGCGATCGATGCGCCGTCCGCCACGGCTTTTTTTCAGCACGCGCCGGTGCTGCTGATCGGCGAAACGAACACTCTCACTGCGGAGTTTGCGCCGCCCGCCGTGGCGGCGCGATCCCGGTTGCGCACCACGGGCGCTCTTACCGTCTCGCAGGAACTGCCTGAGGCCGCACCGCCTTCGCAGGTGCAGACCGAGGAGGAAAAGAAGAAGCCTGTGGTGGTCACGTATAAAATTGCCGTGCCCGGCTCGGCGATCCCGGGAGACACGGCACAGCTGGCGATCGAGGCTGACGGCGCGCAGCTCAGCCATGCGCAGGCCAGGCTGCTGCCGCCCGCGGCCTTCAGCTTTGAGGACGCGGTGTCCGTGCGCGTCTCCGTTAATTCGTTTGTGGCTCTGGTGCCGGCGACAATTCCGGTCAATCAGCGCTCGGGCCGCGACATCGTGGTCACTCTTCGCAATAACGCTCCAGAGATCCGAACGTTCGATGTGGAATTCGCTGTGCCTGGCCTCGACTTTTCGCCGAAGAAACTCTCGGTCAGTGTGGGCGCGTCGGTGGCGCGCGATGTCACGTTCCGGGTCTTCAGTTCCACGTCCCCTCCGGGCGTGCATGAGGGCGAAATACGGCTTTCCGGTGGTGCGACACTAGCTGAACCCATTCGCTTCGTCGTTCTGCCTCCAGAGGGAACGGTGGCGTGGTCGGCTGAGGGCTTTTCGATTTTTGAAAATACGAAGACCCGCGCCACGTTTCTGTCCGGCCAGTGGCTGGAACTGATCGATAAGGAATCCGGGGCGGATTCGCAACCGGCTGGCGGAACGGTTTTCCATGGCCCGCCGCTGGAATCTCTGAAGCTGAAGGACCTGATGAAGCTGGCCGTCCCCGTGTCAGGCCATTAGCGCAACATCCCGACATGCCCAGCGCCGAACACTGTGAGAATTCTCTCCATGTCGGCTGACATTGCCCAACTCCGAACAGATGGAGCGCTACGCCTCGAAGTATGACGTTTTGCGGGCGCTTATAACAACCAGCCATCGCCTACCCGCCGGCGTCCGCCAGCCTCGCCGCCAGCAAGCCCAGGGAATTCACCTGTCATATCCAAAGGCGCAAGTGGGTTTGAATCGGAAGAACTGTGCACGAACCCGATCGTCTTTGGGCTCGCTCAGATTCGTCTCGCAACACGCCAATCCGGATACGATTTCCGTGAATTGTGTCGTCTTCATCGGCACGGCTTCGCCAGCGGGCGGTTTGCGGACGTTCCATCAGCCTGTTAACAAGTTTATCGAACCTCAAACGAGGGCTGGTAGCGGCACACCGGTTCGGTTATCGCGACCTGGCCACGGCCCCCGTTTTCCAACCTATCGCGATTCCAAAGCACAAACCGCCCGCACTCTTGTTCTGCCCTTCCACGAGAAAAAGGGGAGCCGGATAATCCGGCTCCCCTTTTCGTTACTGCCTGGTATGTGACCCGGTCTCAGAATGTGATGCGAACTGAGATCTGGAACAGACGCGGGAAGTTCGTCTGGCTGGTGATGGCTCCAAACGAACTGGGCGAGCTCACGTTCAGGCTGGCCGGTGCCGCGAACAGTACCGTGTTGGTCAGATTCAGGGCTTCCGCTCTGAACTGCACATGATAGTATTCCTTGAACGTCACCGTCTTATGCAGCGATGCATCGATATTGAAGAGTGACGGCGAATACACATTGATGCGGGGGCTGACGTTGCCGAATGCCAGTGCGGGCGTCTGTGAGAAGGCCGCGATATTCACCCAGTTGTTCAGCCGCGAATCGACAGATCCGCTCGTGGCGGCCGAAGTTCCCGTCGCAGTGGCGAATTGACCGCAACCGTTGCAGCCTGTGTTGCCGTTGGTCTGCGTGATGGCCAGGGGTACACCCGAATGAATCAGTTGCTGTCCATCCAGCGACCAGCCACCGAGCAGAAGGTCCACGACCTTGGGGCTGTTCGCCAGGAACGTCTTACCTTTACCGAAGGGAAATGCGTAGGATACGGACATCGAGTAGCTGTTCGGAGTATCCGTAGCGGCCCTTGCCCAGCCCTGTGCGACGATGTTGCCGTCGTAGTTCTGCGGAGCGCTGAGCCCCATGTTGCGGGACCAGGTATAGGTCGCATTGAGAGTGAGTCCATACTTTGCGCGCCATTGGCCTTTGCCGTAGAACGAGTAGTAAGTCGCGCGTCCCATATCAGTCAGCAAACTCACCGAGGTGTACTCCGGATAAGGCGTCAGTAGAGTTGCCTTAGTGACGGTAGATCCGCTGCCGAGCGCTACCGTGTTCGGAGCATATCCCAGGAAAGGATTCGCCACGGCCGCGTTGAGACCGGAGGCACCCAACGAAAAGTAACTCGGATTCAGCTGGTTCAGCGCCACGGTAAACGGCTGATCCAGAGTATGGGATCCGATGTAGCCCGCCCAGATCGAGGCGTTCTTCGTAATCTGGCGCTGAATGTCGAGCGACATCTGTTCCACGTAACCGGCAGACCGATTGCCCGCTTCCGTGGTCGTGATGGCATTGCCGATGTTAGCCAGGCCGCCGAGTGTGTTTCCGGCAAGCGGCGTCAGGCCGTTGGGATACGGATTACTCAGATTCGCGTAGGGCGTATAGCCGCCGTTAATCGACGATACGATCGGCGTGACCTGTGAATAGCCTGCTGCGCTCTGCGCCGAGAACGACTGCGGAATCCAGAAGATGCCGAAACCGCCGCGAAACACAGTCTTAGGATTCATCGAATAGGCGAAACCAAAACGCGGGCCCAGCTTGATAGAAAGGGGGTCGCCGGCATAGCGGGGGTTTCCGTTCACGCCGGCATATTCCACCTGACCGTTGAGGGTCAGGCTCGGAATTTTCGCCTGCAGCGGATTAGCCACACCCAAGTTGGCATCGACCGTGAGCTTGTTGTTCGATTCTTCCGGTTGCGGTTCGTGTTCACCACGGAACCCGAAGTTCAGCGTGAGTTTCGGAGTGATTCGATAGTCGTCCTGAATAAAGAACGCGGTGTAGTGGGTGTAGTCGTTGAAGAACGATCCCTGCGTGATGCTGCCACCGGCAGTTGGATTCGACGACGAATACGCCATATCACCGAGCAGCATGCTGGCCAACCCGCCGCCAGTGCCTGTTACATTCTTAGCCGCACTCGCCGACGTGAATGCAGAACTGAATCCGTAACTGCCCGCTCCCGTAGCGGTCTCGGAAGCGTCCGCAATCAAACGATAATCAAAGCCAGCCTTGATGCTGTGCTTGCCGACAAACTTGGCGATTTCAGTGTCGACGCTCTGCGAGTGATAGACCGTCCACGGAGTGTTGCCACCGCCATAAGCCGTGAATTCACCCGTGGTAATCCCGGGAAACGCGGGGTAACCAGGAGTCAGCGCATTCACCGCGGGCGAGAAGCCGAGCGTGGTCAGATTGAAGCCGTTGCTGGAATTCGGATCGAAATCCGGGAAACGATTCTGTCCGAAACGCACCGTCAAAACGGTACTCGCGTTTAGCGTAGCCACTGCATTGGAGGACAAACCGTCCACGTGGCGTTCATAGATAGTCTGACCGGGAGTGCCCGCGTTCGGGAAGAAGGTGTTGGACGGCTCCGTGCTGCCGTAGTGGATGTAGGTGGCCGATAACTTCAGCCACTTGGTCGCTTCATGATCTACTTTGAAAATGCCCTGATCCGCGCGGTCCTGCACATTGACTACGAGCGTAGCGTTGGGCTGTCCATAATAGGCAGTCGGCCCCGTGGGAAGCGGATAATACGAGGCCATCGCCAGACCGATCGGGTTCAGCTGGCTTGGGGGAATGATGTTGCCGGAAAACGGCGTACGTACACCGGTGCTGAGATTGGTGCTCATCGGGTCGTACATCGTCTCCAGCCCGGCGTGGCCCGTAGCCGAGGTGATGCTCTGCGAGAAGTTCCCGACGCGTTCGAGCGCGGTCGGCACGGAAGCCACTGTGGTGGCCGCATCGAACATGCGGTAGCCTTCAGTCGTCACGAAGAAGAATGTCTTGTTACGGCCATCATAGACTTTCGGAATCCGCACCGGGCCGCCAAGTGAATCGCCATAGTTCTTGAAGGGCTGTGACAGCACCGGGATTCCCGCGGCATTAGCAAAGTAGGTATTAGCCAGCCAGCTGGTTTCGCGGATGATGCCGAACAGCGAACCATGCATACGGTTCTGTCCCGAGCGCATCGTTGCATTGAATACTCCGCCACCCGTGCGACCCATCGAGGCGTCGTACGTATTGGCCTGAACCTTCATTTCCTCCACGCCTTCCATGGACGGAATAATCACGGCGCGGTTTGTGGAATCGGTGATCGAGACACCGTCCAGCGTATAGTTATTGGTCTGCGTGGGGCCGCCTGCGATGGATACCGACGACTGGCCGCTCTGATCTTCCATACGGTCGAACTTCGGATTGCCTGTCCAGACTACGCCTTCGCTCAGCCGCGCCAGCATGAACGGGTCGCGGCCCAGATTCGGAATATCTTCCAGTTTCTGGCGATCGATGTCGGTGCCTGTCGAAGCTTCCGAAGTGGAAAGCAACTCGGCCTCGGCCGTTACGTCGATGGTCTCCGTTACCTGACCGATATCCAGCTTCGCATCCTGCGTATTGGCAGTCTGGGTAACAATGACGATGCCTTTCTGTGCCAGCTTCTTGAAGCCCGGAGCCTCAACATCCAGCTCATATGTGCCCGGATTGAGCACGGGGAACGAATACTCGCCCTTATCGTTGGTAACCGTGGTGCTGGCTACGGAGGTCGCTTCCTCGATCAGGGTGACTTTAGCGAGTGGAACCACGGCGTCTTTGGGGTCTGTCACACGGCCTCTGAGCGATCCCTGAAAGGATTGAGCCCAGACCAGTGCGGAAAATAATACAAATGTACACACGAGTCGCATTGATAGTCTCCTGGTTAGTTTTCTATTACCCGCAGCGCTGATCGACAGACGCGCAGGCGAATCGGTCCAGCGTGGATGACAGGTCCTTGCGCACACGATGCGCAACAGAATCGTAATAGGTTCAGGCACCGGCCGCGGTGCGTCTCAAATAACCTGTTGCGGACGAAAAAAGGGAGTAGTGAGAGCCCAGGATCGGACACACAGCTACTGGAATTAATAGGAATCAGCTCAGGGCGTAGAGCTTAGAAAAGGTAGACGGTCGCTGCGAGGCGTGTCTCCAAACTGAATATAAGAATGTTACCCAATATTTCAATTTATGTCAACGAACTTCGGATACAAAAAACGAATGCCCGGTATACGCAAAAAATGCGCACACCGGGCAAATTGCTAAAAACAGGTATGTTAGAACGACTTACCCAACCCTGGGCAATGACAATACTGAACTGTTACGCAGATGTCACAGACGCCGGGCCTGGTAACTGCTCGCCTGGAATCCCGAGGCAAACGGCACGAGATCCGCCAATACTCCAATTCCACGGCCAGCAGTTGTCGAATGCCATCGTCTTCTCCAGCTTGACGCACTTCAACAGGCTGGCAGCCAGTTCATCCGCGACGAGGGAACTCGTGACAGGCATGTGTTGCACCGGACGATCCAGCGGACTCATCGCCGCTTCGGCTCATTCTACCGTGAGACGCCACTGACTCCGATGCTGCGAACGATCCACTTGGGGTGGACCCATTGGCCGAGACAACCAGCCAGGATAGACGATCCGCAGCCAGACAAGTTACATCCAGAACGGCGACGGCACGGGAACCAGCAACGACGCGATCCATTTATTCACCTCAAAACTAAAAAAATGCCCAAAGAACACGCGTTTAGCCTGTTCTCCGGGCATTCGAATCACACAATGGCTATTAGCCGGCCGAGGCCACCTTCGGCGGACCTTCCTTCACCACCAGCGCGAGAGCCGCATTGAACTTGGTCATCTCGTCGAAGGATCCGACCGTTACCCGAATATGTTGCGGCCATTCCGGCCACCGGGTGGCGCCCGCGACGTAGATCTTATGTGCCTGCAGGGCAGTGCCGACCTGAGCGCCGGTCATCCCCGGAACGGACATCATGAAGAAGTTTCCGACGGTCGGGACATATTTGACTCCGAGCTTGTCCATCTGCTCGTAAGCAATAGTCCGATTCTTCTGGTATGTCGCGACGCGTTCGGGTATCACGGTGGCGTTGGCCTTGAGGCTCGCCGCCGCGCACGCCCTTGTGCCTTGCGAGAGGTTACTGGTAGGTCCCATCAGAGCGAGCTGTTCGAGAAGATCGGGACGTCCGTAAGCAATGCCGGCACGAAGTCCGGCCATGCCGTAGATCTTGGAGAAAGTACGAAGAACAATGACATCTTTGTCCTTCGCCACCAGATCCGTAGACATGTTGTCGCGGCCGGAGAAGTGAACATACGCCTCATCGATGACAAGGACGGAACCTTTCGGCTTGTTGGCCAGAATATATTCCATATCCTTGCGCGGCGTGATGGTGCCGGTCGGATTGTTGGGGTTGCAGATGTAAAATACGCCCGCATTCGGGTCGGCTTTGATCATCGCTTCCACATCGTGCGTGTAATCCTTGCGCAGCGGAACCTTGATGGTCTTGCCGCCGCGGTCGCCTGCCCGGCCACCGCCGCCGCTGCCGTAGCCGGGTGAACCCATCACCCAGGGACGTGTTGGCGAAGTGAACGCGGGGTGCAGGTTGGAGAGCGCCGGACCCGAACCAGGATACAACGTAGCGTAGCCCTGTTTCAGCCCTTCGGTCGATTCGATGAGACTCTCCAGTTCGTTGTTGACTCCCGCCGGACCGTAACGCCATGCCAGCGGCGAAACCTGAGCGATGGCTTCGAGCCCTTCCTTTGTCGGTCCCATCGGGTTTTCATTCGACCCGATGACGACAGCGTCGGGATCCATGGCCCGGCCTCCGCGCCCGCCGCCACGGCCTCCTCCACTTCCGCCCCTGGCTCCACGGCCGCGCACTGGCTGCGGATTATCGGGATCGGCCGCCTGCTGTGCGAACGCAAATTCATGGAAAAGCGGCATAACCGCCGCGGCTCCCAGCGCGATATGGGCAATATTGCGCCGCGAGTACCCTCTCTCAAGTAAGTCTGTGACTGCCTTTTTGCTCAGTGACATGGATGTGTGAATCTCCTGGTGCGATCTGATGAAGTGGTACCACTTCGGTCAAAAATCGGTTTGGAAGTTTGTGGGGAGCGCCGTGGACTGGCGACGCCGGGAGAATTGGAGCTACCGACCGGGAGCTCGCGGAGAAAACGGTGCCCGCAACGCGGCGACCCGTTGAAAGACCTATACTGCTGTAAGAGTAACCCCGGGATGCACGGCTTCATGCATCCCGGAGTAAACCGAATACAACCTAGCCGGCCGAAGCAACCTTCGGCGGACCTTCCTGCAGTACCTGATCGAGCACCGCATTGAACTTTGTCATTTCTTCCTTGGTGCCAACCGTAACGCGAATGTGCTGCGGCATCGACGGCCATCGCTGAGCGCCCGCAAGCTGAATCTTCTTCGCGCCGAACGCCGTGCCAACCTGAGCGCCTGTCATCCCCTTCACCGACAACATGAAGAAGTTACCGACCGGTGTGCCCAGATAGGATGCGCCCACTTTTTCGATGTGTTCGAGAGCCAGGTCCCGGTTCTGCTTGTTGAGCTCCAGACGCTCTTTCATCAGACCCGGATTGGCCTTCATGCTGGCCGCCGCGCAGGCCGTCGCCGTTACCGGCAGCATGCCCGAACCGCCGTAGGCGTTGATCTTCGCGATAAGATCGGGACGACCGAAAGTGGCGCCCATGCGAAGACCTGCCATGCCGTAAGCTTTCGAGAAAGTACGGAGAACGATCACGTCCTTGTCCTGTCTCACCAGTTCCGTCGAATAGTTCTCCGGCCCGGCAAAGTGAACATAGGCTTCGTCGATAATCAGCACCGCATCCTTCGGCTTGTTGGCCAGGATGTATTCGAAATCCTTGCGCGGCGTCAGCGTCGCGGTCGGATTATTGGGGTTGCAGATGTAGAAGGCGCCCGCGTTCGGATCGGCCTTGATCATCGCTTCCACATCGTGCGAGAAATCTTTCCGTAGCGGTACCTGAATCACCTTGTTGCCGACCCAGCGCGGTCCGCCCGCGCCGTAGCCCGGGTTGCCCATCACCCACGGTCTGGTTGGCGAGCAGAAAGCGGGCGCAGCGTTTGCCAGCGGAATGCTGGAACCGGGGTACGCAATCGCGTAGCCTTGTTTTACGTTTTCCGATTTGAGCAGTTCAGCCTGGAAGTCGAGGTTCTCACCCTGGGGACTGTAGCGCCAGCCCAGCGGAGCAACCTTAATCAACGCTTCAAGACCTTCCTTGCTGGGTCCCATCGGATTCTCGTTGGACGAGATCACGACGCGTTCCGGATCGTAAGGCTGGCGAACTCCGCCTCCGCCGCCACGGCCACCACGACCGCCTCCGCTGCCGCCTCTGGCTCCGCGGGCACCGCCACCATTGGCTTCATCCTCAGACTGCTGGGCCTGAGCAAATTCGTTAAAAAACGGAACCGCCGCTGCGGCACCGAGGGCGATCTTCGCGATATTCCGGCGAGAGTAACCCCGATCAAGTAAGTCTTTGACTATTTCGCGTGAAAGCGCCATGTTAGTTTGAAATCTCCTGGAGTGGTACCACTCCTGTATGAATTCTGAGTTAGTACTTGGTTGGGAGTGGAGCGCCGGGTAACTTGCGACGCCACGAAAAGGAACTACGACCAGGGAGTCCTTTGAGCTAACGGAATGCCGCGGCATGGCGACCCGTTGTTATCGCTGCAACAATTCAGCCCGCTTTGGCTACTTTCGGCGGACCTTCCTGCAAAACCATGTCAAGCGCGGCGTTGAACTTACCCATCTCTTCGTAAGTGCCCACCGTGACGCGAACCATTTCCGGCCATTCGTTCCAGACCCGTCCGATCTGAATTTTATGCGCTCTCATCGCAGGGCCCACCTGCGCTCCGGTCATACCCTTCACTTCCATCATGAAGAAGTTAGTGCCGGAAGGAATGTATCTCACTCCCTTTTTCTGCAGGAACTCAAAGGCAAGATCGCGATTCTTCTTGTTGATCGCCAGTCGGTCTTTCATCAGGCTGGGGCCAACTTTCATGCTCGCCGCCGCGCACGCCGTCGCGGTTACTGGCATGAACCCCGTGCCGCCATACTGGCTGACCTTGGCCAGCAGATCCGGACGCCCATATGCCGCTCCGGCCCGCAGGCCAGCCATACCATAAATCTTCGAGAAGGTACGCAGCACGATCACGTCCTTGCCGTCTTTGACCAGGTCGGTCGACATATTCTCCGGCCCGGAGAAGTGAACATATGCCTCATCGATAATCAGCACGGCGTCTTTGGGCTTATTAGCCAGGATGTATTCGAAATCCTTTCGCGGCGTGAGAGTGCCGGTCGGGTTATTAGGATTGCAGATATAATAAGCGCCCGCGTTCGGATCCGCCTTGATCATCGCTTCCACGTCGTGCGAGTAGTCCTTACGCAGCGGCACCGCGATCGACTTATTGCCCAGCCACTTATTGGCATGATTGCCGTAGCCCGGAGCGCCCATCACCCACGGTCTCGTCGGCGAAGTAAACGCCGGAACCACGTTGGCGAGCGGAATGCTCGAGCCCGGGTAAGCCGTCACGTGATCCATCGGAACGTTTTCGGTGCTGGCCAGCAGCGAATTGAAATCCAGGTTATCGCCCTGCGGTCCATACCGCCAGCCCATCGGAGCGACTTTGATCAGAGCCTCAAGCCCCTCTTTGCACGGCCCCATCGGATTCTCGTTAGAGGTAATGACAACCACTTCCGGATCGTAAGGCTGGCGAGCACCGCCTCTGCCGCCCGCTCTGCCACCGGCAGCCTGTGCGTCTGCCGCCTGCTGCGCGAGGGCGAATTCATTGAAGAAGGGGATGGCTGCGCTGGCTCCCATGGCAATCTTTGCGATCTGCCGCCGGGAATATCCACGATCCAGTAACGACTCGGTGAGCTTGGTCTGAAGCGCCATGAGGCGAGGTCTCCTGGAGTAAAATTGCTACTCCTGTCTGATCCATGTTGCGGACGTTTTGGGTTTATTTGGGTATTGGGCGCCAGAAACCTGTGGCACCAGGAGAACGGGCTTCGGACCAGGAGCCCTGTGAGAGAATCGGCTGCGCAGCGTGGCAACTCGATTTAAGATTTACTAATACTGGATCATACCGGGCAGGGCCGGTCTATGTCAAGTGCGATCCATATGGATTCGCAAAAAATGACCAAAAATCCACGCGACCCGCCAGGCTACAGTATTAAGGTTGTCCGATATCCTCTATCCAGCCGACTCCGACGATCTGAAAAGTATGCTGCACCTCGCGGCACACCATCGCCATTCCATCGAAGTGTTCGGCGCTAACTCCAAGCGTTTGATGGCCGGACCCGTCGCGCCCGCAGTCACCCGCATCAGCACCGCGGCCATGAAGCGTATTCTCAAATACGAACCGCGCGATCTCACCATCAGCGTGGAAGCCGGCCTCCCCTATATGGATCTCAGCAGGGAACTCGCCCGCAACGGCCAAATGATCCCCCTCGCCGGACCTTATTCGCCCGAGGCCACCATCGGCGGCGTGGTCGCGGCCAACAGCAGCGAGTCGCGCCGCCGTGGCTACGGTACGGCCCGCGATCTTGTCATCGGCATGGAATTCGCCACTCTCGAAGGCAAACTCGTCCGCTCCGGCGGCATGGTCGTCAAGAACGTGGCTGGCCTCGATATGGGCAAGCTCATGATCGGGTCGTTTGGAACGCTTGCCGCCATCGCCACGCTGAACTTCAAGTTACTGCCCATTCCGACTGTCTCCCGCACACTGTTATTTCCTTTTGAAGATCTCAAAGCTGCCGCTGCGTTGTACGAATCGGTCATGAAGGCCGGCCTCAATCCCGTGGCGGCAGACGTCCTGAATCCCATCCTCTCCGCCCAGTTCAGCCTAAGGGGGTTCATCCTGGCTCTGCAGTTCGCAGGTAATCAGGCCGTCATCGAACGCTCCGTCCGTGAGTCACTGGCATTTTGCCCCGACCCGGACACCGTGCGTGGCCTTTCGCACGACGAAGAATCGCACTTTTGGACCGGCATCGCCGCAGTCACCCCGCGCCATCTGGAAAAGTTCCGCGACGGCGCAGTCGCCCGCATCTTCACACCCGTTTCCGAATCTCTCACCGCACTTGCCACCGTCGAAGGCGCTGGCCATGCCATGGCGGCAACCGGCATCGTGCACGCCTGGTTCAGCCGCCCCGACGCCGCCTCGCGCTGGCTGCAAGCCTCCGTCAATCGCGGCTGGAAGGGCGTGATCGAGTTTGCCGGCGATAACGTCGACCGGAGCAGTCTCGCACTGTGGCCCGCTCCCGGCGCTGACTTTGAGATCATGAAGGGAGTCAAAAAGATGTTCGACCCCGAAGGCCTGCTCAACCGCGGCCGGCTCTTTAATTCGATTTAGCCAATGGTCGCTTCCGAAAACAATCCGCTCATTAATATCGATAAGGCTCACATCGATAAGCCTCACATCGACAAGCCCCATCAGGTCGATCTCGACCGTTGCGTCCACTGCGGTCTGTGCCTGAACGCCTGCCCCACCTACCGCGATCTGGGCGTCGAAATGGATTCCCCCCGCGGCCGCATTTATCAGATGGCCCGCGTCGCCGCCGGTGAACCGATCAACGACACCTATCGCGAACATATCGATTTATGCCTCGCCTGCCGCGCCTGCGAAACCGCCTGTCCTTCCGGCGTGCCCTACGGCCGCCTGATCGAAGATGCGCGCGCCGAAATCGAGACCAACACGAAGCGCGGCTGGTTCACCCGCAACGCCCGCGCTTTCCTTTTTGGTCGCCTGCTGCCTTCTCCCGCGCTGCTGACTGCCGCGGGCGCGCTGCTCTACCTCTATCAGGCCAGCGGCTTGCAAAAAATCGTGCGCGCTATCGGTCTGCCGCGCCTGCTCGGCCCGCTCGGCGATCGCGAAGCACTCCTCCCCGACGCTGAAATCCCCTTCTTCTTTCGCGAATACGGCAAGGTCTTTCCTGCCCATGGCAAGCAGCGCTACCGGGTTGCCTTTGTGGCCGGCTGCGTCGCCAATGTCTCGTTCGCCCGCCTGAACGAAGCGACCGTGCGCGTGTTACAGGCCAATGGCTGCGAAGTGGTGATCCCCGCCGCGCAAACCTGCTGCGGCGCGCTGCATGTGCACGCTGGCATCCGCGACATCGCCCGCCGCCTCGCGCGCAGGAACATCGACGCATTTCTCGAAGGCGGTTACGACGCTATCATCACCAATGCCGCCGGCTGCGGCTCCACGCTCAAAGAATACGGCGAACTCCTCGCGCACGATCGGGACTACGCCACGCGCGCGCTGCAATTCTCCGCTCTGACCCGCGACGTCACCGAGTTTCTGGCCTCCATCGAACTGAATCCCGTCATGCAGCCTGTGAACGCCACCGTGACTTATCAGGATTCCTGCCATCTCGCCCACGGCCAGAAAATTCGCAGCGCGCCCCGCCAGTTGCTGCGCGCCGTTCCCGGCCTCAAATTTCGCGAAATGCCCATGGCGGATGCCTGCTGCGGCAGCGCCGGCATCTACAACGCGCTCCACACCGATATGTCGCTGCGCATTCTCGAAAAGAAGATGGCCAGCGTCGACACCGTCAGTGCGCAGATCGTGGCGACGGCGAATCCCGGCTGCATGCTCCAGCTCCGCGCGGGCGTGCGCAAATGGGGCGGGAAAGATGTTCGCGTCGCCCACGTGATCGAAATCCTGGACGAGGCTTATCGGCTTCCCGACAAGAAGTAACCAGACGCCTTTACCCGCCACGCGTGAAAGTCGAACCATCCGTCTGTAATCGAGCCTGCCGCTGCCAGGAGGTCGCCCGCGGTAACCTAACGCCCTGAGTTCGGCGGTCCTCACGCTGATGTCGCTCGAACCGGTAACAGGGTTTGTTCGTTCCCGTCGGCAGGGCGGCCAGCGCTGCCGACGAGTCCGCCGTCCCGGAAACTGATAGTGGCCTCGATGGGCGAGGCTGTCGCCCTCGTCTGCGTCGTAGTGCAGCAACTAATGCCGCGTCGATGGACGCCTCAGGCGAGGCAGCATTCGGATCGGAACTCATTCCGGAACGGATCGTCTGTTGTGCACCGTACCACCAATGATGGGCAATACAAACCAGGCACTGCTCCTCATCGCAAAACCCCTCGGGATAGTAGAATCTGTGCTGTGATCCTCCGTCTGCTTATTTTCCTGACCTTATGCGCGCCGTTCGCCGCCAGCGCAGCCGATATCCCGCGCCCCGAATTTCCCGAACCGCAGTTCGAGCGCCCCGACTGGCTCACGCTCAACGGCCCATGGGGATTCGCCTTCGACGACGCCAACGCCGGTCTCGATAACCACTGGTACGCGGGTGTGCAGAAGTTCGAAAAGCAGATCGCTATTCCTTACTGCTTCGAAAGCAAACTGAGCGGCATCAACGACACCGGCTTCCATCCCTGGGCCTGGTACAGCCGCACCATAACCCTTCCCGCCGACTGGCAGACGCGCCGCGTGCTCCTGCATTTTGGCGCCGTCGATTACCAGGCCATGGTCTGGGTCAACGGGCAACTCGCCGGCTCGCATGAAGGCGG
>Ga0302140_10000415_pt1 | contig 53282 bp, 32 predicted proteins | sample I_Bog_E1_1_FD_202095 | JGI IMG/M metagenome (GOLD analysis project Ga0302140, IMG submission 202095) | Peat permafrost microbial communities from Stordalen Mire near Abisko, Sweden - I_Bog_E1_1 | ecosystem: Environmental > Terrestrial > Soil > Wetlands > Peat | place: Sweden: Abisko, Stordalen...
TACCACCTATTTACATTGGTGCTACAGGATACACACCAATATATATAGGTGTCAGGTCCAGGATCCCTCCTGTATCACCAATGTAAATAGGTGGTAGGGGTGTGTGTCCTAGTCCAGGTGTAAATGGAGGATAATAATAAAAGGGATTTAGTATTTAAAAGGAGATAAGAACTGGTAATACTCCCATTTTCCTGTATTCTCACCCCCACTCACATACTACTGTAAGGAGAGTATATGCTACTCCTATTCCTAACTCACGTATCACTTGGACCCTACCGGCATCCCTCACTCCCTATCCTACCACCTTGCCTGGCTATGTCACACTAGTATGCTGTAAGCAGGCCAGGTGATACAGGTGTGACAGGGGAGGGAGTGATAAGCAGGGGATAATATTGGTGTTACGTGTCTGCTAGGCTGTACAGCAAAGCAGAACAGAGGTGAATATTGGTACAGGAATATGTAGATACATTATAATAAATAGTATTTTTATCTTAGTGTTTAACACTCACATACTAAAAGATAAAAGCGTAAATAATTTTATATTTTACGCTATAACTCACCTATCCTACTAGCCTGTAATTTGTACTCTCACACCTATATACACCATCCCCTCCCTAACGGGATGTTAGCTAGGGGACATGGAGTGTGACGCACAAGCACACCTTTATTTAGTGACTACAAAATCGTGATACGTGTCAGGTCCAGGTGTTATATGGGTGAGGGACATATGAATTCACCCTGTCCCTCCCCTCTCACTCACCAGCATACTGTAAGGACAAGCAGGTGAGGATAGGTTGTGTGTCCATCCTTCCTATCCCTAACACGAACACCGGCCTGCATCCAACCACCCTACCCTGTACTGGATAAAGAATAGGATGGTTGCTGGCTGGTGTGTGTGCTAGGCTGTCTTGTATCACCTGGACTATGTCCTGGTGCTGCAGGGCTAGGTTACAGGATATAATTAAAAATAAAAAAGAATATGTTAAAATTATTATTAATAATTCCATTATTAGGATGTTTACCTTTAATTCTAATTAAAGAAGAAAATAAATCGTCACGTATGTGATTAAAATCAATAGCTTTAAGTACTTCATTAATAAATTTTTTTATCTCTATCTTAATTTGAATCCAATTTGATTCATTTACATTGGAATATCAATATGTAGAAGAATTTCAAATTTTAAATCAATACCATTTTAATATTGGAATAGATGGAATATCTTTATATTTTGTATTATTAACTACATTTATTACACCAATATGTTTATTAAGTAATTGAACAGATATAACAAAAAAATTAAAATATTTTTTAATCTCATTTTTAATATTAGAAAGTTTACAAATAGCAGTATTTGTAGTATTAGATTTATTATTATTTTATGTATTCTTTGAAAGTGTATTAATTCCTTTATTCTTAATAATAGGAATATGAGGAGCTAGTGCTAATAGAATCAGAGCAGCTTTCTTATTATTCTTATATACTTTAGCAGGATCATTATTTATGTTATTAGCAATATTATCTTTATATGGTAATATAGGATCTACTGATTTACAATTAATAAGTTTAATAGAAATAAGTTTAGATAGTCAAAAAATATTATGATTAGCATTCTTTTTAAGTTTTGCTGTTAAAACACCTTTAGCACCTTTTTATATTTGATTATTTAGAGCTCATGCTGAATCACCTTTAGCAGGTAGTATAATATTGGCTGCTGTAATATTAAAATTAGCTACATATGGTTATTTAAGAATATTAATTACAATATTACCTGATGCTACACAATATTTTTCTCCTTTAGTTCAAACAATAGCTATAATAACTTTAGTATATTCATCTTTAGCTACTATTAGACAAATAGATACTAAAGGTTATGTAGCTTATTCTAGTATAGGACATATGAGTATAGTTATTTTAGGTTTATTCTCTAATAATATACAAGGTATAGAAGGAGCCATTTTATTAAGTATAGCTCATGGTTTAGTATCACCAGCATTATTTATTATAGTAGGAGGTATTTTATATAGTAGATATCACACTAGAATAATTTCTTATTATAGAGGTATGGCTTTAACTATGCCAGTATTTGCTATTTTATTCTTATGTTTTACTTTATTTAATGCCGCTGTTCCTTTATCTTTAAATTGAGCTGGAGAATTTTTATCTTTAGCTGGTATTTATCAAAAATCACCTTTTATTGGTATTATTGGTGCTTCTACTATTGTATTAAGTGCTATATATAGTATTTGATTATTTAATAGAATAGCTTATGGACAATTTAGTAAACATTTAAAAGTTACTAATGATATTAATAGAAGAGAATTTATGCTACTTCTACCATTATTATTAGGTACAGTTGCTTTAGGTATTTATCCTAATGTTATATTAGACACTCTACACATGTCTATTTCTACTTTAATTTATACTACGTAGCCTACACTCCCGATCCCTCCCCTACCCTCTGCTCACTAGTGCTGCTGGGGGAGTGATAGATTATAAAGATTTTTAATACTATCCCCACTACATACTTATGTATTCCCACCTTTTCCTCCCCTATCACGAGCACGTGTACCTGGCCTAGCACCCCGTCAGGGTTAGGTAGTGTGGGAAGAGACACAGGAGAGTACAGGAGTCCTACCTTTATCAAGTAACACTCCCTACCCCAAAGCATCTTTACCCTCCCTAACGGGATGTTAGCAGGGGGTGAGAGTGCGGGAGTAGTGTGTGGTGCAGTCCCTACGGGAGGATAGAACAAGCTGGGGATGGGTTAGTGAGTGGTAAATTACAGACCCTGGAGGTACACAATGTATAAAAGTATCAGTTATATGAATGTATAACATAAAAATAATCAAAGGGGTTATTGAGGATAACCTAGCAAATTTATTAAAAAGGAAGACTAAGTTCTAAATACACAGGATTAATTATAAAAGTATTATTTATTCTCTTTCCTCCCCTGTCACCAGGCTATGCCTGGTGATGGGATACAGGATTGGGGTGGTGGTATGAATTATAATAAAGGCATCTAGCATGCAAACTCTCCGTGTAAATCCTAAGGGAAACCTTTATATTATTACTTCCTGAAGCAAAACATTGTATTAGGGAAAGGAAAGGAAATCAACCGAGACTCTGAAAGTAATGGTGAGTGAAATCAGATTAGCCTAGCTATTTTATATATTATTTATAAAATGTAAGTCTAACAAAAATAGTAATAAAACTAATTATTGTACTATGTACATGACACTAGGTGTGTATTTATATTCCCTGTCCGCAAGGGAGGGAGAAAGATATTTTTATGATGATTAAAAATGTGTATAAAATGTAATAAGCATCTATGTAACAAGTATATAAGTGATATTTAGATTAAATTGAAACCTTTTAAAGACAGGTACCATAGAAGGTAAAAGTCCTGTAGATTTATAACTATTTTTGTATTTATTTATTATTTATTTGTATAGAATTAAAATTAAAAAAATAATAGTATAATAAATTTAAATAAATTACGATGAGAGTAAACTTGTCGGAATATAGGGGAACCATCCTCTAAGGCTAAGTATAATAAATTTAGCGATAGTGAATAGTACTGTGAAGGAAATTGGTGAAAACTCGTTGTAAACAAATGAAATAGTTTGAATTAGTAACTCTATAAGCAGTCGGAATTTTTAAAAATATAAACGAAAATAACGACGTACCTTTTGCATAATGGGTCAGCAAGTTAATGATAGTAGCAAGGTTAATTAGCCCTAGCGAAAGCGACTGTAATTTATTATCACTCCTTCTCCCTACCTTTTTATCTGTATTCCCCTGCTTACGCTGGGGATTGATAAGAATAGGTCAGGAGAAGGAGTGATAAAATTAACGGGATTAGTTACTATTATTATACCCGAAGCGAGGTGATCTTTCCATGGCCAGATTATAATGGATCGAACGGTTGAATGTTGCATAATTCTCCGATGAGCTGTGGAAAGGGGTGAAAGGCCAATCGTACCTCGAGATAGCTGGTTTTCCACGAAACATATGTTAGTATGACTTCTAATTAAATTTTATATTTACTATCTTCAATATACTCTCATCATCACCTGGACATAGTCCTGGTGTTAATAGGCGAGTAGTAGATTATAGCAAATATGAAATTAGATTTATGTAGGTACAGCACGTCGCATACACTATTATTTTAATTTTTATCTTTAATTAGCTTAAAAATAAGAATTAAGATACAATTTGGGGGGCCTAGAAATCCTACCTTTGTATGTTAATCTCGGAATTACATAAATTGATATTAGAAATTCAGACTGTTCATGCTAAGGTGGACAGTCAAGACGGAAACAGCCGTGAGCATGTATTAAGGTCCCAAAATAGATTATTAAGTGAAATTAAGGAAGTTATTCTCTAAATGCAACTATGAAGTGAGCTTGGTAGTCGCTAGGTTTTAAAGATCGTGTAACAACGCAGTAGTCCAGGTTAATTATTCATTCCCTATCCTCTGCACCACTACGTGATGCTGGGAAGGGGATGAATAAACCAATAATTTGAATTTAACATATATTAAATTCAAATATAGAGTTTAGCACCGAAAATTTAACGGGTCTAAATAATCTACCGAAATCATGCCTTTTTATTGTTAAGCATTCACGTAGCGACTATGTTACGTGTATAAAATAATAAAAACGGATAGTGGAACATTCAGAATGATTAGAAGAGTAGTGTTTCATTACTTAGACATCCCTGAATAGATAATGCTGACATGAGTAACGTAAAAAGGAGTTATAATACTTCTCGCCGAATACGAAAGGGTTTTTAGTTTTAAGTTAAACTTACTAGAATTTATGACGGCCTCTAAGGATCTTAACCAACTGGTTAAGTCTGATGAGTATAATATAGAACGTCCTTTACGTTTTTACGGTTCATCACCAAAGGACCAGGAAAATAAAATATAGGAAATTTTACCGTACCCTAAACCGACACAGGTTCGTAGGTAGAGAATACTAAGGCGAAGAGATAATACTTGTAAAGGAACTCGGCAAATTATCTTCATAAGTTAGACGAAATGAAGGACCCTCTATTAATTACTACTATTAGCTTTAGAGTTTTTGAGCAATTAAAAATATTTCAGGGGTAGTAGTAATTAGGATGGTGGCACAAAATCGGAGGCCCCGACTGTTTACTTAAAACACAGCTTTCTGCAACGATTAATATCTTTGTATAGGAAGCGAATTTTGCCCAATGCCATTAATATAATGTTGATAACCTTTTTAGTGTTTATCGATTGAAGTTCTGGTCAATGGCGGTCTTAACCATGAGGATCCTAAGGTAGCAAAATTAATTGTCCATTAAATGTGGTCCCGACTGAATAAAGTAACGATGGTCTCACTGTCTCTACAAGTATCTCAGTGAAATTGAATTAGCCGTGCAGATGCGGTTTAACTTCGGGTAGACGGGAAGACCCTATGCAACTTTACTGTAGCTAGTTACTTCCTTAATATAATCCAGATGTAGCGTATAAGGTAGTCGATTTGACTCAGGTGAAACACCTTAACTGGATTTATGTTGAAGAATGCTCTTTAAATTTATACCTATCATTAAGCCTTTATCAAATTTAATATTAAAACATTAAATTGATTAAAAAATAGTAATTTAAACAATAAGTAAAATCATACCCTTGTTAGATAATATGATTTTATCTTCTATTTAATTTTTTAATGTTTCATCTAAAATATTCCTCCCTTCACCGGTATATAATATTGGTGATGGGGTAGGAACAAAATTTTAATCATAGAAATTTAAATTTTATTGAAATTTGTTACTATTTCTAAGAAGGTTATATTATTAAAAATAATTAATCCTTTTTTTATATTTATTCTTATTTCAATCCCTCCCTACCCCCTCCTTACAGGAATCACGTTTACGTTAGTGAGTGGGGCCGGAGTGGGGTGAGACTTGAGGAGGTATAAAGATACAAGGGGTATTTTATAATGGTATACTAATATAGATATAAGGAAATTATAAGAATAAAATGACTAGTGGGCAGTTTGTCTGGGGCGGACGTTTTTAATATAGTATCAAAAATATCCAATATTGATTTATCTTTTTATTTAATGTCATGTATATTCGTATGGGTATATATTGATGTTTATCTAAATAGTTAAATTTGAGAAACCTGAATTTATATATATTATAAATTTAATTTAACTTTATCCTATCCCCTGCCTGCTTAGGCTAGCTTGGGGCTAAGATATAAAGTGTAATAAAGTATTTTCTCTTAATTTTTAAAAGGTATGTACAGACCGGATGGAAACCGAGTGATCATGTAGGATCAAAATAAATGTAATGGTAAAAACATGCTTAACTGAGAGACCTATAAGTCGAACAGATACGTAAGTAGGGCATAATGACCCGGCGGTATATTATGGAATAGCCGTCGATTAATAGATAAAAGTTACGCTAGGGATAACAGGTTAATTGGCCGCGAGAGTACACATTGTCCGGCCAGTTTGACACCTCGATGTCGACTCACCCTATCCTCCGGGCGCAGGATCTTGGAAGGGTTCGGCTGTTCGCCGATTAAAAGGGTACGCGAGTTGGGTTTAATACGGCGTGAGCCAGTATGGTCCCTATCTTCCGAAGTCATAATAGTAAAAAGGGAATTACCTCTCAGTACGAAAGGATCAGATGGGCGTGTTTCAATAGTGTACCAATTGTTGGGTGAATTATATATATCATATAGATGTCTATAAGATTCTCTGGCATAGTTGGGTAGCCACAAACATAAAGGATAATTGCTGAAAGTATATTAAGCAAGAAACCTATCCCTGGATACTATCATAATTTAAGTCCCTTCCCTCCTTAGGGAGGGAGGGTTAAATTTTAAATTAAAATAAGAAATAGAACATTTCTTTTTAGGATATGTGTATTATTGTTGTGAAACATTTAGCTTAATATTCCTAATTTATTTTTAGATTCTATTTAACATATATCTTCTATATTTTTAACACATATGGTTAGCTCACTTTCCTACCACACGATCACCTATACCACGTAACATCAGCTTCCTATGGCCTATCACTACTCCTATATCCCTCACCTAGCCTGGCTTTGCCCGGCCTGATGAAAGGGAGGTGACACAGGATGGAGGCAGGTGTCACCTGGCTATGCCCGGTGGGGATAATAATTGTAATTGTACAGGAAAGTAATACCTGCATACATATCTACACCCTCGTACCACCTGGACCAGCATCACACTACATACGGTACTAGTGCTACATGATACGTGGGGCAAGTCCAGGTGATCGTGTGATATGGGTCCAGGTGTCCCTGTCCCTGCTGTAGCCTATCACGACCCCAGCTAGCAACCCTCACCAGCGTATCCCGTATTATCTCCGGTTAATGCTGGTGAAGGGAAGCAGAGCAGGGAATACAGGACACAAGAAGCATAGGGAGGGATAGGTGTTATGCTATTGTCCCTGTCCCTCACTATCCTGTATCCATAACACCTGGACTTAGGTCCTGGTGATTGTAGCCTGTAACCTGTACAGGATGGTTGGCCACAGGGTAGGTGTGAATGCTGTACACCCAAGGAAGGGATAGTGGGTGTAGGCTTGAAACTATACTGATTTGTGATTCATAAAAGTAGTAAAATTAAAACTTTTATACAATTGTCTCAATTAAAATATGACTATCCTTTAGTTGTAAACCACTTGTCAAGTGATCAATGAGACTCTATTCTTAAAAATTTAAGAAAAATAAAAATATTTAAAAGGTTCACTTTCTTATTAAATAAATGAAAGTTTAGTATAGTAATTGATTTATCATTTTGCGTTTTCACTTATAAGGTTAAAATAGCAATAGCTTTAATGAGTTCGAAATTTAGAAGATAAAATCAATTTTCTAGCTCTTACCACCTCTTCGGATCACTCCATCCCTCCTTGGGTGTACAGCATTCACACCTGCCTATCCCTCACCAATATAACACCTAACCTCACGTAGTGTAGGTAGTAAGCTGGGGCTAAAATATTACACCAGGACATTAGTCCAGGTGCTGGTGAAAGGGAGTAGACACATGCTAAAAGGGTGTAATATAAAAGTGGTAAAATTAGTTTAATGGTAAAATAACGTTTTGTGGTAACGGTGGATCTTGGTTCAAATCCAAGATTTTACCCTTTTTGTAATATATATGCAATACCCATTTATGTATTAATTCACATACCTCCCTCCTTCACTACGATCCCTAGGGGTACAATACACCACACATCTGTTACGACACAAGGACGCTCTGGACACCTGGACCAGTATTACATTACATTACCCTCCCCTATCACGTTAGTGAGGGAGGGGTGGTACTAGTGCTACATGATACGTGGGGCGGGTCCAGGTGATCGTGTTAAGTCCTGGTAATACAGGATAGGATCGTGTTAGGTGAGTGGTGGATAGGAACACATACAAAGCATATATATTTTATTCAAACAAATATCTCTTATAATTAGAAAGAAAAAGATATGAGAGGTACACCTCACCTTACGGTTTTCCACACTCACTACGATCCCTAGGGTTACAATACCTCCTCGCTTAAACACGAACCCCAGGACGCTCTGGACACCTGGACCAGCAATCACCCACCAGCTTACCTCCGTAAGCCGGGTGATGTGCAGCATGTCTAGTCCAGGTGGGAAAGGGAGAGTGATCATGTCATATACAAAATAAAGGTATAAAGCCTATTCCTAAGGAAAAATAAATAAAAATGCTTAATAATAAGGAAGAAATAAATAATCACAACACACACATTCATCCTTTACCTTTCCCTAGTCACGATCACGTACATGTTAGTGCCCCTACGGGAGGGACACAGGATACAAGCACAGCCTATCCCTCCTCTGTACAAAATACAGGAGAGGTTGTAGATATAATTCAATACTTAAAAAATGTATGTAAAATACAACAAAGTGCTGGTAGTATAGGATCATTAAATAAGAGTTATTTCTATAACTTTAATACTGCAAATAGATATAAAACATATAAATTATTTTCTACTATTTTTAATATCTTAAATTACTTTTTTGGTACATTTTATTGTGTAATAAGTAAACCAGTATTATTATTTACACAAAATAAATTAATAATCTATATAAATTATTATAGTCCTAAGACATCTTATAGATTAAAGAGAAGACATATGTGAAAGTATAATAAACTACCAGTAAGATCTGCTAAAGGTTTAAATATGGAATTAGTTAAATTAATTGATATGTTATCAAAATTATTAAAATTAAAGGTAGAACTTCAATTAAACAGATTAAAATATCCTTATCATGATAGCTCTATTTTAGCTAAATTGATATCATTTAACTCTAATCAAAAAAGATTTACTCCATTAATTAAACTAATTTTTAAAAAAGCATCTATTATTACTAATTCTTTAAAAAATTTATCTCCTTCCCGTAGTAGTGATAATAAGGCAGAAGGATCTGATTTTTATAATGTAGTTTCTGGACCTAAAAAATTAAAAATTCATAATTCTATACCTACTATTTTAACTGGATTAAAGATTAAAATTTCTGGTAGATTAATTACTCAAAGAGTTATACCTAAAAAAACTATATCTAAATTAGAGAAAGGAGGTTTTAAAAAAACTAAAATTAATATAGTAGATTATGCTACATATACTAATAAAAATAAGAGAGGGTCTTATACAGTTAAAGTTTGATCTACAAGTAGAATTACTCTTTAATTAACACTCTTCCACATTGTCACTAGCACCATCACTGGTATACTAGGCTATCCTATGTCACTGGCCAGCTTTAAGCTGGCTAGTCAAGGAAAGCAGGCATAGCCTCCACCATCCCGAAAGTGTGAGGTAGTACGTGTAGGTGAGTGGGATAATATTATACTAAATTTAACCCCTCATAAATACCCCACACAAATCCTTCTGCCCCTATTACACTGGCACCAGCTTGTATCCCTGCTATGCATATCTCTATCATTCCATCACGTACTTCCTGTATCCCTCCCTATCATGTAAACTACACCATCTCTAGTATGCTAGGCTAGGCCAGCTTAAAGCTGGGTGGTGAAGGTAAGCAAAGCAGGCATAGCCTCACCTAGTGTAGGTGTTACAGGATGGAGGGATAGGGTAGGAGTGGATGCTAGGCTGTACAGCAAAGCCAAGGTGAGAGAAAAGTATCTGTGTAATATGGGTCTTATACAATGTCTCAACTAATTTCTGATTTAATCTCGTACACTATCTTCCCTTCCTCCACAGCATTCTTTACTAGGCTACAATACTACCTACCTGTCCCCTAGCTAACATCCCGTTAGGGAGGGGGTGGTGTGGGTGAGGAAGGATAGGGCAGCTTACGCAGGGATAGACAGATAAATAAAGAGAATGAAAGATTCTTTTGTACTGAATATTATTATGCCTCAATTAATTCCTTTTTACTTTGTAAATCAATTATTATTTTCATTTATAACTTTAGCTATATTAGTATATGTATTATCTAAGTACATTTTACCTTTATTTACTTATAAAAATGTAGTTAGATTATACTTAACTAAATTAACTAATAAATCTTAATATCTTATGTCTCACGGTTTAACCCTATCCCCTATCTCCTGTACCCTCCCGTAGGGACAGCATCACCTATCACTAGTGTGACTAATGTCCTACACTAGTATGTGTTAGCTGGGGATGGGAAGGGGAAGTAGTGACATAATAATAGATTATTATATATCATAGAGACAATATGTATACTTACTCAAATTAAATGCCAAATTAACTTTAAATGAATTACAGGACTAATCGCTCTCCTTCTGTCCCTGATATCCCTTTCCCTCCTACCACCTATGTACAAACACTAGTGATGGTGTTATAAGAGAGGAAGGGTTGGTGATATTGCTCCGTGTGTGAGGAAGGATAGAGCAGCTTACTACCTCCCACCAGGCCAGGCTATGCCACACTACGTGTGCCAGGTGATGGTTAGGAGAGAGTGAAGTAGGCCTGTGTATAATTTATTATAAAAAATATATTTTTATCTACTCGTTCACATCCAATCACTCCTGTATAATCACGATCCTATCCATATGCTGTACTCACCTATCCCTACACACCGGGCCGAGCCAGGTGTGGGTAGGAGAGTGTGAGGGATAGAGACAAGAGTATTAGATTAAAAATAAAATATGTAGCTATATCTTTAATTTCTACGATTCACTATCATGTATTCCATCATCCCTAATACGAACACCGGCCTGCAACACACACTAGTGTAGGACATTAGTCACACTAGTGATAGGTGATGCTGGCAGGTGTGAGTGTAGGAATAGGGACAGGAGAGGTAATTGAAAAAACAAAAAGTAAAAGGTGTAAATATAATAATAAGATTTCCTGTCACTCCCTCATGAACCCTCCTTATCCTATCACCATCTCTAGTATGCTAGGCTATCCTGTGTCACCGGCCAGCTTAAAGCTGGGTGGTGAAGGTAAGCAAAGCAGGCATAGCCTCACCTACACAAACATTACGTAGTGGTGCAGGTGTTGGTGTGTGTCCTACACACACCGGCTAAGCAGGTGATAGTGCTACAGGAAAGGGGTGTGTCCATCCATCCTGTACAGGTTACAGGCTACAGGAGGAGAGATAGTTTATTATAAAAGAATAAAAAATAAAAAAAGATAAAATGAAAAACTTCTTAAATTTAATATTTAATCCTATCTTAAATGACTCTCCTGAGCCATGACAAATAGGTTTCCAAGATAGTGCTGCACCAGGATTTGAAGGTATAATAGATTTACATGACTCTATATTCTTCTATTTAGTTATAATTTCAATAGGAGTATTCTGAGTATTATTAAGTGTAATAGTAAATTTCAGTCAAAAAAATTCTCCAATAGTATATAAATATTCTAATCATGGAACTTTAATTGAATTAATCTGAACTATAACACCAGCTTTTATTTTAATTGCTATAGCTTTCCCAAGCTTTAGATTATTATATATGTTAGATGAAGTAGTAACACCTATTATGACAATAAAAGTAATTGGACACCAATGATATTGATCATATGAATATGCTGATTTCATTACAGAAAATGAAGAAGCTATTGAATATGATAGTTATATGGTACCTGATAGTGACTTAGAAGTAGGACAATTAAGATTATTAGAAGTTGATAATAAAGTTGTAGTACCTGCTAATGCTCATATTAGAATTGTTGTAACATCAACTGACGTTATACATGATTTTGCTGTTCCTTCTTTAGGACTTAAAATTGATGCTGTTCCAGGGAGATTAAATCAAAGTTCTTTCATAGCTTTAAGACCTGGTGTTTTTAGAGGACAATGTTCTGAAATTTGTGGAGTTTATCACGGTTTTATGCCTATAGCTGTTAAAGCTTTACCTCATGATGAATTTTTATTCTGATTAGAATCTATGTCTTAAATATGTACTCTACAACCCTTCCCCTCCTCCTACGCTAGGCTGTACAGCATAGCCAAGGAGTCACGTAGCACTACTATCTCCAGTTGAGTGGGACAGCTTCACTCCCTCTCCTGCTTACCCTCACCTCGCTTTACAGCATTACATTGGTGTAGGTGATATGGTTACGTGTTACACCAGGATTGGAGAGAGGTCGGCGATCACACACCTATTTACTACCTACACTACGTGAGGTTAGGTGATGTGCAGCAGGGGTCATGATATAATATAAAGGGTGTAGGTGTCACCTGGCCTGGCCTAGCACTAGCCCCGACCCCAGCCTGCAACACCCACCTGCCTGCTATCCTTTCCTATCCTTTACAGGGTGGTAGGAAGCTGGCCGGTGATCGTGATGCTTGCAGGGGATCGTGAGCCTGGTGAGTATACAAATAAAAATACTTTATTAACCCCTGGCAGAAGCACGAAATAACGCTAGCACTCTACCCTTATCTCTTTAAAATAGAATAAAGTGAGTGTCTCCTATGCTTCACCAAGCCTCCCTGCCACCACTACCACCTGGCCTAGCACTAGGCCCGACCCCAGCCTGCAACACGATCCACACCTCGTGATTCCTGTACAAAATAGTTCCGTACCAGTTATAATAGAAAATAACAGTATTACTGTTAATAGTAGACATATTAGGAATTGGGAAAGAGCTGATCAGTTATACAATAGTAATCAACAAAATCGATTTTATGAACGTTACATACCTCAAACACTATTAGAAGCTACATTGGAATTAGATCGAAGATAAGAAAATAGGTATAGAGGATTTTTATATGTAGATTATCACGATCACCTGCTTACATACCCGACCAGGTACTCCTGTCTGCATCACGATCCCTCCCCTACCCTCCCCTATCACCAGGACATTAGTCATACTACGTGATAGGTGAGGGAGGGACACAGGACAACGGAGGGTGTGTATGCATCACCTGGACTTTGTCCAGGTGACACAGCAAAGCACACACCAGGCCTAGCCTGGTATTGGTAAGCAGGGAAGGCCTGGTACACGTGTTGCTGGGGAGGCATAGTCGGGCCTGGTGTAGGATAGGAGGGATAGATGCTGTCCCACTCAACCGGAGATAGTAGTGCTACGTGACTCCTTGGCTATGCTGTACAGCCTAGCGTAGGAGGAGGGAGAGGGATAGGTTACATGTGTATTCGTGATTATTGGTGCTACATACTACAAAAGTGATCGTGTGTATAAAAGTATCAGTTATATGAATGTATAACATAAAAATAATCAAAAGGGTTAAAACCTAACCATTTATCACGTACTTCCTGTATTCCTTTCTATGCTGTATAATTACGTTTATCTGGCCAGCAATCCTCACACACCAGCTACGCAGGTGATAGTGGGGAAAGCAGGCCTGGTGACACTTGTAAAGGAAGGGACAGGATCACTAGATCACTACGTGAGTATATGGTAAAGATAAATATCGCATACTTTATTTATTTTATCTTTATACACTCACACCTTTATTCTATCACTACTCCTATTAGGAGACACAGGGTAAGAGTGAATAAGAGTGTGTATAGAAAAGTAAATTAGTTCTAAAGCGTATATAATATATTATATACTATCTCCTATATAACAGGATCATGTATTCCATCCACCTTTGCTAGGCTATCCTGTAGTCACGTACTCCTGTATCCCTGTCTGCATCACTACCTACGTAGTGACACAGCACAAAGGAGGGTAGGAGAGGAGAGGAAAGCAAAGCAAAATAAAAGGGGCCGTGTCACCAATATAGGCGATGAATATATAATTAAAAATAGTCAGGAGAATTTAATTTTGGTTCTGATTTAACGTTGTCCAGTAGTTTAAGACATGCAAATCTCTGTTAATTTCGATTAAAAGGGTGTACGGGTGAGTAAAATTAGATAAGATACCTTATATATTTCAGAAATAGAAAATAAATCAAATTAAACCCAACCCTTTGTCCAGTATTCATCCCTCCCCCTAAAGGGAGGGACACAGGGTAGGGGAAAGGTTTAATTTGTAATAAAGGAATTTTTCCGTTATAAGATTCTATCTAAATTGAATAGGTAGTTGGTAGGGTAAAGGCCTACCTAGCCGACGATCGATAGCCAGCTTGAGAGAGGGGATGGCCACATCGGGTATGCAAATTACCCAAATTGCGTTAGCAATCTGCAGTCAAGAATATTTGTCAATGCTCGCAAGAGTGAACGAGCTAACTGGAATCTAGTGTTGCGGAGAAATCTGTAACATTGGATACTGTAAGGGAGGATAATGACGTTACCTTGCAATAAGTGTCGTCTAAACACTGGTGCCAGAAGACTCGGTAATACCAGAGACGCGAACGTTAGTCATCTTGAATGGGCGTAAAGGGTTCGTAGGCAGCTTACTAAATTATATATTATTGATAAGCACGTACGTGACTCCTTAATATTTAATTTAATTAGGTAAGATAGAATTTTGAGGAGGAAATGGATTATACTCAAGGAAAAGTTGAAATCTGTAGAACTTGAGTAGTTTTTCTAATGGCGAAGGCACCTTTCCAATACAAATTGACGCTGAGGAACGAAGGTGTAGATAGGAAATAGGATTAGATACCCTAGTACCCTACACTGTCAACGATGAATGGTAAGAGTTTTTATATTCTGATAGGTTATAATATAAAGCTGGATATAATTAAATTTAATTAGGTAGTATAGCTTATTTTTATAAATTAAATTTTCTTCTAATTTAAGATATCTTTGTAAGTTATATTATTTTATCTTTATATTATGATTAGTAATGTACTACTCATATTAATATACAGACTATCATGTACCCTCCTATCCTTATGCTTTACAGCTAAGGAAAGGGAAGGGAATATGTGTATGTCACGTATGTGGATATGTGTAGGCATATATCATAGAAATAAAAGGTTCTGAGGTTAACAGCGATAACCATTCCGCCTTGTAAGTATACTTGCAAAAGTGAAAATAAAAAAATTAGTCGGTTTTAGAGCAAACGAAGTGAAGCATGTTGTTTAATACGATAATCCGCGTAAAACCTTACCACTCCTTGAATATTTATTACGCATCTTTATTTTTTAGTATCTTTTTATTAAAATATATAAGGATAAAATTAACAAATAAATTTTAATCTATTCCCCCCTTCCTTAGCTGTAAAGCATAAGGATAGGGAATATAATATTACTCACTCACTAAGTACGTATCACTCCCATCTTGTACTCTGTACCGGAGGGAGGGTTATGTGTGTGGAGGGTCGTGATATAATGTATGTTTAGTATTAAAATATTTGTTATGGCTAGTTAGTATTTTTATTTAAATTTATTTAGGTAAGAATATAGAACAAGTAATAATTACAGGTGTTGCATGGCTGTCGTCAGTTCGTATCGTGAGTAGTCAGGTTAATTCCGCAAACGGACGAAATCCCTATAGTTAATTTATACTTAATTTATGGAACTCTGATAAAGAGTTTCTCTACTGGGACTAAGACAAGCCGTTATGGCCCGAATGGAGTGGGCTACAGACGTGCCACAAAAACTTTTACAATGTGACGCAATACACTTTAAACCAAAGAATAATGTGGAGCTAATCATCAAAAAAAGTTATAGACTGATTGTTGTCTGCAATTCGACAACATGAAGAAGGAATTTCGAGTAATCGTTGATCACTAGGCGCAACGGTGAAATTATAATCTAGAATGAACTAACTGTCTGTCAATTGGAAGAAGCTTTCCTTTTAGGAAGGAGCTATGAATAGGCTATTTATGATAATCATATAATTAATTTACTAATAGCAACTATTAAATTTTTAATTATACTATTAATATTATATGAAATTTAAATAAGGTTAATTCAGAAGTAGATTTTATTTATTTTTATTAAGTTAACTATAAAGGATCTAAATTAATTGAGTTTTTAAAGTAATTAATATGAAATAAACCCTAATAATAGTTCCTAGCATTAGTAAGTAACATTTAATAAGTCATAGCAGGGTAGCCGTACTGGAAAGTGCTGCTGTAATATAACAGAAATAAAACAAGATTTCAGATAAATCTAGGATTGTTATTATTTTAATTTTTATTAAAATAAAGTCCCCTATTATCATCACGTAACCCTCCCCTGCTGTGTCACTAACCCTAGGGAGTGATGCACATACTTACTCTATCACCAGGCCTGGGTCTGCCCGACCCGCTGATACAGGATAGTGAGGGAGAGAGTGAGTGTGTATTAAATTTAAAATTAGAATGTAAATGAACTTAAATTTTATAATTATAATAATAAATAATCTAATGTTATATTTGATACATACTTATTATTCTATAATCATAAGTAGTTAAAGACTATAATAAATTTCTCTTTTCAGTACAAGAGTCTTCTTTTTATTCAGTATATTCTAAACACACCCAAGCTACCCCGTCCCAGCACCACGACCACACCTAGCATCCTTGTCCTTTTTATCACGTACGTGAGAATAGGACAAGCAAAGAGATAGGGATGGTGTGTGTTTCCTTCATTTACTTCTAATTAAATTAGGGGTTAATTTAAATATATATGCACGTAGCATGATCCTGTCCTTTCCTTAACTCACGTATCCCTATCCCTGTACCTCCCGTTAGGGGGAGGGCGGCGATCACGATCCACACTACGTGATATGGGGGTGAAGCAGGGGAAGGGAGGGAGGATACAGGGCAGGTGTGTTCGTGTGTGTGCTAGGCTGTAACACGGCCCCTCCTGTATAAGCGGGTCGGGCAGACCCAGGCCTGGTGGTATGATGAATAGTGAAGCACAGTAGGGTGAGTATATTTAAACAATTTTAGATTTATGATCCGTAAATTTTAAAACACCTTTACCTAATTCAAATATAAACCCTATAGTAAGTACAGAGAAAAATATTATAGCTATAGTAAACCCATATGAGGATACTTGATATAAAGTTACAGATATGGGATATAACAATAAAATTTCTAAATCAAATACTAAGAATAGAATAGCCACTAAATAAAAATGAACAGAGAATTGAGATCTAGTTTGTCCATAAATAGGAGTAAACCCACATTCATAAGGAGATAATTTTTCCGTATCCGGTCTATGTACAGCTAAAAATAAATTTAAAGCTAATAATATAACGGTTAAGATAGGTATAAATATAAATAATATTAATAAAGCATTCATATTAATAATAAAAAATGTTTAAAGCTATTAGATGTATGCTATTTAATATAATTGAAGGCTTTAATATAAATAATAATATAGATAAAGTTAATATAGCTATTATAAAACTATGTATATTTGTAACTCTTTTATATCCAGCACCAACACCACCAATGTAAATAGGTGTAGCTTGTGTCCCTACGGTAGGGAAGGATAGGATACTATTAGGTATTGTATCAAAATGCATTACTTTAATAATTGCTAAATAGTAATAAGCACTTATAACACTAACTACTATAGCAACTAAAGATATAAAGTAATATCCATTTTGGATTGAAGAATATAAAACTCCTGCTTTAGCAAAGAAACCTAATAGAGGAGGTATACCAGCCATAGAGAATAATGAAACAGCTAAACTTAAAGTTAATATAGGATTATCTTTAAATTGACCTTTTAATTCTGATATTAAACTGATATCTGATCCATTTACATTATTATTACTATTTAATTTACCGCTCTTTAATATATAACCAAAAGCTAAAATTATAAAGAAGATATTTAAATTTGTAAAAGAATATTGTATTAAATAGAATAAAACCGATTCTAAAGATTCTTCTGTATTTACAGATAAAGCTAATAGTATAAAACCTATATGTGAGATAGTACTATAAGCTAAAAGTCTTTTAATTTTATTTTGTGCTAAACCTACTACAGTTCCTATTAATAAAGATAAGAAACTAGAAATTAAGAATAAATTTTTAACTAGATTTATATCCCCGTACATGCTAATTGAACTATTAAATAGAACATCTAAGTTTATAATATTTATAATATCTAAACTTAATATTATTATAGCTATTTTGGGCATTATAGTTAATCATGTTGTAACTATACTAGGTACATCATTATAAACATCCGGTGCTCAATTATGGAATGGAGCTCCAGCTATTTTAAATAAAAATCCTATAAATATTAATATTAAACCTAACTGAACAATTGTTATTATATCTACTTCTCCTCCATAAATATAAGGGCTTGAAGCACTACCGTGATTGAATAATTCATTTAACACATATGTATGGGATGTGTCAGCTATTATATTGCTACTATTAGATAATAATAGTAAAGAATTTATATCTTCTATATTTATAATTCCTGTATAACTATATATTAAAACACAACCTAATAAGATTAAACAAGAAGATAAACCTCCTAATAAAAAATATTTTAAACCAGCATTTGTAGATGATTCTGAATCTCTATAAATACTAGCTAAAATATAAACTCCAAAAGACTGTAATTCTAATGAAAGATATAGAGATAATAAATTATTTGAACTTAATAATAAAGAACTACCTAGTGTACTGAATAAAACTATTAAAGAATATTCTTTTACTTTAGGACCTATTACTACTGAAATGTATGTATTAATATTACCACTGCCTTTCACCTCCTCCTTTGTCCAGTACAGGCTAGGTTGGGGGTGTGTAAGGCTTGTATCACCTGGCCTTACCGAAGATAGTACGTTGGCCAGGTGCTTATTATTTTCATTAAAAAATAAAGATTTTATATTATTAGATCAAGGTATTAAAATTAATGCAGCCAGAGTATATATAATAATATCAAAACTCTGGGATAATACTGTTATTTGATATAAACCACTATAAATACTTATTCCTGATCCAATTGATTGAATATATAAAGCATTATATGATAATACTCCAGAAAAGATAAATACTATAGAAGTTAATCTAGTGAATAAAATTGGAGAGATACCCTCTGTCCGTACTTCGCTACCCCCAGCGTAGGCAGGGGATACTTTTAAATTATCAAATGCTATAACCCCGTTAGGGATAGAATTTGAGTTATTGCTAATACTACTAGAAGTTAATGCAATTGCTACAATCATTATCATTAAACTTATTACAACCATTTTTTATTTTGAATTTTAGGGTGTACCTACCCCTGACAATATCACGTACTCCTACCCCCCAGCAGCCTTACCCTCCCGTAGGGACAGCATCACCTATCACTAGTGTGACTAATGTCCTACACTAATGTGTGTTGCAGTCCCTACGGGAGGATAGGACAAGCTGGGGAAAGGAGACACCAGCATCACCTATCCTGTACAGTATACAAAATGTTGGCGACAAGCAGGAGCATATCCACGGACACACCTGCCTTCTTCCCTTCACCCCACCTATCCTTGACACACCAGCCTCCATACGGATAGGCCAGTGTAGAAAGGAGGGTTAGTGAGTGATGCTGTCCCTACGGGAGGGAAGGGATGCTGGGACAGGGCTACAGAAGTACGTGATACATGAGACGTTAGAATATAATATAAACCCTTCCTTCTTTTTTCTTTTAAAATAGTTCCCTCCTACTCTCACATACGTATCCTATATCCTCACTCACCTGGACTTGACCAGTATATCACGTGGGGGGTAGTGATGCAGGTCTACTCCAGGTGTTCCGTGGGTACAAGGTAGGTACTATATGTCCTGTACAGGAGAAAATGATAGGGCGTAGTACTATAGACTACATATAGCCTGTATCACACCCTTCCTTCATTGGCTACACCCGCCCATCCTTATGGAGGCTAGTATGTACAACATAAAGATAAGGAGGAATTACTCTATCCTGGTGTATGGATACAGAGGAGGAGGAATAGGGGTAAATAAAATAATTTAAAAATTAAGAAGTTCCAGATTAACACTTTCCCTCCTATTATCCCGACCACGTATCTTGTATCCTTCATCAGGACGCACTACCTCCCTGCTGTACAGCATACATTTATCGGGCCTTCAACACACCCATCCCTACCAACACCTGGCACACCAGGACCTATGTAACACCTGGCTCGTCCCGGTGATAGGTGAGGCCCGGTGTTAGGAGGGGATGGGATCGTGATGCTGGCTGGTGAAGGTGTTGGGGATGGGTTACGTGTCCCTTCCTTCCTCTGCTGTATCATCAGGACATAAGTAACACCTGGCCTAGGTACGCAGGGCCCTGTGATAGATGGTAGCGAAGGATAGGAGAGGTGTAGCGTAGGTATAGATTAAACTTTAATTAATATAAAAATAATAGTAGGAATATAGATTAATAGTAATCTAAAGTAATTCATTAAAGTATTTATTTGCATAATATCAGCATCTATGGGTAAGATATTACCATAGAATATAATAGGAGCGAATAATATTAATAACATAGTAATTAAACCTAAAACGATATAAAGAGCATAACTAGTTACAATTCCTGTATCTCAATTACTAATATTCTTACCTGTTTTGAATAAAAATTCGGATAGACCAAAAGGTCCAACAACTTCAATAACACCTCTATCTAATACTTTAGCAAAAGTGTACCCTAAACTTAATCCTTTACCTATGATATAATTATTATAAATGATATCTATTAAATATTTACCATTAAAGAATGTATATATTTTTCTACTTAATACCGAATCTGTTAATTCAATCATAGCAATTCCTCCCTTCGCCTCACTACGTGACACAGGGTAGTCTTTATTTTTACTTAAAGTTAATGAACTGTTATGATATAAGTATATAGCGAATATTCCAGCTAATATACTTCCTACAGTAGGTAATAATTTAAAGAATAAAGGTAAAGAGAATTCAGCTTCTACTAAAGTTATATGGTTAGGATGTATAAATAAACTATTAGCAAAGAAATCAGTACCTAAACCTACAAATAGATCTGAGAATATAAATCCAAAGAATATACTATTAAAGGCTAAAATAGATAAAGGTATAATAACACTAATACTTGCTTCATGTGTATTTAAATAATCTGATTTAGGTGCATTAGGATAAGTTAAGAATACTAAAGATATTAATCTAAATGAATAGAAAGCAGTAAATATAGCTGTAATAGTTCCTAATCAATAAGCAACATTACCACTAAATTTATATTGAGAATAAGCTAATTCTATAATTAAATCTTTACTATAGAAACCAGTTAATCAAGGTAAAGCCATTAAAGATAAAGATCCTATTAAAATAGCAGTATAAGTAAAAGGTAAAAATTTAATTAAACCTCCTAATCTTCTAATATCTTGTTGATCTGACATAGCATGAATTACTGATCCTGCTGCTAAGAATAATAAAGCTTTAAAGAAAGCATGATTTACTAAATGGAATAAAGCAACATTGTATTGACTTAATCCTACAGCCATAAATAAATAACCCATTTGACTTATAGTACTAAAAGCTATAATTCTTTTTAAATCATTTTGTAATAAACCAGATGAGGCAGCAAAGAAAGCTGTTATTGAACCTACTCACATTATTACTAATAATGCAGTACTTCCATATTCTATTATAGGTGAAGATCTCATTAATAAATATACTCCTGCCGTTACTAGTGTAGCAGCATGAATTAAAGCAGATACAGGTGTGGGTCCTTCCATAGAACCAGGTAATCAACCATGTAATCCTATTTGTGCACTTTTACCCATGGCAGCCAATAATAAAAATAAACCTATTGTACTTATAATACTTTCATTTATATAAGGTGAAAGACTAAATACACTAGAATAATCTAAATTACCAAATACTCAAAAGATACTAAAGAATGCTATACTTAAAGACATATCTCCAACTCTATTCATAGTAAAAGCTAATATTGCTGATTTATTTGCTTGTATTCTACTATATCAGAAATTAATTAATAAATATGAAGATACCCCTATTCCTTCTCATCCTATAAACATTATTAAATAGTTAGAACCTGTTACTAATACTAACATAAAGAATGTGAATAAAGATAAGTAAGAAAAGAATCTTTGATTATGAGGATCTTCTGACATATAAGATATAGAATATATATGAACTAATGTTGATACATATAATACAGGTATTAACATACATACTGTTAAACTATCAAATAAAAATTCTCAATTTATAGATAATGATTCTGAACTTATTCAAGAACCATTAAGGGATTGGGATAAATTTATACTTACAGGAGAGGATGTTATACCTACTTCATAAAAGGCTATACTAGCCAATAAACTGCTTATTATTAATAATAAACTTGTTATAATATGACTACCTTTTACTCCTATTTTTCTACCTAATAATCCAGAGATTATTGAACCTAATAAAGGTAAAATTACTATAGATAAATACATATTAACTTCTTAAAGAAATATTCCCTCTTAATCTATAATATGCTACCACTATACTTAATCCTATTACAGATTCTGCTCCAGCTATTGAAATTATATAAACGCTAAAGGTTTGACCTATATTATCATCTAAATTATAGGAAGATATCAATAATAAAAATGTTACTGATAATAGCATTATTTCTATAGAGATTAACATTAATATTATATTTTTTCTATTTAAAATAAAACCTAAGATACCTACTAAAAATAATAATATCGAAAAATTCATCTTTTATTTTGTTTTATCTAAATATTTATATATCACACCAGCTTCCTCCTGTTTTACCTGGCCTGGTGTGTGCTTTGCTTTGTCACCTGGACAAAGTCCAGGTGATGCATACACACCCTCCGTTGTGCTGTGTCCCTCCCCCAGCCACCACACACTAGTGTAACTAGTGTAACTAGTGTAGGACATTAGTCACACTAGTGTGTGGTGTGGCTGGGGAGGGGTAGGGAGGGTTCGTGATGCTTGCAGGAGTACCATAAGCCCACACTAGTGCTACAAGCACTACTTGTAGGATAAGGAGGTAGAGGGAAGGGTAGAAAATTGTGATATATATTATAATTTCCATACGGACTTGTAAATTGAAAATATTCTTTTATTCTTTTTTTTTCTCTACCTCCCTGCTGTACAGCAGCATCACATACTCTTATGCCCTATCACTACATGCATATAAATATTGGTGTTGGTGCTGTACAGCAGGGAGGGGATAGAAATACAGTCACAGCTGTACCTGCCTTACACACCCTACGGGAGGGACATAAGTCCTTGTGTTGCTGTCCCCAGCCAGCATCACGTAGTGTTGCTGGGAAGAGTAAAAGGAGATAGAATTAAATATTAATAAATAAAATATATTCTAAAATTAGTATATAAAAGAAAATAAACTATTTAACCACTTTTGGATCTACTCCACACCTACACTCACATGCCACACTACTCCTATCCCTCCACCAATATAACACCCAGCTTACGTTGGTAAGTTGGTGCTAAGATATAACACCAGGACTATGTCCAGGTGCTGGTAAGGGGTAGGATATTAAAGGTAGAGGTACAGAGGTGCTTGTAGCACGTAACCCAACCCTCCTTTATGCTACACTACTACCACCCCCTCCCTAACGGGATGTTAGCTAGGGGGTAAGGTAGAGTACAGAAAGGGACAGAGATGAGAATAAGGTGTGGATGCTGTCTCTCCTGGACCTAAGTCCTGGTGGTAGCGAAGGGAAGAGTAAAAGGAGAGGTTAATAAGGTCCTTTGGTGTAGAGGTAGCACAACAATTTTTCGTGTTGTTCGGACCAGTTCGAATCTGGTAAGGACTATGTATATAATTACACCTCCCTATCTCGTACTTCTGACCTGTACACAGCTACACGAACCTGTCCTGTACCAGTATCATCCTCTCCTACCCTCCACCAGCACCTGGACATAGTCCTGGTGTTATATCTTAGCACGAACGTGGCTTATATATTGGTGATACCTGCGTACAAAATAGGGGAGTGAACGTGATAGGTGTTAGGACACAGGAGTAGTGTAAGTCGGAATAGTTTAATTGGTAAAACAGTTTCCTTGTAAGAATCAATCGGTGGTTCGAATCCATCTTTCGACACATTTCTATCTTGTACACATCCTTCCCTACCCTACATAACCTCAACCACACCTATACCAATCACTACGTGTCCCTCCTTTCCTGTAGCACTATTACTACGTGCGTGTAGGAAAGGAGTGATCGTGATAATATTGATGCTCCAGGACCTATCCCGGACAAAATAGGGAGGAGATGGTCCTGGAGAGTACAGGTCACGAATGTTATGTACTATGTGTCCACACGTATTCCTCCTACCTTGTAACCTGTACAATCACCAGGATTATATATATGTCAAGATCTCCTCCTCTTGTCATGTTATGAACACACATCTGGACCCTGTCTAATGTGTGTTCATCACCTGGACATAGGTCCAGGTGTTACAACAGGGAAGGAAGGACAGAATGGTGAATAATGAAGAGAGGGGAGAATCTTATGAGTTGTAGTTTAATTAGGAAGAACACCATTTTTTGGTAATGGGCTATACCAGTTCGACTCTGGTCGACTCAGATACACCTTTTTCACTCACCCTTCTGCCCTGTAACACCAATATTCCCACTTCCTCACCTGGCCAGCTCCACAACACCTAACCTCACGTAGTGTAGGTAGTAAGTAGGTGTGGGATTGCAGGCCTGGTGAAGGTTGCTGGGGACAGGTATACGTGATGCTGGGGAGGGAGTGTATATACATTTTAAGGATGTAGAACTCGGTTGGTTGAGTAGCTCCCTTTTAAGGAGATGGTCAGTGGTTCGATCCCACTTGCGTTCAGATATGTATAACACGTATCTCCTATCTTTCACACCTTCCCGTTAGGAACACTAGCACCAGGATTAGACTATGTCTGGGCCAGGTGTTACAAGAGGCTACGCGTTTCTTCCCTTTCCCTCCCCCGTATAACCAGGCCTGCAATCCCACACCTACTTACTACCTACACTACGTGAGGTTAGGTGTTGTGGAGCTGGCCAAATGGTAGGAAAGGGAGGGGAAGAAGTGTGAAAGTAGGAGTAATAACATTTTTAGTCTTTTCAAGTTATAAATAACTAAATGTATAAATTTTAATACTTTATAAAACCATCTAGTATATACTTACCCCTACCTCACACACTACGTGATATATATACAAGTACTCCTTTGATTTCCCTTCTCTAACATCAAAATATCTGTATAGGTGTATGGATGCGGGACACAGCCTAGGAAACATAAATATATTGGTGTCGCTGCTTTACTGTACAGCCTAGCATACATTCACGTTGTGGTAGTGTTGGTGAGGGATACCGGATAGGCTAGTGTGGAATAGTAAGGATTAAATTTATACTAAAAATTTAAATGAGTTTATCTTGTACACTTCCTATCTGTCACAGACTTATTTTTCCCACTCATTCCAGAATAACTTCCCCTCACCAGGACGCCCGAGCACAACACCTAACCTCACGTAGTGTAGGTAGTAAATAGGTGTGTGATACGAGAGTGAGGGATGTAGTGTGTTTCCTGTAGCCCTATATTGTCACTTCATCCCCCTATATCACCAGGCACACGAATACCCCCCTTAAGGTAAAGTAGTGGGCCTGGTGATAGGATAAGGTGAGAGTGTAGGCGAGGGTAGGAGTAGTGAGAGTGTCCTTTCCCCAGCTATCACACACATCCTTACCTTAGCTTTGCTTTCCTCCCTAACGGGACACAGGATAGCCTAGCATAAGGATAGGAGGCAGGTGACAAGTCGGTGAAGGATAGGAAGGGCCTGTCATTATAAGTACTTTTAATTTAAACTTAATAAAGGGTATATTTAAATAAAATTTATCCCTAAAGAATAAATTTATTATGTACTATTGATATAAAGAGATATATTAGTATCAAGTACCCTCTCCACCTTAAAGGAATAACGTATCCCTGCCTAATCACACACCAGGCCATCTCCACAACACCGCCCAGCTTCCTTTCCCCAGCTATCACACACTAGTGTAGGACATTAGTCACACTAGTGATAGGTGATGCTGTCCCTACGGGAGGGTAGGATAGCTGGCAGGTGCTTGTACCACTATCACCTGCTTAGCCGGTGTATGTAGGATAGGGACACGCACAACCTCACCCTCCTTACCTTAGCTGTAAAGCATAAGGATAGGACAGGAGACGAGATGGTTGTGGTAGAGGGTGTCACAAATTTATAATCAATATATTTATAAATAGTGCTTAACTTTCCGATTATGGAACGTTGACTCTATTCAACAAATGCTAAAGATATAGGTACATTGTATTTAATCTTTTCTTTATTTGCTGGTATGTTAGGAACAGCTTTTTCTGTTTTAATTAGATTAGAATTAGCAGCACCTGGTGCTCAATACTTAAATAATGATCATCAGTTGTATAATGTAATAATAACAGCTCATGCCTTTTTAATGATATTCTTTATGGTTATGCCAGGATTAGTTGGAGGTTTTGGTAATTATTTATTACCTGTACACATAGGTGCCCCTGATATGGCATTTCCAAGATTAAATAATATTTCTTTCTGATTATTACCTCCTTCATTAATATTATTATTATTAGGTTCATTGGTAGAATCAGGAGCAGGAACAGGTTGAACAGTATATCCTCCATTAGCAGGAATACAATCTCATTCTGGAGGTTCTGTTGATTTATCTATATTCTCTTTACACTTAGCTGGAGTTTCTAGTATCTTAGGTGCTATGAATTTCATAACTACAGTATTAAATATGAGAGCTCCAGGTATGACTTTACATAAATTACCATTATTTGTATGAGCCATATTTGTAACAGCTATCTTATTATTATTATCATTACCTGTATTGGCTGGAGCAATAACAATGTTATTAACAGATAGACAATTTAATACATCATTCTATGATCCTAGTGCAGGTGGAGATCCTATATTATATCAACACTTATTCTGATTCTTTGGTCACCCTGAAGTTTATATTTTAATTATACCAGGATTTGGTATAGTTAGTCATATAATTTCACAATTCTCAGGTAAACCAGTATTTGGATATTTAGGAATGGTATATGCTATGTTCTCTATTGGTATTTTAGGATTTATTGTTTGAAGTCACCACATGTTTGCTGTAGGATTAGACGTTGATACTAGAGCTTATTTCACAGCTGCTACAATGGTTATAGCTGTTCCTACAGGTATTAAAATATTTAGTTGATTAGCTACATGTTATGGAGGTTCATTAAGATTTACTACACCATTATTATTCACTTTAGGGTTTATAGCTTTATTCACTATTGGTGGTTTAACTGGAGTAGTTTTAGCTAATGCTTCTATGGATATTGCTTTACATGATACGTATTATGTTGTAGCTCATTTCCACTATGTTTTATCTATGGGTGCTGTTTTTGCCTTATTTGCAGGATTCTATTTCTGAACTCCTAAAATTATAGGATTACCTTATAATGAATTATTAGGTAAAACACACTTCTGAATTTTATTTATAGGTGTAAATCTAACATTCTTCCCTCAACACTTTTTAGGTTTAGCGGGAATGCCTAGAAGAATACCTGACTACCCAGATGCTTATGCACAATGAAATTATATTTCTAGTTTAGGTTCATTAATCTCAGTTGCAGCTACAGTTTTATTTATATATATAGTTTATGATATTTTCTCTAATCCTAATCATATAAATAATACTGAAATAGTAGAATCTAATGGTATCGACTCTATAGAAAATAAAGAATTAAACTGAAGTGTGCCTGGGTATTTAACTGGTAATATTGAATTCAATAAATATGGAAGATTTAGTAATAACTTAGAATGAAGTCTTATTACTCCAACTCCTCTACATGCTTATGAATCTTTACCAGTTCAAACAACTTCAAATGAAACTGTATAGCACGGCCACTCCTATCCCTAACACCCACTAGGCACACGTATACCAGGCCTAGCCTGGTAGTGGGCCCTGTGATAGTGTGCTAGGCCTCACTACTACCATCTCCTGCCAGCTTAAACTGGCCTGTGTTAGGTAGAGTACAGCAAAGCAGGGTAGGATAGTGAGTATGAATCACGTAGCACTAATACCAGCCCCTCCCTAACGGGATGTTAGCAGGGGTTAGGTAGAGTGTATATAAATAAAAGACTATAAATATTTTTATCCTTATCCCCATTCACTTCTGTATCCTGTACACACGTAACACCAGGACACTTTCACCTGCCCCACTACGTGATGCTTGTGGTAGTGTCCGGACCAGGTATCACCATCACCTGCACCACCAATCACCAGTGTTACTATGTCCAGGTGATGCTGGTGTAGGTAAGCAGGTGTATGGGTTATATCTTTATAAAAGAGATAATAAATTATAAATCCAATCTAACACTATCAAATATATCTTCATTCATCCTAAATAAAATAATACTTTTACCTAGCACCTGGACATAGTCCTGGTGTTTCTCTCAGACACCTACATCTACCGCAACCCCTCCCCAGTCTGCAACACTACCACCAATGTATCCATAACACCTGGACTTAGGTCCTGGTGATTGTACAGGCTATAGGGTAGGTGAGTGATGCTGGCAGGGACTGTAGCATCATGACTTATGTCCCTCCCGTAGGGTGTGTAAGAAAGGGTTGTAGAATATAGGTGGAGTGACCTATGTCACTAGTGGAAAATTTAAAAAATTAAAGTAAAAAGTTTCTAAGAAAAACCAAGTCCTTTCATACACCTGAACACTCCTATCCTCCCTCCCCCCAGCGTTAGCTGGGGAAAGCAGCACCAACCTCCTTACCTTAGGTTTGCTTCACTACTACCACCCCCTCCCTAACGGGATGTTAGCTAGGGGGGTAAGGTAGAGTATAGCCTAGCATAAGGATAGGGAGGGACAAGTGTCCCTACGGGAGGGTGTGAGTGTTCATGTGTAATAGGTATAAAGTATATAAATATTATATGCGTTTATTAAAAAGTAATTCTATACTAAGTTTAGCTAATTCTTATTTAGTCGATTCGCCTCAACCTTCAAGTCTTTCATACATGTGAAACTTCGGTTCATTATTAGCTTTATGTTTAGGTTTACAAATAGTAACCGGTGTGTTTTTAGCTATGCATTATACACCTAATGTAGACTTAGCTTTTATATCTGTAGAACATATAATGAGAGATGTAAATTATGGTTGAGCTATAAGATACACACATGCTAATGTAGCTTCATTCTTCTTTATTTTTGTATATGCACATATAGGTAGAGGTTTATACTATGGATCATATAGATCACCTAGAGTTTTACCATGATCAATAGGAGTTATAATTTTAGTAGTAATGATGGCTACAGGTTTTTTAGGTTATGTTTTACCTTATGGACAAATGAGTTTATGAGGAGCTACTGTAATTACTAACTTATTAAGTGCTATACCTTATGTGGGTCAAGATTTTGTTCAATTAGTATGAGGTGGTTTTTCTGTATCTAATGCTACATTAAATAGATTCTTTTCATTACATTATTTATTACCATTTATTTTAGCAGCTTTAGCTCTGTTACATATGATAACTTTACACCAACACGGTTCAAGTAATCCTAATGGTATAACAGGAAATGTAGATAGAGTTCCTATGCATCCTTACTTTATGTTTAAAGATTTAGTAACTATATTCTTATTCTTCTTAGCTTTATCTATAATTATATTCTATTATCCTAATTTATTAGGACATAGTGATAATTATATACCAGCTAATCCTATGAGTACACCTGCTTCTATAGTACCAGAATGATATTTATTACCTTATTATGCTATTCTTAGATCTATACCTAATAAATTATTAGGAGTTATAGCTATGTTTGCTTCATTATTTATATTATTAATTATGCCTATAGCAGATACTTCTAGAATTAGAGGTAACCAATTTAGACCTTTAATGAAATTCTTCTTCTGAGTTTTCGTTGTTAATTTCTTTATTTTATTGTGAGTTGGTAGCCAACACCCTGAATATCCTTATACTGTTATAGGACAAATCTCTACAACATTATATTTCTTATTCTTCTTAGTGATTGTTCCAGTTACAGGAGTATGTGAAAATACTTTAATGGACCTAGCTTTACCAGTTAAACCACATACACACTAGCCCTCACTTACCATCACGTACTACCTTACACCAGCTTACCTAACCACCCTTGGCTTTGCTGTACAGCCTAGCATAGGAGAGGTAGTAAGCCGGGTGATGGTTGGAGGTGAGTGTATATATATTTTAAATTTAACCCCTAGAATCTTATGCATCGTTAGCTAAATGGTAAAGCGTTTGCCTTCGGAGCAAAGTATTATTGGTTCGAGTCCAATATGATGTTTATCACCTATCACGATCACAAGGATTATGTCCTGGTGACACGTGTCACCTACCAGGCACACGTATACCCGGCCTAGCCTGGTAGTGGGCCCGGTGATAGTGAAGAGAGAGAGGGGTGAGGTGTGTATATATTATAAAAGAGACAGAGCACACTGCTTTGCTTCACCAGGATTATATATATAATATATCTATTAGTCCAGGTGTTACAGCCTAGCATACACACACGATAACCTATTCCTCCCTTTGACCTGTAACCTGTACAATCACCAGGACCTAAGTAACCCGTAGTGATAGGTGGTAGGGTAGGAGGGATAGTGATTAGGCTACAAAAAGGGGCATATGAGTGATAGAATAAGGTGTATTACGTGCGCTAGGGAGTGTGAGAGTAATCACCTGGCACACATCACCTAACCTCACGTAGTGTAGGTAGTAAGCTGGTGTGTGAGGCCAGGTGATTATGTATTATAAAACATAAAATTAAAAGAGCGTAGTATAAAGGTAGTATATTGATCTTCAAAATCATAGGTAGGTGTTCGATTCGCCTCGCTCTTGTATCACTCCCCTGTATCCCCTGGCTATTGCCACACACACTACCTAACCCTTCCTCCAATAGCCAACCATCCTGTACAGGTTACAGGCTACAATCACCAGGACCTAAGTCCAGGTGTTATGGACAACACGATTTCTAGTGTTGTACCAGGCCTTACGTGCGTGGGACAGGTGATTAAAGGATAGGAGGGGTCGTGAGGCTGGCTGGGGTGTGATTGGTGGTATATTGATGACACAGGGTGGGAGGGAATGAGGCAACAGGAGTGTATAACACGTAACACCAGGCCTGCAGCACTAACACTAATGTAATGCTGTACAATCACCAGGACCTTAGTCCAGGTGTTAGGTGAGTGGAGCTGGCCTGGTGAGTGCTGGTGTTATTGCTTAGTGAGGGTCGTGATATGTGATATATGATCGTGTTAAAAGTAATAGGGTTCTTAGCTTAATTGGTAAAGTACCTAAGCGTCACTTAGGGAGATACCGGTTCGAATCCGGCAGAACTCGTATTTTTATCATTCCCTCCATACCCTTCTTTGCTTCATCCACCTGGACGCTCCTGGACCTACGTGCGTTGGTATCACCAGGCCTGCTTACCAGGGCCTGGTGATGGTGTTAGTAGCACCAGGACTATGTCCAGGTGATGGTGATGCTGTCCCTGCTTAGCCTGGGAGGGTGGCAGGTGAATGTGGGAGGATATAAGGTACTAATTAAGTTTTCTTAGCTTAATGGTAAAGCTGTGTTCTTCTAAAGCATAGATTTAGGTTCGAATCCTAAAGAGAACTAATTTATCATATTAACACTGGGCCTCACACACCAGCTTACTACCTACACTACGTGAGGTCAGGTGATGGTTAGGGATAGCAAAGGAGTACGTGTGTCCGGGGTAGTAGTACGTGGGTGAAGGAAGGCTACAGGAGTGGGATAATATTATTAAAAGAAGTAAGATAATTGATATTCTACCCTACATCTGTGTTCTCTCCTATCACTCACCTTGACCTAACACTCACCAGGATAAAACATAGCCTAATCCTGGTGCTCGTGGTCCTGGTATTACGAGACACAAAACAGGAATAATGAAGGTGGGATAGAATGGAATTGTGTGTCCTTCCCTCCTATCCTTTAATCACCTGGCACACATCACCTAACCTCACGTAGTGTAGGTAGTAAGCTGGTGTGTGAGGCCAGGTGTGGGCAGGAAGGGTCACGTACATATTACAGGTGGAATGCTAGAAGTAAAAATAATTATTTAGCCTCGATAGCTTAGTTGGTTAGAGCACTATAGTGAAGTTATAGCTACGAATGTTCGATTCATTCTCAGGGCAAATTATATATAGTACTCTCCCACCCCCCACCTTCACTAACACCAACATCACCGTTTACACACACCGGGCCTCACCTGGACATTAGTCCAGGTGTGCCAGGTGATACGTGAGGCTGATATTGCTGGTTCTGGTGTCCTAGGCTACACTATCCCATCCTCCTGTTTTTTACACCAGGATAGGAGGGAAGGGGTAGTGAATCCATAACACCTGGACTTAGGTCCTGGTGATTGTAGCCTGTAACCCGTACAGGATGGTTGGCTACAGGATAGCAGGGATACGGCAAAGGAAAAAAAGGGAGGGTGTGGGTCTCCGTGAAAGATAGAAACATAAGGGTGTTTATCATGCCAGATGGTGTAATTGGAAACATAATAGACTCATGATCTGTAGATTTAGGTTCGAGTCCTAATCTGGCACTAAGCCTTACTTCTATCCCTCCCTGCCTACCTACACCAGGCCTCACCTGGACATTAGTCCAGGTGTGCCAGGTGATTAAAGGACTTTTAGGAATAGTTTTCATTGGCAAGATACAATAGTTGCTAACTATTAGGTTAATTCCTTGAGGAGTTCGAATCTCCTCTATTCCGATCAGAATTTTATCACACACCCCTCCCTGCCACCTGGCCTGGCCCAGCGTAGCAAATACGTAGGCCCGGCCCGTTGATGCAGCACCAGAACTTATGTCCCTGTCCCCCTACATAACACCTGTCTTAGACATGGTCTAATCCAGGTCAAAGGGAGGGATTGTACAGAATAAAGGAGGGCTAGTGTCCCCTGCTCACTAGTGCTGCTGGGGAGGATGTGACATAGGACAGGAGTACAAAAAGGCTACAGTAGATACAGGAATACATTATATAAAAGGGCTGATGCTAGAATGGTAATTAGGATTTTCTGTAAAAAAATTGATCATAATGATCGGGATAGGTTCGATTCCTTTTCAGCCCATAAAGTCTACTAACACTTCCTCTCTCCCATATCCCCACCCCCCCCCCTAACACGTACATGTCCCTGTCCCCCCTCCATAACACCTGTCTTAGACATAGTCTGTCCCCTGCTAACATCCCGTTAGGGAGGAGGTGCCTGGTGATTGTACAAATTACAGATTACAGAACAAAGGTAGAAATTGTAGCCCACACTATCCTTTCTCTATGCTGTATCACGATCTCGTAGTGAGTGCTAGGCTTCACTCCCTCATTAATGAGCTGGGTTACGTGTAACAGCAGCACCCACCAGACTCACGATCCCCTGCAAGCATCACGATCACCGGCCAGCTTCCTACCACCCTGTAAAGGATAGGAAAGGATAGCAGGCAGGTGGGTGTTGCAGGCTGGGGTCGGGGCTAGTGCTAGGCCAGGCCAAGTGGTAGTGATAGCAGGGAGGGTTAGGTATGTATAGTTTTATAAGTAAAGACTGTAGCATAATAGGTTAATGCCACTCGCTCATAATGGGTCTAATGAGGGTTCGATTCCCTTCGGTCTTATAATTTTAAATTTGTCATGTCCTCTATCCTGTACTTACCGAATATAAACACTTATTACCCAAAACAAAATGGAGTGAGTGAGTAGTGTCCCCTGCTCACTAGTGCTGCTGGGGAGGGTGTGTTCTTGTCACGTAATGTTAATACAAGATAAAAAATAAAGAAAAGAAGATATATAAACACTCTCCTACCCCTTCTGCTTCACGTACGTGTTACAGCACACTACCTTACCCTTAGCTAACATCCCGTTAGGGAGGGGGTGGTACTAATGCTTAAAGAATAGGGACAGGAGTACGTGTTTCGTGCTTAAGCGAACATGCTGAAATTGGTAGCCAGGCTTTTCTTAAGAAGAAGTGGAAGTAATTCTGTAAGAGTTCAAGTCTCTTTGTTCGTAAAGTTTCGTTATTATCCTAATTCTAAACAGATTAATGTTAGAATAGTGAATTTTCTGCAAAGGGAAAAAAAATAAAGTCCTTATATTCCGAGCACCTGGGTTAGACCTGCTTCACACCCTTCCCTACCAACACATGGTACACCAGGACTAATATATATTTATATATATAATCCAGGTGAGGCCCGGTGATGGGATGGGATCGTGGGGCTGGTCTTATCCGGGTGACACGTGGGATAGGGCAAAATTTTCTTTATATTATAAATATAATATTTACCCCTAACACTCACCTCCAACCGGAGGTAGTACGTGGTGCTGGCTCACCTACCCTGTAGCCTGTACAATCACTAGTGTTATGGATACTTACCCACGTAGTGAAGAAGGAAGGTGTGTGACTACAAAACAGGATCACGATTCTTCTCTATCATGTACTCCTGCAATACTCCCTACCTGCATTAACAATATAAAAAGGGAGGATTGCATGCATGTAACCTGTAACACATAACCCATCCCTTCTTTGCTTTGATACCACACCTGTCCCTGACGGGGGGGTTAGGTAGTGTCACCTGGACATAGTCCAGGTGATGCATACACACCTGGCCTGGCTTTGCCACACTACATGTACTTAATTAGAGGGGAGAAAACAAATTGGTGCGTTGCTTAGTTTGGGACTAAGTTATAGCTAGTTCGAACCTAGCCTTCCCTAGAAAATAGTTATATTGTTCATATTCCTAACTCTTATCTCCCTTACCCTTCACCACTGTAGCCTCACACCCCAGCCTGCAACACCCACATATTACTCCCTCCCCTGCTTGTCATCTGCTTACCGGGTGATGCTGGAGGGTTACATACTCCTGTATAATTACGACCCCCTACTTACACCAGTATATATATGAGTGATAAAAAAGAATAGTGAGTGTGACACTGCTTTGCTATCCTTTCCCCAGCTAACGCTGGAAAGGATAGCCTAGCATACACACCCTTTCTTCCTATGTCACAAATATATATTTATGAATATATGCACTAATATTAGTAGGGAGGATACGACAAAATGGACGATATGTAACGAAGGTTTATATCTTGACACACTCCTTTCTTAGGTCAGATATTAGAATAGTGATAAATAGGAGAGGTAATTGTTAGTCATAACTGAAAGTAAAAGATGTGTAAATATAAAAGACTTTAATAACCTTTTAAAAAGGGAATAAATCATGTACACACATCCCTCCCTCTATCACCAGCACCTGGATTATATATATAAATATATATTAGTCCTGGTGTTATAATGCTGTACAATTCCTACCCACACTAGTGACACGAGTAAGTAAAGCATATATAAGTAGACGAGTATGCTGAAATTGGTAGACAGGTGTATCTTAGGAATACATGATTTTTAATTGTAAGAGTTCAAGTCTCTTTACTCGTATCCCATTCTTTCCTTTACTCACCTGCCCTGCTTCCCTCCCCAGCCTGCAACACCCACCTGCCAGCTATCCTACCCCCCAGCATTAGCAGGAAAAGGAAGCTGGCCGGTGTTCGAGATGCTGGCATGGGACACCAGCAGCACGTATCCCTACCCTGTCCTTTAAAGGATTAAGTGGGTCGTGTTTGGTGGGAGGGGATTGATAGGAGTAGCATTCCTAACCTGTGTCTCCTTTCCCTGTCTCAGGTAACACCTGGACCTATGTCCTACACCAGGCGCCTTAAGGACAGGCTGGTGTGTGATGCACACAATACGATTTCTACTGGTAGAAGTACGTGATAGAGCAGAGGTGAATAATAATGTCTCTGTCCTACGCTTTGCTAGGTTTCGCTGGGAGGGGTAATATCAATTAAGAGTTAAGCTTACAGAATGGTACTGTAGTCAAATTGCAAATTTGATGATTTCAGATCGTAGGGTTCGAATCCTTCTTAACTCTATTTAACACTTTCCCTTGTGTCCATTCTATTCCCTCCACCTTCCTTATCCTTTGTCACGATCCCTCCTTTCCCTATACACACCAGCCTCCTTACTGCATCACGTACGTGTTACAGCACACACTAGTGTGTAAAGGATGGGGGCACTACCTCCGGTTGTATGTAAGATGGGTATGGTAGTGAAGAAAGGAAGGGACATCTATGCCTCGTACGTGTCCTATCCCTTAAGCACTAGTGTGGGTAGGAATTGTACAGCATTATAACACCAGGACTAATATATATTTATATATATAATCCAGGTGCTGGTGATAGAGGGGTAGGGCACAGATTACAGTATGGGTGGAGTCCTTGTAATAAGAGGTTTTATAACAAATTATCTATCTTTTTATACTAGAAATCACGCACTTATTTATTAATAAATGTATGCTAGATACTATATATAAAAGGATGATATTGAAAATGAAAAAGTCCTACATATACTCTTGTTCTTTCACACCTGTCCCTGCACCCCTATATTTATGTATTTAAATTATATTTAGATATTATATTGGTGAGGGGTAGGATAGTGAGAGGAGGGGTGTACTACTAGGCAGAGGTCACGATCCCTCCTATATTCCCAATCCCATATTCACTCCTTCCTATGCTATCACGACCCAGCATTCTTTGCTAGGCTATGCTTTACAACATCACCAGGCTTACTAGTGGGGCCTGGTGTGATAAGCATAAGCAGGGATCGTGTGGCAGGTGTGGGATATAAGCAGGAGGGATTGATCTGATATCCTAAAATTAAATTAAAAATAAAAATGAGTATAAACCATCAACCTTATCAAGGTCATCCTTACCACTTAGTTACTGTATCACCATGACCTTTATTTACTAGTTTTAGTTTATTAAGTATGGCAATAACAGCTGTAGGTTATTTCCAGGGTTTACCTTATAGTGGAATAGGATTAAATTTAAGTTTTATCGTTACTTTATATGTAATGATATTATGATTTAGAGACGTAATTATGGAAAGTACCTATTTAGGAGATCATACATTACAAGTTCAAAAAGGAATATTTATAGGTATGATTCTATTTATTATTAGTGAAGTTTTTGCTTTTTTAAGTATATTCTGAGCTTACTTACATTCTAGTCTATCACCAAATGTAGAAATAGGAAATAGCTGACCACCTCAAGGAATAACTCCTTTAAACCCTTGAGCAATACCTTTATTAAATACTTTTATATTATTATCTTCAGGTATTACAATTACTTATGCACATCATGCATTAATTCAAGGAAATAGAAAAGATGCTATTAATGGTACTTTCTTAACTATTATTTTAGCATTAATCTTCACAGGTTTACAATATGTAGAGTATAAACAAGCTAGTTTTACATTTGCTGATTCTGTTTATGGTAGTGTATTCTTTGCTAGTACAGGATTACATGGTTTACATATTATTGTAGGAACTATATTCTTAACTGTTGGTTTATTTAGAATAGTATTTTATCATTTAACTGTACATCACCATGCAGGTTATGAATCTGGTATTTTATACTGACACTTTGTAGACGTGGTTTGACTATTCTTATTTGCAGTAGTTTACTGATGAGGAGGTTAATCTATCCTTCCCCTGATAAGCAGGGGACACCTACTACACTAACCCAACCCTCCTACCCTTCACTAACGTGACACAGGATATGGGAGGGAAGGGAGTGATGCTGCAGGCATATCCTATGTCACGTTAGTGAAGGGTAGGATCGTAGTGCTTGTAGCCTGTGTCCCTTCATTCTGTCCCTATAATGATCACCAAAACTAATATATATAAGCACTAACACCAGAAGGTGTACGGATCCCCTGCTTGTCCTATTCTCACATACGTGATAAAAAGGACAAGGATGCTGGTGTGTGAAACACGTGACATTAACCCCAATATATAACACTCTCCTATCCTAACACCAGGATTATATATCACGATCCCTCCCCACTCACTATCCTGTAACCTCTACAATCCCTTCCCCAGGCATCCTTGTCCTTTTTATCACGTACGTGAGAATAGGACAAGCAGGGGATGGGACACTAGTGTTAAGGTGTGATAGGGAATGGGTGCGTATATCTTAGTCCAGGTGTTTCCTATCCACCCATCCTGTACAAATTACAGGCTACAGGCAAGAAGTACGTGACCTTGTTCCTTACTTTAATAGGGGAGTGTGGGTCCTTGTCATATGAGCAGATTAATAATTTTAGGTATTACCTACTACAAAAATAGAAAATTTTATAGTATAAATTTCTAGCCTTTATCTAGTGTTTAATACTCCCTCCCCTATCCTTTCCTTTCCCTCCATCCTGTACAGGACATAGGGAAGGGAGGGACAGAGTTAAATAATAATAATAATAATGCATAAGAATTAAAGTATGTAGTTAATTCTTCTAGTTAATAGTCTATTTAAGGAAAAGAATTTTCTTTAACACCCCTGTACCACCCACCAATATAATGCCGTACAATCCCTTCCCCAGCATCCTTGTCCTTTTTATCACGTATACACACCTGGATAAGACCTGCCCCACCTATTTATCACCTGGCTCGGCCTCACGTACGTGGAGGTGTTATTGGTGATGCTGGTCTAATTCTGGTGATGCATGCTGCTGGTGTTTCTGGTCCTGGTGTTACGCTGGTACCTACCTAAGCTGGCTACATATGTGCTTGTACCCACTCACAAATATTAATACTGGTGTGTGTCTCCTTTGCTTTGCTGTACAGCATACACACTAACGTGTCCCCACCCAGCAACCAGTATCACCGGCCAGCTTCCTACCACCCTGTAAAGGATGGAAAGGATAGCTGGGTGGTGTGGGATGCAGGCTGGGATCTGGTTACAATATAGGAGTACGTGATACAGGGAGTATTTGGTAGTATATTTTAAGAATAGTCCTATAGAAGATAAGGCAACTGTATCTCTCCTTATCACATTAGGAGGGGATGTAAGAGAGCGAGAGGGTACTAGACTAATAAGACCTAGACACCCAATTAAACCTAACAATCACACATCCCTCCCTCCCCACCTATATAAATAATGATGTTTGTGGGAGTGTGGGTATGCTAGGCTATCCTACCCCAAGCATCCTTGTCCTATTTATCACGTACGTGAGAATAGGACAAGGATGGGAAATGAAAGCAGGATAGTGTGAGAGTGAAGGCATAATAATTAAAAATAAAATAAATGATATGATAAAAAGTATATTATTAAATATATTAGCTTTATTTGCAATATTATCTAGTGTATTAGTAATAACAGCAAAAAATCCTGTAATATCAGTACTTTATTTAATATCTTTATTTATAAATACTGCAGGATATCTAATAGTATTAGGTATAGATTTTGTAGGTATAGCATATATTCTAGTATATATAGGAGCTATAACTGTTTTATTTTTATTCGTAATAATGATGATAAATATAAAATTAGTAGATATATTAGAAGTAGGTAAAGAATATACAAAAAATTTACCTTTAGCTCTATCTATTTCTTTTATATTTTTATACATGATATTTGCTATTAGTAATTCAACAAATAATAATATCTATCCTGTAATTGCTAATATATTCAGTTATCCTTTGGATATTATAAATAGTATTAATCAGTTATTATTATCCTCTCCTATCACGGATGTGACACCAAATCACATTAGTGAAGGGTTCAGTGACAACAGTAACTTTATTTCGGTTATACATAGTTTATTAAGTCCTATAAATTTAGATACTAACTTTATTCAATTATTACAAATTGAAATGTTAGGACAAGGTTTATACACTTATGGGGCTTATTGATTAATTTTAAGTAGTTTAATTTTATTACTTTCTATGATAGCACCTATAATATTGAGTACTCCTTCTAGATAAAGAATCTTATAGCACCTACACATCACCTAACCTCACGTAGTGTAGGTAGTAAGCTGGTGTGTGAGGCTATGCCTGACCAGCCTGCTTCACCTAACCCGTAACACGTACTACCTCACACCAGCATCACCTGGACATAGTAACACTAGTGATTGGTGGTGCTGGAGGGAGGGAGAGATAATAGTATTAACTAGAAAAAATAATTCTGTGTCCCCACCCATCCTCCTACTCTATTAACACGATTCCTTCCCCACCACTAGTGTCCCTGTCCTACTACTACCACACCTGTCCCTGACGGGGGGGGTTAGGTAGAGTAAGGAGGGATGCAGGCCAGGTGATGCTGATGATGCTGGTGCTACGTCTCCTATAGGTGAGTGAGGGTAATGTGTAAAATGAGGAGTATATGCTTGCATAATAATTATAAAGTTATAATATTAAAAGTAGTATTGTCCCATGTATTTACACCCTTTCTCCCTTCCCTAACACTATTCCCTGGTCTGGCTAGGCCTCACTACTACCATCCTTAGGTTTGCTTCACTACTACCACCCCCTCCCTAACGGGATGTTAGCTAGGGGGGTAAGGTAGAGTATAGCCTAGCATAAGGAGAGGTAGAGTACAGCAACGTATTGAGGCCTGATGGGTCACACCCTTATCCTCACTTGCCTTTTGTAACCTGTACAATTCCTTTATGGGACAGGGACACTAGTATTATGTAAGCAGGTGTGAGGTACAGGTAGTGTAGGTGAGGGGATGGGACAGTTGGTATATGAGTGTTTGGTGAGTATAGGCGAACAAAAGTATCAATAGGACATGTGGTAGAGTGGTTTAATACGACCGTCTTGAAAACGGTTACTTGTAGTCGTGAGTTCGAATCTCACTGTGTCCGATAATTTTTATTTTTTTTAGCTATATCCATCCCTACCACCTATCACCATCACTCTCCCGTAGCCTGTACAATCACCAGGCACCCCCTCCCTAACGGGATGTTAGCAGGGGACAGACTATGTCTAAGACAGGTGTTATGGAGGGTTAGTGTGGCCGAGCATCACACACTAGTGTCCCTGTCCTACTACTACCACACCTGTCCCTGACGGGGGGGTTAGGTAGAGTAAGGAGGGATAGTGTAGGTGTTACTTAGGTCCAGGTGATATACCTAACAGCTAGACACTTTCCCTCCTGTACTCTACCCCAGCATTCCTTACTGCATCACGTACGTGTTACAGCACACACTAATGTGTAAAGGATAGAACAAGCTGGTGACAGGGAAGTGTTAGTGTAAGGTCCAAGTGCATATTTATATAGAGGTGGGAAAGGTAATGTGAAGTAGGTAGAGAAAGAAGGGTAGTATATAAATTAATAAAGTTAAGATATCTAATACTGGTATATAGTATATACACTCTCGCACCATCCTGTGGCACACCCTACCCTACTTGTCACTAACACGTACGTGTCCCTTCCCTACCATTCCACACACACCGGACTTCAGCCCAGGTGTGTGTGGAATGCTGATGAGGCAGGTGCTAGTGTAAGGTGAATGCCACAGGTGTAGTAATAGTGATACTTACATATATAGTTTAGGTTCGGGGCAAATTTAAGAGATATTACATAGAAGAATTTATGGTAATTAGATAGAAAGTTTTTATACACATGATCCATTCCCTAACACTATCACCGGCTAAGCAGGTGAGGGAATGTACTCCTTCTTAGTTCCACCAGGACTTAACACCAGCACATGGACACACGAGCCACCAGCATCACCATCCTTACACTTTAGTGTAAGGATAGGGAGGCGGTGACAAAAAAGTGATCGTGTTAGTCCTGGTGTGGAGAAAGGGAAAGTATTAGATATTTTGGTAATTAGATTATTTTTATAAACACTATATATTATATAAGTATGTTATTATTCTTTTTTATAATTAAAAATTAGAATAAAAAATAAATTTTATCTTTATATCTTCTTGTCACTTTCCACACTTCTGTACAGGATGCTCGACTCACGATCCTGTCCTTTCCCTCCCCATACCTTCACCTCTATAACACCTGCCTCCGGTATCCCATCCCCCTCCCTAACGGGATGTTAGCAGGGGACAGGGAGGGAGCTGGTGCTGATATATAACACGTAACACCCAAACCTTAGTCACACTAGTGATAGGTGAGTGCTGATGATAAAGAGGGAAAGGACAGGTGTGAGTGAAGGTTACAGGTTTGTTGGAGGGAGTATGCTTCCTGTTTCCATGCTTATCTCGTATCACCTGGACCTTAGTCACACTAGTGATAGGTGTGTGGTGCTGTCCCTACGGGAGGGTAGGATAGGTGCTTATACCCACTCACGATCACCTGGCCTGGCTCTGTCCGGCATGGGAACAGTGTTAGTGAGAATGAGGGAAATGTAATGTTAATGAGAATTGACTCCTATTTCTTGCCTATTAATATTTAGACAAAATTCAGTATACATATCACTAATTTTCACCTGTCCTTCCTACACCATCCTCCTATCCTTACACTAAAGTGTAAAGGATAGGTAGCAGGTGATGCTGTACAGCACTCTCTATTACCTAGACCAGCAATATCTTCTTGTCACCGCCTCCCTATCCTTTACACTTTAGTGTAAGGATAGGAGGATAGCGATACTGTGATGCAGGTCCAGGTAATAGGATGTAGTCAGAGTAGTAAGTAAAAGTGTAGATTATATGATAAAGTAATTAAAAGTTCACAAAATCCGTCTTGTAGATAAAACAACCTCGTACTCTCCTTCCCTCCCCTGCTACCACACCCGTATCACTAGTGTGACTAAGGTCCGGGTGCTTCGTGTTAGGGGAGTGATAGGAGTATTACGTGCTTCTAACTTTAATAAATTTATTTTTATTACTCCCCACCACACTTATATATATAGGTGATAACGGGGCACAGGAAAGGGGGGGTGAGTGAGTCTGTCCATCCTACCCTATATCACCAATCACTACGAGTTACTATGTCCAGGACTAACACGATCACCTTCTTGTCACCGCCTCCCTATCCTTACACTTTAGTGTAAGGATAGGAGGATGGTGATGCTGGTGGCTCGGGCGTCACACACCCATATCACTAGTGTGGATCGTGATGATGTAGAAAGCACTACAGGTGGGTACAGGTGGTACTGGTGTAAGCTGAAGTAGTTTAATTGGTTAAAACATTTCATTCATGATGATAAAAAGAAGGTTCGATTCCTTTTTTCGGCTTTTTAATTTGGTTTATTCTCACTCTACCTTCTCTGTCCCTTTCTTCCCCCAAGTCACGACCACCTATTTGCACGGACTCCTATCCTTACACTAAAGTGTTAAGGATAGGTAGCAGGTGACAAGAAGGTAATAGTCTACAGGAAGCTGGTGTTAGGAAAGGTGTGAGTGAAAAAGGTAAAAGAGGAAATTTATACTTTGTTTTATAATAATAATATAATTGTAATACTCTCCTATTTTTTTCTGTAACACCATCCCTACCTCTTTGCTTACGCTAGGTACAGGGACACGAAGCATGTTTCCCATCCCTGGATATACTCACCCATTATATTCTGTATCACTAGTGGTAAGGTAGGAGTAGTGTGACATAGGCTTAGATATGCTAGTGTAAGGATAGGAGGATAATGATGCTGGTGACACAGGATGGAGTCTCGGGGTAAAAAAAGGTTAGTGAAATATAATCCTGGTGTTAAGATAGGAGAGGTATTGAAAGAAGGTGTTAGCTGAGTGGTTTAGCACGATATTTACACTATTGAGACAGGAGTTCGATTCTCCTACACTTTAGAGCCATTTTCTACTAGATAACTCTTTTATTTTTCAATATTTTAAAGTCTTAGGCCCTTTCCTCTCCCAAGCCTGCATCCTGTATCACTTAACACCAATCCAGATATATATGCACCTGCCCCCAGCGATACCTGGACCAGCAATCACTATCCACACTAGTGATACGGGTGTGCAGCAGGTTCAGGTGTGTTAGGGACAGGAATACGTGGAACGGGATGTGGGATGGGTAAAAGAAGATGTACATATTTAATGTAAAATAAAATTTATCTGATATTAAATATAAACCCTTATTGTAGTTGAAAAATTAATAATATCTCTACCACACTCCTTCCTACACCAGCCTCCTATCCTTCCTGTAGCCTACCTGTATCCTTCCTGTAGCCTTCCTGTAGCCTTCCTGTAGGCTACAGGTAGGGAGGGCAGGTGTCACCTGGCTATGCCCGGTGGGGATGGAAGGAGAATAAATGAGACGGAACTCTTTGATTGTTGTACTTTATTTATTCAAATTAACAACAACTAAAATGTTAGCAGCTGCAAAATATTTAGGAGCAGGATTAGCATGTTCAGGTTTAATTGGAGCGGGAGCCGGTATCGGTTTAATCTTCTCTTCATTAATATCATCTACAGCTAGAAACCCTCAAGTTAGAAGCCAATTATTCAACTTCGCTATTTTAGGATTTGCCTTAGCTGAAGCTACAGGTTTATTCTCATTAATGATCGCTTTCTTATTATTATATTCTTAATCAATATATACACCATCCCTCCTTACTCTACCTAACCCCCCCGTCAGGGACAGGTGTGGTAGTAGTAGGACAGGGACACTAGTGTAAGCACGAGCACCTGGTTTAGACCTGGTGATACGTATTATATATGCATGACCACCTGGACTTAGGTCCGGGTAACATTTGTTAGGTGAGGACAGGAGTATGTGCTACCTAACCATCACGATCACCGGCCTCCTTACCTTTGTGTAAAGGATAGGGAGCACTACCTCCGGTTGTGTGTGAGGAAGTAGCTGCCCTACATCTAACTAGATAATCAAATAAAATATAAAATATAATAAATAAAATATAAAATAACCTTTAAACTAGGTTTACCCCTAGTAACTTGTAACATAGACCTAATAAAGTCTAATACTCACGAACCTCATACCAGCTACACTCACCTGGACCTAAGTCCTGGTGGTAGTGGAGTGTTACGTGTCAGGTCCAGGTGCATATTTATATAACACGACCCCCTGGCCTGGCCCAGCGTAGCAGGTACGAAGGCCTGCTACCACCAATCACTAGTGTTACTATGTCCAGGTGATGCAGGCCAGGTGATACATGCTGGTGTCACAGGGAGGATAAGGATGGGCATAAGTAAAAGGATAAAAGCACATAATTTAAAGGTAAAATGAATTTTTGATAAGGATTTTATGGAAGTTCGATTCTTCCTGTGCTTATATAACACCAATCACGTATTCACCCACATCTCCCATCCTACCACCAGGCCTGGCCCAGCGTAGCAAATACGTAGGCCCGGCCAAGTGATACAGAATACAGAAATACGTAATGTAGGTGAAGGTGTGCTACTATGTCTAGGTGAATATAGGGAGTGAGTAGCACATAGCACTAATACCAGCCCCTCCCTAACGGGATGTTAGCAGGGGTTAGGTAGAGTGATTGTGTGCTGTAACACGTACGTGATGCAGTAAGGGGGGGAATAAGATAATTGGTTAGTCTATCGTGCTTGCACCACGAATGTAAGAGTTCGATTCTCTTTTTCTCCATATAAAATTTAAAACCATAATGAGGTATATATGAATAGTCTATACGACTATACTATAAGAATATTCTATCATTCACCAGGACTAATATATAATCCTGGTGTTATGTGTTTATGCTTCTCACTCCTAACATCCTATTATCACGTAACACATAACACCAGCTTGTGCTCGTGAGGGACCAGGGAAGGATAGTATATATAATTTATAGAAGACAAATAAACCTAACACTCAATATTCTATTTTACTTATATCTTGTACTCATATCCCTCTACCATTATGGGTAGGTGTTTTACTGAGTGTTAGTGATTATGTAAATAATGTAGTAATATTAGCAGATAAAATATCACATTCTCCTACCCTGCCACCTGGCCTAGCCTCACACACCTATTTACTACCTACACTACGTGAGGTTAGGTGATGTGTAGGTGATACACCAGGACCCTTCTTTCCACGTATCACCAGGGTTAGACTAGTATCACACTCACCAATAACACCGGCTAAGCAGGTGTGCATCACGTACGTGTTACAGCATAAATAGGTGGGGCAGGGGATAATAATAAAAATTAATAAAAAATAAAAATGATAAGTGTATTATATAATCTATTAGAAGTACTTATAGTAATAGTTCCAATGTTATTAGCAGTAGCTTTTATGACTATAATAGAAAGAAAACAATTAGCAGCCATGCAACGAAGAGTAGGTCCAAATACTGTAGGTTATTATGGAGTGTTACAACCATTCAGTGATGCTTTAAAATTAATATTAAAAGAAACAGTAATACCTGCTCAATCGAATAAAATATTATTTTATTTAGCTCCAGTATTTACTTTAATATTTAGTTTATTAGGATGAGGTGTAATTCCTTTTGGTCCCGGATTAGCTATATCTGATTATAGTTTAGGTATTTTATATACTTTAGCTTTATCATCCTTAGGAATCTATGGTATATTATTTGCAGGTTGATCCGCAAATTCTAAATATGCTTTTTTAGGATCTTTAAGAAGTACAGCTTCTATGATAAGTTATGAATTAATATTAAGTACAGCAGTTATAATAGTAATATTATTAACAGGTTCATTTAATATTACAAATATAATAGAAAATCAACAATCTATTTGATATATATTCCCTTTATTACCTGTATTTATATTCTTTTTCATATCTATATTAGCTGAAACAAGTAGAACACCTTTTGATTTACAAGAAGCTGAATCAGAATTAGTAGCTGGTTTCTTTACAGAACACTCATCTATTATATTTGTATTCTTTTTCTTAAGTGAATATAGTTCTATAGTTTTAATGTCTACTTTAACTTCTATCTTATTCTTTGGTGGTTATAATCTATTTGAAATATTTGAAAATAATACTATTATTAATTTACAAAGTATAATATTAGGATTAAAAACTTGTTTATTCTGTTTCTTATTCGTATGATTTAGAGCTACTTTACCTAGATTAAGATACGATCAATTAATGTTATTCTGTTGAACAGGAATGCTACCTATAGCTATTGCTTTTACAATATTAGTTCCTAGTATTTTAATAGCATTTGATTATATGCCTTAATCCTCTCACTCCACCCCCCCTTCACGAAGCACATAGCACGTATCACGTAGCACGTAGTGGGGACATTCTCACATTAGTGTCGCTCCTTATGCTAGGCTGTACAGCAAAGCGAGGAGGGAGGGGTGAGTGCTTAATCTATTAAATATATTTACCCCATTTCTTTATAATACTATTCCATTCCAAACATTCTTTCCCTGGTAACTCTAGACGTCCATCCTATAATCATGTAGTGATCTAGTGATCGTGCAGCTGTCCCTCCCCTATCACGTTAGTGAGGGAGGAGGGGTGGGATTATGATAATGTGCTGTACAGCAGACAGAGGGAGTACAGTCTACAAGATGGAGAATGAAAGATAAAGAGTGATAGTAGAGTATTGGATAAGAGCTGTAAAAGAAGAGTATACTATACACACCTCTAATATTTAGTGCATATATACCTACATTATCCTGAGCCTAGTTATATATTCCTGCCTTATATTAACTATCCAGAGGTTGATCTTTAGCATACACCCCTAAGCCTTTACAGGAGAAAACTTCTGATAATGTAGGTCAAAGTGGCAGGATACGTGTGAGTGAGTAGCAGCTCGTTCCCATCCCTCCTATCACCTGCCAGCAATCCTCACCTACACGTGTACCACCACGTCTCCTTTCACTAATGTTACAGGATGGTTGGGTTAGGTAGTGTTGCTCGGCACGGTGTGGAAGCAGGCTGGTGTTGGGAGGGAAGGATGTGAGTTTATGTAATAATATATATTCAGTAATAAGGTGTTATAGCATAGTGGTTATGCGAGGTACTGTTAATACCTTCAACAGAGGTTCGATTCCTCTTAACGCCTAATACAATGCTAATCTACTTGTCACACTCTTGTATCCTATACACTAATAGTGGTATTGAATATATATTATTAATATCCTGTCCTCTCCTATACTATACTATCTTACAATACACTATATATCTGCACTACCTTGTACACTGGTTGTACTCATTAGAGAGGGTATCCAGGTATCCTGGTACATTGAAAACAACATAGTATTATTGAAGGGGGAATGATACATTAAATAGTTATATCATGGGTGGATCACATATTGTGATTAAAAAGGGACTTGAAACTATAAACTAACTAGATATGGATCTTGAGCCTTTATACACTACGTGATAAACAGGATGGTGTCTACCCCCCCCCCCCCCCTTCACGTAGTGGGGGCAGGTGATGCTTGCGGTGTGGGGTGGACCAACGTACGTAGATCAAACCTAAACCCATAAGGAAACCAGCCTCAGCGTAAGCAGATCTAACCAGATGAGGGTCTATTACTCCCTCCTGGAGGAGGGTTGGGGAGGTGACCAGCATCACCAATGTAAATAGGTGTAAGTGCTAAAAACCTAAAACCTAAAGGAAACTAGCCTTTTGATTCTAACTGGGTACATGGAAGGTGTCATCCTTAAGGAGACATGTGGACAAGGGAGCAGAGCCTATAACAGCACCGCAGCCTGCCTCTGGCCGGCGTGTACCGTAGGTAGGGGCTGGTTAAGGCGGAGGCGACCTACTAACATCCCGTTAGGGAGGGGAAAACTTTTTAATATTATTACCTGCGACTTCTCAATAAGATACTCTTACTATCTCTTCTCCAATTTTAATCTCTCTTCTCTATTTTTATTGTCTCTCTTCCGGGCATAGCCAATGTTGAGTGTGTGGGGTTAATATATTAACTTAATGATGTATTGTTTAAATAATCATGTTTTACTCCCGCACTCTCACCCCTGTACAGGACCCACCAATATAAACCTAGCCGCACTAGTGCTTAAGGATGGGACACTACGTGTCATAGGTGCAGGTATGGAGTGCTCCTGACACTCCTCCTTTCTCCTTCACCTATATATCACCTAACCTCACGTAGTGTAGGTAGTAAGCTGCCCTATCTCTTTGGTAACACCTTGACATATGTCAAGGTGTCCCTGTACCTAGCATTTTCACTAGTGAGTAAGAACAAGCAAAGAGGTATGGATAGGTGAGGGAGAGGGAATATTGGTGTGTCCTGTACAGGGGGGGTGAGAGGAATCGTGTTTATTAGTGTAGATAGATTGCATCTTTTAAATAAGAACAAGTTAATATACAGAATACATAAGCTTGTATAAAAGATACAGCTATTTCCAATCCTATTAAAGTCATGAAAATAGTAAATGGTATTAATGTTAATATAGAGAATATACCACCACTACCAAACATTTGAGCTAAGAATGTTGATAATATTTTAATTAAAGTATGTCCAGCAGTCATATTAGCAAATAATCGCACTCCTAAAGATACAGCTCTAGCACAATATGAAACTAATTCAATTCATACTAATAAAGGTACTAAAGCTAAAGGTGTTCCATCCGGTACAAAGAATGAAAAGAATGCTAATTTATGTATAGATAGAGCTAAAATAGTTACTCCAATGAATAAAGTAAAACTAGCACCTATTGATACTATAGCTGATGTTGTAATAGTAAAGTTATAAGGTATATTACCAATTAAATTACTTATTATTATATAAAAGAATAATGAATAAATAAAAGGGAAATATATTTCATTAGATGATCCTATTTGATCTCTAACCATAGAATTTATACTAGCAAAAAAACTTTCTAATGAGATATTTCATTTAGAAGGTACAATTTTTTGATTATTTAATGTTAATACATGCAATGATACTATAAATGTTAATACTATACATGAATATAAACCTAAATTAGTTAAACTTAAATTTAAATATCCTAAGATTGGTGCATTTATTCCTATTAAATTAACTACTTCAAATTGATCTAATGGAGAAGAACATGAAATGTACATGTTAAAGTTTGTCATTTTAATTTTATAATTTTAAATCTTGAACGACACTCTCAAAGCCATAACACCTGTAACACGTTCACGATCCCTACCCCAAGCATCCTTGTCCTTTTTATCACGTACGTGAGGATAGAACAAGCAGGAGATAAGGTGTGTATGCATCACCTGGACTATGTCCAGGTGACACTACCTAACCCCCCCGTCAGGGACAGGTATGGTATCAAAGCGAAGGAGACAGGTGAGTGGTAGGATGCACGGACGTGAATGTACAAGCCTGGAGGGAGTGTGTTAGTGTTTCCTTTCCTATAACTTATTTATCTTTTTTTTTTACTTTAAGGCACTTTTGTATTCCTATGCTGTATCATGGGTCATACCATCCTGCCACTACGTGATATAATTTACAGGATCGTGAGTGGTAGCTGGGGTAGGACACACTCCCTGTCCCCAGCTACACCAGGTTACGGTGGTGATGCTGGTGAAGGAGTGATACTGGCCAGCTTGTCACCTATTTACATTGGTGTGGCAGGCAGCACAAAACATAATTAATTCTAATCTTTTTTATAATTATAAAAAATAAATATAAAATTTTAAATATTTTTCAATTCCTCTTTTATATATATCACCTAACATCTGGACTTATGTCCAGGTGCTCCTATCTCGATCATGACTTAAACCCCCCCCCCGCAATATATCACGACCCCTCCTTAGCCATGTAACCCTCCTTAACTGTGTCACTCTAACTCTCCCTAGTCTTGATCACGATCTCCTGATACGCTGGGGTCGTGTGTGTGCTAGGCTGTACCATCCCGTACCTGCTACTAACCCCTACCACCTATTTACATTGGTGATACAGGAGGGATCGTAAAGCTTCTCCCACCAGCATCACCAATGTAAATAGGTGGGGGCAGGTGATGTTGTAAAGCAAGGAGTGTATGATTACTATAATTCAATTACTGAAATTTATTCTCCTAACCAATTGCTTAAAGATGCTATTAAAACTTTATTATTTCCTAAATACAATGGGTATCCTACCCCTCCTATCCTTTAAACTAAACAGGATGGTAAAGTAATTGCACCTACTGGTACTTGACAAGGTTGATACTGCACAGAGGAACTTAAGAATGCTGTACAATATGGTTATAAGGTTGAAGTAATAGAAGGTTATCATTGAAATAAATCAGCCAATATCTTTAAAGGTTATGTAGATACCATGTATAAGTATAGACAATCTTTTCCTAAGTCAGACCCTCGTAATATGATCTGTAAACTACTCCTTAATAGTTTGTATGGTAGATTTGGTATGAGCCCTATTGTTGATGAGTGAAGATTAGCTCCTACTGATCCAATTCTTAGAAAGAAATTCTTATCCTTAGGTGACTATAATAACGTAGAAGAAATAGGAGACATCACTTTGGTTTCATCTAGATCTTATAAGAATAGTAAGGAAAATCAATCATTCCTCCCCCATCACGTTAGTGAGGGAGGACAAGGTGTGGCCGGGCTAGACAGACCGGGTAATAGAATGGAAATATCTACTCCTATTGCAATATTTACAACAGCTTATGCTAGAATTTTAATGAGTGAGTATAAGATTAAATATCAGGATAACCTTTATTACTCGGATACAGACTCATTGGTTTTAGATTGTAAGCTATCGGAGGATCAAGTAGGAACAGGATTAGGCCTATTTAAATTAGAGCATGAAGTAGATGAAGGTGTATTCATTAGTCCCAAAGTATATGCTCTAAGCAATAAAGATGGAAGCACAGTTATTAAAGTTAAAGGTTTAAAGGATGCAGATAAAAAGATATCTTTAGATGATTTAAAGGCTTTAATATTTAATAATCCGAATTTCTCACATACAAATAAAATTGAGAATACAAAATGACTCCGACATCTAGACATGGGTTATATTAATACTAAAGATAGCTATTATACTTTATCACTTAATGAAAATAAGAGAATTTTAATCCTGGATCAAGATGGCAATATAATAGATACAAAACCATACCACTTGCCTCAGGCTACCTTAGACCTAGCGTAAGCAGGTAATAGGTACGCAGGGTCATGCATGACACACACAGAATTAACCCCCACACTCAGCATGGAGAAGATTAACACATTGTATTAAATATAGAGAAGATTGAAAAATAAGATTGATGGCTATGCTGTACAGCCTACCATAGTATCAGGTCGCCTCCTCCAAATCCACCCTCCGCACCCCTATGCCCTGCTAAAGCTGGGCTGAGGGAGTGCATTGGTGTGGATATGGTCAGCAACCTGTCCCGCATCAAGAACCAGTTTTAGTTAGGTTTTAAAGTTAGTTTCCTTTAAGATTTAGGTTTTTATCGCTATCGCTGGTCACCTCCCCAACCCTCCTCCAGGAGGGAGTATTAACAACATATTTTACTTAGGTTTTAATGACTCAAGAAACATACTTAGTTCCAGATAAATAATGTATCGATCTGTACCACACAGATTTCAACACCTATTATGACCTATTCTATACCAAATATATTATATCGTATTCATCGTATTAAGGTACTTAAATACCCTCTCTGAGGATACGTATAGGACAGGATCGTATTAGTGTGAGAGGAGTGTGGGTGTCCTACCCCTGTATCTCGAACCCTAGGGATACGTGGGGATACAAGCACCTATATACCTACTCTTCGTGCTGGTGAGAGCGAGGGAGGTATAATACCACCTCACACCAGCTTACTACCTACACTACGTGAGGATAGGTGATGGTGTAGGATAATGTAATATTATATACGAATAATCGGATTCGAACCGATGATTACTATTTGGAAGACAGCAGTTATACCACTTAACTATATTCGCTTTCTATTTTGATCACACTCAACCGGAGGTACTACTCTAGGATATAAATGACAGGACCCCCCCTTCCTTTCCTACACTAGCACCATCCTACCCTGTACAAGCACCAGCTTACTACCTACACTACGTGAGGTTAGGTGATATAAAGGAGAGGTAGAGTATAGCATAAGGAAAGGATACATTCGCGTAGTGTTAGGAATAGGAAAGAAATGTGTGCTACTTTTAATATTAATTTTTAAATTTAGCCACTTATATATCCATTCCACCCTATTATAAGTGATATATGTGAATCACCTATCAAGATCACCC
>Ga0302140_10000417_pt1 | contig 53169 bp, 61 predicted proteins | sample I_Bog_E1_1_FD_202095 | JGI IMG/M metagenome (GOLD analysis project Ga0302140, IMG submission 202095) | Peat permafrost microbial communities from Stordalen Mire near Abisko, Sweden - I_Bog_E1_1 | ecosystem: Environmental > Terrestrial > Soil > Wetlands > Peat | place: Sweden: Abisko, Stordalen...
TTAGCCGTCATCGTCACTCCCGCCAAAACCGTGCCGGGTTTGGTGGATGAATGCGTCAAGGCGGGGGTCAAAGCCGCCATTATTATTTCCGCCGGGTTTAAAGAAGTCGGGCCGGAAGGCGCCGAACTGGAACGGCAGATTTTAGAAAAAGCCAAGAGCGCCAACATGCGCCTCATCGGCCCCAACTGTCTGGGCCTCATGAATCCAGTTTCTGGATTGAACGCCACCTTCGCCGCCGGCATGGCTCTTCCCGGCAGTGTGGCCTTTATCAGCCAAAGCGGCGCGCTCATCACTGCGGTTCTCGATTGGAGCCTTCAGGAAAAAGTCGGATTCAGTTCCATCATCTCGCTCGGTTCCATGCTGGATGTGAACTGGGGCGACATGATCAACTTCCTGGGCAACGATCCTCAGACCCACAGTATCGTGATCTATATGGAAGCCATCGGGGATGCCCGGGCTTTTCTTTCCGCCGCCCGTGAAGTAGCCCTCACCAAACCTATTATTCTAATCAAAGCGGGACGCACGGAAGCTTCCGCCAAGGCCGCTTCATCCCACACGGGTTCATTGGCCGGAAGCGATGAAGTGCTTCGGGCCGCCTTTGCCCGCTGCGGCATTATGGTCGTCGATCATATTTCCCATCTTTTCTACGCGGCTGATACCCTTTCCAAACAACCCCGGCCCAAGGGGCCCCGCCTTTGCGTCGTGACGAATGCCGGCGGCCCCGGTGTTTTAACTTCGGACGCTCTCATTGAAGGCGGCGGTCAATTGGCCGACCTTACGGCTGAAACGGTTAAAAACCTCTCCGCTTTTTTACCCTCCGCCTGGAGCCACGCCAATCCGGTGGATGTTTTGGGTGACGCGGACGCCTCCCGTTACGCCAAAACCTTGGAGCAGGTGGTGAAAGACCCGAATAACGACGGGGTTTTGGTCATTCTCACCCCCCAGGCCATGACCACCCCTACCGAAACCGCCAAAGACCTGGCTCTCTATAACAAGATCGGCGATAAACCCATCCTGTCCAGTTGGATGGGCGGTTCCTCGGTGCAAGAAGGCAGGGAAATTTTAAGCGGAGCCGGTATTCCCAGTTTTCCCTTTCCCGATACGGCCTGCCGCATTTTCAATTACATGTGGCAATACAGCGCCAACCTGAAAGCCCTTTATGAAACCCCCGCGTTGCCCCAGGCCTCGGACCTGCCCAACCGCGACGAGGCCAAATTGATTTTGGACAAGGCCCGGTCCGAAGGCCGGACTCTCTTGACCGAATATGAATCCAAAAAACTTCTGGAAGCCTACGGCATTCCTACAGTTAAAACTCTTTTAGCTGACACCGCCGATAAAGCCGCTTCAATGGCGAATTCCATCGGTTATCCCGTGGTAGTGAAACTGCATTCCACCACCCTGACTCACAAAACCGACGTGGGCGGCGTGAGACTTAATCTCCAAAACGAGTCCGAGGTGCGAAAAGCTTTCGGGGAAATTCAGTCGAGCGTCACCCAGCTCAAGGGTGCCCATCACATTCAGGGCGTGACCGTGCAGCCCATGGTGAAGTGGGAAGGTTACGAGTTAATCCTTGGCAGCAGTCTGGATCCCCAGATCGGGCCGGTTCTTTTATTCGGCACCGGCGGCCAGCTGGTGGAAGTTTACCGCGATCATGCCCTGGGACTTCCGCCCCTGAATTCCACATTGGCGCGAAGAATGATGGAGCAAACCAAAATTGATAAAGCTCTCGGCGGGGTTCGGGGCCGTAAATCCATCGACCTTCCGGCCTTGGAACAACTGATGGTGCGTTTTAGCTGGCTGGTGGCGGAACAGCGTTGGATAAAGGAATTGGATATCAATCCGCTTTTAGCCTCTCCCGAAGGCCTGATCGCGCTGGACGCCCGGGTAGTTCTACACGAAGCGGACATGACGGAGGATAAACTTCCCCGTCTGGCCATCCGCCCCTATCCCATTGAGTATGTCACTCCCTGGACCGCTGCCGACGGCACCCAAATAACCTTGCGCCCTATCCGTCCCGAGGACGAACCGCTCATCATTAAATTTCACGAGACCCTTTCGGAGCAAAGTGTTTATTCCCGTTATTTTGAGAATATGCAATGGAGCAGCCGCACCGCCCATGAACGCCTGACTCGCGTGTGCTTTGTGGATTATGACCGCGACGTGGTCCTCAACGCGGTCCAACAAACTCCCTCGGGCGAGGCGATTGTGGGCGTAGGCCGTCTCAGCCGCACCCGCCTGCAAGACGAGGCCGAATTTTCCATCATCATCAGCGACCACTGGCAGAAAAAAAGCCTGGGCTCTGAAATCATGCGGCTTTTATTGAAATTTGGATCGGCTGAAAAAATTCACCGGGTGGTGGGTTACGCCCTGCCTGAAAACCAGTCGATGCGGGCTATTTGTAAAAAGTTCGGCTTCAAAGAAACTCCCATTGAGGAGAACCGGGTCATTGCCTTGAGTTTGGATTTATAGGCCTCTCTCCATCAAAAGCCGAAAGGCGCGTCCAAAACCAGAGCAACCCCAACAACCCCCGAGAACACGAAGAGTCCGGCACAGACCCCTGCGCCGTCCAACCGATCACTCATTCCTCCGAACGGATCAACGAATTCGAGAAGCCATGTCCTGGCCTTTTCAGCCGTTATGACATGGATCATAAGAGGGAAATCCATCCGCCTTTAAACTGATCACAGTTCAAAAAGGCGATCCTCCGGGACCGGTTCGGGATTGCGAGGAGGACTTTCATGAACCCTTTTCCCAGTCCAAAGATCCTAAAAATCATTGACGCCTATTGGCGCGCGGCCAACTATTTGTCCGTGGGCCAAATATATCTACTGGATAACCCTCTTCTCCGTGAACCTTTAAAACCAGAACACATCAAACCCCGCCTGCTGGGCCATTGGGGCACCACACCGGGGATTAATTTTATCTTCGCCCATTTAAACCGGATGATCCGCGAACGGAATCTCGACATGATTTATATCGTGGGACCGGGCCACGGCGGGCCGGCGGCTGTCGCCAACGGCTATCTGGAAGGCACTTATAGCGAAATCTATCCCCAAATCTCGCGGGACGAAAAAGGAATTCAAAAGCTCTTCAAACAATTTTCTTTTCCCAGCGGCATTCCCAGCCATGTGTCGCCCGAAACTCCCGGCTCCATTCATGAGGGCGGCGAGTTGGGCTATTCCCTTTCCCACGCCTTCGGGGCGGTCTTCGACAATCCGGATTTAATTGTTTCTTGTATTGTCGGCGACGGCGAGGCCGAAACCGGCGCTCTGGCGACCAGCTGGCATTCCAATAAATTTCTCAATCCCGTTCGGGATGGAGTGGTGCTGCCCATACTTCATTTGAACGGATACAAAATCGCCGGGCCCACGGTATTGGCCCGTATACCGAGGGAGGAATTGGAAAGTCTGCTTCGGGGTTATGGCTATGAACCTTATTTTGTCCAGGGCGACGAACCGCAGGAAATGCACCAGCTCATGGCCGGAACCCTGGAAATGGTTTTTGACTCCATCCAATCCATCCTGAAAAAAGCCCGCTTCGAAGGGGACACCTCCCGTCCCCGGTGGCCCATGATCGTTCTTCAAAGTCCCAAAGGCTGGACCGGACCCAAAGTCGTTGACGGTCTTCAAATCGAGGGGACTTTCCGGGCCCATCAGGTCCCCATGGGGAATATGGAAAATCCGGAGCATCTGCGGTTGTTGGAAAATTGGATGAAGAGCTACCGTCCCGAAGAATTATTCGACGCCCAGGGAAAACTCATTCCAGAACTTCAAGCGCTGGTACCGGAGGGAGATCATCGGCTCAGCGCCAATCCCCACGCTAACGGCGGTCGGTTATTGGAACCGCTCGAAATGCCCGACTTTCACAATTACGCCGTGGAGGTCAAAAACCGCGGTGCCAGCGAGGCGGAAGCCACCCAAATTCAGGGCGGCTTTATCCGCGACATTCTTAAACAAAACCCGAAAAATTTCCGCGTCTTCAGTCCGGACGAAACCGCGTCCAACCGCTGGCAGGATGTGTTTGAGGCCACCAACCGCGAATCCATGGCTGAAATTTTAAAAACCGACGACCATGTTTCCCAAGACGGCCGGGTAATGGAAATGCTGAGCGAGCATCAATGTGAGGGCTGGCTGGAAGGCTATCTTTTAACCGGCCGCCACGGTTTTTTTTCCTGCTACGAGGCTTTTATTCACATCATCGACTCCATGTTCAACCAGCACGCCAAGTGGCTGAAAGTTACCCGCGAACTGCCCTGGCGAAAACCCATCGCGTCCCTCAACTATCTTTTAACCTCCCATGTCTGGCGGCAGGACCATAACGGCTTCAGCCATCAGGACCCCGGCTTTATCGACCACGTGGTCAATAAAAAAGCTGAAGTCATCCGCATTTATCTCCCTCCGGACGCCAACACTCTTTTATCCATAACCGATCACTGCTTGCGCAGCCGAAATTATGTCAACGTCATCGTGGCGGGCAAACAGCCCTCTCCCCAATGGCTGACGATGAAGGAGGCGGAAGAGCATTGCGCCGAGGGCATCGGTACTTGGGAATGGGCCGGCAACGAGGATTCCAGCGGTCCCGACCTGGTCATGGCCTGCTGCGGCGACGTACCGACTTTGGAAACCCTGGCCGCGGTTCAACTATTACGCGGCCTCGCTCCCGATTTAAAAATCCGGGTGGTCAATGTAATCGACCTGATGAAACTCCAGCCCGCCAGCGAACATCCCCACGGGCTCAGCGAGAATGATTTCGACGCCATCTTCACTAAAGAAAAACCCATCCTCTTCGCCTTTCACGGCTACCCCTGGCTCATTCACCGTCTCACTTACCGCCGCGCCAATCACCATAACCTTCACGTGCGGGGTTACAAGGAAGAAGGCACCACCACCACGCCCTTTGATATGACAGTCCGCAACGATCTGGACCGGTTTCACCTGGTCCTCGCCGTTTCAAAACAGGTGCCCCAACTGGCCGAAGCGGCGGCCCACATCCGCCAGGCCATGCTGGAAAAACTTTTCGAGCATGAAAATTACATTGTCCGGCACGGCGACGACATGCCCGAAATCAAAAACTGGAAGTGGTCCTCATGAAACGGGTTCTAGTCCTCAATTTCGGTTCCAGTTCCCTCAAGTGGTCCCTGCTGGACGCGGGCAATGAAGCCGTTATCCAACAGGGGGAAAAACCCCGCCTCCATCCCGGTGAAAAGGAAAGCCTGGGGAAAATTCAGGCTTTGTTAAAACAAATTCCCGTTCCCGACGCGGTGGGCCACCGGTTGGTTCATGGCGGCGGACTTTTTCATAAAACCACATTGGTCGACACTGATGTACGGAACCAATTGGAAACCCTGGTGGATTTGGATCCCCTGCACATGCGCCCGGCCCTGGAGGGATTGGACGCGCTCATGGAACAATGGCCTCTCATTCCCCAATATGCGTCCTTTGATACGGCGTTTCACTCCAACCTTCCTCTTTCAACCGGTTACGCGCTGCCCCATCAATGGATTCATCAGTGGAATCTCAAACGCTTTGGGTTTCACGGCCTCAGTGCCGCCTACGCGGTCAAACAATCCGAATTATTGCTGGGCAAGATTCCTGAACGAATGGTTGTCTGCCATTTGGGCAGCGGCTCTTCGGTTACCGCTATCAGAGACGGACTGCCGGTGGACACGACGATGGGCTTTACCCCCCTGGAAGGTTTGACGATGGCTACCCGCTCCGGTTCTGTCGACCCCGGACTCCTGCTTTATCTTCAGATCAAAAAAGGCATTTCCGCCGCCGAACTTCAGAAAACATTAACCCTCAAATCCGGACTTTTGGGAGTTTCAGATATTTCGGGCGACATCAGGGAAGTTTTGAAAGCGGTCAATGACGGCCACCCTTCCGCCATTTTGGCTTATAACCAGTTTATCCATTCCGCGAAGAAAGCCATCGGAGCCATGACAGCGGTTTTGGGAGGTGTAAACGCGGTGGTTTTTACCGGAGGCATTGGGGAAAACAATTCACAGGTGCGCGGTGACTTGATTTCAGCCTTTGCCTTCAATGGCACGGCCATCAACAGGAAAGCCAATCAGGATGGAACAGAGGACAGGGATATTTCACTACCCTTCACTCTGGTCAAAATCCTGGTCATCCGTTCCCGGGAAGACCTAACCATTCTGCGGGAAATACTTCAGCAGCCCCATTAATCAAGGCTAACGAGCCAATTGAACCCGCCTCTGAAACCTGCCCAAATTCTGCCGCTCGCATTAAAGACCGTTCCTTTTTATCTGGCCAAAACAAACAATTCCTTGAGAGTTTGAATGAATTCTTTGAGTGGAAATTCGTCTCGATAATAGGGACTTTCTTTTAACCGAATAATTCCCTCGCTGCTTGACGACGAAAACAAGTCAGACACAATTTGACTAGCTTCTATCACCTCGGAATTTTCTTTATGGCGGTCCCGAAGCTCTGTCGCGAACTTCCATTCCGCATCCGTTGTCGTCGCCAAAATTGTATAAAGATCGAGCGCGTGATGACGGCCCCTGTCTTTTCCAGCGTTTTCCCTTTGATCCCGAAACGCGAAAAGCTTCATCATTAAATAGGTAAAAGCGTTGGGAATGGAAACGTCGCCCGTCGCCGCCATCCCGTTGCCCCGGTTACCCGTTAACGTCCGAGTGATCAGCCCCTCTTCCAAAGTGGGCGCTTCATTCACCACATGCGCGTGAACGCCTACCGAAGGCCTCGGTCTGGCCCGGCGGGCGTCAACTATCGTTCCAGTTCCCTCAAAAGATTTTCCAGGGCCGGTCAAAAGATCGATTTTCAAACCGCCCGGCCCCGCTTTGGCGAATTGATAATTTTCCGATCCGGGCACTACCGCATAACCCAGGGCGGCCAAGGCATCCGCCAGGGGTTTTAATTTGCCGGAGTGAATAATTAATTCGGGTCTCATAAACAAATCCAAATCGTTGGTAGACCTGGGTTCTGGCCACACCGTAAAAAGGGTCCGCGATTTCATTGCCCGAACATATTCCGCCTTCAGATGAAGGCCAAAACCACCGCCGATAATCAGGCGGATATCCGACCCCTCCAACTCAAACATTAAATCAAGAAGGGCCGTCTTGAGATCGGGCATGGCGCTCAAATCAGTTTCCTTTGCGAGTCATTCAAAATAACAGTTTTAACCTGTTCGGCGGTTTCCTGGTCGCGTTTGTCGCCCTTCATCAGCTCCAAATAAGTTTGAACCGGCGAGGCCCACCAAAAATCGCTTACCATTCTTGAATCAAAGTAGACCAACTCATCTTCCGTTTCCACCAATTCAAGATCTGGAAATTTGTCGGTTTTGACGCCTGGAAATTTTTCTAAAAATTCATCTGTCCGCGGGCAGTAAACCGACAATGTTTCCCCGCGCTGCATGACCGCGTATAAGTTTACCGAAGAAAGACCGGTGGTAGTTATCGGCAAACCGGAAGATTTCGATCGGTCAAAGAGCCATTGGCGCAACTCTTGATCGCCCCCGTCAAATTTCAAAAGAACTTTTTCTTTTATTTTCGGCGGCTCATAGTTCGCCGCGAGCTTTTCCAATAATTTTTCCGTTTGCAGAAGGCGGATATTCGTTTGACGGTCCACTATCAAATCCTCCTCCAGCGCTTTGAGCGCTTTGGAAACCGTGGCGAACGTAATGGGATTTTTTCCATAGCCCTTGACCAGGGGATTTCTTTGGTTAATTTCCGAAAGAATATCCCCCACCGAATTGTATTGGGGGCGGGCCAAAAAAGCCCTTCCCACCATCGAGCTGTTTTTGCGGTAAATATTTTTGATGGGCGCCGAGGAAGTGAATCGGTTGATGCCGCCCGTTCTCAGAACCGAAAATCGGCCCGGTATGGACACGATGCAGTTGCCGCAAAGGTCTATGCCGCTCACCCCCTCTTTTCTTAACTCCGTGATTTGATCCTGATTGAGGAACGGGACAAAAACCAGCGGATACCATCCCTGAGGAATGTTTGAGGTTTTTATTTGATTAAGCGCGCCCTGAAATAGTTTGGGCGTGGAAAGGGCCTTGCACTCCACCACAAACTTAGCCTTTTGCTCTCCCCAAGCCACCTCGACGAAAGCGTCAAAACGACGGTTCTTTTCCACTTCAGAAGGACCTTCGGTGAGGCTCACCTGCAGGGGTTCAAGCGCCAGTTTGTTCTTTTTCAGATTTTCCAACATTTGCTGCTCGGTTATCATTTTCCTAAAAATCCTTATATTCTTGATTAAGAAATTATATCATTTTAGGAAATTATTAGAAGCAGGAAATAACAACTTTTCACAGGCCAATAAAAGAAAGGCCTCCCTTTAGCCCATGCCGCCTGATGAGATTGGCGTAGAGGCTATACCCCGTTGACAGTGAAAATCCGGGACTTTAAAATCTTTGGGATTTTTGTCGGTAACTGCCTCGAATCAAAGGCAGGTTTACCCGATTACCTAGTGGCGAAGTCCGGCTTTACTAGTGGTGAAGGCCGGTTAACTAGTGGCGAAGGTAGTTTTCACTAGTGGCGAAACCCGGTTATCTAGTGGTGAAACCGGTTTTACGGGTGGTGAAAGCCGGTCGCCTAGTGGTGAAGCCCATTTGTATTAGTGGCGGAAGTTGGCCGCCTAGTGGCGAAGAGAAGCTGTATTAGTGGCGAAAGCCGGTCGTCTAGTGGTGGAAGTCTAAATCAACCCTCTCGAAGGAGGCTTACATGCCTGACTTTAAATCAGAAAACCTAAACTGGCTCGATAATCTGGCGGCCCTGGAAGCCCAACTTCTAAAAACACCGTCTTGGACGAACGAACAATTGGGCAAAACTTTAAACCTGAGTCCCAGCTTGATCGGTTATCTGCGGGCGTTAAAGACCTGTTTTGACCCGGCGGCTATCGAAAAAGTCCGTCTGGCGGCTTCCCCTCAACCAAAGGGGACTACGAACGCTGACCCGCCCTTTGTACTTTCATACAATTCCGCCAATGCCCTGGCCCGCCTGATTCCCCGGTCCAGAAAATCCAAAGGCAAGGAAGTCAAACCCGACCTCACGGCCTTTCATACCGCCCTGGATACTACCCTTTCGCGCCGTTTGAAGACCAACCAGATAGAGGCCCTGGTGGAATCGCTGGTGAAGAAGGATAACCCTGAAAAGAAATTTGCTCAGGGCCTTCCAACCCTGCCGGAAGACCTCAAAAAATTTCTCGAACTGGCTGAAAAGGTCAAAGCGGAGATAGCCCGGAACGCCGCTTCCCCTGACGGGGACAAGCAAACCACTTATCAGGACGAATTAAGAGCGTTACTTAAAAAAGGAACGGCTGAAAGCGAAGAGAATGAGGATTCGGAGAAAAAGGGAAAAGCTGGAAAAAAGACAAAATCCGCATCTCAAAACGAACCCTCCCTGTTTTGGGAATGGATGCTCGGCGTCAAGTTTATGAGCCAGTTAAAGGCCAAGGCCAAAAAAGGCGAACTGACCACCAATGATAAAATTTTGATTCTGGTCGATAAGGGTTTGGTTAAACCGTTGGGCTGGGTGTTCGGAAACTTCGGGAAGCTTTTAAAGAAAATGGCCAAAGGTTTATGGCATGCGGTAGAAGAGGCCGCCGGCAAAACCGTTAAAAAGATTCTCGAAGTGGTTTTACCCCTTCTCTTTATTGCCGCCATCATCTGGGCCGTCCTGGCCTTTTTCCACTTCGCCGTCATTTCTCCCCTGCATTGGATTGAACACAAGATCGGCTCGATGTTTCATCACACCGATACTTCGCCAGAGCAAACGCCTATACCCGCGCCAGTTTCAGCGCCGCCTCCGGTGACTGCCCAAACCTCTCTATCAAAAAGTTTGGGGCAACCCAAACGCACACCTCAAAATGTAGCTTCGGTGCGAGTGTATCAACCCGCTATTTCGTTTGTGCCGTCAGTCGAGGATCCCAAAATTCTCGATCTCGAAATCGACGCTCTTTCGGACAAGGTAGTCTTGAAAGACCATCCCATGGCGCCCGACGAAAGCATGCCGGGGGATGTGGCCTCAAGCCGCATGCAGGATATAACCGACCCGGATAAATACACCATGATGATCGGCAGCGGCAAACAAACCATTCAATCCGTCAGCGCCGGCAACACCACCCTGAGTATTTATTTCAAAAGCGAAGACCCGCTGGGAGGTTTTTTAGGCGGCGCCAAGAGCCCGTTGAATTTCTTGTGGGAAGACGTGAGCTATATTCACATTAACGAGATCGATCATTTTCCCCAGGCCGGGGCTCCGCCGGAGATTAAGTATCAAATTGGTTTGGTGATAAAAGGCGCGAAAATTCCACTGATCCTTCAATGCGGCTCGACGGACGATCTGGAAAACCTGGTCTCGACCATGGAATATTTCATCCGCCACTCCCGCCTGGCCCACGACGCCCAGCCCGCGGGCATGCCCTATCCTTATCAGGGTTTGGTTTTAAACAACGACTGTGTGGTGAATAAGCTCTGGGCCGAAAGCCCCATGGATAAAGCGGGCCTGACTTTAGGCAATCACCTTTGGAGCGTGGGGAAAGTGACTTCGGAAAGACAGAGCCGAAGTGATTTGGAAGCCGATCTTAAGACGGTGCCGGTCACTTTCTTCACCGCTTCCGCCTCGGAGTGGGACAGAGCCATGCACGACCGCAACTCCAGCCTGTCCAATAGCTTTAGACCCAAACTGCGGAAAGTGTCCCTAAGGCAATAATATCTGGCCTAGGGATAACCAAGTCATGTTGCTCAGCTTGTCACCGTTCCGTTGGAACGGTAACGACCAAGTCTTGCACCTTGCCTTGTAGGCTCGGCGCAGGACGGGCTTATACAACCCTTCGTGGCTTCGCAACAGGTAGTCTTGAACGCACTTTAAAAAAAGTTCGTTGTCCACTTCGGGTCCCCGTCGTGGACAATATCCGCCATTCCGATAATGTTACTTTTGTTGGATTGAATCGTTGAGTGGCTTGAGCTGTATCTGTTTCATGAGTCCATAGACAATCGAAAGATCGCTGTCGCTGTATACGAGCACGCGTCCAATGATGAGCACAGAATTGTTCGGTGAAGAAATCTGCGGCATTCCCTGCGGCACGGCTCCTTTCCAGCCAGGGCCGCTGATGAGATGGTCGCCGGCTCCGGTTCCCGTGGTTCGTTTACCGACATATGCGAAATTAGTGTTTTTCGACGGATCAGTGAACTGTACGCTGTAGTAGCGACCAGCCATATCCGGCACATGCAAAATTTGCGGTCCTTGACGGAGGTCCAGCCAACCGATCGTCATGAGCGTGTCGCGATTCACGCCCGTCGTCGCCAAATTGGAACCCGAGGCGGGCATGAGGAAGGGATCCGCGAAAAACGTTTGGGGCTGCATATAGAGCGTATTGATCGGGATGGGGCCTTCGCCGAACCCTTTAACGAGAATCGCTCTCTTGTACACGTACAGAAGCATGAGTGGCCAAAAGTAGGTGAAAAGGAACCATGCCGCAGCACAGACCCCACCGAATATAAGTAAATGCTCGTTGTATTCCATATGCGTCATCATTTCACCTCGACAATCGGGGGCACCTTGTATTCGCCGTCGAGAATGGACGCGCCGGGCATATACACGCGCAGCCAGAGAATGAACCTACCCGAGGGCGCGGGCAGCCAGTTGGATTCATGGCCTGCCGGAGCAGCATTCTGAATGTAAATTTCGACGGAGCCATCAGCGTTTGGCACTAGACCGGAGCGGTCACTGACGCTGTATCGATTGATGGGATTCGCCACAAAGCGATTTTTCGCATTACCCATAGTCAGCGACCAGAACGCATTATTCGGCGGAAGCCCACCTGCTGGAAAGTGCATGATGTAGTCATGCAGGCCGCTCAGCGTACGGCCCGCGCCATCTCCGGATGTCGTCCAGTACATCGCCTCCTGTGGTACGTTTATTGGTCCTAGAAATATTTGGGCATGCGCGGCTCGCAGCAGCATTCCGTTGCCTGGCACGCCGCATCCGAACATGGTGATCCAGCCGTTAACCTTCGTGGCCTTGATCCTCATGAAAATTTGGGCTGTGACAAACGCCAGCGCAAAGCCAATGAGGATGCCTTGCACTACGTCATTGAGTACAGTTCTAGAATGGGAAAAAAAGAATAAGCGGATGAAGAAAAAGACGCATATCGCGCCGTTGAATACCATCAGAAAAGTGGTTGTTCTGTTGAACATATTATTTTATAACCTTTGGCTTTGAGAACTAGGGGTCAGTCCGTTATACACCCGTTGAAACGCAAAGAAAAAATTAAGTCGAAAAGGACTTTTTTGTCCAATCTGGATCCCCGTCGTGGACATTTCCGAAAGCGATTATTTCTTTTTTTCCAACAGTAAATAAATCTAAGGACATTTAACCCCATGCAATGACTAACTTGCCAACCCAACAACCTTGCGGGAATGCAATTGCTTCTCCGCCGAGTCGAGCATAAATTTCGCCAGTGCGCGAAACGACATACGGAAAGCCTTCGGGGGTATTCCCCCTTCCAGGCTGTGGTAAGACTCGTCGTTATTTTTCGCCAATCCAGGAGGCCTTACGATGGTCCAATCCAACGAACTGTCGGTCAAAGCCTTTTCTCCCATTCTCGAATCCTCGTTGTTGTTGCGTAAGAGAAAACGGAATAAGGCGGCTGGCAGCCCGCCGCCTTTAAAAAGCAGTCCCACTGAAACAAAAAAGACCCGTTGGATGCCGGCCTTTTCCATGGCGGCCACCATGCAAGGGGTCATCCGTTCCAGTAGATCGTGAGGTTTAAAAGCCGCAAAACCACCCGTTCCCAAGGTTGAGATCACCACATCATGGCCTTTCATCGCTTCCACCAAAGATTCAACATTTCCAGGGTCACCCTTTAAAACCGTCAGCCCTTTGTCTTTACGGCTTATCTTTTCGGGCGACCTCACAAAAGCCGTTACCTGATGCCCCTGAGCCAAGGCTAAATCCGTGAATTCCCGGCCCGTATTACCGTTTGCACCCAACACAAAAAAACGCATTTTTTATTTCCTTCCCTGTTTGTTTTTTCCACTTTATTTGTGTTCCAAGCTTTAAAGTTCAATTTCCGGTTAATTGCCTGAAACATTTTGTCCACGACAGGCCGCCGTCGTGGAAAACTAGTATTCAGTCAATCCGGTGTAGCGACCCGCAGACGATGGCCATCTGGGTCCAGGCCCACGAAATGGGTACCGCCGAAGTACATTTTTTTAGGCTCCAGAGCTATTTTGATTCCCTTTACTTTCCACTGCTTCAATGTCGATTCGAGTACCGCGAGATCGGGAACCAAGAACCCCAGTTCGGAAGAATTTCCTTGGAGTGGAGCGGGTGGCTCCACCTTATTGAGCGCCCACAGGGCCAGTTCAAAACCGTTGGCCAATTTAAACATAGCGTAAAAGGGCGAAGAAACCGCCGGCTTTAGTCCCAGCAAGTCTTCGTAAAAGGCTGAGCTTTTGGGGATATCGGCGACATAAAACAAAACGGCTGTGGGTTGGGACATCAAAATCTCCATGGTTGGATTTAAAACGTTGGCCAAAATTAGTTTGGAAATGTTTTAGTTCACAAAGTGTAGGCACATAAAATCGGAATAGATATAAGGTGAATAACTAAATAGGATGTAAACAGGCGTTTTAAAAGTCTATCAAAGTGATACGAAGAAGTTTGCGGTGCTTGTCGGGTTTCCGTTGATCTCACCATCGTGAAATTTCCATTTTGCTTCGTCTGAAGCGTAGCGAACCGGCTAAGTTAAAAATATTTATTGTCCAATGCGGGTCCCCGTCGTGGACGACTTTATTTCATTATCAATTCGCTCATGCATATCTATTTCGGGTAAAAGTCCTGGAGTCCCATAGGAAAAGGACGATGGCGACTGTGATTGCCAATAAAACAGAAAAGTAAAAGGGATCATAATGGGAGCCGTAATTGGGAAACAGGATCCAGCTGAGATTGTTCACGGCATGGAATGAAATAGCGGTGAACAGGCTTTTTCCGGTGTTGTTATAGAGCCAGACGGTCAGTATCCGGAACAAAATTAATTGAACGCATTGCCATAAAAGCCAAGCCGTGGAGTGGTGGGTTTGGACAAAGGGAATAAAGTGCCAGAGGAGCCATAGGAACGCCAATAAAACAGCGCCATTGAACGCACCCCATCGGTCTTGCAAGGGGTCAATGGCGTATCCGGTCCAACCGGCCTCTTCTCCAATCGCGAAGATGAAAAAAACCATTAACAGAACCGGCGCCATGAATACCGGGCCTTCCCAGGCTGGCATCGGTACTTCCTCAAGCCGCATCCAGAGATAGGCCAAAATCATCAGAAACGGGAGCAAGCCAAAGACGGGGAGATACCAAATTTTATTTTTACATCTTCCATAGTCCAAGACCCTTCCCAATAAGTTCTTTACACCCGCCTTTCCCTTTTCCCTGTAAGTCACAATCAAGGCCGCGATCAACGGATTGAAGGCGGCCAACGCGCTGATGGGAATATTGGCGGGAATGTTTTTTGGAAGAAAATGTTCGGTGATAAAACCAAGCGCATAAAAGGGGATGGTAATGATGAAAACCAAAAGGAAAAAATTTAAAGGAAATTTACCTTTCGAAAATTGGGCGTTCATGACTGGACTCCCTTTGTCGGTTCATTTTCCACTTCAACTCAAATCCTGGCCAAGCAAGATCCATCTTTGAAAACTCTTGTCCACGACGGGTCCCCGTCGTGGACAATCACCTTCTTTTTAAACTGAAGAAGTCTGTCCGCCATTCCACTTCGTGGAAATTGGAACTCTTTTTGCGGCTGGCCGATTATTTCCAATAGTCCTGCAGGCATTCCAATATTTTTTCATTGTCCAATAAGGAAATGGGCTGTATTTTCCCGTCCTTCAAATAATATTTTTCCACTACCTGGTCAAAGCCGCTTTTTTGAGCCGGATCTTTGGACCACGAATTGAATTGGTAGCTGCCGTCGGACAGGGCGCCCTCACTGGCCCAATCCGTCCATTCCCCCCAAAGAGGATAGAATCCCCGGTCCACGCCGGTATAGGGGTTGATCTGGCCTTTGTAACACCAACAAGTCGCGGAGATTCCATATTGGTTGAACAAACCCTGAACGGCTAGTAGCCATGCCACCCGCTTTTCAGGGGAATTGATCCTGGTGATTCCATACTCGGTCGCGATCAGGGGAACGGGGCCGTTATTCGCGGCCCAGTCCACGCGTTCTTTGATGGGGGGGTCCAGATCGGAAAGACTGTAAGTACCCAGCCCCTGGTCGCAAAAATTCCAGGGCAGGTAGAAGTGGAACACATAAACGATGTTGGGCAGGTTTACCTTATGGAAAGCGTGATCCCATAGGACTCCCCCTTCCCCTTGGTCCACCTTGTTACTTTTGGTCACGTCGTCCCAATAGCTCTCGCCCGGGTTCGCCTCCCGGCTGTCATTTTCCGGCACAAAAAGAATATGGTCGGGATCCATAGCCCGGATGGCCTCGCAGAGTTTTTCCAGGCAGGCCTGGAACTTAGCGGCTCCTCCTTCCTTGTCCGAAGGCATCCGGGGCTCGTTGATGATTTCATAACCCGCCAATCCGGGAGTGTTCTTCAAAGCCGCCGCCACGGTTTGCCACATCGAGACCCACTGCTGGAAATACTCGTCGTCCTCGAAAACGGATTTGAGACGCTGGGCTCTGGGTTTATTTTTTTCCACGGCTTCATTTGCGGTATCCAATCCCGGGGACATGTTGCAATTGAGCACCGTGTAGATATTCATAGCCGCGAAACGCTCGATGTGGCGGCGGAGCTTTTCCAGGTTTTCGTCTTTATGGGGATTTCCTGCGGCGAAAAGCTGGTTATTAAAGCAGTACCGCACGCAATTGAGGCCGAGCTTTCCAATTCGCTCGAAATCCTCGTCGGTCAGTACCCAGGCATCCTGGACTTCGGGCCGGACCAAAGGATCCATGCCCTGGGCCTGGAGTTTTTCGGACACGCCGTTCACCCAATTGCCCCAGTCATTGTTGCTGAGGGCCAACCCCTTGAGAATAATCCGCTTTCCATCGGCCGTGACGATATCACTCCCTTGGGTATGAAGAAGGGAGCACTTTGTGTGGGACAGATCGGGAGAATCCGCAGCTTTCAAAGAATCCGCGGCAAATGGAAGAAGAAAAAAAAGGCCTGCAATCAACGCGATCTTGAATACGGTCATCGAATCCTCCTGAGGATGAGTGCCAGGCTATTCTACTTTCATCCATGAACACGGCTTAAAAAATAAAGAGCCGGCCTTCATCGCTAGGGATGGGGGCTTTGACGGTATTAAAAAAATTTCCCGTCCACTCTGAGTCCCCAGAATAGACAGCCCAAACCAGCCGATTCCCGGTTTTTCACCGGATTCAGGAAACCTTAAACCCGTTCAGACCGGGCGGCCAAAGGGGCGTGAAAGGCTTGTCTTTCACTTTGCGAAAAGCGGCGCGGAGGTCTTTCCAGCAGTCATGACCGCCGAGAACCGATTTCACTTCCTCGAAAGCCTTTTGGGGATGCTGGGCATAGATAAAAATATTCATCTCGCCCGAACCCGCGTCGTGCCCGTCGGTTCGATTGTCCGAAGAGAGATTTTCGATCAGAAGATTCTCGATCGCCACGAGCGCGTCGTAATCATCGATGGAATCAGCAGGCCATTGCAGAACAACCTGGTACTTGGGGAGCATAAGCGCCTCTCTTTCAGGGATTTGATGATTTACTTGGGATAACGCTGGTGGCTGCCCTTGTGGGGCATGACCGCTTTATGGGCGGCCTGTGGGCCCCGAGCTGGGCGATGGCCTGCCGCGCCCCGGAGATGAAGCTCGGTCACGGTGTGAGGCACTTCCCTTTTGTCGCCCCGGCCCCGGGTGGCTTTGGTCGCGACGGATTCGGTCTTGAACGCGTTATTCGGCCTTTTCAATTCGTTGTCTGGATGGTCCGGCACAATCCCCACATCTCCCACCGGCTCGTTGAACCATTCATTGAGTTTCGTTTTTAATTTTTCTGCGAATGTTTTTTTCATAGGTGCTCCTCTCGCGGCTTTGAATTGACGGCAAAAAAATATCCCTCGGTTATTTGGATTTGCGGCCTTTGCCCTTCAATCGAGTGGGCAAAATTTGGTCTGTTAAAGAGAGCTTTCCCGGAGGCAGCATCACCATGACCACATCGCTGAACTTGTCCTTCTTGTCCCCGCGCCCGTCCAGTCGCGCGTATTTCTTAATGTTCTTTTTCATGTCTCGCCTCTTTCCTTATAGGTTGTTGGATTTCCCTTTGTGAAAAGCCATCCAAAGGGCTCCGGCGACAACCCCGGTCGCGGCGGCAGCCACTAGGGCTTTTTCCGGGTGTTCTTTCGCGCAAGAGACAACCTGGGCTTTCTTCCTGGTTAAATCCGCTTTGGCTTTTTTCAGCTTTTCCGAGGCGTCCCGCAATTTATTCTCAAACCTCGCCCGGGTTTCGGGGTCTTTCATATCCTTTTCAATGCGGTCAAAAGCTTCCTGGGCCTGTTGAAAGCGTTTTTTTGATTTCTTCCTCTACCCTTTTTCGGTTTTGCTTGTCCTGCAATTTTTGTTTCAACTCGCTCCATTTTTCCGCCGCCGATTCCCCGAATGTCATAAATCTCTCCTTTGACTGGCGTTTTTCATCCTCGCCGCCTGAAGCAAAATAAAGGCCGCGAGAAAAATGACCAGACCGCCGATGGAAAAAACCACTCCCATCGGAACCTTGGTATAGTCCGCGACCAGGTTAAAAAATCCGATGATTAAAAGAAGCAGACCGATGGAAACCCACAAATACAGCACGAACAAATATTCCAAACGGCAGAGGAAATGATCCACCTGATTTTGGAGGGATTGTTTGAGTTCGCCGAAAAACAGCCGGGCCGCCGCGCCCCAGTTAAAGGCTTTTATGAAAGCCCGAAACAACCCCGATGAACCTTTATTGGATGAAGTCTTTGTGTCTGTCATGGGAAACCTCCACAACTTCAGCATATATCCCCGGGTCCCCGCCTCTTATGACGGGGATCATATCCTCAATACTCTCCCGGCTCGTCGTCGAGCGGATTTTTTTCTTCACAGCGGCGGTCTTCCCCGTCCCAATCCGGCTCTTCATCTTCATCAGCCATTTTATTTTCCACCGCGTGCCAATCCGCCAGATCGTCGCCCAGGGGCGTGCCCCTTGTCTGCCACCGGTAATAGGCCGCTTTTTGTAAATCCTCGTGACTTGGCCTTTGAGGGTTTTTCTTTCTTTTCATGACACCTCCTTCGCGTGAATTCGACGCCTACCGGATCCAATTCAAGACTTGAGGCGCCTCTCGGGAGGTTTTCGCAGACGGCTCGGAGGCATAGCCAAGAATGATGGGAAGAACCGGAAAATGCCCGTGCTTGATACCCAGTTTTGTTTTCATGGAATCAGTCCGGAGAACCTCCCAAGCCAGCCCGATCGGGCAGCTGCCCAAACCCATCGCGTAAGCGGCCAGCATGAGGTTTTGGCTGGCCAGATAACAGTCCGCTTCCGGCACCAAACCCTCCCTGTCCGCACAGACAATAATGAGCGTGGTGGCGTTATAAAAAATATTGAAGGATGGGTCCAAAAACCGTTCCGAATGATGATCCTCGGACTTCCACCGGGAATTTTCCGTTAATATTTTTTTAGCTTCGTCCGAGATTTCCTTTAAAAGTTTTGAGTTTTGGACCACCACAAAACTCCAGGGCTGGCTGTTAACCGCGCTGGGCGCTTGAACAGCGTACTCCAGAAGGACTTTGACCGTATTCTCGTCAACCGTTCGGGGGCTGTAATGGCGGACCGCGCGTCTTTCGCAGATAGCGTCCAACACGCCGATAGAGGCGACTCCGTGTCCGTCATTTTTGTCTTTCTCGATTAATTCCATGGAAAACTCCTGTCGATGATTGAAAAGCTTCAGGAATAAAACCCCGTAACCACGCCTGTTCCGGGGTTTTTCGCAAAGCTACTTGGCCGGTGTATCCGCCGGATTCTGGGATTGACCTGAACTAAAAGGACAGGCTCCCATATAGCCCATCCCATAGGGACGGCCAAAGGTATGGCGGCAGACAAAACCGAAAAACAAAGTGATTAGCACACCCCAGAAGAGGCCTTTCCAAAATCCGCCCCGGCCACAACCACATGCCCTGCCATGACCGCAAGCGCCACTTGATTGGGATTCGAGAGCCCTGGTTGCTTCGAAACGCACTTTCGTTTCAGCGATAATCCGGTCTTTTTCTTTTTGTGACAATTCCATAACAAACCTCCGTTAGTTGATAAAATTTAGACGTTTAAAAATCATTTTGGATTCTTGACTCCCCTGCCTTTTCGCTGAAATGGCCCTGCCCCCCGCAGGAGGTGGGGTTGACCCGCGTTTCAGGATTAAGCTCGAATGGTTTTCCCGCAGAGACTTCCGGCCCAGCCAATTGAAAAATTTTAGTTTCCGAAAATCCCGCAATTCCTGTTTCATAACCCGCCCTTATCCGTTTTTTTCTGATCGGCAGCACGATCGTCCATGACAAAGCCGTGGGCATTTAAAAAACGGGAATAAGCCGAATCAACGAAAACTCGGCCGCAAATATCCTGAAACACAGTGCCCGCAAACCGCTCGTGGCATCGTTGATTGTTTTTAGCCAAAAAATCCTCAAGTACTCTATTCTTGATCTCTTTCACTATGAATCACCTCTCTTTCCCTTATTAGTATGTGGAAACGCCTTTGGAATTTTTATGATCCAAATCACAAAACACACCCTCTAATAACTGTTTGACTCCTAAAAAAGAGAACGTCACAGCGGCATTTTTTTCATCTCAGCTTTCTCGAACGCCTTGATTTGTTTGAAATACCTGATTTCCCACTCATGATTCTGGGCCGCCTCCAGCGTGGGAAAAGTTCCCAAGCGGCGGCGTTTGCCCGTCTTGGGATTTATTTTTTTAGAGTAGAGGCGGTAAGTTCCATTGGGGTGTTTTCGGATCATGGAACCCTCCTTCAATATCCTGATTTAACCTTATCGTTTTTTATTTCTCCCGCTTATGACCCCCGTCATAAATTCAAACCCGGTTTTGCCGGAGAATAAATCAACACCTGAAACCGGGCGTTGACAAAGGAAGTTTAAGGAGGACGATATGCCGACTCTTGAAATCAAATTAGCCAAACACCCCTTGATGAAGGGCGTGAGTACCGATGACATTAACCTGCTGGCGGAAGACGCGGTTCATATGACCTTCAAGTCTGGAAGAATGCTTTTCAAGCAGGGGCAGAAAGCGGATTACTTATATTTGATCCTCAAAGGCAAAGTGACTGTCGGCGTCAAGCACCGGGGACAGCATCTGCCCATTACAGTTCTTCACGCGGGAGAAAGCCTGGGATGGGACTGGCTTTTTCCGCCTTACAAATGGGAATTTGAGGGCAGAGCTTTAACCGACGTGGACGCCATTGCTTTGGAAGGAAAACCCGTGGCCACGAAAATGGGACACTACCCTCTCTTAGGTTATACCCTGATGAGGCATTTGGCCCATTCACTGACCAACGCCCTGACGGCCACCCGCAAGCGGTTGTTAAAAGCCCATTTGGAAACTATCAAACATGAGTTTAAGAACAAACCTTTAAGCGACACTGAATTGGCGGCGGAAATTTTGGCTAAAACCACCGGCTCGATTATTTAGAAACGGTTCTACGAAACCCTGCTTTAATTCAAAGTCTGCCGGAAGCGTTTGGAACTGACCCACACCATGAAAACCGCCATTGCGTAAAGAATGCCCGCATAGGTCGCGAACAATCCCAGGTCTCCGCCTTTGAGCATGATGTTGCGGAGCAGCGCCACAAAATAGAAAACCGGGTCGATATAAGCGATTGGTTTTAAGATCCAGGGCATATTTTCAATCGGGTAAATTAGTCCCGACAACTGGATTGCCGGAAAAATAAAAAGAAAACCGAACATGGCGGACTGCTGCATATTTTGCACAAAGCTGGATAAAAAGACGCCCAGGCACACGGTGTTGATCACAAACCCCAGCGCCCCCACGAACAGCATCCACAGGGGCCCCCTCATGGGCACGTGGAAAAGCAAAACCGCCACGATCAGCACCAGAAACATGTCCACCATCCCGAAAATAACGTAAGGCACCGTCTTGCCCATCAATATCTCGATGGGCTTGGCCGGGGATGCGATCAGGGCCTCAAAGGTTCCCAGTTCCTTTTCCCGCGAGATGGAGGAGCTGGTCAGCACCACCGTGATGATCACCAGCACCATGCAAAGCACGCCCGGCACCATGTAGACGGATGTTTCCAGTTCCGGGTTGTACAAATACCGCACCGCGAACTGGATGGGAGGCGCGGGCGGTTTCAAATGGGTCTGCTCCTCCACCGCCTCCCCCACGATAGCTTGAAGATAACCCTCCGCGCTTTGGGCCTTGGTGATATTTTCCGCGTCCACCAAAAGCTGTACCCGCGCGTTTCCTTTTTCCAGGGCCCGAGTCAGTCCTCCCTCGGGTGCCACCAGCGCCGCGTCCGCCTGGCCTGACTGGATCAAATGAAAGGGATTGGCGTCTTCGTGGGGCGCGGGGATAAACCATCCCGAGTGGTAGCAGCGGTCTTCTATCTTTTGCATCAGAACGTCATTGGGCTTGTAGACAAACGAGATTTTGATGTTGTTCACATCAGTTGAGATGGCATATCCAAAGAGCGTCAACTGTACGATAGGCGCGACCAATAACAAAAACCGCATGCGGGGGTCTCGCAGGGTCTGCACGAATTCTTTTTTGATAAACCCGACCAGGGTGGGGTTGATTTTGAATTTCATGGCTCCACGTCCTTCTTAAAGAACTTCACCGCCATGGTGATAAAAACAATATCCATCCCCAGAAGAATCAAAAGGGGCCCCGCCAGCTCCGTAACGCCCGCACCCCTCAGAAAAAGTCCCCGGACGATAACCATGTACCAGCGGGCCGGAAAGATCATGGTGAAATACTGGAAAAATACCGGCATGCTCTCCACGGGAAAGACGAAGCCCGAAAGCATCATCGCCGGAAGCTGCCCCAGGGTTTGGGAGAACTGGATGGCCGCGATCTGGTGCCGGGTGGTGACGGAGATGATCAGCCCCTGGGACATACAGGCGGTCAGAAAAAGCAGCGTTCCGACAAACAATAAAATATGACTGCCCGCGAAGGGCACGCCAAAAAGCAGCCGCGCGGTTAAATAAATAATGATTTGTCCCATAAACCCCATCACCAGATAGGGAAACAATTTGCCGATGATGATTTCAAGCGGCGTCACCGGCGTCGAAAGCAGCATTTCCATTGATCCGTTTTCCCATTCCCTCGCCACCGTCAGGGCGGTAAGCATAATGCCCAGAATCGCCAGCACCACCACCGACAAGCCCGGCACTGTGAACCACCGGCTATCCAATTCACCATTAAAAAGGTAGCGGGTCGCCACGCTCACGGGCTGGGCCAAGGTCTGTCCTGTTATTTTCTGGATGGCCGCCGTCTGGATGCCCGAAAGATAGCCGCCGATGACGCCTGCGGTAGAGTTGTCCGATCCGTCAATCAACACCTGGGCGGTGGCCGTCCCTTCCCGCGACATATTCTTCTCGAATTGAGGCGGTATATATAGAACGCCCCGTGCCTGTTGGGAATCCAACGTCTTGGCCAAATTGGCGTCCAGATCCCGATAATGGATGTTGAAATAGCCGGACGACTGAAAAGTTTCCGCCAATTGGCGCGAGGCGCGGCTGTGGTCCTGGTCGTAAACCGTCAGGTCAATGTCGTGCACGTTAAAGTCCATCGCGTAGCCGAAAAAAAGCACCATCAGCAACGGCATACCGATGGCCAGCCCCATGGTGAAGGGATCCCGCACGATATGGCGCACTTCCTTGCGGCAAATGGAATAGGCCCTGCCGATCTGAAAGGAGCTTTTCATTTCTTCTTCCCTTCCACCAGCCGGATAAAAACGTCCTCCAGGGAAGGTTTGATGGTTTGGTTGTCAAAATCGGATGAAAATTTCGTAGCAGTCGCTTGCCAGGAAGCCGCGTCCTTCACCACCAGGTGGAACCGCATCCCATAGGGATTCACTTCCTCCACCGAACTTTCCTGTTTTAATTTCTCAATCCATCCCCGGGAGTTGGTCTTGGGCGTGATTTCATAAATGGGCTCGGTAAAAGCCAGTTTTTTAAGTTCGTCGGGGCTTCCGATGGCGATTATTTTTCCGTCCCGCATGAGCGCGATGCGTCCGCATTGCTCCGCCTCGTCCATATAGTGGGTGGTCACGAAAACCGTTTTTCCTTTTTGGGACAGGCCCTGGATAATGGCCCAAAAGCGCGCGCGAAAAACCGGCGAAACCCCGGCGGTAGGCTCGTCCAGAAAAACAATTTCCGGGTCGTGCAGCAGCGCTGCCACCAGGGAAACTTCCTGCTTGGTCCCGCCCGAAAGTTCCCGCACAAGCCGTTGGGGGCTTTCCTTAAAACGGATAAACTCCAGCCATTCGGCCTGGCGTTTCAGTTGAACATCACGGGGAATTTTGTGCAGAGCCGCGGTGAAATCCAGGTTTTCCTCGACCGTCATATCCTGGTACAGCGTGAATTTTTGGGACATATAGCCCACTTTGGCCTTGATGGCCTGCAGACCATCCTCGGGGTTGAGTCCAGCCACCCTCACCGTACCCGAGGTCGGAATCAGCAGTCCGCAAAGTACCCGAATGGTCGTGGTCTTGCCCGCTCCGTTGGCGCCCAAAAAGCCAAAAATTTCCCCGGGGTTTACCGCGAAAGAAATATTATCGACCGCCGTGAAAGCGTCGAATTTCACGGTTAGGTTTTTTACTTCTACTGAATAAGGCATAAGCGAACCTCTTTAACCACCAAGACACCAAGGGCACCAAGAAAACCAAAAAAAATTTGGGATACAGATTTAATTAAAGAATGATTTTCGTTGTACTTGGTGTCCTTGGTGCCTTGGTGGTTCAATCTGTCGTTTCTCATTTCTGCACATCCAGATAGTCATACTTCAAAAACAGCTTCTCAAAGCTTTCTACCTTTTCCTTTGCCAGCACTTCCTTCGGCTCCCCGCTGGCCAAAAGGTTGCCCCGCTCCATCACATGAACCTGGTCGCAGCGCTCCGCCTCGTCCATATAGGCGGTGGTAATCACAATCAAAATCCCCTCGTCCCTGAGGCGGTAAAGCAGTTCCCAGAATTCCCGTCGGCTGATGGGGTCCACGCCGGTGGTGGGCTCGTCCAGAAGCACCAGGTCGGGCGAGCGCAACAGTGCGCACATCAGGCCCAGCTTTTTGTACATCCCGCCCGAAAGCTGGCCCGCGGGCCTGTCCTGAAAGGCTTCCATGCGGGTAATGTGCAATAGTTCCGCCCGCCGTTTCACGTAAACGTCTTTGGATATCTGGTAGAGGTCGCGGAAAAAGTCCAAATGCTCGGAAACCGAAAGATCCGCGTAAAGGCTTTGTAATTGGGGCATATAGGCCATCAGTGGTCTTATATTTTCGAAAGAAACCGGTTTGCCGGCGTCCTTGTATTCCACCCTGCCCGAGGTGGGCTGAAGAAGTCCCATGATGATGCGAAGCATGGTGGTCTTGCCCGAGCCTTCAGGGCCGATCAATCCATGAAGCATGGCGGGCGTAAAGGAAATACTCACACCCTTGATGGCATTGTTATGCCCCATGTGTTTGACGATATCGATGGCTTCAATGCCGATTTTGGGCGTAGACATAAAAGTCCTTTTAACGCGTCATTGCGAGGAGTCAGCCGCGAAAAGCGGCTTGGGTACGACGAAACAACCCCAGTTCATTGTTTTGGTGTGCTTCATCTTTTTAAACCTGAGTTGCTTCGTCATAAACATCCCCCTACTCGGGGGTTATTCCTCGCAATGACGCAAGCCTTGGTTATTTTTTCGGCAAATCCGCTTCTAAAGTCATGCCGGGCTTCAGCAGTCCGTCCGGACTTTTAAAGATGATCTTGATGGCGTATACCAGGCTGGTGCGTTCCGCTTCGGTCTGCACGTTTTTGGGTGTAAATTCCGCCTCATCATTGATATGGCTGATCACCCCTTCAAAGGTTTTGCCTTTGAGTTCCGGCAAGGTCGCGTTCACCTTCTGCCCGTAAGAAAGTTTCACCAATATGGGCTGCGGCACGTAAAAGTAACACCAGACCGAGCTCAAATCCGCCAGGGTAAAAAGCTTGGTTCCCGGCCCCACCCAGTCGCCCGGCTCGTGATACTTGGTCAAAATGGTGGCGGTCAAAGGTGATGTGACCGAACACCATTGCACATGCAGATCCGCCAAATCTTTTTGGATTTTAAGATGGTTAAAAGTTTCCACCGCCATTGATCCCGCCTGGTAGAGCTTCAACCCTCTTTCGTAATCGTCGTTGGCGGTTTCCTGGGCCACCTTGTAATCCGGGCCGTCCAAGGTCACCAATAACTGACCCTGAGTAACCGCCTGCCCCTCGTCCACCTGCAGCGAATTAACCGTGGAAGCCAACTGCGAAGCCACATCCACTTCGGTGGCCTCCACGGTTCCCGCATAAACGAATTTGGTGCTGATGATTCTCCAGTAAATCAAAACGCCCAGCGCCAGAACGCCCAGAAGAATGAAAATGTATTTACGTTTGGAGGCCGGTTTCTTAACCGGCGGCTTTGCCTCATCGCTTTTCGCCTGCGCCGAAGCTACAAGCTGAGGCGCGGGACTTGGCTGTACTAACGGCTCCTTTATAGGGCCGTTAGTAGGAGCGGCTGGCTGCCCTGCCGGAGTCACAACCCCCGGCTGAGGTGGGGGTGGCGGCGGAGCGCCCGGCTGAGGCGCTGGACTTGGTTGTGCCAACGGTTGCTTTATAGGGCCGTTGGCATTAGGAGCCCCGTTTGGTTTTATATTCTCTGGCATATGCTTCTCCTTAATTTAAAATCCACGGCCTATTACTTCCCCGACAGCGATGAAAGAACGGATAACTGCATTAATAGTTGAACATTGTTGGAAACCGACTGAATTTTCGCGTCCAACGCCTGCAGGTTCGCGGTTTGAACTTCCAGAAACCTCACCGTACCGGCCTTATAGGACTTATAAGTCAGCCTAGCCAAGTCCGTAGTCTCCGACACAGCCTCGTCGTTCAACTTTTCCTGATCCCGTAAAGAACTCAGCTGGTCCTTCGCTTTGTTCCAATCCCGCCAAAGATCCGTCCTGGCCTGGCTCCAGTTCTGTTCGTAAACCTCCGCCTGTTTCTGTTTGGAGTTGGAGTCATTCACAATCTGCCCCCAGTCAAACAAAGGCATGCTGGCCGATAGGGAAATAATATTTTGCTGAACGGTTTGAAGAATGGGTCCATCGGGGTTTTCATATCCCGCCTGGGCCGAAAGGGTAATCTTGGGTAAAAGTTCGGAGTGGATGGCGTTGGCCGCCGAACGGGACGAATCCGCCATATAGGCGTAGGTCCGCAGCTGGGGCACCTGGTCATTCGGCGGCACCACCTCTTCCTTCCGGAGCATTGTCAAAGAATCCGCCGTGGAATCCATCATCAACCAGACCGAAGGCAAAGGGATCGTATCCGGTAAAGCATCTTCCATGTGTTTATCCAGGGGCAATTTGAAATCCGCCGGTTCTTTGACTCCCACCAGCGCGTAAAGGTCTCTTAACGATTCGGCCAAATTCGCCTGGGCTTGCCGAAACTGCCTCTGATAGTTCAACACTTCCTGGTGGGAGGATAAATGGTCCATGCGGCTGGCGGTGCCGAACTTAAACTGGTGGCCAATATCCGTGTACTGATTTTGAGCCACCTTCAGTGAATCACCCAGAAGCCTGACTTGTTCCGCATTGACCTTAGCCTGAAAATAGGCCATCCGAACCGCCAGCGTCACCTGCCTGATCGTCGCTTCATATAGTTCATCCTGGGACTGGGAAACCTCGGTCGCGCTGTCGGCCATCTCATGCTGGGAACGAAAATCCCAAATGTTCCAGTTCAGTGTCGCCCACGCGCTCCAGTTGTTAGCTTCCCCGAAAGCTTCCGGAGGTTCATTAGGCGCTATGGAAAGTTCAGGGACGTAAGTTTGATAAAAATAATTCGCATTCAATCCCAGCCGGGGAAATTCCCCGCTTCCGGCGGACTTGGCTTCGCTTTCGGAAGATTCATAACCCAGTTTGGCCGCCTGCAATTGAGAGCTATGGGCCAAGGCGGTTTGGGTTAAATCCTCAAGCGACAGTGTTAATTCAATGGGCGATTCCCTGGACCAGGCCGAACCCAGCCCCAGCAGTAAAAACCCTAAACCCAACCATAATTGAATTGGCTTCATCCTTTGCCGCCTTTCCCCGGAGCCAAAGATTCCAGCACTAGGTCCACCCTCGCCTCCAAAGCCTTGTCCGAGACGATCAGCAGTTTGACCGCGGCGAAAGGGACGAACCTTACCTTTTTGATTTGCAAGTGCTCCATCATCGCCACTGCCATCAAGGGAAACAGACAGGCGCCCATCAAGAGCGGCATGATGGCGGGCAGGTGCATCTTTTTTAAAGACCCTTCTTTTTGGCATTCCCGCACCAGCCCCAGTATCACCAGCCCGTGGCGCGGCCCGTTGGTCTTCACGAAATTCAGCACCACCTGGTTTTTGTTCAGCACGTCATGCAACAGCCCCAGCAGCAGCATGCGGTTCTTCCCCACAAAACGCCCCAGCGTCAGCAACGCGGCCCTCAGCCTCTCGATCGCCAGTCCGTCCCCGGATGTTTCCAGGCTGAACTTGCTGAAGAATTTCTCATAGGTATCCTGCAGTACAGCCCGGGTGAACTGGTCTTTGGTTTTAAAGTGATAATGGAACATGCCCAAGTTGACGCCGGCCTTCTTGGCCACATCCCTCAGTTTCAAACTGCTCAAACTGGTGTGTTTGACCATTTCCAGGGCCGTATCCACCAAACGCTGGTCTGTATCTGAAACACGGGGCATACCGCGACTCCTTCAATTTATACGTCTGTATAACTTATACAAGCGTATAAATAAAAAGTCAAAGGAGGCCCTTCGCTTAACTAATTGGGAGAGCTTCGTTCAACTTTGTTAATGATTCGACATTAATTTACAGGAGGGATAATAAAAATTTCATGACACAGATCATGTTTTAACCAAGTTATATCACCAATAAAACCCACCAAATAATCTATTTCGCTTCATGACGGGGATCATAAAGCGATTTTCAACCACAGAATAGAATTGCCTCGTTTGATGAATCGCGGCATGAATCCAGCCGTGTTTTATCTAGAAAATCACGGGAGGATTTACCGATGACAAAGGCTTTAAAGTATCTAGCCGCATTGGCTGTTTTGACGCTCTGTTGTTCGCAAAAAGCGATGGCTTTACCAGTATTCGCCAGGATGTACAGTTACAACTGTTCCACCTGCCATTACCCTGGTTATGCTGAATTAAATAAATTTGGATACAACTTCCGTGCGGCAGGATACCGCATCCCCAGCGACATCGGCAAAGACATGAACGATGGTAAGGTTGATATCACAAACTATCTCACCGCTCGTTTTTCCGCCGGTGTGAAAGCCTCGACGACGACGAACGCCAACGGCACCGCGGTTCCAGACAGCGCCAGCATCAACTTGGGTTCTCCCAGCCTTTATATGGCGGGCGGCATCAGCACAAACTTCTTCGCATACAGCGAGTTGAATTTAGGAAACGGAACGGGCATCTTCTCCGGTTCCGCTCCCAGCTTATCCAGCGCCAAACTGGGTTATGTCACCGGAACTGAAAATAACTTTTTCACATTCCGTATCGGTAAATTCGGCGCGTCAGGTTTTGGCGCCGCTGACAGCGAACCAGTGGGCAGCCCCACCATTTCAGGAACGGTAAAACCTACCGAAACTGGAATGGAATTTGGATACACGCACGACGATACGCGCGTCACCCTGGGCATCTATGACGGTATTCAAAGCGATTCCTATACCGGTCTGGACAGCACCACCAACGGCACGCCTGCCACAACAACAACCCTCCAAGCACCCGCATCCGACAATAACAACTCAAAGGATATTCAGTTATTCGTCAATCAGTTCATCGGGGATGACGGTTTCGCTCTCACCGGCGAGTTTTATAACGGATATAACGGGGACGTCAATACCAATGGCAGCGCCACCACACCTACCACCGGCACCGGTGACGCTCCCGGGCAGGAGTTTTACAACACCGCACTATTCTTAAGTTCACCTGTTCCAGCTATTAAAAATCTGGAATTTCGGACCGGCATTGAATATGGGCAAGCCAACTCGGGTCTCCTAGGTGGAACCGTTGGTATCGGTGTACCCGCTACGACCGGCGCCTTCCTTGAACTGGAATATGCCATGGCCGACATCACACCCTTGGTTTTCCGCTGGGATACCACCACGACTAACGTTGAAGCGGCTAACGCGGATACAGAAAAATTCACCCTGGGCGCTGTAACGCCTTTTGTGCAAACCGTTTATATGAATCCGACCTGCACTTTGACCCAGACCAACACCAATGCCGGTTACAACAACGCCTGGGCTTTCTCGGATTCGATGTACGTATTCTTTTAAGCCTGTTCAGGAGCGGGGCCGCTTAGGCGGCCCTTTAATTTAAACTTTCGGAGGATTTTATGCGTAACTATCTTAGAGAATTGATTGCCTTTCTGGTTTTAGCTTTATCCATTTTCAGTTTCGCGGCGGCTTTTGCCGATGATGCTGTCAGCCCGAGCCAAAAGTTGTTCGAGGGCAAGTGCGCCCAATGCCATGGTAAAGACGCCAAAGGAAACGTGAAGATGGCCAAGGCCTTGAAGGTCGACCCCATCAATGTCGATCTAACCAGAGCTGCCGCCGTTTCTTTAACGTCAGACCAAACTGCGGCGATTGTCACCAACGGCAAGAATAAGATGCCCAAATTCAACGCCAAATTAACCGCGGATCAAATTAAAACCATTGTCGCCTATTTAAAAACGCTTCAAGGGCCGAACGCGGCGAATTAAAAGAGGATCAGTTTCTTTAGTGACCGTTATAAAAAAGCCGGGGACATCCCCCGGTTTTTTTATAACTTTTTTGAATTCTATGACCCAAGTCATAGTCGACGCCTGAAATTCTATTTAACATCCAGCTATTCCAGAAAAGGAAGTAACCATGAAAGACGATAAACCGGTAAAGAACGAACCCCAAAACGAACAACGCCGAAGCTTCTTGATTGGATTAACAGTCGCGATGGGCGGTTTTATCAGTATGGTTTTAGGGGGGTCAGGTCTTTTTTATTTTCTTTCGCCCGCATGGCGCGGCAAAAATGAAGACTGGGTTTCTGTAGGTCCTATTGGAAGTCTTAAAGAAGGCGATCCAGTTAAAGTGGATTACGTTCAGCGTAAAAAGGATGGCTGGCAGGTTTTAGAAAGCCCCAGTTCGGTTTGGGTTGTTCAACAAAAAGGCGAATGGGTCGCTTACGATCCTCACTGTACCCACCTGGGCTGCCCTTACCGCTGGGATTCTTCTAAACAAGCCTTCCTCTGTCCATGTCACGGCGGCGTTTTTTCAAAGGACGGAAACGTAGTTTCCGGTCCTCCACCCAAACCTCTGGTTCGATATCAGACCAAAATCGAAAACGGAAACCTTTTCATTCTCCCGGGAGGTCAAGCCTAATGAAAAAAATACTCGACTGGCTGGATGAACGGACTGGTTGGAAAAAAATTAAAGAAGTTATCTTCGACCGCCACATTCCCAAGGGTGTTGATTGGCGTTACACCCTGGGAAGTATTACTCTTTTCTTTTTCATCCTTCAGGTGGTCACGGGCATTCTGCTGGCCATGCATTATTCTCCTTCCCCGGACCACGCTTATGATTCGGTCAAATATATTTCAAGCGAAGTTCCATTGGGCGGCTTCTTGAGGGGTCTGCATAAGTGGGGCGCCACCGGCATGGTGGTTTGCGTATTCCTTCACATGCTGCGGGTATTCTTTATGGGCGCTTATAAATACCCCCGGGAACTCACCTGGCTTTCAGGTGTTTTGCTATTTTTCTTTGTGATCGGCTTTGGCTTTACGGGCTATCTGCTTCCCTGGGATCAAAAGGCCTATTGGGCTACCACCGTGGGCGCTCACATGACCGAACAGGTTCCCTATATTGGCGGCTACCTGGCCAAAATTCTCAAGGGCGGCCAGGACTTAGGCGCTATTACTTTAGCTCGTTTTTACGCCATTCACGTTCTCGTCTTCCCCGCGTTGACACTGCTGTTTATTGCCATCCACTTATTCCTGGTGATTTGGCATGGCATTTCAGCTCCGCCCGAACGTGAAACCACCTTAAAAACTGAAAACGAATCCGATTGGAAATCCCGTCTCAATACCCGTTATTGGGAACTCAAATCCCAGGGTAAATCCTTCTGGCCTTACATTATTTTTAAAGATACCGTCGCCATCACTTTGGTATTTCTCGTCATCATGGGACTGGCCATTTGGAAAGGCGCCCAACTGGAAGATTTGGCTAATCCCACCGACACCACTTACAACCCCCGGCCCGAATGGTATTTCCTCTCGGTGTTTCAACTATTGAAATACTTCCCGGGAAAACTGGAAGCTTTCGCCATTGTTCTTTTGCCTTTGATCGTTGTTTCCGTTTTATTCGCTCTTCCGTTTTTCGATAAAGGCCCTAAGCGTCACCCGTTGGATCGTAAATGGCTGGTGGCTGCCGGCTGGATGGCCGTTTTGGGAGTAGTCGTTTTGACGATTCAAGGGGCCAACACTCCTTTGACCAATCCGATCGCGGAAAAGGACCCTTTAGTCTTGGAAGGCAAGCGGCTCTATACACAGCTCAATTGCGAATACTGTCATACCATTCACGGGCATGGCGGCACCGTTGGTCCTGACCTGGACGGTGTGGGCGTGCGGCGCAACCAGGATTGGCTGGCCAATCACTTCCGCAATCCTGAAAAAATGTCTCCCGGAACCAAGATGCCCAACTTCGGATTGTTAGACAGCGAGGTGGAAGCTTTAGTGGCTTATATGAGTACCTTGGGCGGGGTTTTCGATGCTAAAGCCCCTAAGCTTTACGAAGACAATTGTAGTATGTGCCACAAATTCCACGGCGTTGGCGAAGACGTGGGGCCCGATCTTTCTCATATCGGGCAAGTCCGCGACGCCGACTACATTGCCGCTTACATTAACAATCCGGTCAAGTTGAATCCGGACGCGGCCATGAGCGGTTATGCCGACCAGCTAACTCCGGCGGAAATTCAGGATGTAGCCAACTACCTGAACCAACAGGGACAGTAATCTAAAACTCAAACACCTTCACCGTAAAGCTGTCGATTGCCTTTACGGTGATTTTATTTCAAACCGCCAAAGGCCGCAAACTATCGGCCAGAGAACCCAATAAATATTGAATAACATCGTCGGCGCTGTAAGAAAGTTTGTTCCCTTTCAAAAAGGTCACTACACGGGCCAGATCATCTCCCGAAGTCACTATGGGTTTTTCCCGATAAAGACCCTTTTGTTCCTGGCTTAACCCGATAGCGGACATCAACCCGTTGCAGATGCATTTTTTGCCCGGCGTTTCTTCAATTGTTCCCTCTTTTTGAAGATAAACATCCAAAGGCTCTCCCGGACAGCGGTAACCCACCGTACCATCCTTGCGTTTAAAAGCGGTGCGCAAATAACCCAAGTCGCATTGACGGGGACGGGCTTCGTATTCTTCTGTTTCTGAAGTGGTCCCTTCCAGCTCCACAATCTTGAAAGGGAAACCCGTGGGCGAAGCCTGGGGGTCGGTGAAAACCTTCAAATCTCCCTTCAAAGCATGGCCAAAAACTTTTCGTTTAATACTGTCCATCAAACCCGACTCCTCGCAATAAGCGAAAACCGTCCCCACCTGAATACCCGAAGCGCCATCGGCCAAAGCTCCTTTTAATACTTCCGGATCCGCGCAGGAACCCGCCAGCCAAAAGGGCAGACCCAATTTGCGAAAGGTAGACAAATCGACTTGATCTTTCGGCCCATAGATAGGCTCACCTTTTTCATTGAGATGAAGCGGTCCCCGAGGAGGGGCGTTATGCCCGCCCGCCGTGGGACCCTCGATAATGAACCCATCCACCTTTCCGTTGGATTTCTTAGCCAGGGTAATGGCTAAAACTTCTGATGAAACAATGGCGATAAACTGAGGCCGTTTCAAAGGCGCTTCGAAATTGGTTAAAAATTCTTTCGGATCAAAAGTCACGTGGTAATCATCTTCCGCAGTCGCGCCCTGAACATTCACCTTCAACGACACTTTTTGGTGGGTGGATAGTTGGTCCAGAATCGCCGGAATAGCCCGGGGAATACCCGCCCCCATCAATACATAATCCACACCTGCCAGCATGGCCCCGTAAATCGATGGCAAGGTCGGAAGCTGAATCTTCTCTAAAAAATTAACACCCACCCGGCCCGCATGGCCTTCCTTGGCCAGATAGACTTCCACAAAGTTAGCGGCGATGGTCAACTCAATCAGTTCCTTCGGCGGTTTTAAAGAAAACATAGGCGTGTTTTTGAAAGAGGCGTGCAGTGGTTTCCCGCCATCAATGAAATAACGTTCTAGAATCCTCTCCGCGATAGCGCGGTTAGGAAAATGATTCAAAGCGCGGCGCATGGCGCCGTCCGGATCGCCCAGTTGAAGCCGGTGGGCCAGCACATTATCCAGAGCGGTTCCCGAAATCACGCCCAATTGACCCGCCATTGAAACGGCCCGGGCCAGCTTCCAATTGGAAACCGCGATACCCATACCGCCTTGAATGATTAAAGGTTCTTTCATTTCTACTCCTTGAGGTTTTAGAGAAAATACGAGCACTGAGAAGTCATCCTTCCAAAAAACACATAGTTAAAACACTAATTAGACAGGATTCCTTCCCAATCCTTTATGACCGATCTCATACTGACTTTCGGGGTTTTTGTATAAATTCAATGAGTGCTTTAACCCCATCTCCTTTCGGAGGAACTCATGCCATCGCTTCAAACTGCCCCGGTCACTCAAAGCCGTCATTCGGATCGGCCCTATATCGCCATCTGGGAAGTCACCCGAGCCTGTGATCTGGCCTGCGTGCACTGCCGGGCGGAAGCCGAATCCAAAAGCTATCCGGGCGAATTGAACACCCAACAGGCTTTGGATTTGATCCACCAGGTTTCCGAATGGAAAGTTCCCCTCTTCGTCATGACTGGCGGAGATCCTTTGAAAAGAAAAGATTTGATGACCCTGGTCAAAGAATGTTCCAAACTGAAGATGAACTTCGCGCTGGCCCCTTCCGTAACCCCGCTCTTAACCCGTGAGCGTTTAATCGAATTAAGGGACGCGGGTGTTCACCGCATTTCCCTTTCCCTGGATGGCGCCAACAACCTGACCCATGACAATTTTCGAGGCATTCCCGGGACTTTTGACCGAGTCATAGAAGCCTGCAAAACCATCCGAGAATTAGGAATCCATCTTCAAATCAACACCACAATCAGCCGTCATAATAAATTTCAGGTTTGGGAGATAGCACAGCTTCTTCGGGAGTTTTCCATCGACCTTTGGTCTGTTTTTTTTCTCGTTCCCATGGGTCGGGCGCAAAAAAATCAGGCTTTGACCGCTCACGAGACCGAAAAGGTTCTCGGCCAGCTTTATGAAATTCTGAAACAGGAGTGGTTTGATGTTAAAACTACCGAAGCCCATCATTTCCGCCGGGTCATTCTTCAGCACTACGAAGTAACTCCCGAGGAACTTCCCCAGGCGATCGCGCAAAGCCACGATCCGGTTTTAATCCGCACCTCCCGCGGGGTAGGCGACGGCCGCGGTTTTGTTTTCATTTCCCACACCGGCGATGTCTGCCCCAGCGGTTTTCTGCCCCTATCTGCAGGAAACGTGAAGGATCAATCACTTTCGAAGATTTATCAAAACAGCCCGCTTTTTAAAAAAATAAGGGACGTAGACGCGCTCAAAGGAAAATGCTCCGTTTGCGAATACCGGCAGTTGTGTGGGGGATCCCGGGCCAGGGCCTATGCCCTGACCGGCGATATGATGAACGCCGACCCTTATTGTTCTTATCAACCCAAGGTTCTGACTGGCGCCGGGAAATAACATCTCAAGGTTTACTCCGCGGCCATGCGGACAAATCGGCTTCCAGCTTTTTCGTCTGTTTCCCGGTAGGATAATGCCCTCGCGCCTAATCTCCGCGAGTACTTAATTTACCGTTGGCCGGAAAGCACCGGCAACCGGAGTTGGATTGGTCGTGTCGCGGCCCGTCACAACCGACGTTCCTTTTTCCTTATCCATTTTCGCTTGCTGTTGGTAGATTTCCTTTTGAACCGCCGCGAGCAGGTCTTTCACTCCGCCGTGCAGGTAATCGCCCGCGAAAGGCGCGTCGAAGTTCTTTTGGGCCTGCAAATGATAGGTAACCGTTACCCCGCCCTGGGGACCCGGGTCAATGTTCCAAGAGCCCTGGTAAAAGTAAAAATCTTTCTTACTCACATCTTGAAAGTAAATACCCTGACCGGGAACCTCGTGAACCCGCAACAAAACATGCACTCTTTTGGTAATAAACAAAAAACCCGCTTCCGCTTCCTGACACAAATAAATATCCCCGTCTTTCGTCTCTTCGATATGGCTTTTCTTCATGGAAGAAACAAATTGGGGAATCCGCTCGTAATCCGAGAGAACTTTCCAGGCAGTCGATTGGTCCGCGTCCACAAAAAACTGGGCCTTGATCTCATCCACACCCGCTTTTTCATTGGACGAAAAAGAAATCGGCTGAAATAAAGGACCGGCACCGCAAAGCATCGCGGTACCGGTTCCTATGACGAAGAGAAGAAGTAGTTTTTTGAGAATCATTTAAACCACTTCCTGTCCTTAAAAATAACGGGGTGCGGAAATCTCCGCACCCCGCCTGCTACTGTTGTTACAGCTTATTAGAAGCTGAACTGAAATTCCATGTTACCCACTGGAATGATCGCGCTGGATGTTGTCACATTGGCTCCGCCCATTTGCGAAGGCATTTGTGTCAACAGATAGGTTCCATCACCGGTGGCTGAGTAGTTGTTGGCACCCACAGCCGCGTGAACGTTGGATGTCGCTTCCGGCTCATTGATCAACCATTGAGCTTCCGCGATCAACTTAACATCCGAATTCATCTTCCAGGTTATCGAAGGCAGCGTAATTTCGAAGATGGGCGTGCTGCTCAAACCTTCACCAAAGGCGTAAACATTTCCGCCCGCGGTGTAAGTATAGGGTGTTGCCGACACCATGCCATCATCCGGTATGACCACCGCTGCGCGTGCAGCCAAGATAAAAGGGTCATCGCCGATAGAAGCTTGTAATTCCGCTCCGCCAATGTTCAAGGCTTCGCCCGTCATGACATGTCTGGAACCACCTGGTTGCAGAACACCATTAATGGTTTCACTGCCTGGCGCAAGTTCGGTCACAGTTGCTTGCACACCGTTTTCAACCGGCAATTGCGACGTGTATTGAGCCACAATGGCTTCACCCTGTAAGGTGAATACCGTATCGCCAACCGGCGCGCGGTATTGGAAGTCGATGCTGGCGTTCCAATACTGGTCGTTCACCGGAAACACTCCGTTGGCGCCCAGGAAGGGGTTGAACAAAGAACTCAACATCGCGTTGCCGAAAGGACCATTGGACGAGAAGGTCGTCAGGTACCCGCCCTCCAGAGCCAAATCATCCGAGTGGCCGGCATTACTGTCGTTCTCAAATTGTCCGTTCACGTGCAAGGCAAACTCGCTCTTGGTGACCTTGTCAAAATCGGTTTGTTTTGGGTGGAAAGGATCATCCTTAATCCCGTCATCAATACCGATCCGTAAGAAGAGTTCGGGAGGAAATTGGAAAATTTCCGGCAGATAACGCTGCGGAAGATCCGGGGCAGCGCTTTCAACACCGCCGGCGAAATCCCAGCCGCCCATTTTGCCCCACAAAGACAAGCCGTTATCGTAACCCTGGTTGAAGAACAAACCCATCAAGTCCGAATGGCCCGTGAAGAGCAAATTACCTTCGTAATCCGCGCTTTCCAGGTTGGTAGGAATTTTAAACTGTCCCACCTTCACATAGACCAAGTCCGGAATCAATGGCACGTCAGCGCTGTATTCCAACAGGCCCAAATTGTTGTTCCCGCTGTTGATATCCTCACCACCCAGAGCTTCTTCAAAGTTGAATTTGAAACCTTTGAACACGCCGTTTATGGTGATGCGGTCTTCAACATTAAATAAATAAACCCGTAAAGCGTCCCGGGTGGGGTCATCCTGAACATATTGCAACTGACCCAATTCTTGAAACCTTCCCCCCACGTTCAGAGTGAGATCGTCATTCTGAAAAATCTCAGCCGCGTGGGTGCGGACGGGCAGTCCCGCCAACAACACAACCGCTAACATCCATTTCTGAAATGCTTTCATACATTTCCTCCTTAAAATTTAACTACTTAACTTTCTCCGCTGCTTCTTCAACTTTCTTCCAAATCTTCAAACAGGTACTGCTTTCGGCCTTACTTGGCCCCAAAGATCACGTCGTAATAAACCGTAATGTCATCGGTACAAGTGATCGCAGTCACAACCAATGAAATCGAAGGCGGCGTAATCTTGAAATCAGTCATCTTGAGCTTCTGAACACCTTTGAAGCGAATTTGGTTATCGGTCACATTGGCGTCACCGGACAAAGTAACCGGTTCGGTGTCTCCCGCGATGGTCAGGGTACCCGTAGCGGTCAAAACATAAGACCCTTCGGTGGCGCCCGCAGTAAGCTTTTCTTTAGTTAAATCAAATCGAATTTCAGGGTTATCCGCAGCTTTGAGCGCTTTGGCGGCGTTGTCATCCAGGCCCCCTTCTCTTGATTTAAAGGTCGCGATAGGAACTGCCAAACTCATCGAACCCACCTTGCCCGCTTTGAGGGCCTTTACCAGATCCGTCGAAGAACCTTTCAAAATCGCCGATCCCTTTAGAGAATGAGCGTTCATTTGATACATATGCAGGGTCGAGCCGCCTTCCATGTACAAGGAACTTCCTGTTTGCAAAGTCAAAAGCGTTCCCTTTTCAGCCGTCTTTTCATCTATCGGCCCCACCAGTGTTGCCGCCGCTTGGTACCAGTGGGTCTGGTTCTGCTGGAGTTGATTACCGCTGTCTGCCAGGGCCATCGTGGTAAGTACCATCACCGCAGCCGTCGCCATCCATACTTGCATCATGTGTTTCATAATTTTCCTCCGTTGAATTGATCTTCTTCTGCTGGTAGTGCAAGCGATGTGCCAACCGCTTTTCAGCCAAAAACCCTGATTTTTTAACTTATGCGCTGTGTCATAACTTGGGCCTTGGCAGAAATGCCATGGCACCCCTGCCCGATTTCAAAAATTCATCGCGACGGCTTCTTTAAGAACGGGCTCATCCTACGAAAAGTGGGGAAATTCATTTATGACTCGAGTCATGTTTACGGGCGACGCGAGTTCTTTATGACATTGGTCATACTCGGAAATTTTTGGAATGGGAGAGAACTTGTGAAGGAAATAACAAAAAAATCGTATGACCGAGGTCATAAATATTTTTTTCCAATGGGCCTATCGTTGATTAAGAAGTGAGAACGCTGTAAAGGAGATCAGTTATGACTACCGCTACTAAAGAAGAAATCAAAATCAACACCATGAAGGCCCTGGTTTATCACGGCCCGGGCAATAAGGCCTGGGAAGACAAACCAAAGGCTTCCCTTCAGAAAAACACGGACGCGGTTGTCCGCATCACAACCTCCACCATTTGCGGTACCGACCTTCATATTATGAAGGGCGACGTTCCCGCGGTGACCGACGGCCGGATTCTAGGCCATGAAGGAATCGGAATCGTTGAGGAAGTCGGAGCGGGCGTAACTGGTTTTAAAAAAGGGGACAAGGTTCTTATCTCCTGCGTCACCTCCTGCGGTAAATGCGATTACTGCAAGAAGGGAATGTATTCCCATTGCCGCGACGGCGGATGGATTTTAGGCAACACCATCGACGGAACCCAGGCTGAGTATGTCCGTATTCCCCACGCGGACAACAGCCTCTATCGCCTGCCGGAAGGCGCGGATGAAAACGCCTACGTCATGCTTTCGGATATTTTCCCCACCGGGTTTGAGTGCGGAGTGCTCAACGGCCAGGTCAAGCCGGGGGACAAAGTCGCCATTGTGGGTTCAGGACCCATCGGCATGGCGGCTCTTTTAACCGCCCAATTTTATTCGCCCGCGGAGATTATCATGATCGACATGGACGAAAATAGGCTCCAGGTGGCCAAAAGCTTTGGCGCGACCAAAACCGTGAACAGCACCGACGGCAAAGCGGTGGAAGCGGTTCTGGCCCTCACCGGAGGCGAAGGGGTGGACGTGGCCATTGAGGCTGTCGGCGTTCCTTCTTCCTTCCTAACCTGTCAGGGCATCATCGCCCCGGGCGGCCGTATCGCCAATATCGGCGTCCATGGCAAGCCTGTTGAACTGCATCTGGAAAAACTTTGGGACCGCAATATCGCTATCACCACCCGCTTGGTGGATACCGTGACGACTCCCATGCTTTTAAAGGTGGTTCAATCCGGCAAGCTGGACGCGAAAAAACTGGGCACCCACACCTTTAAGCTATCTGACGTGGTCAAAGCCTATGAAACCTTCGGCAACGCCGCCAAAGAAAAAGCGCTCAAAGTTATTTTGAAAGGATAAAAGCTCAAACTTTTGAAAGGAGTTTTGTTATGGAAAATCTAAGGTCTGACAACCTGATAGATAACCCATTGGAAGAGAAGCTCATCTCCGTCATTCAGGACAAAGGCGATCATCTTCACGCCTTTACCCGCGATGCGGATGTTTATCTTTCTGGCGAGGTAAGCTGTCGCGCGACCAAAGAGGAAATTTCTTGTTTGGTTAAAGCTTTCCCGGCATTCGAAGAATCACCAACCATATCCGTCTTAAGCTTCCGGAAGAAAGAAGGCCAGTTGAGCATTTTTAAATTTTTAATAGGTGAGCACAAAACCGGATCGGCTCGTTCAACAGCCTTTCCGGTTTTTTATTGAACCGGCCCGTCCGAAGAAACTCAAGACCGAATAAAAAATTGATAAACATTCGGTATCGGTGTTACTCCCACTTTGATAAACCAAATTATCATTTTGACAGCTCCTGTTTAAAAACCATCCCTTCCCCCTGTTAAAGCAGCCTTTCGCGTTGGTACGGCCCTTGCTTTATCTACCAGAGAAATCATTAAAACTAAATCACACTCATTGCCACAGGAGGCTTCTTTTGAAACACATTTCATCCATCATCGCGATAACGCTTCTTCTTGGCGCCGGCGCTTTAGGCTTTACCTCCTGCGCCAGCAATGAAGTTAAAAACCCCGAGACACCCGCCACCTCACTCAAATCCGAACCGGATTCGGCGGCCGATTCCAACGAACTGGCTCCCTCGGTTTCAATCGTCCCGCAGCAAGCCCGAAGCTATTCCAACAAACCTTTACCCGCTTCTCACGCGGCTTCTCCGGTTCAACCCCTTGCTGCCGCCGTCGTCATGGTTTCACCCGCTCCCGCCAAAACCGGCTATTCATTCTGGGATAGCAACTGGTGGCCCTGGCTCCTCCTCCTCGCCGCCTTGCTGATATTGGTGAAGGCCACCGAGCCGCTTTGGGCCCGCAACCGCAAAAAGGAAATGGCCGCTGAACTCGCTTTGGCCCGGGAAACCGGATTAACCGACGAGGGAATTTTGGTGCAGGGCGCGGGAATAGCCCCGGTCGTTTTAGCCAAAAAAAACCGATGGGTTCCGGTGATGGCTTTTTCCAAAAACACTTTCAAAGAAATCGCTGTCACGGCCTTCTACAACGGCAAAGAACACAAAATGCATTTCTCCCCGACCACGACGGTCAAAAAGGTAACCGCCTGGGCCGCTTATCAATGCGAGATTTTTGATCTGAACCGCACCGAAGTGTATCTGGCCATCCGGGGCTATTCCGCCCCTTTAGCCGCCACCGCCCATATCGGGCGTTTTGTCATACACGACAAACATCATCTGGAGCTGGATGTCATGACCTTCGCGAAAAATGCTCCTTTGTCCGCCAAAGCGTATTTAACAAACCCCGAATTAGCCGAGGATGAGATTTTGGTCGAAGGCGCCGGCATGACCCAGGCAGTCCGGGTCGCGGTGAAGCCCAATGCTCCCTTACAGGAAGTGATCAGCACCGTGGCCCGGATTGGAAATTTTCCCCCAAAAGACGCTTCCATCTTTTTAGAAAATGAATCTAATCCCCTGAACCCCAACCTTCCGATGGACGCGAACCATCCCCGTCATGTAATCCATCACGTCCATACGCAAAAAGAAATTGCCGTCACGGTCTTCTTCCACGGCAAGGAACATCAAATGTATTTCTCGCCGGCCACTACGGTCAAAAAGGTAACCGCCTGGGCCGCTTATCAAAATGAAATTTTCGATCAGGACGCCGCCGAAGCCTATCTGGCCATCCGCGGCTACTCCGCCCCCCTGCTCAGCGCCGACCACATCGGCCGCTTTGTCATGCACGATAAAAAAAATCTCGAACTGGATTTATTGACCTTCACCAAAGTGACTGTTTAGCGCCTGGGTCGAAGCCACAAGCTGAGACCTGAGGTTTGGCTGTATCAACGGCCCCAAATAATTACCGTTGGTGCGCCTGGGTCGAAGCCACAAGCTCTTGCGACGAGGCAACAAGCCCCTGTGTCGAGCCAACTAGGCGAGACATAATCATCGGATGTACCCAATTTCACATAAAAATTGGGTGCCGAGTCGCGGGGTTTAGATGTACCGAATAAAATTTAAAAACATTCGGTACAGAGACCTGAGGTTTGGCTGTATCAACGGCTCAAGATAATGGCCGTTGGTATGCTTGGTAAAAATTTAGCGATAAAGGAATAACGAAATGGCGAAAAGAACCAGAGGCGCTCGGATGGTAGCGGCTAAAAAAAGAGCGGCAAAGCATCACGGCGGCAAGGGCCCGGTCAAGAACCGTCCCGCCGGCAAACATATTATGAAAACCTAAATAAAAAGCCCTCGGGAGATTCTCACGAGGGCTACTTTCTCTTCATAAAAAAATTTATCTCTTCGCAACACGTCCAGTATTGAACAAATCACCCACAGTAGTATGAAGAGCAACAGAAACTTGAATAATACGATCTAATCCGGGGTTATTCTCATCCTTTGCCGCTTCCAACCTTTGATAAGTTGCAATTGGAACACGCGCCATAACAGAAACTTCTTTTTGACTTAAACGAAGCTTTTTTCTCGTAAGTACAAGGTTTCTAGCCAAAACAGCCTTCGGATTTGAATCATTAAACAAATCGGGCCTTGTCTTACGAAGATTCACCAGAAAATCTTTTTCCGTCAAGAAAAAGCTTTTCATAAATTGGTTAGCTTTTCCCTCCATGTTCATCGTGCTTCCTCCCCTTTTTTACTTCCCACAAAATAATAAACTTAACTGCCTTATCGGCCGCCTCCTTCACATCATCGGCAGGTTCGCCTTTTCGTTTCAAGTACCCAGCAAGGCCAAAAATCTGATTTAGACTTTTTGATAAATAAAAATCAAAAACCAGATCAGGAATTCCATCGCCTTTCTTAATGACGTACTGGAATCGGCCCTCAGGCTTTCCCTCCCGCTTTAATCTGTCAATTTCCTTGTATAGTTGTACCCAAGCTTTGCGATCAACAAGTGGTGTACCCTCAACGAACTCTTCAAAAATCACCGATGGTTTGAAATCCAGCATAGGCCCCCTCTTCTTCAAAAGAATGGGCCTCAATCGTATTTTGTACGTTCTCTCCTGAGTGGACGTAACGAAGACTTACCTTTTCTCCTCCAACAGGCCTATTAAAATACGCCTTGCGGGGAACCCGGACTCACTTCGACTAGTCGGTTACAGGTCAGATTTGCAAAACTGACTGAAGCCGATTTAGAGCATACATCATATATGATGTGTTGTCAACACTCCTGACCTACTCAATAGTTAGTACCAATCTTTAAGAGCGCCGTTGGGTGTTGGGTGGTTCAGACTATAGGGAGATGAATGACTAACGAAAAAGAGCGGCAAAGCATCATGGCGGTAAGGGCCCTATCAAAGATCGTCCCGCCGGCAAACATATTATGAAAACCTAAAAATACCTGTGCCGTGCCCATGGCTGTCCATCATCGACATGATGATGGGCACGGTTTGCCTATACCCAATGGATAACATTGGGTACAAGCCGAGCGGCACGATTTGGTTGTGTGCCGCCCCTCATTTTTTTAATAAAGAGGACGGTACTACCCAGCGCCATTCGCTTGCGAATTGCGGGGTGACAACTGCTATTTGGCAGTTGTCAAAGGAGGTCAGACCTGAAGTTTAGGTCTGACCTCCTTTGTTTATTAAAAAGTCCATCCCAAACTCGCGTTGGGAAAAATACCCCAATCATGGACATCATGGACTTTAGTGGTTCCATCAGACTCGTGAAAAGTGTAACTGCCCCCCGGCAAGGTAGAAGCCACCGTAGGCCACCAGCGCAGGGCCGGTTGGATAAACAGGCCTTTCCAAATGTAGATATCGTAGAAAACGCCCGGCCCGATGCTGAAGGTGGTGTAATCGATTTGGGTTCCGCTTTCAGGGTCTGTCACTTTGAACCCATGGGCTTTGAATTCCAGGGAGATATGAAGGGCATCCGTCACCCGGTAGCCAATGCCAAACCCCGTCGTCCAGGGAACTTCCATTTGTAGACCCTGGCTTTTTTCCGTGGAAGACAAGGCAAGCCCGCCGCCGTCGTTCAAGTCCAGGTCAAACCCGTGGGAATATTCCAAAGCCAATCGGCCCGTCACATATTGGACTGCCACGTTTCCTCCATCCCAAAGAAGGTCCTGGGACAATCCCGTCATGAGACTGAAGTTGTTGTCGTGGGCGAAGGGTTTATCCTGAGCCCGGACAGTTGCGGAGAATAAAAATGAACAGATTAAAATAAAACACAAGATTCGGCTGATTTTTGTTATCGACATAAAAGACTCCTCACTCAAATTAAATTTTATAAAAAGGCCAAGTCGGTGGGACATTTATTTTCCGCCAGCTTTAGTGAAATAGCTACGGTCGGAGGCGAAAGATTTTGAAGTGCAATGCATTTGAATTATCAAAATGTTAGCGACGGCACTATCCAATCCCACTGCACCAAGCTGCGGGGCTTGGTGCTCCCCGTTGTAGACAACTTCAAATGTTCAATTCTTGGTTTGAGCCTTATTTATTTCATTCAAGACCGTTGGTTCAAACCGTTTCCAAAACCACAATAAGATAAGATTTATCAAAACTACTCCCGCAAAAACCAATGCACTTTTAATTTTGCATGCCGCCCCAAGTGCTAGGGTGACCAAACCGAACGCCATGGCCTTGTAGGCCCATAATTTCCAACCTTTGATACGGTGTTTGGATTTGGGGGCCGCCCAAAAGCCCCAAGCCGTCAAAAAAAGAGTGGATCTCCTAAACCCGTCACCCACCTTTCCCATTCGGGACCGGGCAAATGAAACCCCCAATAACCCAAAATGCATAGGGCGGCCAGTTCCAACAGTAAAGCCAAAATTAGGTTAGACCACGCTAAGAAGAACATGTGATTTTCCTTTAAAATTATTTAATTCATTTGAAGTTTAATAAAATTCTGGATAGCTTTAGCGACTTGTTCGGGATATTCCAAATGGGGATAATGCCCGGCATTTTCAATCATCAGTTTTTGCCCGCCCAAAGTTTTAACGATCCAATCTACTTCCACCTCAGGTTGCTTAAAATCGGGGTCCAGACTGCCCGCGATCGCCAAAACAGGGGTATGAACTTTTCCCAGACCCGCCTCAATATCCGATTTGGAACCAAAAACCATGTCGCGAACCGCGGTCATGTGGCGGTTCAACCCCAAACTGTCTTTCAGGGCCGCGCAATATTCTTTTTGATCCGCGGGAGGATGCCCTTTAAAAAGACTTTGGTAATAACTGATCCACATGTCTTTGCCCCAAAAACCGCTCAAGGCCAGGTGCATGAAGTTGCGTAAAAAGAAACCCATTGAATGGTCCCGTAAAAAGGCATCCAGAAAGACAATGCCTTTCACCTGTTGTGGATGGTTTTCGGCGATCCAGGCCGCTGATCCGGCACCGGAAGAATTGCCCACCAGGTAAACCCCGTCCGGAAAACTTTTCAAAAGATCAGAAACGTCATCCCCTATGGCACTGGCCGTGAATCGGGCAAAGGTCCCGTCGCTGTCCCCCTGTCCCCGGGGATCGACCACCACCACCCGGTAACCATAGGAGACCAAGATAGGTGCCAACAGACGAAATTGACCCCGCGAATCTCCTAATCCAGGAATACAAACTAGAACCGGACTTCCATGCCCCGAATCCTCATAAGCCATTTTCCCCTCAGCTAAAGAAAGTGTCTGGCACGAGGAAACCCCGCTGGTCAAAGCATCGGGTTTGTTTTGTTCCGCACCGTAGGCAATGGTGGTCATTGCCATCAACCCCATCAAAACTAACTTTTTCACAATAAACTCCTTTCAAAACTTGAATATGTTGACACTGTATACATATATGTAGTTGATGTCAACATATTTTTGTGTCATAATCCGCTCATGTCCAAATCACTGAAAAAATCCAGCCATTCCTATCAACACGGCAATCTTCGCGAGGCGATTTTAAAAGTGAGTTTGCAGGTGATAGAGAAAAAGGGTGAACAGGCCCTATCCATGAGGGATCTGGCTAAAATGACCGGCGTGACCCATCAGGCGCCCTATCGGCACTTCAAGGACAAGGACGCCCTGTTGGCCGCTTTAGCCCAGGATGGGTTCGAGCAGCTTTACGCCTTGATGGTAGAAAATCTCAAATCCGCCACTGATCCGATGGAAAAACTGGAAAGGATAATCCAAAACTATATGGCCTGGGCCTTTGAACATCCTGATCATTTTCGGTTGATGTTTAGCCGGCATATACCGGAATATGAAACTTCTGAATCGCTTCAAAAAGTGACGAATCAAACTTTGGAATTAATCCTCAAGGTGGTAGAAGAAAACCAGGAAGCTAAAAATTTAAGGCCCGGCGACCCGCGCCCCCTAGCGCGCCATTTCTGGGCCTCGATTCATGGAGCGACCCTTTTATTAATCGACCGCCAATTCAAACCGCTGAACAAAATAGCCAATCCAGTTCCTCAATTGGCCAAAGATATCCTGTGGAATTTGGTGAATGGCCTCAAACCTAGCTTGTAAACGGTTATTGTCGCAAAATAGGGGAAGTCCAAGTCCACTCTTTTCCATTTCGTTTTGTCCAATCCGGGTCCCCGCCTTGGGCAACCTGTGACACTACGTTCGAACTGTTAAGAACATAGTGCACCAGTTCATCAATGTTGAGGTCTTAGGTTGAAACATTTTCTTTTTTTAGACTTGGCCATTTTATAAAGTGTTGAATATTGGCGTGGCCACTCGGTTGTACACTTTCGGCTTTAGCGCCAAACCAGTCAGACCCCAGACCAGGAAACCGTAATAAAGCATTTGCTTCGTCAAAGTAGCGCAGGCGGCAGTCCAGACCAAAGAATCCAAATGGGCCGGATAATGCGTCAACAGACAGCTGATCAGAATATTTTCCAGATAGTCCATCCCGCCCGCAGCAAAAGCCACAAAACGGAATTTCCGAAAAGTTCCCCGGCCCAAGAGCGCCCAAAGGAAAAAGGAAAAGAGCAGGGGCACGCCTACATCCAGAGTCCAAATTTCCGTCAGGTAGGCCTGGCGGCCTATGGGGCCGAAAGCGTCGAAAAGACGGTAAACATCGGCTGGACTATAGAAGAACCGGGTATCCAGAATCGGCAGACCGCCCGCGAGGGATTTCAAACCGGGGACGCTTAAAGAAAAGTCCACGGTGTTGAGGGTCACCAGCGCGGCCACCGTAGCGATCAGTAGAGTCCAAAAGAGTCCGTCCACTTTGGGCGTCTGCGCCGAAGCCACAAGCTGAGGCGCGCGATTTGACTGTACCAATGCCGTATTGGCATTGGTAAGCGCGGCTGGTACCGGTTGCGGCTTCTGGTCGTAACCCAGCGCCTTCAAGGTCGGCGGCATGCCTTCCCGGTAGGTCGGATAAGTAAACTGAAACCCCGAAGCCTTGAGCGCCGTTGGAAAAGCCGGCAGGTCGCGGGTGATGGTTTCGAAAAGAGACTGGCCGACCACGAGTCGGAAAATCCAGGCGGGTATGGAACCCGGCGCCTTGACCCCCATTTGCGCGGCGGTCCAATGGAATAAATCGGAAAGTTTCGTGCCGCCCGATTCATCCACGATGAGGAAGGATTTTCCCTTCAAACGGTTCACTTCCAACCCCGCCAGATGAACAATGGCCCTCGCCGCGTCTTTCACATTCACCAGGGGGATGCGGTTGTTCCCTCCGTTGCTCAACTTCAACTTGCCCTGCGAAAGGCGGGGCAGCAGACTTTCGGCGAAACTTTTACCCGGCCCGTAAACCGTGCCGAGATAAAGAAAAACCGCCGAAACCGAAGAATTTTCAATCATCCTGCGCAAAGGAATTCCGATGGCCGAAAAACCCTGGGGTTTGCTTCTCAAGGGCGCGTTGTCCCGAACATTTCCCTGAGTGTCCGGTTCCAGATCATCCGCCCCGCTCACCGAAACCCACAAAGGGCGTTCGGCAACCGACAGCTTTTGAAAACTTTCCAGAATTTTTTGGGTAATCCCCTGTCTTTGCTCCGAAATGATTTTCATTTCCTTCAGGCCAATCCGGGCCGGTAAAGCCGGTTGAACCAGGTCGATCAACAGATCCGAATTTTTCACTTCGCCCATCCAAACTTCCGGATTCTCCGCGCTGCCCACTACCGGTATGGCGCCCCGCGCCTCGAGGGCTTTTCCCTTTTCCGCGCTTCGAACCAGCGCCTTCACCTGCCAGCCCGCCTTCACCGCTTCCTGAAGCACTTCTTTTCCCACAAATCCCGTCCCGCCCAGCAAAAATAGTTTCCGTTGCATAAAACACCTCTTTCTTTTTATTTAGTTAGCAAACGCTAACTATACAGCCCAAAAAAAATTACTTCGCGATCATCTTGATCACCACGGCCTCCACCTCGTTCGCCCACTGGGAAGAATCCCCCTGGACTTCCTTGAAATAAAGCATCTTCGCGAATTGATTCAAAAAACCAATAAACGCCGCCACCCTGATCCGGGGCGACATTTCTTTCGCCAGCTTTCCCTCTCTCAAGCCCTGCTCAAAGAGGTTATAGATCAGTTGAATGATGGTTTTTTTCCGGATGGCCTCGGGCAGCCGGGGCCAAAACTCGCGCAGGTAGTCCATGATGAAAAGATAGGCTTCCAGGTCCTCATCCATAATCTTGTAGAACTCGGCCAAAATCGCCCGAAAATTGACTTCGAAGCTTTTGTCGCTTTGAATGGCCGAATCCACCGCCTCAAAAAGCCGCAGGTAGCAGCGTTCATATAGATAGAGAGCCAACGCGTCCTTTGACTTGAAGAACTTGAACAGAGCCGGATTGCTATACCCCGCGGTTTTGCCGATCAGCCGGATGTTGGTTTCGGACAAGCCCCGGTGCACGAAAAGCTTGAGGGAAGCCTTCAAGATTTCCCGTTTGGAAGGCGGATCGTCCGACGCGATGTAAAAGGGCTGAAGTAGGGATGCTTTGTTTGTTTTCATGTGCAGAGGTTAGCACTTGCTAACTATACTGTCAAGCGGTTATTTAAAATAAATTAAGGATACCTGTTTCAGAAGGATCGGGCTGTTTGAGTTGCAGGCGTGAAGAAAACCTAAAGTGTTGAATGGCCCCTTGGTTTTCAGGCCCAACCTTTCTCAAAGGCGAAACAACTTTAAATTGGGACTACATTTGTGGTAACATTTTCGAAGAGGTGACCCATGAAAGTATCATCAATTCGCGATTTTAAGGCCAAAGCGACCCAATATTTGAATAACGACGAGGAAGTCGTGGTGACCCGCCATGGCAAACCCATCGCCGTCCTGACCCACGTCAAATCCGATTCCGTGGGGTCGCTTCTTCTCCAGCTTCGAACCGTCCTCAAAAGCGCGGGAATCACGAAAAAAGAAGCGCTCGCCGCCCTGGAAGAAGCCCGTAAAGAAATCTACCGTTAATCTCATGAAGACCGTCTTGGATGCCAATGTACTAATATCAGCGGCTTTCGGAGGCGTACCCGCGTTAGCGGTGAAATTGGCTTTCCAGGGGGAGGTTTGGATATCCAGCGACATTAAGAAAGAACTTCTCGCGGTCAGCCCGCACCTCCCGAAACGTTTATCCCAACAACAACTTTTGATTTGGAACTCGGCCTTGCTTCCCCTTATGACCAAAATGAACTTGGCTCAGGTAGACCATCACCTCCATCTTTCCCGCGATCCCAAGGATGATATTTACCTATCGCTGGCCAAAGCCGTCTCCGCTGACTTTCTGGTGACGGGTGATTTGGATCTTCTTTCCATCGCGAAGGAAAAACTGAAATCAGCGGGTTTGGAACGCCTCTCCATTGTCACACCCAGAATATTTTTGGGGCGGGCGAAGAGATGAAAACCGAAATTTTCTTATGATAAAAGAAACCTGACCCCACTTTATTTTCTAAAGTGTTGAATGTTGGCCTGGAACCTTTATTTATTAAATAGCTTTTTGATGTTTTGATAACGTATACAAGTGGTTTTTCTTAACTTATGCGAATGGATTAATTTCGATTTGTTGAATGAAGGTATGCTTTGATGGTGAAAATGATTTAATGACTTCTTTTTTTGGGGGAAAAGTGATTGTTAAAAAAGAGATATTGCAAGCCGTGATTTTTTCTTTTGTTGTTGGACCAATGTCATACGCAGTACTTGGAAAATATAACGCTCCAAGTCTTATTCTTAATTTATGGTTACTTTTTACAATTTCTATTGGTATGTATTTGTTTTTTTTGATCCGATGCCCTCATTGCGATGGAATTGTTATTAGTAAGTTTGGGGTAATAAGAACGGTTTTATTACTGTTTCAAAAAAGCAAAAAATGTCCAAGGTGTTATGAAGATTTATTAAGTTGAAGGTGTGTTTTTAGTATTAATTTTTTAAAAGGAGCATGTTAATGAAAAAGATTATTTTGGCTGTGGCTTCGGTAGTTTTAGTTGGAATTGGAAATTTGAATGCGGCTTCAACACCTACACCGGTAAAAAAAAGGGTCCAGGCTCCCCGCACCGCAGCGGGGAGCAGTGAACATTTGACACCTTAGGCCCTTCAAACTTCGCCTTGCATTATCGCACTCGATAAACTGCCTTCGGCTCTTCCAGAAATCCTATCCGCCGTTTGGGTTTTTCCGGTGCTTTCATCATCTCCCGTATGGCATCGAAAACCGCCTGAATTTTCGTGTCTTGATCTCCTACTTTTTTCTCTAAAGCTTCCAATTTACGGGACAGGTCTTTATGCGTGGCCAAAACTTGGCGAAGGCGCACAAAGGCTCTCATAATTTCAATATTAACGTGGACGGCTTTCTTACTCCTTAAGACGCTGGAAAGCATGGCCACCCCTTGTTCGGTGAAAACCCTTGGAAATTTGCGAGTGCCGCCCAACTTGATGTTCCAGAATGGAACATCAAGATTTCAAACTCATTTTTGGAAAGGAAAAATGAGAAATTATCAGGAAACCGATCTTTGTTTCGCAAAACAAAGGGATCAGGCCAAAATTATCCATTATTCAATCTTCTATTCTTGATCTCCCATTTGCTTCCCCCTTTAATCAACGATAACGATTAGGACGAGCTTCCTCATCAGAAACCCAATTTCCTTTTTTCGTTGCCTCTTCAAATTTTTTGTTGATCTTGGCGTGCGTAACTTTATCCGGTTTGGTTAATTTAATACCCATATGTTCCACAACAACTTTTGTTATTTTCTTGGCAAGTTGTTCAGCCGGTTCCTGCGTATGTGACAATTCTTCATGTTGGATTTTTTCAATTACAGCTTCTTCAATATAACGGTTCAAATTTACATGATGTTTTTGAGCTATTTTTTTAAGCTGTACAACACTGTAATTTTTCGGGCGATATGAAAAAGTATTAGCCATAATTATTCCCCTTTCGTTCTAAGCTCAACGTGAGTTATGTACACAACTCCATCTTCAAATCGGCCCAATATTTTCGCGAATTGATCCGTTTCCAACTGGAAAGAAATTATCCCATCCTCTTGATTCCGAAGTTCAAACCACTTAGCAGGGGGCCATTCTTTTAAAGAATCAACCCGGTCTTCCAATTGGTCTTTTTTTACGGGTGATAACCGTCTCTTTAGGTTGTTATAGTTCACTAAAGCTTGCGGCTCCCATCTCAAAGGGTTCAATTTCTTGCCTTTCTAAATGTAACCATTTTGTAATCATTTTTCAAGTTCAACAAAATCAAACGGGAACTCCAGGCCGCCCTATCCATTATTCATTTGGCGATCTGAAACCTGTCCGATTTTACCCCTTAATCCTGTGTAAAAAGGACAATGGCTTTCACTTGCCGCTTTGGGTATTCTTTGATGGCTTTTCTAAAGGATTTCTATGTGCGGCCGGTTCGCTCAAACTACCAAACCCAAAAACATCGCGGAGAAATTGCAAATACAGCTCAAGGTGGGGCTTGAGGAATTTCAGCCTCGTTACAATGTGGCCCCATCCAGCATGGTGCCTTGCGTGCGCGTGCCCTACGGCGAAACCAAACCGGTTCTGGAAAACTTAAAGTGGGGTTTGATTCCCTCCTGGGCTAAAGACCCCAAAATCGGATTCAAGCTGGCCAACGCCCGGGCCGAAACGGTGGCGGAACTGCCCTCCTTTCGGTCGGCCTTTAAAAAGCAGCGCTGTCTGGTGCCGATTGACGGTTTTTACGAGTGGAACCAGGCCACCCAGCCCAAACAGCCCTATTACTTCAGCCTGAAAAGCAAAGAACCCTTTTATTTGGCCGGACTTTGGGAATTCTGGCAGCCGCCCACCGGAGCCGGTTCCTCATATGAACCGGCACACCCAAAGCGTGGATCTCGGCTGGCGGCCTCGACCCAGGGGGGCCTCTTACAAACCTTCACCCTCATCACCACCAAGCCCAACGCGGTAGTGGCCCCGGTGTGCGACCGGATGCCGGTGATTCTGGACGAGAAGGATTTTGAACCCTGGCTGAACCCCCAAAACCAGGATACCGCCCAGCTTCAAGCCCTACTCAAACCCTACCCGGCTGACCTCCTGAGGGGTTATCCCGTATCCACCTTTATGAGCAAAGCCGGTAGCGAAGGCTCGATGTGCATTGAAAAGATTAGCCTTCCGGAATAAGGTTGGTCTTTCGGGTCAGCGTGAAAACCCCTGACGGTGACTAGGAGAAATGCCCGGTCAGCCCGGAATTTCCCAGTCACCAAGCCGTTTTTCCTAGTCACCAAACACCGGACGCCTAGTCACCAAAAGTCGGGCTCCTATACACCAGCCCGATCTTCCTAGTCACCAAAATCTGAACGCCTAGTCACCAAAACAATTTTCCTAGTCACCATCTTGACTCGAATTAGGCCTTGGGATTAATTTATGCCCGATTTTCCATTTTCCTAATCACCAAAGGGGGAATCTTTGCCGAATTTAAAACCGGAATCTCTGTCATGGCTGGATAACCTGGCCGCTTTAGAAGTCCAACTCGAAAAAACACCCTCAGCCAGCCATGCCGAGCTCGGCAAAGCCATCCATCTCGACCGGTCAATGGTCACCATCCTTTCAGCCATTAAGCCTTGCTTCAACCCAGCGGCCATCGAAAAAGTGCGTTTGGCTGCCAAAGGAGACTCCCCCTATTTGTTCTCTTACAACAAAGCCAAGGCCTTCTCTGGTCTGGGCAAGGCCAACCGGGAGGTTCCTTCCAATGAGTTTCATACCGCTCTGGACATAGCTCTTTCCCGCCGTCTGCTCCCCAAGAAGATAGAGGCCCTGGTGGATTGGATGCTAAAGGGCAATAGCCCCGAAACCTTTAATGAATCCGAAACGGGAAAAAAGGATAAACCCGTTCGACTCCCTTCGGCCGCTCAGGGCACGCCGGATGACCTTACCGCTCAGGTGATGGAACTGGCGAAAGCGGCCAATGAAGAAAAAGACAGGAACGACGGGAAAACCATTCACCGGGACAAGCTAAAAGCCTTACTTGAAAAAATAACCGTGAAAGCTGAAAGCGGAGAGGATTCGGAGGGAAAATCTTCCCTTAAAAAGACGGCGATTTCGTCCTCAAAGAGGACTCAAAAATCCAAGTCCAAAAACAATCCCTCCTGGTTATGGGAA
>Ga0302140_10000419_pt1 | contig 53131 bp, 49 predicted proteins | sample I_Bog_E1_1_FD_202095 | JGI IMG/M metagenome (GOLD analysis project Ga0302140, IMG submission 202095) | Peat permafrost microbial communities from Stordalen Mire near Abisko, Sweden - I_Bog_E1_1 | ecosystem: Environmental > Terrestrial > Soil > Wetlands > Peat | place: Sweden: Abisko, Stordalen...
TGCGCAGGTTCGCCCAATTCATCCTAGTCGATAACCTGATCAGCGCCTAAAATGGAAAACGTCGAGCGGCGCTGGGGCTGGAGGAAGATTTACTGGCGGGACCCGGGCCTTCGGAATCCGAATAGCGTCCCGCGCCCATCGTATTGAAGTTCACTTCAGCGGCGTCAAACACCAGCGGTCGATCCAGAACCATTTCGATGGTGCTGCCTTTGGCCAGTATTGCTTCCGGCCCACGAGTCAGAAGAACCCCGGCCAGACCGGCGGCCGCGCCGGCCGCGCTTCCGACTCCGGCGCCCAGACCGGCATGTCCCGCGGCTGCGCCAGCGACGGCGCCGATAGAAGCACCTGTAGCGGCCGTCTCACCGACTATGCGGGCGTCTCCCCCTTTATTGGAATCGCCCTGAATCATGCCTTCTTTCTTATCGAGACGCTCATCGCCGCGTGCATCGACCGATCCGAGGCGCGAGCGAAATTCCCGCGTGACGCCATTGGGCAGCGTAATGGAATCAAATCGTACGTAGAGCTCACCACGGCCTTTCACGCGGCCCGGCCGTTTTACTTCCGTGACTGTTCCTGTAACATAACTGCCGGGCGGAATGACAATGTGGTTCTCGATCACGATGGGGAACACGGTTTCCAGGTAAATGCGATCTCCGGCAACCGAGTGTTTTGTGCTCACGCTGTTGATTAAGCCGAGCGCGATGCGGGTGCCGGTGACAACCGTGTAACGGGAGGCGGAGTTGGCGGGGACTACGGATGCGCCTGGGCTCTGGGTCTGGTTATTGGCCGGGCTGGAAACTTGATTTAGTGTTTGGCCAAATGACGGCGGCGCCAACACCAACACTCCTGATAAAACCGCTGCGCCGGCTGCAATGCGTCGTAACATTTCGACTCCTGTCGTTACTCCCGATCGTCAATCCTGATCGTCAATCCTGATCCTGCCCCTCTATTGTACGGTCAACGCGGCCCGGCCGCTTTCGGTTGCACGGCCCTGGTGTTTAAACCCCTGCGTGCTCAGAAAGTTGGCAGGTACAGGCCTGCCGGGCTGACCTGAGCTCCCATCCCGATCTGCACCGAAGGGTTAGACGGTAGCGGACTCGGTAAGCGGATATTGATCTGGTAAAGCCCGGCGAATCCCGGAGTAACTCCCGCATAGTAGATGTTGCGCGGGTCGCTCGGCACGCCGTTAAACAGGACCTGTAGCTGAGAGATGTAAAGAAGGGTAGCCGCCCGCGTCACCAGCTCTCCGGTGAGGATGTCGGGACTGGTTCGTCCCAATCCCGCGGCGTAGAACACCACAATCTCGCCGGCGGATGCCGGTGAGGAAGGGCTTACCAGGCTGCCATCCACGTGGGTGGCAATCGCGAGATTGACGTTCCATGTAAAGAATGAAGGCGAAGCCAGCACAAGGGGTACGGTTATTACCGGTCCGGCGAGATTTTGGCGCAACACGAAGAGGGTCGCCGTATTTCCCGTGATGTTATAGGGAATCAGGAAGTTAATCTGTCCAGGAGAGACAAACAGAAGCGGTACCGGGATGTAATCGACAACCACGCTGACACCTTCGAGTTCGAGGGGCAACTCGCCTCCGCTCAGATCTTCCGGACCCAGACTGTGGGTGTTGAAGGAGAGATTGGCTCCATAGAGTGTCGCGATGGAATTCGGCGACAGCGGCTCAGACACCTGGGCAGCTGCCTGCACCAGTCCCGCGGCGGAATAAGCCGGAGCCGCGGTATTCCCCGTAACATCGCCCGTCAGATCACCGCGCGTGACGACCTGAAGCACCCCTATCAGGGCGACAACGACGAGCAGCGATCTGAAGCGAACTCCTGGCATATACGCGCGAACCTACACGTTCCGACGCTATATTTTCCCGCGCCTGGAGCGCGAAGTCTGTATCTCCCCGGGCAAGGTGGATATAGACCGTGCCCGGTTATTGGTGAACGGTGATGTATCCAGTGAAGGACTGGGTGCCGTTCACGTTGAGAACGACGGCCAGATCTCCATTGGGAGCTGACGGTGGGATCGTGAGGTTTACCTGATAAAACTCGCAGAAGCCGATAGCGAGTCCGGCATACGCTACAGTCGCCGGAATTCCTCCTACGGTGGCAATCGGCGTAGGTACCAGGTTGTTGGCAGCCGTGGTCTCGATCCCCGGCGGAATGGCCGGTGTTGTGGGCCCGAAACCAGTGCCATAGAGGATGATGATTTCCCCCGGTTTGGCCGGAGTAGTCGGGGGCGAATTGCCGAAGAGTCCCACGCTTCCGACGTCGCTGTAATCCGCACTATGCTGAGCAATCAGATACTTCAGGCTGTTGGGACTCGGCAAAGTCCAGAAGAAGAACGAAGGATCGATGTTCTGCAGCGTGATGTTGAACGCCGTACTGGCCTGGCCGCTCACTGTCACGATAACCGGGATGCCATTGCCCGTTGCCGTAATAGCGGGCGCCACGACGTTGAGTTGGCCCGGGCTGGCGTATTCGATATACGCATTGGCCCCGCCGATCGTCACGGTCGCACCTGCCAGAGACGTGGGGGCCGCTCCGTTTACCACGGAAGAACTCCAGTCGGTGGTGCCGGTCGAGAGATTACTCCCGAAAATACTCAGGTAAGTCGACGCCGCCATTGTGGACTGGAATGTCGCGCCATTGAGTACCCCCGTAATCTGCGGTGGGGGAGCCGCGGCAACGGGAGTCAGCGTATAGGTATTGGTGTAGATGTGGTCGCCACCTGTGGTCTGGCCGGCATCATCCGTTCCGTCGCCGTTAGCGGCATTCCCCGACATGTAAATCACTATGTTGCCGACGTTGGTGGATGGCGGCGTCCAGTTGAATGTAAAAGTGGCCGAACCGGTCTGCCCATTGCGTGTTCCCAGCGCCGTGTGCTCGATGTATTGGAGCGGATTAGAAGCGTTGCCCGTACAGCCGTTGCCGAACAGTTCGGTAAACAGGTTGGATGGGGCGCACACCAATTGCGTATATCCATCGGACCCTGGAGTAAAAGCACCAGCCTGACTACCGGATTGGCTCGACTGGCGGGCTGTGAGCTGGAAGCCCCAGCGTTTTTGCACCGAGTCCGCAACCGTAACCACCAATTGCTGCGCCACACCCGGCGTATAGCTCAGCCCGTTGGGAAACGCCGCCGAAACCGTACCGGTGCCTTTACCCCCTCCATGGCATGCCGTGCATGTTCCGAACTCGCCGGGAACGTTGGAGTAACCCGCGTCCGGACCTTCGCTGTAAGCGAACATTACTGCCGGAACCATCAGTGCTGCCAACCATATAAATCGAGACATGACCTGAACCTCTAACCCGGCACCCGCACCAGCCACTCGCGGTTCGGGTTATCTGATGCAGATTTAACAGAATCCAGCTGCTGCCAGGGCCTTCTTCGTGATCGTAGTCAGGGGGATCTGGGCTATTTGCGTCAACTCGACCCATCGGCCCTGCTTCACTTTCGAGATCGCCGACTCCCAGACTGTTACCTCGAAAATATCGTTGACGATGCGGTGCCGAAACTCACATATCGGCTGCGATTTGCACTTTGCCGCCCCGCTTTTTTCGGGCAATTCCCAAAAACCGGCGAGCCTCCGCTCCCCTTCCGATCGGTGGACCAGATAAATAGAATCCGCACGCCGCAGCACTTTAGCACGCCGCACCAGGAGCAGATCGAGCCGGACAATCGTGGGCTGCGGCTTCGGACGCCGAATCGGGAGCCGGCGTTCCGTTCCGGCATTTCGCGCCGCGCAGAACTTTGCCACCGGACACCCCGGACATTGCGGCGTTCGGGGAACGCACACCGTCGCGCCGAGTTCCATCATGGCCTGATTGAAGTCTCCCGGCCGCCGCGGATCGAGCAACTCCTGAGCCTGAGAAGCGAAATCGGCGCGCGCCGTAGCCGCGGAAATGTCCGTCGCATTGTTAGTCAGTCGGCTGATCACGCGAATCACGTTGCCGTCAACCGCCGCATGGGGAAGCTCCAGCGCAATGCTGGCAAGAGCGCCGGCTGTGTAGGGTCCAATGCCGGGGAGCGCGAGGATGCCCTCATGAGTCGCGGGTATCCCCTCCTTCGCCATCTGCTTTGCCGCCCGATGTACCAGGCGTGCCCGCGAGTAATAGCCGAGTCCGCTCCAGGCATTGAGAACGCTGGGTTCATCGGCCGCAGCCAGCGCCTCGATCGAGGGGAAAAGCTCCAGAAACCTGAGGTAATAAGGGATAACGGCTGCCGCCCGCGTCTGTTGCAGCATGATCTCGGAGATCCAGACCGGATACCAGTCCCGATTGCGTCGCCAGGGAAGATCGCGTTTGCCCGAATCGTACCAGCGCAACAGCGCCTGGCGGAAGCCTGTGCGCATTTTCGCCGCAAAATGGCGAGGCATGGCGGGACGGGAAACCGAGCTCAGTTCGGAAGCACGGCTCAGTTCGGAAGAACCGCTCAGTTCGGCAACACGGCTCAGTTCGGCAACACGGCTCAGTTCGGCAACACGGCTCAATTCGGCAACACCTCGATGAATTCAGCGATCACCCGGTAATTCGATTCGAACTCGCTGCCTTCCAGATCGAAGGCTTCGAATTCCGGATTGATCGGTTCGAGACGGATGCGTCCCTCGCGAAGTCCGCCAGCCCCGACGGCAGGTCCCACCCGCGTATAGCGTTTAACCGTATAACGCGCCGAAAAATCGGTCTCGCCGAGTTTCTCGACCAGCACTCTCTTACCGACCCGGGATCCGGGCGCAAGGTAGCGAAACACGCAGAGGCTGCCATCGGGAATCAACGGTTCCATCGACCGTCCCACTACGTGCGCGACGAACATGTTGTCCGTCAGGCGAAGGCGCGGCAGAAGGTGGGCCACGCGAATCCACTCGTCGTCAGAAGCAGACACTTCCATGCCTTCGCCAAACTTAGTCGCGGCGGCTCGCAGGCTGTAAAGCGGCAGGTGCGTCTCATACTTCCGCACCCGGGAATCGATGTGCTGACTGAACAAACGATCGGCGGCGGCTTGCGCACTGCCCGAATACGCGATGGCCGTCCGATCCGAGATCCGTAGAAAGTGAGAGAGGCTGTCTTCGAGAGACGCGAGCAAAACCTCAGCGCCCTGCTCATTAGCCTTCATCGTCAGGTCTTCCGCCAGCAGCGCCAGAACGTCGGCTTCTTCTTCGTTCAGGTCCTGTGGCAGATCAGCGGAAGGCAGAAAAGTGAGGCCAAACTCCCCGGGATTTTCACCAGCCAGAAGAATGCCCAGCGGTAAGGGCGCGTGACCCGGCGGCATCGCTTCGATGAGCGACCACACACCCTGCCGGAGGGCAGAGGACGGGCGTGCGTCGATCGGGATAACAGCCGCAGGCACGTTGAGGGGGAACCTGTTGGCTATAGTACCAGGCCGGGCGCCCTCGCAGTGTATTACCACGCGAGAAGGGGGCGTAGCCTTTATCGGACACCTTTATCGGACTTCGGTGAACGGGTAATATCCGTTGCGATAACGGATCGTCACATCCGGAAGGTTGACCGCTACCTTGATACGGCGGAACTGCCGGTTATCCGGAACATTGCCCGTATCCGGCGTGTAGCGAATGATGTATTGGGTGGTGATTTCACCCGAGAGACTGGCTACCGAGCGGAAGATGGCGCTGGAGATTTCGGCGGAATAGGCTCCCGTGCCGACGATGAGAGCGAAATTGCCCGCATCCTGCGGCGTCGAAAGCATGCCGTTGATGTCTTTGTAGCCATTGTTCAGCGGAGTTTCCACCTTGCCGCCGGTCTCCGCCGTCAACTGTTCCAGATCCTCTTCGCCTTCCGCATGCATGCCGAAAGCAACGCTGCTCATGGCGTAGATCGTCACCAGATTGCGCTGCGCGATCTCGATCACTTCCTGGAGAGACTTTTTGCTGGCCGTGTCGTGACCGTCGCCAATCACTATGAGAACGCGCCGCGGCTCATAGGGTTCGCCCGCCACCGTCTTGCGGTTAGTGCAAGCCATATAAATGGCATCGAACAGGGCCGAGCCGCCGGCCGGCTTGATGCGGCTCATCTTCTGAACCATTTTCTCGGAATCGCTGCTGGTGTCCGCTACCAGCTGAGGTTCGTTTCCGTAGGTGATCAGATAGCCGGAGTACTTCTTGTCTCCCGGCAGAAGGTTGAGCATCAGCTCGGAGGCGGCTTCCTGGTACTTGTCCCAGTGGATCTTCATGCCGTTGCTGGTGTCGATCAGAAAACCGATCACGATGGGCTGCGACTGCTCGTGGCTGAAGAAATCGATCTTCTGCTCTTTGCCTTCATCGAAAATGTGGAAGTCGGACTTCTCAAGGTTGGAGACGAAGCGGCCTTTGGAATCCGTCACGGTCACCGGCACAATAACTTCGTTCACGGCGACCCGTATGGGCGCCTGAGCTTTGGCGAACGGGCCGATTCCGAGCATACTGACGGCAAGCGCCGCCACGCCCAGCGAAACGAAGGACGCGAGCAGCGGTCGGAATCGGATCGGGCGCGACAGCAGGGAAGGCATATAAGTTAAGGTGTCCGAATCCTTATTCTACGACAGCCGCGGGAGAGCCAGAGTAAAGAGCAAAGAGCCGCATTCACGGGAACGAGTGCATGTAGTATGCTTGAGATTCAACTTCCTGCGTTTACGCACCCCTACTTTACGCAGTTAACTGAGGTCCATGCGTATGTCCCGTCAACTCAAGTCGCTGGTATTAACCGGCATCGCTTCGCTTCTGCTTTCGATCCCGGCTATGGCCCAGACCACCTCGGTCGAAGGCATAGTGAAAGGCCCGGATGGTATGCCGGTCGCCAATGCCGTGATCAACTTCGATCGCACAGATATCAAAGGCAATTACAAAGTTAAGACCGACAAAAAAGGTCACTACGGTCACTACGGATTGCCCGCTACGGGCACTTTCGACGTGAGTGTTCTGGTGGACAACAAGGTTCGTGACGTCATGCACGGCGTCCACGGCAAGATGGGCGAACCTACCACGCTCAATTTCGACCTCAAATCCGATCAGGCAGTAGCTGCCGGCGCTCCCACCGCCGAGCAGGAAAAAGGCATGTCGAAGGAAGAGCGCGAGAAGCTGGACAAGGAAACCAAAGGTCGCGAAGCTCAGATCGCCAAGAACAAAGAGCTGAACGATGCCTATACCGCCGGCCGCAACGCCCTCGATGCCAAAATGTATGACGCCGCTATTGAGAACCTGACCAAGGCCGCCGGCATCGACGCCAAACAGGTGGCTATCTGGAGCGGATTGGCCGATGCTTACGTCGGCGCCGCCGGACAGAAGCCGGCGGAAGCCGCGGGTCTTTACGACAAAGCTTTCGACGCTTATAAGAAAGCGCTCGAACTGAAGCCCGACGATGCCGCGTATTACAACAACTACGCGCTGGCGCTGGCCAAAGACAAGAAGATGGAAGAAGCCAAGGTCAATCTGGACAAAGCGGCTCAGCTCGACCCCCCCGGCGCGGGCAAGTACTTTTACAACATGGGCGCCCTGCTCGTGAACAGCGGTCAGAATGAGACGGCCGGAGAAGAGTTCAAGAAGGCGATTGATGCGGATCCCACTTACGCGGAAGCCCAGTATCAGTACGGCCTCTTCCTGACCTCCAAAGCGACCACGGATAAGGCCGGGAAAATTGTAGTCCCGCCTGGCACCATCGAAGCGCTGCAGAAATACCTGGAGTTGAAACCGGACGGTTCGTTCGCGGCTTCCGCCAAAGAACTCATCGCGGGCCTGGGCGGATCGGTGACCACGACCTTCCAGAATCCGAACGCGCCCACTAAAAAGGGCAAGAAATAGAAAGTAGCGGTACGGGGCGCCGGCGCGATTCCGTGCGCCCCACTTCATGTTTGCTTTTATAGAACGGCTGATCCTGCTGGCTGTGGCGATATCCGTCGTCCGGTCGCTTTTACGCTTCGTCTCGACGCTGTGGCGACAGTCATTCTCCCCGCGCCAGACATCCCCCCAACATTCCGGACCCAACCCGCGCGCTCAGGAACCCGCTACCATGCTGCAGTGCGATCCGGTATGCGGCACTTACGTGGCGGTCGATTCCTCGCTCAAGAAAATATCCAACGGAAAAGTTTTCCACTTCTGCTCTCCCGAGTGCCGGGAACGGTTCACCGGCTAGTGGTCACCGCCAAGCCTTGAGCGGTGATGCACGGTAAGACTCGGACGACTCCGTAAGTCGGACGTCTGGTTCGAAATGCCCCCGTTACCGCGCGGTCGTTTTCATAGATTGGATCCCCGCATATCAGCGGAGTGGTGATTCGCTTCCGGCCCATCTCAAGTAAAAAGACCGGCCGGGACGGTTGCAAATCCAGCACCGCAAAATCGATGGGCCGAGGAGCATAGATGGAGCCGATGGAGCCGCGCGGCGCAAAGATCACGGCATCTTCAGGCAGCAATCTGTCCAGCGCACCAAAATCGGCAAACAGAGGCACGGTATGCCGCAGAAACGCTTCTTGTGATTCCATCCCCAGTGTCACTGGAATAAAGATCGCGGCATAGCGAGCCTCGATCGCAAGCCACGGCACAGAGAGAAGCATTGCCAACGTAATCGGCCGTGCAAGCCAACTCCGGGCTCGTTCCGAATTCATCAGAACGGGAATCGCCCCAAGCAAAGCAGCTATCTGAAGTCCACCCATAAAGCGGAGGTTCGCCGGCAGTATGAATGCCAGGAGAATCGACTGAAGGACTAACGCAATCGACAGGGGTCGGATCTTTTGACTGGCAAGAGCGCTTAATGTGAGGCAAATCCCTGCAATAACTGCTGGAGAATACGATTCAAAAGTAATTATGGTTGCGTGCGCCAGGTAGGCAAAGCCACGGTGGTTCAAAGTTCGGGTAGAGGCGAGCTTGCCCAGTGTTTCAGGGCCGAAAAACATTGAGTGAAAAAGCGAGGCAGTGGCAGACCCAAACGGCGAGCCGGTCTTCAGGATGGACCAGATAATGAGCGGTGCGAAGCAAAGGATCCAGGCAGCGAGCGTGACCGAAACCCTGGAAAGACGCCGGTAGCTGTTGCGGCCACAAAATGCAAACGCCGAGATGAAGACGCAAACCGGTACGATGCTCAACTTGGTGGACGCAGCGATGGCGCATGCTACTGCGAGGACAGCGAATCTGGAAAGGCGATGGGCCGTGTCCGATCGTTGTAATGGCTGGAGACTGAGGACTATAGCGATCATCATTGCCAGGTCTCCTAATGCCTGTGAGCCAGCGGATACGTCATTCACCGCCGAATGAAGACCAACTCCGGCTAAGCCCGCGACGAGCAGGCCTACGGATGTACTCCTGGCCAACTGCGTGGCTGCCCCGGCGAGCAGAAGCGTGAGAGCTACCCACATGCCCCAGCTAATGATGTTCGGCGCGTCAGTCCACCCCCACACGCTTGTCAGGCTTTGGCCGATTTCGTACTGGGTTTGAGGAACAATGGACGCTTCCCAGGGTTCTCGATAGGCGCGTAACCCGTCATCCTCTACAATTCGCTTCGGGATCAGCATATGGTAGCGAATTTCATCGATTTTCGTCGACGGAGCCAGGGCAATCAGTAAATTCAATCCAAGGGAAACCGCGATAATTCCGGCCAGCCAGGGTTCGCGCCTGATCTGTCTGACCCATAAGGATGTTTCACTTGCCCGGAGGCATGCTGCACCTCCACAAATGCCTGAAAGAAGCAGAACCAGGGAGAGGATTTTAAGCGCCTGCGTCCCCCCGCCGAATACCAGCACCAGAACGGCGCTGGTGCAGGCAATAGCGATTCCGCTGAGGAGGGCAACCGGAAGGCGCAACCATGCGCGCTCCTCGAAACGGATCATCTGAAGAAACGCCGCGCCCATCCCCAGCGATGCTGTTAGACAGATGAGGCCCTGGGAAAACGTAGCGATAGATCTGTACAAGTTCTTACGTTACTATGCGCCAGCGCGATTGAATCGCCCCGTTTCAGGCAATCGCTTCGTCAGAATGGTACACTCAGTTCGGTCTGCAGGCTGCTCGGCAGACAACTCCTTCCCTTGCGTAGCGTCCAGATAGAAGATCTCTTTTCCGGTCTGACGCGAAATGCCGCGTTTCAGGCGCTCACGGCCCGGATTGCGTCGGCATCATCATCATCCTCATCGTCCTCGTCTTTCGCAGCCCAGACCCTGCGCCTTTCCGGACTTACCCCCACCGCCAAAGCTCTCGCCCTGGCGCTGCTGCATCAAGCCACGCGCCGCCCCATCTTTGTAGTGGTTGACGGCAACAAGCAGGCGGAGACTCTGTTTCCCGCTTTGCGCACATTTGCCGACATGGTGGAACCGGGCAGCGCTCCGCTGTTGTTGCCGGCGCTTGACGTAATTGCGGGACAGAATATGTCACCGCACGCGGAGTTGCTGGCGGCGCGCGCGTCGGCCCTATGCCGTCTCGCCGAGAACAAATTTTCCATAGCGGTGGCCCCGGTGGCGGCCGCGCTCGCGCGCACCGAAGCCCCGGCTTATTACCGGCAGCTCACCCTGCGTCTCAAAGTTCACGACGAAGTGCCCCTGGACGACCTCGCCGTGCACCTCGAAAGCGTCGGTTATGAACGCCGCGATCCCGTCGAACTGGTGGGCGATTATTCGATTCGCGGCGGCATCGTCGATGTCTTCTCGCCGGAGGAAGCGCAGCCGGTCCGCATTGAGTTTTTCGGGGATCAGATCGAATCGATTCGTCGCTTCGATTCCGAGTCGCAGCGCTCCGTTCACAAGCTGAACGAGTGCGTGCTGAATCCGCTGACAGAATTTCAGAAGACCCGCCAGATGCTGGCCGCCATTGCGGAGCGTCTGCGCGAATCTGACATTCGGGCCCGAGACCTGCCCCTCGATGGAGAAGCCTTCGCCGGTTGGGAAACACTCATCCCGGCCGTACGCCCTACACCGTCGTCTCTGCTCGATTTCTTCGAAGACGTCCTCGTCGTAATCGATGAGCCCGAACTCACGCGCAGCGCCGCCGAGCGCCTGCGTGCTCGCATGGACGATGCCTCCCACAGTGAGCTGGTACCGGCAGCTGCCGTGCTGCTTGAGTGGGATGAATTCACCGAACGCGCGGTCCGTTGTGGCTTGCTCGAAATGCGCCAACTCGAGATTGGCGTGGCTTCTGGCTCAGACAGCTTTTACATCCCCACTCGCCCCTCGCTTTCTTTTCATGGCAATCTGCAAATAGCCATCCGCGAGGCTAAGACGCTGCTCGAAGCCGGTACGCGCCTGGCTTTCTTCGCGCCCTCTTCCGGTGAAGTGGAACGGCTCGCTGAGATGTTCGCGGAATACTCCCTGCCGTGCCGCATCGATCTCGGCGGCGAGCGCCTGCCTGAATATCTGCAGCAACGCTTCCAGAAATCGACCGAGGGAATGGCTTCGGTAATCGCCCTGATCCGGGGTGAAATCGCCCGCGGCACGGTGTTCCCGGAAGGCCACCTGGCCCTGTTTGGTTCGGAAGATCTGTTTGAATCTCCCGAGTCTGTAGCCAAGCCGGGGCCGATGCGAGCGGGGGCTTTCTCGGCCGATCAGTTCGATCTCAAACCGGGCGACTATGTAGTCCACGTAGAGCATGGCGTCGGTCAGTTTCTGGGGGTTCGGGAAATCGCTCAGGGTGATGCCAAAGGCGATTACATGCTGATCGAATACTCGGGCGGCAACAAGCTCTACGTGCCCCTCGCGCGCATGGATCTGGTGCAGCGCTTCCGCGGCGAAGGCGAATCCAAACCCTCTCTCGACAGGATGGGTGGGGCGACCTGGACCCGCACACGCACCAAAGTTAAATCCCGCATGCGCGAAATGGCGGAGGAGCTTCTGAAGCTCTACGCGCTGCGCAAAATGGCCGAAGGCTTTGCCTTTTCCACCGACAGCAACTGGCAGCGCGAATTCGAAGACGCCTTCGAGTTCACGGAAACGCGCGATCAGAAATCCGCCGTCGCCGATATCAAGCGCGATATGGAAAACCCGCATCCGATGGATCGTCTGCTCTGCGGAGATGTCGGTTACGGCAAGACGGAAGTCGTCATGCGCGCGGCGTTCAAAGCTCTGGCCGACGGCAAACAGGTGGCGGTGCTGGCTCCCACCACCGTGCTCTGTTTCCAGCATTTCGAGACCTTCAAGAAACGCTTTCAGCCGTTCCCCGTGCGGGTAGAAATGCTGAGTCGATTCCGCACTGCCAAAGAAATTAAGGCGGTGCTCGCCGATCTGAGCGAAGGCAAAGTGGATCTGGTCATCGGCACTCACCGCCTGCTTTCGAAAGACGTGTTATGGAAAGACCTCGGCCTCGTGATCGTCGATGAAGAGCAGCGTTTCGGCGTCCGGCACAAAGAGCGTCTTAAAGAAATCTGCAGCGGTGTCGATTCCATTTCGATGAGCGCCACGCCCATTCCCCGCACTCTCCACATGTCGCTGCTCGGGCTGCGCGACATGTCCGTGATCGAAACTCCGCCCAAAGATCGCCTGGCCATTCATACCGTGGTGGCGCCTTACGCGCTGGATCTGATTCGACCGGCCATCGAACTGGAACTGGGGCGCGGCGGTCAGGTTTATTTCGTTCACAATCGCATCGATTCCATCTGGAGCCGGGCCTCGGAGATTCAGCAGATGTTCCCCGATATCCGCGTCGGCGTGGGTCATGGGCAGATGGGGGAAACCGAACTGGAACGCGTGATGCTGCAGTTCATGCGTCATGAATTCGATGTGTTTGTCTCGACCACGATCGTCGAAAACGGCCTCGACATTCCGCTGGCCAATACGATGGTCATCGAGAACGCCGAACGCTACGGCCTGTCGGAGCTTTATCAGTTACGCGGACGCGTCGGACGCTCCAACCGGCGCGCTTACTGCTACTTGCTCGTCGAGCCCGGTGCGGAACTGACGGAGATTGCGCGCAAGCGTCTGGCAGCGCTGAAAGAATTCAGCGACCTCGGTGCCGGTTTCAAGATTGCCGCGCTCGACCTGGAGTTACGCGGTGCGGGCAACCTTCTGGGTGGTGAACAGCACGGACACATCAACTCTGTCGGCTTCGACATGTATATCCGGATGCTGGAGGATGCCGTGCGTGAACTGCGCGGTGAGGTGCTGCCTCCGGAAATTCATTCTTCGGTTAACCTTGGTCTCGATCTGCGCATCCCTGCCACGTGGATCACGGACGAAAACCAGCGTCTGCGCGCGTATCGCCGGATCGCCCAGGCGGTGGACCCCGAAGAACGCGTCAGAGTGGAACAGGAATTGGCGGATCGCTACGGTCCGGTGCCCGATGACGTGCGGCATCTGCTGTCGTATTCCGGAATTAAAACCGCCGCTGAGAAGATCGGCATCGAAGCGATTGACCGCCGTCCCGGGATGCTGAATGTGAAGTTTCACGACGAGACCCAGGTGGATGGTGCGAGGCTGATGGCATTGGTCGCCAGCGCGCCGGGTGCTCAGTTCACGCCGGCCGGAGTTCTGCGATTGCCGCTAGGGACAGCCAACACCCCCGCCGCGGTGCTGGAATTTATTCAGGAAAAGTTGATCGCACCGCTGAGTTAACTCGGGTTTACCAACTGACACGAACTGATTTCGCCCTTTGAGCTCGCGATACTTTTATGTTGCGGTTCGGGTGTCGTGTTCAACAGGTCAATCGCTGCAATCCTGTTTATTGCGTCGGCAGCCATTGCTGTAGCCCAAAGCAGCCCTGCCTCTCCATCCGAAGCTCTCACTTCTGAGGAACAGCAACAACGCTACGAAAATTGGGCCGTGAACTATAGAAGTGATGACGTGTCAGGAATGAGTCTGCTGGGGCTCAAGCTGGCAGTGACGGCAATCGATGGTGAGGAACTGGAATACAAAAACAGACGCCAGGAAAAAGCAACTCGACATTACTATCTGTTAGGTGTCGGTGGCTCACAATTCGTGCTTAGTGACATTCCCAATTGGGCCATACACCGCGACGGTATGGACCCCGCAAGCGCTCTTAAACTCAAACAGGTCGACGATGCGATCTACAAACTGCCGGATGACCAGTCGGTGCTGCCCCCGGCAGATAGGCGGCTGGTATTTCAGGTGCCGGGTGCAGGTGGAGTCACAGTGCGAGTCTACGACCGAAGGAATTTGCCGAGTGAGATCGTAGCGATTCTCAAAATTCTGGAAATCGCAAGAGCGCCATATCAACTCCCGCCCGCTCCGCACTAGCGCCGATCCGCGATGCCCTTCTCCGGAGCCAGTCCGGTAATCCTTACGCTTCCGTCCGGAAAGTTTGCCTTAATTTCGAGCTCTCCGCCCAGGGCTTTCACGAATTCCGCAAGCGTACTGAGGTACATATCCGTTCGGCGCTCCATCTGGGATATGCCGGATTGATCCTTCTTCAGAATCCGGGCGAGATGCTCCTGGGTAAACTCCCTTGCGGAGCGCAGTTTATGAAACGGCATCTCCTCGATCATTTTTTCCACCCGTTTGTTACTCGCCGCGATCCTGGCCGGCCCCATTGCGGCTTCCAGTTCGCGAAAATTTCTTCGAGGCATTAGATTAATTCTTCTTTCTTAAGCTCAACCAGGTGCTCATCGTAAAGCCGATCCGCTATCGGCACGAACACCTCATACCAGCGGTCATTTCCCGTTTTGTCCCCGCCGATCAGGAGAATCCCCGTGCGCAGCGGATTGAAAGCGTAGAGAATACGGAAAGGTCGGCCCGCGTGCTGTACGCGAAGTTCCCTCATATGCGAATGGATGGAAGAGGCAACTCCGGAAGAATGCGGAAAGCCCAATGACACTCCGTACCGGCGGAGTAATTCGACGCCATCGCGCATACCGTCCTGCTCGTCCCCTGAAAGATCGTTCCACCACTTGCCAAACTCGTTAGTGAATTCGATCTCGACAGCCACAGACTAATTATAATGTAGATATAATATTACGTCGGGATAATAATTAAGTGATTTCCGTTGACAAGTTCAGATCAGCTAATATATGATCCAGCTGTCAGTATCCAGCTGTCAGTTTCATTTCGGACCGCCCAGTAGCCCGGTCCGCCTCCCTCTGGTTCCCGGTTCAGAGCCTCTGCTTTTAAGCGTTGTCTCGTCTTCACGACGCTCCATCCCCAAAATTTACAACCTGAATCTCCGAGGAGACGCTACTCATGCCGCTAACCACCGAAACGACTACTTTCCTTCTGGAAAGAGGCTTTACCCGCCGCCACCTCGGACGCATTTCACGAGTGGTAGCCGCCGGCGCGGCAGGTCTTCCGCTCTTCAGCGAGTTTGCTCAGGCCCAACAGGTCGAGAACCGCATGAACCGCCAGGCCGGTGGTGCGCGGAATATGAACGATCCGGACGCGGTTCGGATCACCTCCAATGAAAATCCGCTGGGGCCCTGCAAAGAGGGACTCGAAGCGTTGATGAAGGTCGCCCCGCTGGGTGGCCGTTACTCGCCTACGGGGGAGAATGCCGATTTTGTGAAGATGATCGCCGAGACCGAAGGCGTCAAGCTGGAATATGTAGCGGCATACCCCGGTTCCAGCATTCCCTTGTTCAACTCTGCCTGCGCCTTCACTTCACCTACGCGTAGCTGGACCATGGGCAACCCCGGTTACAGCAGCGGCGCGCCTAAGTGGCTGGGTTCGAAGACGGTGCAGGTTCCCTTGCGTCCGGATATGTCGCACGACGTGGAAGCCATGATTAAGGCTGACCCCAATGCCGGCGCTTATTACGTCTGCAATCCGAATAACCCCACCGGCACGGTTAATCCGCGCAAAGACATCGAATATTTGCTGGAGCACAAAGCCAAGGACGCGGTAGTCGTAGTGGATGAAGCTTACATTCACTTCACCGACACCGCGCAGATGTGTACGGATCTGGTGGCGAAAGACAAAGACATTGTCGTGCTCCGAACCTTCTCGAAAGCTTACGGGATGGCGGGGCTGCGCGCGGGTGCGGCCATCGGCCGGCCGGATCTGCTCGCCAAAATCCGCGCATACGGTGGCGGCGGCTTCATGCCGATCACAGCTACGGCCTGCGCGGCGGCCAGCATGAGAGTCAAAGGCCTGATGAAGGAACGGCATGACATCAACAAAGCCGCGCGTGACATGGTCTTCGCCAATCTCGACAAGAAGGGCATCAACTTCATTCCGTCGGAAACTAACTTTTTCATGATGACCGTGAAGGGCATGTCGGGCCAGCAGGTGAACGAAGCGATGGCGAAATATAAGGTTTATATTGGCCGCACGTGGCCGGTATGGCCGGAGCGTGTTCGCGTCACGGTAGGCACCATGGCCGAGATGGAGAAGTTCAACGCGGCCCTGGATAAAGTATTGAATTCGTAGCTCTTACCCTAAGTTTGCTCCTCCCGATCGCCCGGTTTAGTTGTCGTAAGTGACAGCTGAACCGGGCGTTTTTTCATATGGAAAGACATAGAATCGGGCCGGTTCATACTATTAAAAATCTGAATAAATAAAACAAGTCCGGCGGATAAAAAAAACGAGCGCTGGATTGATTGACTTCACCTGAGCCTAACCCGTAGCCTAGGTCTTCAAGCCTGTTGGTTTGCGTTCCGCGTTCCCACCGTCTGGGAAGGTTCTGTACCGTGTCGCGGTTCTGCGTTCCGCTCCGTTAGCCTTGCTCTCAGCTCGAGCATCCTGTCACCTGTAGCAGCATTGCTGCTTGTGACTTCTATTTCCGCCTGTGGCGTGATAACGAATTTTTCAGCTTAGGAGCTACAATGCGCGTGAGCAAGATCTCGGTTCTATCGGCAATATGCAGCCTCCTCCTCTCGTCTGGATTGTGGGCGCAGTCATTTCATGGAGGAATTCGCGGTACTGTTACTGACTCAAGCGGTGCTGCCATAGGGGGCGCCAAGGTTACGCTGACGGAGCAGGCTACCGGCATTGCACGATCCGGCGTTTCTGAAGCGGGCGGTGGTTTCGCTTTCCCTGATCTCAACCCCTCTACTTACTCAGTCGCCGTGGAAAAGCCCGGCTTCAAAGTATTGGATAAGCAAAACATTGCCGTAAGTACTCAGGAATTTCTCATTCTCGATCTTAAACTCGAAGTTGGCGACGTCACGCAGAGCGTAAATGTGACCGCCGACGACGTGCCGTTGCTCGAAACCGACAACGCGTCTACAGGGCAGGTGATCGACAACCAGAAACTGGCCGATCTGCCGAACATGGGCCGCAACGCTTTCTATCAGGGCGTTAAGATTTCGCAGAACGTCACTCCGGGCGGCGACCCCAAGTTTAATCGCATGGAAGACCAGTCGGGTTCATCTCAGATCTCAATCGCCGGCGGGCCGATCACCGGTAACAACTATCTGCTCGACGGTATTTCGATTACAGACTCGACTAACCGCGGCGTAATCATCCCATCCATCGAAGCCATTCAGGAAGTCAAACTTCAAATCAACACTTACGATGCGGAGGTAGGGCGTACCGGTGGCGGAACTTTCAACTTGTACCTGAAGTCGGGCACCAACATGCTGCACGGTGCTGCCTTCGGTTACACCTGGCTGCAGCCGGGGTTGGCCAATACTTTCTTCAACGATGCCGCCGGACGCAATGCGAGCGGCGCGCTGAACGCGCCTGTGGCCAGTCAGCCTTTCTATAACTACGGAGCCGCTCTCGGCGGGCCGGTGATTATTCCCAAAATCTACAACGGAAAAAACAAGACATTCTGGTGGGTCGCGGCGGAAGGTTACCGGCAGAAAGAAGCTGCCTCTACGGAACTGGCTGTGCCGACGTTGCTCGAACGGGAAGGGAACTTCTCCCAGAGCTTCACCAAGTCGGGATCGCAGCAAGTAATGTACAATCCCACTGCCAGCGGCCGCGTTCCGTTTGCCAACAATATCATTCCAACCAGCCAGTTGAACTCGGTGGGCCTGGCGCTGGCGTCTTACTATCCGCTGCCTAACGTGACGCCGGCTTATTACGGCGCGCCTGACTACAACACGACCGCGATCATCTACGATCGCGCCGACCAGGTAGACACCAAGATGGATCAGGAGATCACTTCCTGGTGGCGTGCCAGCGCGTCTTACCTGCACTATGGAAGCCGCGAACAATCGAACGCGTATTTCGGCTACGGCGACCCCGGCAGCCCCGGACAGAGCATGTTGGTTCGGCACGTCGATGCGACGCAGGCGAATACCACTCTTACCCCGTCGCCTACAACCGTCATCTCGCTTCGCTGGGGATTCAATCGTTTTCCCAACCGTACCTATTCGCTCGCGAGCCAGGGGATTAACCTCGGACCTGGCGGTCTCGGGTTCCCTACGGCTTACGCCAACTCGGTTCCCTATGACGCCTTCCCCACCATCACGATGTCGAGTGACATGGCCGGCTACGGTGGCACCGCCTTCACGCAGGATTCCTTTTACTCGCATAGCTTCTCGGGCAGCGTCTCCAAATTCATGGGGCGTCACAGTCTGAAAGCCGGCTTCGATTTCCGCGCCATACACGTCTCGGGAGTAACGGGCCTTAACTCGGGAGCCTATACGTTCACATCCGCCTTTACCAGCGCCTCAGCCACATCTACTGTGGCCGGAACCGGCGGCAGCCTGGCCAGCATGCTGCTCGGCTATCCATCGGCGGGTAGCGTAACGGAAGCCCAGCCTGTTGAATCGCAGGTCGATTACACGGGCCTCTTTGTCCAGGACGATTTCCGGATCAGCAAGAAGCTGACCCTGAACTTCGGCGTCCGCTACGACTACGAGACGGGATTGCACTCGTCCACCAATTCTCTGGTTGGGTTCAACCCCACCCTGGTTAACCCTGTTCTGGCTGCGATACCGGGCGTTCCGACCCTGGGTTCGATCGTTTATGCAGGCGAGAACGGCTTCAGCACAGCGACTCATCCCAACTCGGACAAGTTCGCTCCCCGCGTGGGCTTTGCGTATGCTCTCAATTCCAAAACCAGCATCCGCGGTGGTTACGGACTGCTTTGGGCGCCTTTCTCCTTCACCCTGTTCACGCCCATCGGCTACAGCAATGCCACACCCTATGTGGCTTCGACCAACAACAATGTAACTCCGTCGAACAGTCTGTCCAACCCCTTCCCGACCGGATTTATCGCACCGGCCGGAAACACCCTCGGCTCATCCGCCGGTCTTGGCGCCCAGACCCTGAGCGTTTACGACCCCAACTCCCACTCCACCCGCATCCATCAGTTCTCGTTCGATATTCAGCGGGAACTCGGATCCGGCTTCGTGATGTCTCTGGGCTATTCCGGATCGATTACTCACAACCTGATTCAGGGAACGCCGGTCATTAACATTAACCAGTTGCCCGATTCCGACCTCGCTCTGGGCAGCACGGCGTTAAACGCCAAAGTCGCCAATCCGTATTACGGTACGCCCGCCGGCATTCTGAATCTGTCGGCCACCACCGTTTCCGCCTCTCAGCTCCTGCTGCCCTTCCCGCAGTACGGTCCTATCAACGAGACATCGTCGGATCAGAATCGTGCGCGGTATAACTCGGTGTACTTCAAAGTGCAGAAGCGCCTCGGATGGGGTCTGAACTTCCTCAGCACTTACACCTGGTCGCGCAACCTCGATGCTTCCGGCGGCGCCAGCAACACCTTCAGCGCCCAACAGTCGGCCTCTCAGGACAACTACAATCGCGCGGCGGAATTTTCCCTCGCGACGATCAACACACCGAACCGCTGGACCACAGCCATCAACTACCAGTTGCCTTTCGGCACGGGAAAGAAGTTTCTGTCGAGTAACAAGCTTATGGACCTTGCGATCGGTGGCTGGGCTATTAACGTTCAAAGCACCATGCAGAGCGGCTTCCCGCTTGCCATCTATGACTCAAGCAATCTGAATTCGGCCCTCGGCACCAGTGTCCAGAGGCCGAATGCTACCGGCGCTGCGGAAGGAACAACCGGTTCGCTTGAGTCTCGTCTCTATTCCTATATCAATCCGCTCGCCTTCACTACAGCGGCTCAATACACCTATGGAAACGTTTCGCGCACCAGCACCCTGCGCGGACCGGGCATGGCAAGCACTGACATGTCGCTCTTCAAAACGTGGGCCTATGAGCGCTATCAGGCTCAGTTCCGCATGGAAGCGTTTAACGTGACCAATACGCCTTACTTCTATGCGCCGGGAGCCGACGGCTCCAACAGCGGCACTGCGGTGGGTTCCTCGACGTTCGGCCAGATCGCCCTCCAGGCGAACTTCCCACGCGTCCTCCAGATCGGTGTCCGTTTCATGTTCTGATTCCCCGCTTCGGTATCTGCTCCACCCGCTCCCTCGCCGCTCACCACGGCGAGGGAGTTTTTTTGCTTCCGGCTAAAAAATCCAGCTTAAGCCGTGCCATGTAAGTAAGATAGAAGTGTGATTTTCCGCGGAATGCGCCGGTTTATCGCGCCGGTAGCGGCGCTGGTACTCACCGTCACTCTTTCCGCCCAAGTGATTGAGTATGAAGCCAATGGGCAGAAATACCAGACCATCTCGCGTAAGGGTCTCACGGTAATCATCACCCATCTCCCCAACCACGTGGCCGGTTTTGGGCTTGTCCAGGTGTCTGTTGCCAATGGGTCCGATTTCTACTGGACCGTCGCGCCCGAAGATTTTTCCTACGTTCGTCCCGATTTCACCACCACCGGCATCCCTGCCGGTCAGGTGGTCAACATCCTGCTGGATAAGGGTTCGCACTCAGACGTCGTTAAGCTCGTCACTTCGTACGAGAATTCACTTTACGCAATTCCCAACATGCGTTCCGCCAACGGATACGAGGCACGCCGCCAGGGATCTATGTCATTAGGCATGTCCGCGAAATTGAAGGCTGCCGCCGTCGCTTCTGCTATTGCCTTGGCCGAGACCCGCCTCTCCCCCGGCCAATCGACAGATGGCGCGGTATTCCTTCCCTTGTCTAAAGAAATGAAGGGCCTGACGGGCGGTCATGTGGTCTTTCGGGCGGGCGGCGAAATCTTCGAATTCAATACCGACTAAAGGGTCGATGTTCCCGAAGCTTCCCGGATGGCCCTCAACTTGCCAGCAACGCGGCGGGGCCATAATGAATTTCTCGAAACTGCTGACCAAAGAGATCACCATCAGTCTGGTGGAGGATGGTTTTGTCCAGAAGACCCGGCACGCCAGGTTCTTCTCGACATCCGAACTCTTCAAAATTCGCCGAACGGACCCGCGCCCCGAAGAGCCGCTTGACTCCGGATCCGTTACCCAGGCTCACCCCCATTCGAAGGACTGCGATGCGGCCTGTTCTTAACGTCATAACCTGCCGCCCCTCTGCTAAGATCAGGACAAAGGTTCGCGCCGAACACGCTTTCCGGATGTCTCTTCATGCCTCAAACATCGGAGTTGCCTCGTACCCTGGGGGAACTGCGCACTAGCGCTTTTCCCGAATCCCGCCTGGCTCGCCGCACCGTAAAGGACGAGCTGCGCGAAAATCTGATCTGCAAAATCCGCCGCCGTGAAACTATTTTTCCCGGCATCGTGGGATATGAAGACAGCGTTGTTCCTCAAGTAGTCAACGCCATTCTGTCCCGTCATAATTTCATCCTCCTTGGCCTTCGCGGTCAGGCCAAAACGCGCCTCATCCGCCAACTGGCTAGTCTGCTCGACCCGACGACGCCCTATATTGCGGGTTGTGAAATTCACGACAATCCTTATGTGCCTATCTGCCGGCGCTGTCGACTATTGGTCGCCGAACAGGGCGATAAGACACCGATCGCGTGGCTCAGCGCGGAAGATCGCTATGTGGAGAAACTGGCCACACCAGACGTCACCATCGCCGACATGATTGGCGATATCGACCCCATCAAAGCCGCGCGCCGCGGGCAGGATCTTTCCGACGAACTCACCATTCACTATGGTCTTGTCCCCCGCGCCAATCGAGGCATCTTCGCCATCAACGAATTGCCTGACCTCGCCGGACGCATTCAGGTAGGCTTGTTCAACATCATGCAGGAAGGCGATGTTCAGATCAAAGGCTATCCCGTTCGGATGCCGCTCGATCTGCTGCTCGTCTTCACCGCAAACCCCGAGGATTACACCGCTCGCGGCAAGATCATCACTCCGCTCAAAGACCGCATCGGCAGTGAGATCCGCACCCACTATCCCGCGCTCCTCGAGCACGGCATCGAAATTACCAAAGGCGAAGCCTGGCTGGATCGTCAGGCCGGCCTCGAAGTGCGCCTGCCCGAGTACATTGCCGAAATCGTCGAGCAGTTGGCTTTCTCCGCCCGCGAAGACAAGCGCGTCGACAAGCGCTCCGGTGTCTCCCAGCGCTTGCCCATCTCGGTTACCGAAAACGTGATCTCGAACGCCGAGCGCCGGGCGTTGCGCAACGGCGAAGACGTCGCCGTGCCCCGTGTTCTTGACATATACGCGGCCCTGCCTTCGATCACCGGCAAGATCGAACTCGAGTACGAAGGTGAGTTGAAAGGCGCCGATGCCATTGCCCGCGAGCTGATCCGCACGGCTGTCGGCAAAGTGTACGATCGCTACTTCGAAGGCGTCGGCATGCAGCCCGTGATCCAGTGGTTCGATCTCGGCGGCACGCTCAAGCTGGATGAAGAGGTTGGGTCGGGTGAAATCGCCCGCCAGCTCAACGCAATCCAGGGTCTGATGGAGAAGACTCAGGCGCTCGGCCTTACCTCCAACGAGCCTGATGCTGTGCGCGCTTCGGCCGGTGAATTTATTCTCGAAGGTCTCCATGCCCACCGTCGCATCAGTCGCTCGGAAGAACGTGGCTTCGCCGCTGAAGAACGCAAACGCGCCGCCGAGCCGGACGAGAATCCTCGCCAGCGCCCGCGCCGTCAATTCAATTAGCGCCGTTCAGACGCACGGGAACATAAGGAAGCAGGTTCAAAGAGAATGAAGTGGGTCAAATTCTCGAAGTACACCGGCGATGATTTCGGCATTGATGCGCAGGACCTCATGCAGGCCCTTGCCGACTTCTTCCTGCAAAGCGGTTTCAACGATCCCTACCTGCAGTTCTCGCAGTTCGATCAGCAGACCCTCGAAAATCTGAAGCGAGCCATTGAACAAGCCCTCGAAAGCGGCCAGCTTTTCAGCGATGAGCAGGCCCAGCAGATGATGGAGAAACTCGCCGCCCTCTCGCCCGAACAGAAAAACGAGCTCATCGAAAAGCTGATGCAGAAGCTCGCCGACGAAGGTCACATTACGATGGACCAGCCCGATGCCGGCGGTGGCAACGGCAACGGCCCCGACGGCGAAGCTCGCTTCGAAGTCACCGACAAGTCCCTCGACTTCCTCGGCTTTAAAACCCTCAAAGATCTGCTCGGCTCACTCGGTAAATCCAGCTTCGGGCGGCACGATACGCGCGACCTGGCGACCGGCGTCGAATCCTCCGGCGCGTCCCGCCAATACGAGTTCGGCGATACTATGAATCTCGATATCAGCGAGACTCTCTTCTCCGCGTTTCGCCGCGAAGGTGTCAGCGTACCGGTAAATCTCGAGTACTCCGATCTCCACGTTCATCAGTGCGAATATCAGAGTTCCTGCGCAACTGTCCTCATGCTCGATTGCAGCCACAGCATGATCCTCTACGGCGAAGACCGCTTCACTCCGGCTAAGCGTGTCGCTATGGCGCTGGCGCACCTCATCAAGACCCAATACCCTGGCGATAGTCTGCGCTGCGTTCTCTTTCACAACACCGCTGAGGAATTGAAAATCAGTCAGCTCGCGCGAGTCCAGGTCGGGCCGTATTACACCAACACTCGCGACGGCCTCATCCTCGCTCAACGTCTTTTACAGCAGGAAAAGAAAGATATGAAGCAGATCGTGATGATCACCGACGGCAAACCCTCAGCGATCACTCTCGAGGACGGCCGCGTCTATCGCAATGCCTTCGGACTCGATCCTCTGGTCATCAGCCGCACCCTCGAAGAAGTGAATCGCTGCCGCAAACAAGGCATCATCATCAACACCTTCATGCTCGCCAGCGACTACGGCCTCGTCAACTTCGTCCAGAAGATCACCGAACTCTGCCACGGCAAAGCTTACTTCACCACGCCGCAGACCCTCGGCCAATACCTGCTGATGGATTACATGAACCGCAAGACCCGCACCGTCCACTAGCTGAATTACGGCGCCAGCTTCTCCGTAACTTCGATGTAAGTGCCCCACGGATCTGTAAGAAAAGCGACCCGCGTCTTCGAGCCGGCAATCGGGCGCGGTGGCGCGTCGAAATGCAGCCCCATCTTTTCCAGTCTCGCGGCGAAGATATCCAGATCCACCACATCGAATCCGATATGGTCGAGCGATCGCCCTTTCGTCGGCGCGAGTACTTTGTCTGAGGGCGCGAACGAAAGATTGCTGCCGCCCGGCAGATACACGCAGTCGATCCACCCCGGAGTAGTCACGCGCGGACGCCGCCCCGCTGCCAATCCAAACACATCCGCGTAAAACTTCTGCATCCCCGAAACATCCTTTGCGTAGAAATGGATGTGGTCCATCATCACCGGTGCCGTGATCGAAGGCTTACCGAAAAATTCCACCCGCACCCCATCCGGCGCGTTGACGTAGCCCTGATTCGGGTTCACCGTCTGATCCACCTTCAGCCCCGCCGCCTTCCACTTCGCCAGCATTCCGGGCAGATCCTGGAACACGAATCCGAAGTGGTCTACGATCGATCCCGCCGGTGGCGCGCTGGGTTCGGCCTTTCGCAGCATGATGTAAACCCCGGGAAACTGAATCAGCGAGAGCGGCCCGTTCTTCACCGCCGTCCCGCCCATCATGTCTACCCAGAAACGTTCCTGCTCCGCGACGTCCTTCACCGCCAGGTGAATATGTCCCAGCCGAACGCCCGCTGGGTTCGGCGCCTCCAGTTGCGCGAAGCTGCCGGCCGCCGTCAGGGCGGCGAACATCGAAACGAATAAGCGAATTACTGCTTTCTTATTCCGCAATTTCCACCCGCTTCACATCGCCCAGGATAAACAGGTATGCCACCGCGCCCATCAGCGCCACGGCTCCGACATAAGCCAGCGCCCACGCAAAAGAACCCGTGCGTCCCACCACCACACCGATCACAATCGGCGTAATAATCCCCGCCAGGTTGGCCGAGAATCCGAAGATCGCGCCGGTCAGCCCGGTCAGGTTCCTCGGCGCGATGTCCGAAATGATCGCCCATCCGAGCCCCGTCATCCCCTGAGAGAAAAACGCCAGTGACAGAATCGCGATCACCACCCCGTCCTTCGTCGCATAATCCGCCCCGATAATTGACGACGCGCCCAGCAGCCCTGCGATCAGCGGAAGTTTCCGCGCCAGATTGATAGACCCTGTCCGCCTGATCAGATAATCCGACAGCCAGCCTCCGAACAACACGCCCGCGCCGCCCGCCAGGAATGGCAGTACCGAGAACCATCCCACCCGGATCCACGGCATATGGCGTTCCGTCGCCAGGTAAGTCGGAAACCACGTCAGAAAGAAAATCATCGTGGAGTAGCCGCCGAACTGCCCCAGACAAGCTCCCGCTACCTGTCTCGCCCGCAGCAATTGCCCGACTTGTTTCCACGAAAACGGCGTACCTTTCGCCCGCGCCCTCCCCGCTTCCTCAGCCGGATCCCGGTAAAGCCACCACCAGACCAGGCCGAACAACACGCCCACCGCGCCCACTGCGACGAACATGGTTCGCCATCCATAGTGGCTGCTCGTCCATAACAGCGCCGGTCCAAAGCAGGCCAGCCCCACGTATTCGCCCACCGTATATACCGCCGTCGCGCGCGCCCTTTCGTGCTGCCGGAACCACGCCGTCACCACTTGGTTGTTGGCTGGAAAACACGGTGCCTCGCACAACCCCAGCCCCAGCCGCGCTCCCATCAGGCTCGACAGGTTTACCGCGAATCCCTGCAGCAGCGTGAACAGTGACCACAACGTGACGGATAAGAAATAAGTCAGCCGCGCGCCCAACCGGTCCAGCACGATTCCGCCCGGTATCTGCCCCGCCACGTAAGCCCACGAGAATGCCGAAAGCACCACACCCATTACTTCCGGCGACAGGTGGAATTCCCTCGACACATCCGGCGCGGCGATGCCCAGTACCGTCCGGTCGAGGTAGTTGATCATCGTCCCGGTAGCGAGCAGCGTCAGAACCAGCCACCGCCCGCTGCCCGCGGCGCCGCGCTTCAGACTCGCGTCCGTTTCCTGCGTTTGCAGCGTGTCAGCCGCGGGCAACTTCACCGGCCAAGTCTACCGCATCCCCCTTCCGTTTTTCCGCTCGCCGCCCTGGCCGCTTATTTGCACTTCCCGGCGTGCACCACAGGAAAAAGGAGACTCTGCCATGCCCGCATCAATGGTTGTGCTTATTGCGCTAACCGTAGTCCTCGCGATCCTCGCCGTCTATCGCTGGATCGTCACCCACCACGAAGATGATTATCTTCACCTCGCCGACCCCACCGGGGAACTCGTTTCTAATCAACGCCGCACGGCGAAAGAATTGAAACAAGTCGATCGCATCGGAATCATGTTGACCGTCGCCACCGCCCTCTACGGCGTCGGATTGCTCGGGACATTCCTGTACTCAAGCCTCCTGCATCGCCCGCCAATGTAGTCACGGCTATTGGGAACGGAAGCGCGAAATCGCGCAGATTGAGTGTTGAGGCCTGAGTGAATAAACCTGGTTCTCAATGTTAGTAACAGACGGGAGTCACGTATGCCCGTGGTGGAGTTGATCAAGCCTGCCGACCCCGACGTTCGTCCTCGTTGGGGAGAAGCCACGGCCAGCCCTGAAGAAGGTTACTTTCTCAAGGGCCCGCGCGGCCGTGGCTTCGAGCTCGCCGCGGCGTTTCAAATTTTCGGCGAACTCATCCAGGGCTTTCGCGCCCTCCATTTCGTCGGCCCCTGCATCACCGTATTCGGGTCCGCGCGCTTCCCGGAAACCCATCGCTATTACGCCCTGACCCGGGAACTGGGCGCCCACATCGCGCGCGCGAAGTTCACCGTCATGACGGGCGGCGGACCCGGCCTCATGGAAGCCGCCAACCGTGGCGCCAAAGAAGCAGGCGGCGCTTCCATCGGTTGCAACATCGTGCTCACCAGCGAACAAAAGCCCAACCGCTATCTCGATAAATGGGTCGAGTTCCGCTACTTCCTCGTCCGCAAATTCATGCTCGTCAAATACTCCTGGGCCTTCGTCGCCGCGCCCGGCGGCTTCGGCACCCTCGATGAATTTTTCGAAGTCGCCACCCTGATCCAGACCGGCAAAATCAAAGACTTCCCCGTCATCCTCCTCGGTGTCGACTACTGGACGCCTCTGCTTGAGTTCTTCCGCAAGTCTCTCCTCCCCAGCAGCGCCATCGATCCCGCCGATCTCGACCGCATCCTCGTCACCGATTCCCCTTCCGACGCGATAGCCTTCATTCGCCAGATCGCGGTCAACCGCTTCGGCCTCCGCTACGTTCGTATGAAGCCCAATAAACTCCTCCTCGAACGCGCATTTACCGAACCGCGAGTGTGAACGAGCGGCACGCATTACCCCGGTAATGGCGCTATCATTAACTCATGGGAACCATCCGATCGAAGGTCACCGCCCAGGGACAGATTTCGGTCCCTCTTGAAGTGCGCCGAAAGCTGGGTGTCGGCCCGGGCTCCATCCTCGAATGGGAGGAAGAAGGAAGTAAACTCGTCGTCCGCCGCGCTGGCCGCTTCACTTCCGTAGACATCCATCGCGCGCTGTTCGGTGCGAAGCCACCTCAGTCCAGAACTTTGAGCGAATTGAAAGAAGGCATTCGCAGCCACGTCCGTAAGCGTTATGCGCGCGGTTGACACCAACGTTCTGGTCCGGCTGATCATCCGTGACAATCCCCGCCAGGTTGCCTCAGCCGAGGATTTCATCGGAACAGGAGCATGGGTCTCCATCCTCGCCCTGGCCGAAACCACCTGGGTCCTTTCGAGCGTGTATGAACTCACCGCCAGGCAACAGGCGACTGCGATTGAGATGTTACTGAATCATCGCCACCTGGTATTGCAGGACCCGGATCTGGTGGCTGCGGCTCTCGAAATCTTTCGCAGCCGACCGTCCCTCGGTTTTTCCGATTGCCTGATGCTCCAGGCCGCCCGCAAAGCCGGCCATCTTCCGCTCGGCACCTTCGACCGCAATCTTGCAAAAGTCGACGGCACAAAGAAGCTTTAGCCGCTGCCGCGCCCGCTTAGTGCAAGGGCGCTGGGTGCGGAACGGCGACTGGGCCGCCACGCTCTGTAGCTGGCGGACGGACGATGAGAGGAACTATCGCGCTGACAAGCATAATTCCGGCAATGATAGAAAGAGCTTCTGTATAGCGGCCACTTCTTTCGCGAATGGTTGCGATCAGTAAAGGTCCTGCGGCACTGCCGAAACCCCAGGCGGTTAACATCAGGCCATAGATTGAGCCAACGTCTTTTTCACCAAAATAATCAGCGGCAAAGGCTGGCATTGTCCCAAACCCTCCTCCATAGCAGAGCAGGACGATGAACGCCAGAAGCGTAAATAGTTTATAGCTGGTGACACTGGTCAGTAAGAAGAAGATCACCGCCTGGATCAGAAACAGGCAAACAAATACCCAGCGACGCCCTATGAAGTCTGAAAGCCAGGCCCAGAGAAACCGGCCCGCGCCGTTGCCAATCGATATGATTCCCACCATCGCGGCTGCGGCGGCAACGGTTGCGCCCGTAATCTCCTGAGCCATCGGCGCAGCCTGCGAAATGATGGAAATGCCAGCACATACGTTGAGGAACAACATTACCCACAGTGCGTACCATTGCCAGGTTCGCAGTGCCTCACCGAGAGTATATTCGCGGCTGGCCCTGGCGCTTTGCGATGAGGCGGCGATTACTCCCTTCACCTGGTAATCGGCCGGCGGATTCACCATGAACCAACCGGCACATACAACCAATACGAAATACGCCGCGCCGAGAGTTGCGAAAGTATGCAGAACCCCCGTTTGTATAATGAGCCGCGTGGCGAGCGGCGCTGTTATCAACGCTCCTGCTCCGAAACCGCCTACTGCCACGCCGGTGATGAAGCCGCGCTTATCCGGGAACCATTTCACGAGAGTGGCAATGGGGACGATATAACCGAGGCCGAGTCCGGCCCCGCCGATTACACCGTAAGTAAGGTAGAGTACGGCAAGTCCGTGGTCGGAGAAGCTGGCCAGGAAGACTCCCAGACCGTAAAGTGCGCCTCCGGTCATAGCGACCGTCCGTGGACCCACTCGCCTCATCCATAGGCCACCCGCAAAGGCGGCGAAACCTAACGTAAGGATGGCTATTGTAAAAGCAAGAGTAACTTCTTCGATCGTCCAGTGAAAAGCTTTTACCAGAGGTGTACGGAACACACTCCACGCATAAACCGCGCCCAGCGCAACCTGCATTACCACGGCGGCGGCGGCAATCACCCAACGATTGAAAACCCGAGTATGCATGGCGGACACCGATAGTGTATAACGCAACCTAAGAGCCGAAGAACGCCCCGGATTCTGCCGCCACGGACGTCCTCAACCTTCGATGCTGGGAGCTGTCAGAAGCTGGGACCTGTCAGAAATCGCTACCTGAGCTCTCGGAAGGAGGAAGTGTCGATTGGCTGGCGCCCTCAATCCTTCTGAATCATGACTTCCGTCGATTTCACCACCACTCGCACGGCATCGCCTTTTTTCAGGGTTAATTCATCCACGCTGCTGCGCGTAATGACGCTTTCAATCAGATTCTCGCCTACTCGTACCGTAACGTGGGCCATGATGCTACCGAGTTGTATATCCTGGATTGTGCCGGGGAGCTGATTCCTTGCCGAGAGTGCCATTTTTTTCAAATCTTTTCGGATAGGATCATATCGCGGAGCCTCAAAACCGCCCCGTTAGGTCGCCCGTCCACAGCAAGGTAAATAGGGGTCGTCACGGCAATTCGTCTAACTCGAGACGCACCAGTCTTTCAATCTCACGAACAAGCCTTTCAAACGAGGGGCAAACTCGGGCTGCGGCTCAATCCATGCCCGCTACGAGAGCGGCTTGGTCAACGGTCGGGGAGTAGGCCCTGCCTGGGATCATGTTCCTCGATAACCACTCTTTTGCGCCGCGGATATCCTCAGGGTTTTCAGGGGGAGCCAGTTGCTCCCGTAACCCCCTTCTTCCGGCGAGAGACCGCGCCGCAGCCAGGAACCAACTTTCGAACTCTCGCTTTGGAATGACAACGGTGACACGCAGTCCCCTCAGGATCGGCAATGCCCTTGCCTTCAGGTTTGGACCCAACACGGCAGGACAATCATCGTCCGCGTCCATCTCAAGCGTTGCCCGAGGATCAAGTCCGAACGCAGTCAGCCCGGCGATGAAGGCAAGATAGAGATCCTGATATCTGGAATCGTACGGTACGTTGATAAAGGCCGTTTTCCGGGAGACACGGGCCATCTATTTTTTGGAGGAAGGATTTACTTTTTCAGGAGAAGAAATTAGTGCATCCTTCGCCGCCTTAGCCACCCGAAACTTCACGACCTTCCTGCCCGGGATTTTGATCACTTCCCCTTTTAGCGGGCCGCGTCCCAGTCGCACCTTTCGCTCGACGCGGACTACGCGACCAATACCCGGTATGATGAAATTGCCAGTCTTTTCAGAGCGGTCGGCCATCTCCGAAAGGACCTTTGCGTCGTGTTTGGAAACGCCAAGCCTCCTGGCGGTCTCCCCGACAGAAGGGAAGGGAGTGGTGATTTTTACAGGACGGGGCATCGGCTTCTATTTTCGCACGCGCCACGCTGGACCATCGGGACATCGGCCAGCAGAAGAGGCTGACCAGGATAAATTGCGGACGACTCTGATGCTGGATCAGGTCCGCCGCGATTCGATAGCTGGCGGCAACAGCCCTTCCCACCAACAATCAGGCTAGAACCTGTCGGCATCGAGAGGCGTAACGTGGCCGCTCTGAGCGGATCGTCGGCGACTCGGAGAAAGGGTCCGCCGAATCCCCTGTGCCGTGCTCATCCCGTCACTTGACGGAAAACGCGCATCGCTGATATCCGGAACCCCGCCGCCCAGATGTGCTGCGACATCGCAGTGTTTACCAAAGACCGAAACGAGCGAGAAGGACGCGCGCTGCGTCCGCACTCGGGTGGCACTGACAAGCGTGGACCTCCTCTTTCGCGGAATCCTCTTGACCCAAAAACTTGGGTGACCGCGGAAACCGAATATTTTTCTTAACCCCTGCAACGACTTACCCCGAAAACCGCCTCCAGCCCTCTTTTCACCATGTACTCTGTAGCCGAAAAGAGAGGTTCCCCTCACATGACTTCCCAGCCGCCACTCTGCATTACCTCCGCCCGCGATTTCGTTCGCGCTCACGAGACCGACGAATACACCCATCTCCGCGACAGCCTCTGGGCCGAACTCAGCCCCGCATCCGCCCTCGAACAAACCTGGGTAGCCGAGATCGTCACTGCCTCCTGGCGTCTGCGTCGTTGTGCCCTCGTCGAATCCGAAATGGCCGACATCTTCTCGCTCGACCCCATGGAAGACGTCGCCGCCTCGCGCACTCAAATCGCCGTCGATCGCGCCCGCGCCCAGGCCTTCAGCATCCTCCGCCGCGCCACCGCCGAACTGCGCCGCCTCCAGACCGACCGCGCCATTCAGCACAAAGTGCTCAACATCGAAACCGCCGTCTCAGGCCTCGCCAGTCCCAGGCAACTGATTACCGCCATCGATATGGCCGGACGCACCCAGACGCGACGAGCCAAACTCCCGCCATCCCCATTGGCTTCGAATTGTAAACCGCCCTCTGAAGTCTGGGATCCGCCTTTTCAGGACGCAGCCTGATCCGTGTTTCAGTTCGGCCAATAGTGAATGAATCTGCGATAAATCACGCGTCGCCGCAATTTTGCCGAGCCAGTTCAGGAGGCCAGTTCAGAAGGCCAATCCGGAGGAAAGGAAGCCGCGATGATGAACGTCGACTCCCCGTTACGGGATCGTGGCTTCAGCCGCCGCGCTCTTCGCGCTTTCGTTCCCAGTCGAATCCAGCGCCGTCACTTCATAGCGGTACGTCATGCCCGGCTGTACATCTTTGTCGCTATACGCCGGAGCCGTCAGGTTGTCCGCTACCTTCTGGCCGTTGCGGTAAACCCGGTAACTCGCGAAATCTCTCTCAGCGCTGCGCTCCCACACCAGTTCGATTGTTCGCGTACCCGCAATGGCGCTCAGCGCAGTCGGAACCGCGGGCGGGAACTTGTCGTAAGGCTTGAACGGAATCGGATCCGACAACTCGCTCTCCGCATATTGATCCGGATTGGTTCCCGTCTTCTGGATCGCCTGAACCTGGTACTGATAAATCTTGCCGTAATCGATCGTAGAGTCTGTGTACGACGGCTTCGTCGCAGTACCCAAAAGCGTGTAGTCGGGAATATCCGGAGTTCTCCGGTATACCCGAAATTCGCCCGCCGCGCCCTGCCAGGTCAGTTCCACGGAATCCGGACCGTCCTTCGCTTCAAGGCCCATCGGCTGCGGCAGCGGCGGCACCACCGTCACTTCCTGCATGTTCGACCAACCGGCGCTCTTGCCTTTCGCTCCCAGCGCCCGCATGCCGGCCACGACTGTCTTCCCGTTATATTTCTGCACATCCACGCTGACATCGGCCACTGGGTTCGATTGTGGAATTCGAATCACCCGATCCGACGTGCGGATCCACTCTTCGAGGTTAAATCCGTTGGCGCCCGCCGGGCCCACCCGGAGTTCGATATTCAGCGGCTCTCTGATCGCAAGCGCTTCCGTCGTGACTGTCGGGATTGTGAAACGAATAGCGATTTTGTTGCCGTGCTCCACCGCCGTCAGGTCCACCACCCGAACCGGCAGACGCAGCGCGGGCGGCATGGGATCTCCCATGTATCCGCAGCCCGTGCTGATTACGCACAGAGCCGCTACAGCCAGCGCCCTCGCTTCGAATACCGCGCGGTTCACAGAATATACCGGCTAAGGTCCTGGTCCTTTACGATGTCGGCCAACTGCTTCCGCACATATGCCGCGTCAACTTTGACGTTCTTCTTTTTCAGGTCCGGACCCTCGAAGGAAATCTCTTCGAGCAGTTTCTCCATGATCGTGTGCAAGCGCCGCGCCCCGATATTTTCCGACGTCTCGTTCACCTGCGCCGCGAACTTAGCCACTTCTTCGAGCGCATCGTCAGTGAGCGTCAGCTTAATGCCTTCGGTATCCAGCAGCGCAACGTACTGCTTGGCCAGGGCATTCTTCGGCTCTTTCAGAATCCGCACGAAGTCTTCCACCGTAAGCGATTTCAGCTCCACGCGAATCGGAAACCGCCCCTGCAATTCCGGAATCAGATCGCTGGGTTTGGATACATGAAACGCACCCGCCGCAATGAACAGGATGTGGTCCGTGCGCACGAAACCGTGGCGCGTATTGACCGTGGTGCCTTCCACAATCGGCAGAATGTCGCGCTGCACGCCTTCCCGGCTCACGTCCGGTCCGTGGCCGCCTTCGCGTCCCGCGATCTTGTCGATTTCATCCAGGAAAATGATGCCGCTCGATTCCACTCGCTCCAGTGCGATGCGCGTCACCTGATCCATGTCGATGAGCTTCTGCTCCTCTTCCTGAACCAGATAATCCATCGCTTCCGCCACCCGCATGTTCCGTTTTTTCGAGCGGTTCCCGAACATGGCCGGCAGCATCTCGCGGAAGTTGATGCCCATCTCTTCCAGGTTGACATTGCTCGCGATCTCGAACGTCGGGGCTTTGTCCTTCACCTCGATCTCGACCATTCGCTCGTCGAGCTTACCGTCGCGCAGCCGCTCCCGCAGTTTCTCACGCGTCTTCGAATTGTCCTCGCCGTTCTCCGGAGCCGGAGGCACCAGCAATTCCATCAGCCGGTTCTCCGCCGCCGCTTCCGCGCGGTCGCCCACTTCTTCCAGCTTTTCCTCGCGAATCATGTCGATCGCGATGTCCACCAGATCCCGGATCATCGATTCCACATCGCGCCCGACATATCCCACTTCCGTGAACTTGCTGGCTTCCACCTTCATGAAAGGCGAGTTGGCCAGGCGAGCCAGTCGCCGCGCCAGTTCGGTTTTGCCGACTCCCGTGGGCCCAATCATCAGGATGTTCTTGGGCATCACATCTTCGGCCATATCCGGCGCCAACTTCTGCCGCCTCAGCCGGTTGCGCAGCGCAATCGCCACCGCCCGCTTGGCGTCGGGTTGCCCGATAACGTATTTGTCCAGCTCCCGAACAATCTCCCGCGGTGTCAGTTCATCCAGCACCGGACCTCCTTCCACCGAGGGAGACGGCAAATAGATCACCATCAGCTCAGTTCCTCATATGTCACGTTTTCATTCGTGTATATACAGGTTTTGCCGGCGATCTTCATGGCTTCTTCTGCCACCTGGCGCGCCGAAAGCTTGGTATGGCGCAGCAATGCGGTCGCCGCTGCCAAAGCAATCGGACCGCCGGAACCAATTGCCGCTGCTTCTTCGTCCGGCTCGATTACGTCGCCGTTTCCACTCAGAATGAAAATGTTCTTGCCGTCCGCCACCAAAAGCAGCGCTTCCAGATGGCGCAAAACGCGGTCGGTGCGCCAGTCCTTCGCCAGTTCCACGACCGATCGGGGTAAATTGCCGTTGAATTGTTCGAGCTTGCCCTCGAAACGGGCGAACAACGAAAAGGCGTCCGCCGTCGATCCGGCAAAACCTGCCACAATCTTGTCGTTGTACAGACGCCGCAGTTTTCGCGCCGTAGCTTTGAGGACTTCACTTCCGAGAGTCACCTGGCCGTCCCCTGCCATGACGACCTTTCCCTCACGGCGTACCGCGAGTACCGTGGTGGAACGAATTCGCTGCTTCATTGTTTTTATGAGATTTCAGTGTAACCCAACTGCGAAAAAGAGCTTCTTCCCAGAAGGCCGCAATTCATGTGCGACCGTGTAAACTGCAATCGAAGAAGCAATATTTCCTGGACAGACCGTCTGTGGGGCCGGATACAGTGGTTGAGGGTTTGCTGAGGCTCGAGCAGCGGAACTTGAGAGGCGGAAAAGAGATTATGGAGTACCTGGACATTTATCGAAGCGCCCGGGACTGGGAGATGAGTCCCCCCAAGCGCAACCCCGACGACAAGGGTCTCGATGACCTCGAGGATGACGTCGAAGACGCCGACGAGGAAGAAGACGACGAGGACGACGCCGACGCCGACGAAGATGAGGATGAAGACGACGATCTCGACGACGACGATGACCTCGACGAAGAGGAAGACGCTGAAGACGACGAAGACGTAGACGAGGACGATCTCGAAGACGAAGACGACGAGGAAGATGAGGAAGCCGTCGACGACGAAGAAGAATAATTTTGCGCGGAATCGGTTCGCGGGGCAGGCCGGCGTCCTGCCCCGCTTTCCTTCCTATTTTTTAGTGGCTGCGATCGCCGCGAGCTCTTCGGCGCGCGTTTGAATGCGTCCGTGTATCGGTACGTCTTTGTCGAAATCGATGTGCCGCAGCGTCAGATTCTCCTGGTAGTTGTCGCCCCAGGGGTGCTGGGTCCAGGCTGCATCGTATAGGTCGCCCTGCACGAAGATCTTCTGTTGCGGTAGCCAGGCCATCAGCAGCAGGGGGGAATGAATGTTGTTCTTCACGTGGTAAAGGTCCACTTCCTGCGACTTGTCTTTCAAAACAAGTTCGTCGTCCACCAGTTTCACTTTGAGTGGTTTCGGGTTGCGCGCCAGTTCGTCCGGATGCAACGTGGCTTTGCGCGCCACCATTTCTTTGAAGAAGGCCTCGTTGCCTTTTTCCGTAATAACGGTCAGCCCTTCCGCTACCGCCGTGCGCAGACCGCCGGTATGGTCGAAGTGATGATGCGAAACGATCACTTCGGTGAGCGGCTTGCCGGGCACCAGCGTCCTGGCTTTGTCGATTACCGCTTTGGACCGGGCTTCGCTTGCCGGTGCTTCGAAGAGCGTCAGGTGATCGTCGAATTCGAACACCACGCTGCGGTGTCCGCCTGAGCCGGCCAGCCACCAGACTCCTTTGCCGACTGATTCGGCCGTAACGTTGGTGGGCGGAGGCGGTTGCACCGTAGCGGCTTTCACGGCCGCCGGAGCCGCCAGGTCGGGGATGGTTCCGTCGACTGCGTTCTTCGAAACCTGCAGGTCGCCCGAGACCCAGTTTCGGAAGTCGATTTTAGAAAGATAGTGTTTCGGCAGCTTTACGCCGTCCACGGTTTCGTAGTCGGAAAAGGTTGTCGTGTTGACGATGTCACCGAGGTTATCGCTCGAGGTCATCCACTCCACCGAGGTCGGCAGGTGCGTCGAAGCGTCGATCGCCAGAGTCAGCTTGTCTCCCTGTGGAGTGGTCAGGTCGACCAATTGCTGGCCCTTCCGTTTGCGCAGGTTGCTCAGCTTCACTGCCGGGTCGAGAGTTGCCCGGATGATCACCACCGGGTTGTCCAGCATGTCGATCCGCCGGTCTTCCGGCGCCGCGCCGCCCGCCCGCTGCGTCTTGCCGTCGGGGTTGGTGTTCCACGCGACGTCGCCGTCGATGGATTGGTTTTGCCGGACGTCCGTCGCCAGGGCGAATGGAAATTGTGCGACGCGATGCTGCTCCACTCGCATCCGGCCGTTCGTCAGGTCGAGCGTGCGCTTGAATTCCGTCACTTTCCAAAGGGGAAGGGGCGCGTCCGGCGTGGGATTCTGCCCCATATTTGGGCTGCTGCCCCCGCCTTCGATAACGATGGTTTTGATTGACTGGATCCGGGCTTTGCCGCCCAGCGCGTCGGCGGCGCTCGCAATCAGCTTTTGCTCGGGCGTTTGTGCGTAGACGATTGCCGCCGACAGGGCGATCGCAATCGAGAGGTTTCGCAGGGTGGTGGTGACTGACATGGCGTGGACTAAATTATCAGATTTCGGAGGCAGTAAACTGAACTTCATATGGCGCACGCAACTATTAAGGTGAACGGCACGGCTCATGTAGTCGACGCCGATCCGGCTTGCCCGCTTCTTTACGTTCTGCGGGATGACCTCGCGCTCAACAATCCGCGCTTCGGTTGTGGCCTCGGCCAGTGTGGCGCCTGTACTGTAATCGTGGACCGTCAGCCCGTTCGCTCCTGCACTCTTCCGCTGTCTCGCGTGCTGGGGAAAGAGATCACCACGCTCGAAGGCATCGGCACGCCGGAGCATCCGCATCCCGTCCAAACCGCGTTTATTGAAGAACAGACCTTCCAGTGCGGCTATTGCCTGAACGGTTGGGTTATGGCGGCGAAAGCGTTGCTCGATAGGGTTCCTCATCCGACGGATGCGCAAATGCAGACAGCCTTCGAAGGATTGGTCTGTCGCTGCGGCAGTCACATACAGATCATGAAAGCCGTTCGCCGCGCAGCCGGTATGGAAAGGACCGCATAAACCATGGCATCGCGACGTCAGTTCTTACAACAAACCGGTGGCCTTTTGATCGGATTCAGCCTTGCCGGCACCGCAGTTTTGCCGCGGTTCCTCTCTGCCGCCGACACCGTGCCGGTTCCTTCCCCCGCCACGCTCGATGGCTGGCTCCGCATCGATCCCGATGGAATCGTCCGCGTATTCACCGGTAAGGTCGAAATCGGTATGGGTGTCCAGACTGCGTTCAGTCAGATCGTCGCGGAAGAACTCGATGTTCCCTGGCAGAAAGTGGTGCTGGTCATGGGCGATACCTCTACGACTCCCGATCAGGGTGGCGTAGGGGGAAGCACGTCCGTTGCGCAGGGTGGCCGCCCTATCCGCAATGCCGCCGCCACCGCGCGCGTGGTGCTTCTGGAACTGGCTTCGCATCAGTTAGGTGCGCCGGTAGATCAATTGGAAGTTCACGACGGTGTGGTCAGCGTGAAAGGCCAAAGTAGCAAAAGCGTCACTTACGCCTCACTCGCCGGCAGCGCCGAACTGCATGAAGCGCTCAAGGTTTCGGGCAATGGCTTCGCCCTCAACGTCGAAGGCCAGGGCAAGCCGAAAGATCCTTCGCAATACACCATCGTCGGCAAGTCCATCGCACGCGTCGATCTGCCGAAGAAGATTTTCGGCAAGGCCGAATACGTCACCGATATCCGCGTGCCGGGGATGCTGCACGGTCGCGTAATCAGACCCGCCACCGCGGGAGCAACCTTCGTCAGCGTGGACGATTCCGCGGCCAGGTCGATCCCTGGTTACCGGCAGACCGTCGTGAAAGGGAACTTCGTTGGTGTAGTCGCCCAAAATGAATGGGGCGCGGAAAAGGCTGTAAAAGCCGTGAAGGTAACCTGGAGCAACCCAACTCCCACCCTTCCCGCCGACCTCTACGCTCACATGCGTGCCGCCACCCCGAAAACCACTCGGCCCGGCATCAACAAGGGCGACACTGCTGCTGCCCTGAGCGCTGCTTCTAAGAAAGTGCAGGCGAGTTACGAGTGGCCCTTCCAGGCTCACGCGACCATGGGCCCAGGCTGCGGTGTAGCGGACGTCAAGCCGGATGGAGTTACGACCATCTGGAGTGGAGCCCAGAAACCGCATGCCTTGCAGAAGGGAATCGCTGAGTTGCTGAAGGTTCCCGCCAACCAGGTCCGCATCGTCTGGGTGGAAGATGCCGGCTCCTACGGTCGAGCCGGACACGAAGATGTTGCGGCCGACGCGGCTCTCCTGTCACAGGCCGTCGGCGTTCCGGTTCGCGTCCAATGGTCACGCGCCGACATGACTGCATGGGGCGGCAAAGGTCCTGCGACCATCGTCGACCTCACGGCCGCGTTCGACGGTGCCAACGAAGTCACGGCGCTCGACTATGCGTCGCGGGCATTCTCCGGCACGGAGATTGTTCCTCAGCCCAACACCGCAGGCAACTTCCTGGCAGGCCAATTAGCCGGCTTTGTGAACAAAGCGCCGGGCGAAGAATATGCCCAATGGGGCGACGTATCTTCCGCGTACGGATTTAAGAATGTCCGCTCGACGGGCAGCGTGGTGGCTCCGGCGTTTGATTCCGCGTCGCCTTTGCGCACCACCCACTTGCGCGATCCCGGCGGTCCCGCGGGCACCTTTGCCGGTGAATCGTTCATGGATGAGATGGCTGTGGCGGCCGGGATGGACCCTGTCGCTTTCCGCCTGAAATACATCGAAGAGCCTCGCGCAAAGGCCGTTCTCAGCGCCGCCGCCGAACACGCCAAATGGGATTCGCGGACTTCTCCCAAACGCAGCACTGGCGATGTGGTCACCGGCCGAGGCATCGCCCTGGCCCTGCGCGGCGGTACGCATGTCGCGACAGTCGCCGAAGTCGAAGTCGATCGGCGCACCGGAGCGATTCGCGTAAAGCGGTTTGTGTGCGCTCACGATTGCGGGCTGATCGTGAATCCCGATGCCCTGCGCGGAACCATTCAGGCCAACCTGGTTCAGTCGATGAGCCGCTGTCTCAAAGAGGAGGTCACTTTCGACCAGACCCGCGTCACCAGCGTCGATTGGAAGACTTATCCCATCGCGCGCTGGTCGGACATACCTGCGGTTGAGATCGTGCTGATCAATCGGACCGATTTGCCCCCGAGCGGAGCCGGTGAACCGTCGAGTCGTCCCACGGCCGCGGCGATTAACAACGCGATCTTCGATGCCACAGGTGTACGTTTGCGTCAAGCCCCGTTGACGGCAGCGAAGTTGAAGGCAGCGCTGCAGCGCGCGTGATGGTCACTGACTGGGTAGTAGTCGCGCAACAAATGCACCTCGATATCCCTCAGACTGATGTCGAGGCGATTGCGCCTCTGCTGGATAACTTGCTCGAAGCTTTTCGGCCACTGGTTGCCCAAATTGCTGACGATTACTGAGGCAGGCCGTCGGCTTCGTGCCCGAGAGGTTTCGGCGGTCGAACTTGCCCAGGAATCGCTCAGTCGGATTCGGGAGTCGCAGCCGCGCCTGAATGCCTTCATCACGATCACCGATGAACTTGCGCTGAGCGAAGCTCACCGCGCGGATGAAGAGCTCGCCCGCGGTATCGATCGCGGTTCTTTGCATGGCGTCCCCTATGCCATCAAAGACAACTTCCTGACGCGTGGAATCAGGACCACCGGTGGTTCGAAGCTCTTTGAGAATTACGTCCCGGACCATGACAGCGCGGTGGGCGAACGGTTGCGTGAAGCAGGCGCTGTATTGGTGGGAAAGACGGGATTGCACGAACTCGCCTACGGCGTGACTTCGAACAATCCCCACTTCGGGGCGGTGCACAACCCGCGTGATCCGGCACGCATTTCTGGAGGTTCAAGCGGAGGATCTGCCGCGGCAGTGGCGGCGAATCTGGTGCCCTTCGCGATCGGGACCGACACCGGCGGATCCATCCGGATTCCCGCGGCATACTGCGGGTGCGTCGGCCTGAAGCCGACATTCGACCTGGTCAGCCGCGCAGGGCTGATGCCGCTGAGCGAGTCGCTGGATCATGTCGGGATTCTGGCGAACACACCGGGCGATGTGGGGCTGGTTCTGGACGCGTTCATGACCGGTGTTGCAGTGAAGGAGAAGCCGGGGTCAAAGCGGCTGGGCATTCCCCAGAACTTCTTTTTTGACCGACTCAGCGCTTCAGTTGCCTCCGCGTGCGAAAACGCTTTCCGGAACGCGGAACGGGCAGGCGCTCGGTTAGTGCCGATCCGTGTTCCCGATCCGGCCGAGATCAATGTGGTCGGACGCGTGATTCAGCTCAGCGAGGTCTCAGCCGCGATGACGCCTTACCTGAGCCGGAGGGCGGAGTTCGGCGCGGACGTTCTGGCACTACTCGACCAGGGGCGTTTCATCGCAGCCACCGATTACGTCAACGCACTGCGTTTGCGGCGCATTTACCAGAAGCGCTGGGCGGAATTGTGGAAAGATGTCGATGCCATCCTGACTCCGGCGGTGCCCATTCAGGCGCCTTTGATCGGAGAGCGGATGGTGGAGGGTGAGGACGTGAGGATGGCGTCCACTCGTTTAGTCCGGCCCATCAACGTGCTGGGATTGCCGGCTATCTCGGTGCCGCTCCCGACCGACGGTTTACCGATAGGGCTGCAGATCATCGGTGAACCCTTTGCGGAAAAGCAGCTTCTGGAGCTGGCTGAGGGCTATCTGCCATCGTCGAGATCGTAAGGCAGATAAACAGGTTCCCAGATGTTGGACTCGATGGCGGCTTCGAAGCCGGCTACATCGCAGGGAGACAGCCCTTCCTTTATCGCTTGATGGCCGGCCGCTTTAGCTACCGTTCTGCTTACCGAACGGATGCTTTCGAGCGGTGGCAGAAGGCTGGCTTGCCTGTCTTTTATGGCAGGCGACAGATTGGCGAGTGCCAGGGCCGCAGCCTTGATCATGCCATCTGAAACTCGCGTTGCCTGGGAAGAGATCACACCCAGGGCGAGGCCTGGGAAAATGTAGGAATTGTTGGTCTGATCGATGGGTACGAGGTGCCCTTTCACGACGGCGGGTGGAAAGGGGCTGCCGGTTCCTACGAGAGCCCGGCCGTTGGTCCAGTCGAGCAGTTGCTGAGGCGTTGCTTCGCTTCGGGATGTCGGATTCGAGAGGGGGAAAATCGCGGGCCGCTCGGTAAACGCGGCCATGGCGCGAACCACTTCCTCGGTAAACGCCCCCGGCTCTCCCGATACCCCAACCATCGCAGTCGGCTTGACGTTTCGAACCACATCGGCCAGCCCGATTTCTCCCTGACTCGAAAGTTGCCAGGCCTGCAACTCCGCGGGCTTGCGGGCGAACGATTGCTGCTCGGGGCGAACACCCGGACCCTCTTCGATAAGCAGGCCGTGGCGACCGATCGCGTAGATACGCTGGTAAGCCTCTTGTTCGGTCAGGCCCTGATCCTGCATGACGGACACAAGCAGGTGTGCGATGCCAATGCCGGCGGAGCCGAAGCCGAAGAAGACAATTCTCTGATCTTTGATGGGGACTCCCGTTACGAATCCAGTCGCCAGCAAGGTTGCGGTGGCCACCGCGGCGGTGCCCTGAATATCGTCGTTGAAGGTGCAGAGCCGATCGCGATACCGGTTGAGCAGACGCTCTGCGTTAGAGCCGGCGAAGTCCTCCCATTGCAGCAGCACGTGCGGCCAGCGCTGTTTGACAGCTGACACAAACTCGTCGATGAAAGCATCGTACTCCGGCCCGCGAATTCGCTTGTGGCACCAGCCGATATAGAGGGGGCTTGCCAGCAAGGCTTCGTTGTCGGTCCCGACGTCCAGTAATATCGGCAGACAGTTCGCCGGATGTATTCCTCCGAGGGCCGTATATAGCGCCAGTTTGCCGATAGGGATTCCCATGCCTCCGGCGCCCTGATCGCCCAGTCCGAGAATGCGTTCACCATCGCTCACGACGATGCATTGGATGGAATCGTAGCGGGGATGAGAAAGAATCTGATCGATCCGGTGACGGTTCGGATAGCTCAGAAAGACGCCGCGCGGCTTATGCCAGATTTCGCTGAACCGCTGGCAACCCTCACCTACAGCAGGCGTGTAAACGATAGGCAGCGTTTCGCGAATATTGTGAATGATGAGTGAATAGAACAGAGTTTCATCGGCGTCCTGAAGATCGCGCATGAAACTGTACCGGTGAAAGGGGATTTTGTAGTCTTCGAGCGCCCGCCTGCGCCGCGCCTCCTGTTCCTCGATGGTGCCTACATGAGGCGGGAGCAAACCGTGAAGAGAAAAGCGATCCCTCTCGTCATCCGGAAACGCCGTTCCCTTGTTGAGCCCGGGGTGATTCAGAAGGTCGTATCCGGTGAGTCTGGTTCTGATCCTGCGTTCGTCCGCCATCCCTCCATCCTGACGCATCTTCAGTGGTGATTGAGGAAGTGAATGACTCAATCATTGTTTAGTGATTGTTTAGTTATTACTTCCTCATGAATTCACCGCTACGCTGATTCCTCAGGCATGGGAACGGGATACGCCACGGGTTTACCCAGAACAGTCGAATACCTCGTCGGAGCAATCGCGGCTTACGCCGTCACCTATGGAGCATTTCGCCTTCACCTGGCGCTGGCGGCAGTTTCGTCTTTGTACCTGTTGATGGTGATTCTGGCGGCTTTTCGATGGGGTGTCTGGGAAGCGACGGCGGTAACTATTGGGGCGTTTCTTTGCCTCGATTACTTCTTCACGGACCCCTTGTTCAGCCTTCGCATGACGAATTCCTCCCAGTGGATCGCGCTGGGCGTATTCGAATTTGTCGGGCTCCTGGTGGGCCGTCTGTCGGGCGAAGCCAGGCAACAGGCGCGGAATGCGAACGAAGAACGCAACAAGATAGCCCACCTTTATGAATTGAGCCGACTGGTGCTTCTGATCGATCACCACAAGCCACCCGGTCAACAAATTTCCGACTTCGTTCAAAACGCTATCGGAGTGGAATCCGTGGCTCTGTTCGATCCGGCTGCGAACGATTACGGCGAAGCGGGCGCGAACCGCCCAGAGGTCCGGGATCTGGCGCGGCGCGTCTGGGCACAGGACTCGGATTCCGATTCTGTAGCTAAATCAGAGCACACCTGGGCACGCGTATTGCGGGCCGGCGGAAGACGCATCGGCGCTATTGCCATGCGGAAACAAGGCTTAAATGCGCTTACCGTGGATGCGATCGCTTCGATTGCAGCGATAGCGCTGGAGCGTTCCAGGAGTCTGGAGAGCGAGGCCCGGGCCGAGGCTGCGCGTGAGAGCGACCAACTGCGGACGGCGGTTCTCGATGCGCTGGCTCACTCTTTTAAAACTCCTTTGACGGCAATCCGCGTGGCCAGTTCGGGACTGCTTGAAACCGGTGTTCTTCGCCCGCGCGAGTCAGCTCTGGTCGCGTTGATCGATAGTGAATCGGCACAGCTCAGCGAACTGGCGAATCGTCTGCTTCAAACTGCACGTCTGGATAAATCGGGAGTATCGGTGCAGCGTGAGGAGTGCCGGACAGCGGGCCTGATCGAGAGCATGCTTGAACGCCTTCCGCGGGATTTTGAAGGTCACTCAATCGAAATCGAAAACCCCGGCGAGGATCTGTGGATCAGGGGCAACGGCGAACTGGTTGTGGTTGCGCTGCTCCAGGTGGTGGATAACGCGTTGAAATATTCGGCTCCGGGTTCCGCTGTGAGTATTACCACCACACACGAAGCGGAGGAGGTGATTATCTCGGTGCATAATCAAGGCCCGGTGATCGGACCGGAAGACCGTCAGTGTATTTTCGAACGCTTCTACCGCGCACCGAGCACCAAGTATCTGACGCCCGGCACGGGTCTGGGCCTCTCCATCACACGGAGAGTGGCTGAGGCGCATGGGGGACATGTCTGGGTGCGCAGCGACGAGTCAAGCGGGACGACATTCTTCCTGGCGCTTCCCGTTTCGCCGGGAGCTGTTTATGAATCGATTTGAAGTATGTCTCTTTGACTTATCGATTTTTCTTATGCCCGTAATAAGCATTGCTGCCTGAGTTCATGTTCATGACATCTTAAGGTCCATCGTCCTATCCTTGCGCTGAGAGTTAGTTTCCGGATGTTGTTCTATGGATATTTCACTTATCGGCAATTCCGCTATGCGTGAGGCGATCCAACGTAACCTCGTCAGCTTTCCCTCGCAGTTGCCCGCGTTGATGAGGGAACGTCCGGGCTACCACACGCACGAACGCATTGCCTGTCTCTATTTTTCGCGGGGCTGGGCACTGCGCGATATCTGCAGCCGCTACGGTGTCAGCAAGGCCCTGGCCCACCGCATGCTTTCCGAATGGCGCATTCGTGCCGTGGCGGCCGGATACATCCAGGATATTCATCCTGAGGATCTGAAGAGTCTCAGCGATATGAAAGAGGAACCAGGGATGTCCTGGCTTGTACCGCAGCACGAAAGTCTGGCGGCTAATTCGCAGGAGGCGCTGTAAAGAGTTATGACAGTGATGTTACCTTCAGAAGCTGTCCCCGAGGAACAGCCAGAGGGCGCTGCGTCGGCTTCGGCGGGCAAGGTCCTCATCGTGGATGACGAAGCGTCGGTACGTCGTGCGCTGCACGCCACTCTGTTCGGAATGGGCTTCGATATCGGCGAAGCTTTCAACGGAGAAGAGGCCATCGCACTCTGCCGGGTCACTAAGTACGAAGCAGTTTTACTTGACATTCACATGCCGGGCAAAGGTGGCATTGAAACCTGCGTTGAGTTGCGTAAAATGCTGCCGCGCCTGGCCGTCCTTATGCTGAGTGTTAATGACGACCAGGAGTGGAAGATCCAGGCACTCGAAGCAGGGGCGGACGACTACATAACCAAGCCGTTCCACATTCGTGAATTGACTGCGCGAATTCGTGCAACGCTCCGGAGAGCAAGGGCTACGGGCGAAAGCGACGAGGTGATAGTTATCGGGGATATCCTGCTTCATCCCGCCCGGCGTCTCGTGCAGAAAGGTGGGTTCAAGTTACACCTGACACCCAAGGAATTCGATCTGCTGCATTACTTAATGGCGCATCCCGGCTTGCCGCTGATTCACGCGAAGCTACTGCACTCGGTGTGGGGTGCGCCCTACGTCGGCCAGGTGGAATATCTGAGGTCTTTCGTCCGGCAGTTGCGCAAGAAGCTGGGGGACGACGCCGCCAATCCGCGCTATATTCTTACGGACGCACACATCGGCTATCGTTTTGCCGATCCGGCGGAATGGCCGAAAGAAGAGCAGGTGTCGCCGGAGAGTGTTCGATGGTAGTTCCTCGAGAATTCTAAAGTTCGAGCTTTCCCTGAAACAGCAACTCCGCGGACTCGAAATACTGCATGATGCCGAGGCGGCCGATCCGCGCTTCGAAGCCGATGCGTCCATCGTTCTTTGAGATCTCCGCTGACAGGGGAAACACATAGACGACGACTACTCCCTGCTCGCGCTGGAAGACTTCGACGCGCGAAGGTTTCACATCCTTTTTCCCTTCGCGCTTCAGTACGGCTTCCTTGGCGAGGGGAGCGCCGAGAGAGGCGGGGTCTCCTTTGAAGTAACTGCCAGGGAGGCCATAAACCGCGAGCGCATATCCGGTGGCTTCGAGCGTAGGCGGCTCAACTTCGTGCGTTTTAAGTTCAGCCAGGCGGATGGGAAGAGCGCTTTCCCAGCGCAGCCTGCACATAATAATCTGGGTCGGCCGCGTATCAACTTCTTTTCCGAAGAGACTTGTGGGTATGCCGGTTTTTTTGTACTCAACTCCGTCAAAACCGAGACCCTTCGGTTGACCCAAGTCTCCGCCATCCCTGCGCTCAAACTCGGTCTGGGGGCGGCTGATGATAGCCTTAACTTCCTTGCTCCACGGGGAATCGGCCAGGATCTGGCGTGCGTCTTCCTCGGTCCAACTGGGAATGGGTTTATTCTGCCAGGTTAAATCGCCGGCGAGAAGCAGCGCTGCTGAAACCGGAAAGATCCAGATGTAAGCTGCCTGACGGCATAGGAACCAACGTAACGCTGATACGATTTTCTGCTGTTTCGGCATAAGCGTTCACCTCTGAGCTATCGAATTGATTTGTCCCGGCGCCCACGAGGTATTCTTCGGGGCGCTGGGTCGTGGTTAGAACTGAGGATCTTAAAACTTGACCATATTTTAAAACTTCACCATCAGATCTATGTCGAAAAGTACTTCAGCCTTGCGGAGATCCGGATACCAGACACCGCCATTGCCGGCGCAGATGCCTGGCACAATACTGGTTTGCCCCGAGGCGCTGCCATCGTTACAGGCGTACTGGGTCGGTTGACCGTTGTTAGTTCCGGGAGGTGGCGTAACTCCGCCATGTCCGGCCCAGTACGGCACGTTGGCGTGGCGGTAGTCGCCCTCGAAGCGGAAGGTGATCCACTGTTTGGGCATGTAGTCGAACGTGGCCGAAGTGTCCCACGCTTTGAACTGGTCGCCGGGATTGAACGTAAAGTAGGGGGAATTGAGTGCCGCAGTAGCAGCGGTCTCTCCATTGATTGGCGGAATCAGAACCAGGTAGCGTCCGGGATTGTTGATCTGGCCGCCGCCGAGGGTTAACCCGAAGGTGTCGTGGTGGAACCAATACCGGTCATAGATCATGTAGCCGATAAAGCTCTGCTTGGGATTGCCGTTACTGTTGTTGTGGCAACTTACACCTTCGCCGAATTCGCATCCCAGATCGCCGGTGAAGGAGAAGGCCATCTTGTCGAGGAGCTTATCGGGCTTATCGTAGTACTTAATTTCGATACTGTTGTCGGTGTGGAGGCGTCCCCGATTTGGCGTGTACAGGTCGTCATGGCCCAGCCCGTAATTATTGGAAACGAAGTTCAGCCAGGTGTACGGAGTCCATTTAATCTGACCGCCGAGACCTTTTCTTGAATTCGCGGAGGCATATGATTGCCATCCGTTGATGATCCACGGCTCGATCTTCAAATGGTGGGTGGGGAAAATCTGGATTCGTATTCCCTGGAAAAACCATGGAGTGTTAGAGGAGACGTACGACGGCTGATAAGCCCAGTTGTCGTAATTGTAATAGCTGAATAAGCCGATATACGACATGAAGATGCCAGCGTCAATGTTGATGCCATGCAGTGCATTGATGTGGTAACCGCCATACGCCTCGGAGAGGTAGCGATCTGCGTCGTTGAGATTCCATTGGCCTTTGGCGTAGCTGGGGTCATTGCGGATGGTGGCTTCCGAGTATTCACCAAACTGAGTCATGAAGCGCGCGCGCACGTTATCCCAGTGAAAGTCACCCCCGATGCCGAGTTGCTCGAGCTGGATTTCATTGGATCGAAAAAGCTCGCTCGATCCACCCATGGAGTTGTCGATGGGTTTATTGAAATCGTAGGTGTAGGTCAGGTCAGCCCGGATTTCCGGAGTGAAAAATTTGGTATCGAAGGCTGTGTCCTTGTTGCGCGGATTGCCGTTGAGCCAAGTCCAGTCCCAATCTGCAAACGGTGTCTGATTGTCTACAGAGGGTGGGGCGGTGGTGGCGGCTTCCGGAGCCTGAGGACCGGGAATCGCCGGAAGAGGCGAGTTCGGATCGGGCCTGTCAAAAGCAGCAATAGGCGGAGGGCCGAGTGAGGCGGTTGTCGCGGTTGCTCCGCGCTGCGGTTTGAGCAGACGAGCCCATACGCTTTGAGAGGCGTTGTCGCTCGGGGGCGCTGTAGCCTCGCCCGCACTATGCATTATGGGTCTGGCGGAAATCACGGCCGGCTGCTGACCAGGGGGCGTCGCAGTCATCACGATATCGCTCCTGGATGCGCGGCCGCCAGTAACCTGAAGAGCGGTGGCAAGAGACTCGGGGTAGCCGTCAGCCTGAGATGTTATTGAGTAGTCGCCAGGCGCCACGTTAGCGATGGAATATACGCCACCGATTCCCGTGATGGTAGTCCAGACACCTTTGCCGTCAGTTCGGGAGGCCGTCACCATGGCACCAACAAGCGGGATCTTTGCCGAGCTTCTGACGATGCCGGCAATGGCCCCAAACGTTACTTGATTCGGCATTTGATTCAGTGCCGGAGTGGGCCAGGCGGCCGCTGGCATGTCAGCGTTCTGAGCCTGCGCCCGCTCGGGACTCATAGCTGCGGTTAAAGCGCTAAGTATGCAGAGGACCGGGACGATGCGAGTGATTCTTCTCGGCGGAGAGCAGTTTGTCATGTTATGTCTAACCTCGTTATCAGAGTGAATAGCTACCACGGTCAGCCTTACTTATGCGGAGCCAGGGCATTGTAAGAGCTGAAAAGCGATTCGCGAATGTCTCTCGAGTTTAGGAACCAGCGGGTAAGAAATGCATAAGAGCAGCGTGCTTTAGATGCGTATCAGCGAGGATAATTTCGATCAGATCAATAAAAAACTTGATGGGACGTTCGGAGCGCAGCCCTGACATTATTACTCCATTCACGCCGTCAATATGTGCGAAGCATGTCATCGCAATGGTGAAAATATGCCGTCTACATGCAGGCATGAAAAGCCATGACTTCCGATCAGCTATCGGCGTGAAAGTTACTATCGCGATTCGTTATTGCGTGGGTAAACTCGTATCGTGATGGGTTATTCAAAAGCCATATTTGCTGTTTTCATGTGCGCCGCAGTTAGTCAGGGAGCAACTGTTGGTACGAGCTCCAGCCTTACTGCCGCGGCAACAAATGCTGATGCAGGTTACTGCTTCGCCCGGGTGCGCGGCCTCGACCCGGACCGGCAGCCTCAGGCCTATCTGGTGCTTCGGCTTCGAGTCAACGTGTCCTATCGGAATAACGGAACGCGTCCGCTGATTCTGACATTGGAACGTGAGCGAACTGTCTATACCGCCGTCAAACTGGGTGTGCCAATGAGCAAATTTCATGGTTTGTATAGCCTGCTTGAGCCTTCTTATACGGTGATGAAGGCTCTTCCGGCGGATGTGAGCCCGGAGAGTCCGATCGATCCCCGGAATGAAGTGTTTACGGTGATTCCGGCTGGTGGCGAGATGACGCCGCCGTTGAGCGAAGAAATCACGATTCCGGTAGACCGTCAATCTCTGTTCCGGCGCGACCCCGATTTACGGGGACGCAGACTCTACCTGCGATTGCAGTTTGCGCACCGGGAGCTATCGCCCGGACTCGAAGCAGATCTATCCGACCGATGGGCCCGGTTCGGCGTGCCGTGGACGGGGACACTGACGACCAACATGTTCGTGGTGGATGTTCCGGCCGCGCCACAAGCAGCCCCCTGTAAAGACCGCTACGATCCCGGTGGGGTTGAAGCGCCTGTTACGGGCAGGTGACCGCGCGCACGTTTCGGTTTCCGGCGGTCCAGCTGGTCTCCCAGTTCATTCGGGCGGACTAACTTCTATGCCGACGGTAAGGGAGACGCGTTTCTGCAACACCAGCGGCTCAATCGTGCCGCAGAGGTCCACATTATGTGGCGAGTGCGGAGCTGAACTCGGGGAGGCAATAAAGCCTATGGGCGGTGAGTGAAGATCCAGAACTTGGATCTCTGGGTGGCATACTCGGTACGCATTCAGTTGGGGGGGCATTGCGGACGGGCCGTCGCCGAGGCCGGAACTATCTACGGTATGTTGAATGTATGGCACGCCTGATCTCAACCACGGTACGTCTCGAAAAGGAGGATGTTCAGGCCCTGAAACGCGCCCGCGCGGACGGCCTTTCCGCCTCGGACCTGCTTCGCAAGGGTCTGCGCGTGGTCGCGTCTCGCTACTATTCGGGGCGGCGGCCGCCATCTACGCTTCTGTTCGAATCCACAAACGCCAAGCTTGGCGATGAGGCGGAACTTTTTCGCGACCTCGAAGTTCGATCCAGGCGATCGTTGCCGACACCGGTGGGCTGCTGCGCGCGCTTGCCAGGACACCGGAAGGCAAGGCCAGTTTCCCGGACTATCGGGAAATCCTGATCTCGGCGTCGGCAGTCATCGTTCCCGGCCTCGTTCTTGCGGAGGTGGATTACTTCCTTCGAGCCGAGAGGAGAGTGATGCGCAAATTGGTTGCGGAGATCTTCGATCCGGCAACCCGCTACGAATACGAACTGCCACTCCCCACCGATATCGCTCGCGCGCTTGAGCTTGACGCCAGATTCGGGGAACTCGATCCGGGACTCGTCGACGGGACGGTAGCAGCGGTCGCCGAGCGCCGCCAGATCTACCGCGTCCTGACAACTGACCGGCGCGATTTCAGTGCGATCCGCATTGGTCCTCGTCTCAATCGTGCGGTGGAGTTGCTGCCATGACCCTGGGCGAATTCGACCGGCGACTTCAGTGGCGGGATTTCGATTATGAGCGTGCAGGGCATTGGCTATGTAGTTCCTAACAAGGCACGAGTGGCACTCGAAAGAGCCTTACGAAACCTTCGGAAACCGGTAATGGGAGTTGATTGGGAGTTGGGATTGACCTTTGGGTTTTCTCCCCACGGAGTGGGAGTTGGCGGATATTGATCCCTCGCGATTTGCCCCATGCTGGCAGATCTCCTATCATGGAATCAGCGATGACAGCAGAGCAAAAGAGCGCGCTTGCGGGCGTGGTGACCATCGACAAGGAGGTCATGCACGGAACGCCCTGTTTTGCACATACCCGAGTGCCGGTGCAGACGCTCATCGACTTTCTGGAGACGGGCGAAACCATCGATGATTTTCTGGCCGTCTACCCCGCCATTCTCCGGCAGCACGTTTTCTCGTTTCTCGAACTGAGCCGCGATATCGCAATTGATCAACTGGCATGCGCGTCGTTATAGACGCCTCCATCGATCCACGGTTGGTCGAAGCGTTTCCGGACCATCACGTGCAGACCCTTTTTGATCTCGGCTGGCAACAACTGAAAGACCATGTGCTGGTGAAGCAACTGGAGTGCGATGTCTTGATCACCGCCGATCGGGGATTCGAGCATCAGCACGATCTCAAGGCATTGCCGTTCGGCATCGTCATTGTTCATGTGACCCGGAACAAAATCTCTTTCTATCGACCGCTCTTCGCGCAACTGCTCAATGCGGTGGCGACGATCAGGGCCGGCGAAGTGGTTCATGTTTACGGTCTTCCAGCGGACTGACCGCAGGTCTCAGCCGGGCCGTCGCCGATGTGCAGGAACTCGCCCCGCGCAATCTGAAATTCTGAAATCAAATGTGGGCTCTCGGCCAGGCTTTGCACAAATTTCGTGGGGAACTAACGTCCGCATCCTCGATTTGGTCATGCACACTTTCGGGCATGTTGAATCCATGAACCTCGTCGCTGGGGCGTTTGTGCAAGAGGTGCTTGCACAATTCCGAGCCGCCAGGACAGCGCGGACGCTTGTGTTTCCGCTATACTTTTTTTGGGATCGTTATGAGCATCCAATTGGCTCCCGATATCGAAGCTGGGCTGCGCGCCGAAGCAGCCGCACGTGGAATGGACGTAGACGCGCTGATCGCCACTGCAGTTAAGGCGTATCTGCGCGAAACGCCGTCGCCGTCGGTCCCCACAACTCACCGAGTACCTGCTCGCGCTCGCTCAGCTGACGCCGGGCGTCAGACGGTCCTGAAGTGGCATTTAATTTCTGAATTCCCATACCTACTTGCAAGAGCACTTGCATCCGCGGCGCCATTTGGAAGACGGTTGACCGTGCCGGTGAAGCGAAGATGGTTACTCGATCAAAACTGCGCCTAACATCGAGATCGACGCGGAAACTGGCCAGCCTTCTTATCCTCGCCACAGCCGGAGTCCGGCTCGCCTACGGCCAAACGTACACGATATCGACTTTTGCGGGCGGCGGATCGACCAGTGGTAATAACATTTCGGCAACAGCTGCCGCCCTAAATACTCCGTTCGCCGCCGCGATAGGCCCGGACGGTAGTGTCTATACCGCAGATACGCTGCACGGACAGGTTCGAAAAATCTCACATGGTGTTATTACGACGGTCGCTGACAGTTTTACAACGCCAGGCGTCTCCGTCGCATTCCCTTATGGCATCGCAGTCGATTCCGCCGGTATCGTCTATTTCTCTGACTACGGCTATAACCGTGTCTACAAACTATCCAGCGGCGTCATAACAACGGTCGCGGGAAACGGCACCGCAGCTTTCGGCGGTGACCATGGCTTAGCGGTCAATGCCGCGCTGAACGAACCGTGGGGAATTGCCGTGGATGCCGCCGGGGACTTATTTATCGCCGACTACGGGAACAACCGTGTTCGGGAAGTTTCCAACGGAGTTATCACAACCGTCGCAGGAGACAGAGTAGCACGTTTCAGCGGCGACAACGGCTCCGCCGTCGCCGCGTCACTGAACCAGCCAGCAGGTCTCGCTGTCGATTCCTCAGGCGTTCTTTACATCGCCGACTCTTTTAACAGCCGCGTTCGCAAGGTCGAGGGCGGTGTTATTAGCACCGTTGCCGGTCCGTATCTTCCTGTTGAAGCGTGCCCCGCCGGCGCCATCAGCTGCTCCGGTGGCAACTGGCAGGCTGTGGCCGTCGATGCTGGGGCAATCTCGACATCGCAGTTTTGGGGTTCTATCACTATGTTTTGAGACTCTCCGGGGCAACGTTCGTCGTCATCGCAGGCAACGGTTCGGATGGTTTCAGCGGCGATGGTGGATCGGCTCTCGGCGCGGCGCTGAGCCAGCCGTACGGTCTCGCGGCGGATCCGTCCGGGACGATCTATGTAGCCGATACTACGAACAATCGCATCCGATTGCTGACGCCGCCGGCACTTATGATCACCGGTCCGCCGTCCTTGGTTTCCGGTTCGGTGGGCATCAATTACCCGGGGGCTACTTTTTCAGCGTTTGGCGGTACTGGTGTCTACTCGTGGTCGGCGAGCGGTTTGCCGACCCCTACGGAACCGACTGGATGATCGTGACCAGCGTCGTCCACGATCCGACCTATCTGGCTGTCGATTACATAGTCAGCACCAACTTCAAGCGC
>Ga0302140_10000421_pt1 | contig 53030 bp, 51 predicted proteins | sample I_Bog_E1_1_FD_202095 | JGI IMG/M metagenome (GOLD analysis project Ga0302140, IMG submission 202095) | Peat permafrost microbial communities from Stordalen Mire near Abisko, Sweden - I_Bog_E1_1 | ecosystem: Environmental > Terrestrial > Soil > Wetlands > Peat | place: Sweden: Abisko, Stordalen...
ATCGGCCGTTAGGAAAAAGATATTTTTTGGCGATGCGCCGATCGACGGCCTTACGGCATTGCTTATATAATCTAAAGGATAAGCAACGCGTGTATTTTCCGTTTTATCGATGTTCGAAAAATTTACTGTGCGTGTGCCTTTATAAAAGTTGATATTTTCAAGCAGTGCACAAAACCGTATGGCGCTGAATATCTGCGGCTCATTTTCAGCGGTTAAGTTGACGCATTTGGCATAGCAGCCGCCTTCGAAATTAAATATGGTGAAATCACTCCATCCATGTTCATCGTCGCCGATCAGGTTTCTTTCGGGGTCGGCCGATAGGGTAGTCTTGCCGGTACCTGATAGCCCGAAGAATATCGCCGTATCGCCTTTCGCACCCGTATTGGCCGAACAGTGCATCGAGAGGACTTTCTTTTCAAGCGGCAGAATGAAGTTCAGCACAGAAAAAATACCCTTCTTGATCTCGCCTGTGTAACCGGTCCCGCCGATAAGTATTATTTTCTTGCTAAAGTTGATGATCGAAAAATTGTGCTGCCGCGTGCCGTCAACTGTAGGATCGGCCTTAAAGCCCGGCGCTGCGATAATGGTCCATTCGGGCGCTGTTTCGGGATGAATTACATCCGGCCGCAAAAACAGGTGGTGCACAAACAGGTTTTGATAGGCGGTTTCGGTAATTACCCGGATATCGATATGGTATTTTTCATTGGCGCAGGCACAGCAGTCGCGTACGAAGATGTCCCGGTCAGCAAGGTACCGGGTGACTTTTTGCAGCAAGGCATCAAATTTTTGCCCATCGAATTTAAGGTTTACCTTACCCCACCAAACCGTATCCCTGGTGATATCGTCTTCCACAATAAAACGGTCTTTGGGGGAGCGGCCGGTGAATTCGCCTGTGTCAATTGCCAGCGCGCCGGTGTCGGCCAGCGTGCCTTCGTTTCTTTTCAGGGCATTTTCAACAAGTTCAGCAGGGGTTAGCTGGTAAAAAATATGCTTAGCCCCTCCTTGCATAATATAGCTTAGGTCGGGCAGGCGGGTAGTACTGTAATTCATTAAAACAGAAAAATTGATTGGCACAAAATTACAGGTTTTATGACCTAACTTGCAAGTAAAATGCAATATTTAATTACAAATTGTATGTTTTACACATACAATAAAATATTGATAATCATTATATTGTGTTAAAATTTCAATACACTAAGTAGGTAACTTAGTGTAATTGTGCCGATTTCTGAAACTGCCCGGGACTGATTGAAAAGAAATTATATTAACGGGTGATTTACCATGGGATGCCAGTTTATGGCAGGGAAACGGTCTCAAAAAAACTAATCGCTGCCCACTAAAAAACGCAGACTGCCGACTGATTTAAGTGTTCACGAAAAACCAAAAAAATGGCGGCGTTTTGAGAATTTAAAATTTTAATCCACTAAAAACCAGTTGTTTTCGTTGCTGTTTATGGGGTGTATGTGTGCAAAATGTGAACACTTTAATGTCTTATCCGCCTGCTTTTTTTGCTTTATAGCCATCTGCGGTGAGCATGGCCAAAACCCTGTCGCGGAAATCTCCCTGGATCAGGATCTCGCCATTTTTAACCGAGCCCCCGGCGCCGCACTTCGATTTTAGCTTTTTGCCCAGTGTTTCCAGGTCGCCGGCTGTTCCGATAAATCCGCAGATGGCTGTTACGGTTTTGTTCCCCCCTTTGCGGTCGAGATAAATTTTAAGGTTTTGCTGCTGTGGAGGCAGGGTAGATGCAGCATTGCCACCGGTTTCCTGGTATTGAAAGTTTGTATCGGTGGAGTAAATTATTCCGGTGAAGCTCTTTTTTGCCATGTGCCTTTATGATTTTTTATAATCTTTGCCAACAATAACCTTCAGCGAGGCAGGTAAAACATCTATAATAATATCCATACCCTCCATCATTGGTTCGCCATCTAAGTGGATTGGGCCATCTTCTGTTCGTTTTATGACTATATGCTTACCGCGGATGAGCTCCAAAAATTTTACTTTATCAGCTGTTTTGGTCATCATGCGGATGCCCATCTCCACTAAACGCCACATCGGGAATTGTTTGATGATACAAACATCCAACAGGCCATCCTGTACGGAGGCATGCGGCGAAACGTGGGCATTATTGCCGTATTGAGATGAATTGGCAAAACTGAGCATAAAAGCCTCGCGCGTATAGGGCTTGCCATCAATTTCGATTTGGTAAACCTGCGGCTTATATTTATTAAACTCTTCGAATGTTGATTTTATATAAGTGATAAATCCCCGTTTTTTGTTGTGCGAGAATATCTCGGCGATATGGGCATCGAAGCCGATACCCGCCATATTAAAAAAGGGTTTGCCATTTAATGTTGCCGAATCAATAGCCTCCACCCTACCGCTGGTGAGCGTTTTGATGGCTTCCACCGTATCCATAGGGACCTTTAAAAACCGGGACAGGCCATTGCCAGATCCAAACGGAACAATGCCAAGACAAGTATTGGTACCCACTATGGCCGATGCCACTTCATTTACAGTCCCGTCGCCGCCTACTGCCACCACTACTTCAAAATTGTTCACTGCATCGTGGGCAATTTGCCGTGCATGCGATACACTGTCGCTAAAAACGATGACCGGTTTTAAAGATTGGGAATCGAGGTGTTTTTCGATAAGGTCAGGAACGCCGTCCTTTTTCTTGCCGCCCGATATCGGGTTTATAATGAATAATGCTTTCCCTTTCAACTATTTGTACTTTCAGCCGCCAAAAGTAAATCTATTTTCCAGTTTGTAAAAATGTTTTATCTTTGCCCTCTGAAAGTGGACTGATTTAATTGCCGACCCAGGTTCCTTTTCACAAGCCGGGCCGGTTGGATTGCAACCACGTAAAAAAGTGCTAAAACCATACTTCTTTTTTACCCGATCCATTAAATTCTCCCCGTTCAAAATTAAAGCGTAATTAAGTGCCAAAAAATAGTAAAAACCAGTCCAAGTTTTTTTAAAAATTATGTCATACCTATTTACATCAGAATCCGTTTCAGAGGGGCATCCGGATAAAGTTGCCGACCAGATATCAGATGCATTGATCGACCAGTTTTTGGCGTTCGATCCAGAATCAAAAGTAGCTTGCGAGACTTTAGTTACCACAGGCCTGGTTGTTTTGGCCGGTGAAGTAAAGTCAAAAGCTTATTTAGACGTTCAAAAAATTGCCCGCGAGGTGATCAACAAAATCGGCTACACCAAGGGCGAATATATGTTTGATGGTAACTCATGCGCCGTTTTATCGGCTATTCATGAGCAATCGCCTGACATTAACCAGGGTGTCGACCGTTCGGCAAAAGAAGAACAGGGTGCAGGCGACCAGGGGATGATGTTTGGCTACGCTACCATTGAAACTGACAACTATATGCCGCTGGCATTGGATATCGCCCATGCATTGTTAATAGAGCTGGCCGCCATCCGCCGCGAAAATACCGATATCAAATACCTGCGCCCGGATGCAAAAAGCCAGGTAACGCTGGAGTATGACGATGACAATAAACCGGTAAGGATAGACGCTATTGTAATTTCGACCCAGCACGACGATTTTGACGAGGAAGAAACCATGCTGAAAAAGATCAGCAGCGATATCATCAGCATCCTGATCCCAAGGGTAAAAGCGAAATACCCAAAATATGCGCATTTCTTCGGCGATGCCATCAAATACCATATCAACCCTACCGGTAAGTTTGTGATCGGCGGCCCGCACGGCGACAGCGGTTTAACCGGCCGTAAAATTATCGTTGATACCTACGGCGGAAAAGGCGCGCACGGTGGTGGTGCATTTTCAGGCAAGGACCCGTCAAAGGTCGACCGTTCAGCTGCCTACGCTACCCGCCACATTGCCAAAAACCTGGTAGCTGCCGGCGTTTGCAATGAAGTATTGGTGCAGGTGTCATACGCTATCGGCGTTGCACAACCTATGGGTATTTATGTAAACACCTACGGGACCGGCAAAGTTGGCCTGCACGATGGCGAGATCGCTAAAAAAGTTGAAGCCATATTTAACATGACACCTTACGCCATTGAAACCCGCTTTAAACTGCGTAACCCTATCTATAGCGAAACTGCTGCATACGGCCACTTCGGCAAACCGAGCAAAACGGTAAGCAAAACTTTTGTTAGCCCCGAGGGCACCGTTGTAACCAAAGAGGTCGAACTGTTTACCTGGGAAAAGCTGGATTACGTGGATAAGGTAAAAGCAGCATTCGGGTTATAAAAACAGCTAATAACGAAACCTTTGTTGTAGTGTAGCGCTACACGTGCTACACGCTGCTACAAAGCGCTACAACATTGATTATTAACATTTTAGGTACTGACAGGATTTTGTCACTGACAGGATCCTGTCACCATTTTTGGCCCTGTTGCAACACTTTCATCAGCGGTTTTTTGATGCGGGTTTTTATCGATCATTGCAGAAGTTCAAGGCTTAGTTTTCTTACTTCGCTCACGGGCATATCAGGCTGGCAGTTTTGATAGTTGCTGTCACAATTGTTTTTCACGATAAGATTTAGCTGGTTGTACATTTCGGCGTGCAGTATCTTTCCGTCTGCATTGCTCAAGGTAGTGTTGATATAAAAAAACTCGCGGCCGTATTGTATGCTAAACAAGTTGTTGGCTGCGGGCGAAACCATTTGAAAGTTGTTGGGCGAACCACTTACAACAGGCGTGTTCATTTCTCTTAAAATATAGGAGAGGCACGACTGCGCCGGCGGCATGAACGAACTGCGGAGATGTGTTTCCTGTTCGGTTGCGCTTAGTATTTTTACGCTGATTGCCAGGCAATCTTCGCCTTTGGGTATGGTCGATCCGTTTGCGAAGTTGGCCCTGATCGGGGTTTTCATGTACACGCTGTCGCCCGGTTGCGTAAACCGCCGGCCCATCAAAAAAAATCCGGGGCTGATGGCCGCAAAAAAGGTGTTAAAATCCTCTACAGGTTCGGTCATTTCCGCTCTTTCTATTTTTGGCAGATCGAGCTTTCCAAAACCGGCCAATGAAATAAGGTAGGGCCTGGTTGAAACCGCAACCTGGCTTTGATCGGTAGTGTCTTTGCCCCTGATCACTTTTTTCGAAAGCCACCTTACTTCGTCATATTGCATCCGGTTACTATCCACCACATGCAGCTCGCATACCGACACATTGGTAAACTGCAATTTATCGTTACGGTATTCGCTAAGCGTCAGTTTATAGCGATAGGTGTCGCCGGTTTTGTAATGTCTTTTAAAAGCCGGAGCGGCGGGGGCAGCGGGCAATTGCGCAAACGCGGTGGCGAAAGAAATGATAAAAAATAAACTCGGGATAAACTTTTTCATATCGACGACGCCATTGCTGCGTAAATTTAATTGGTTTCGGCGTTAATCCCCAATCGGGTCAATCTCCGCAGTCTCCACCATCAGCATCACGGTTTTTTGCGGCGCGCGGGTGCGGTGCATCACCCCTTTGCTTACCGTTACGCCCTGCATGGGGTTTAGCTCGATGGTTTTATCCTCCAGGTCCACAAATAGTTTGCCTTCCAGCACAAAAAAGAACTCGTCATCATTATCGTGCTTGTGCCAGTGGTATTCGCCTTCCACAATACCCAGCCGCGCCACGCTGCCATTTATCGTGGTGAGCGACTGGTTAAACCATTTTTCCTTGTTCTCCGCTATGATGGCGGGGACGTCGATCAATTCCAGGTGATCATATTTGATGTTCATCTGCTGGTTGTAGGAGTAGGGGGTGGTCATGGAACTAATTTTAGTTTTATTTTGATATAAAATTAAGCGGTTTTTCTATTGCGTAAAGGCTTTTTACAGTTCGCTTAGCTTTTGCTTTACTTCGTTTAAATTTTTCTTGTATTCTGCCATTTGCGGCGAAATAACTACAAGTTGTTCCAATAAATCCGATGCCTGACAATAATAATTTTTGGCTATGTGTATTTCCTGTTTTTGTCCGTGAATTTCTGCTAGTTTACGATACGACTCGGCCAAATCACTTTTGAAATTAACATTATTAGGATGATCCTCGTTAAGTTGAGTTTGTAACTCATTGTATTTTTGAAAAAAAATTAGACCTTCGTCTAAATTACCCATTCTACTATATATTTGCCCTAGCTTAGAGAACGAAATCGCTAAACCATTTTTAAAATCCACGTAGTTAGGATAAGCACTATAAAGCTTACTCATAATGTCTTTATATTCTTTATAAAATCTTAATGCATTTTCGGAATCGCCTAAAGCGTTAAAAGTGTTTCCTAGAAATTGGGAGGACGTAGCCAGCCCGCGTTTGAATGCTACATTATTGGGATGTTGCTTTTCCAGCTGCTTTTCTAATTCGTTATATTCTTTAAAAAAACTCATGGCCTCATTTAAATTCCCTAAGATTGAATATACATGTCCTAGAAATTGACATGAAATTGCCAACCCTTCCTTGAAAAGCAAAATGTTAGGGTGAGCTCGATAAAATTGTTTTTCTAACTCATTGTATTTTTTAAAAAAATGCAACGCCTTTTCATTATCTCCCAAGGCAATAAACGTTTGGCCGAGTTTTGAACTCGTAATTGCTAATCCGCTTTTGAAGTCTAAATTAGAAGGGGCGTCAGCATGTAATTGGGTCATTAATCGATCGGATTTTTGAAAAAAATCTAGTGCTTTTGTCAAATCTCCTAAGGCAGAGTATACTAAACCAAGTTTTTCATTCGAAATCGCTGTAGCCCATTTATTTTCCAATTTCTCACTTATAATTCTAGATTTTTCCGCCGCTTTTTGTGCTTCTTGCAGGTCACCTATTGACCAATAATACGTAAATGAAGAAAAATTTAGATCTGCTAACGCATCAGAAACGTGTTTTTCAAAGTGTTTTGTAACTGTAGATATCAATTGTGCAAAAGGTGCGGCTTCTGTGTAACTTAAGTTGATAAGATATCTTCCATCATTATTTAGCTTTTCGTTCAAATTGTTTATAAGTTTTTTACCATATTTTTGCAGGGTATCTTTATTTTTGTGCAACACTAATTTCTGTATTACTGGGCTCATGCGATAGCCATTTTCATCATCGCTTAACCACCCTTTTTCTGCAAGGTTTTGTAAACTATTTCTAAAAAAAAAGTTATCTTCTGGGGTAAAAAGATCAATAAGAAAAATTAATTCATAATTCATAGCCGGGATCAAGGCCAGGTTTACCATGTAATAACGCTCAGTTTCCTGCAGTTTACTGAAATCATACAAAACAGAAACTATTGCGTCTGTGTTTCCTGCTTCTTTATGGACATTGCTGGTATAGTCGGTTATAATTTTAAAGCTGCGTTTCTCTAAAAACAGGCCGTTGGTTTCCAATTGCCTTAAAAAGTCAGCCAACGTTTCGCCAAACGCCCGCAGGTGTTTCATGTTTTTGGAGAATACCTCAACCAGCAGCGTATGGTAATTTATGGCTTCCAGCAACCTGTCCAATAAAGCGTCAAACTCAGGGGTATCTTCCCGGTAATTGCTTACGAAAAGGTCTTTCGCCAAGGGCGGCGGCAAATGGGTAATAGGCAGTTCCTGTTCTTTTTCTAATATCCCCCTGCATCTACTGGTGATCAATACGTGCCAGTGAAACCCGCGGAAAGTTTGTTTAAAAACCGCTATGTCTTCCGGGTTGTTGGCATTATCCAGCACTAATAAAAAATCCTTTGAAACACTCAGCAAAGCTCGTTTTAATGCTTCTATCTGCTGATCTTCATTCAGGCCACTCAAGTCAACATTGAGCCTGGGGGCCAGTTTTTTTAGTTCCGTCACGACGCCGTTCTCGCAAAACAGCCAGGCGTTGTATTTGTATTTATACAAACTTTCATCCCAATATTTTGCCGCGAGGCTGGTTTTGCCTATCCCACCTTCGGCGTTGATAAGCATCAGGCTGCCGCCCGCATCCAGTTTTTCTTTGATCGTTTTTAACTCTTCATCGCGGCCCATAAAATTAACCGGTACGCTGTTGCCATCGGTAAACAGGCATTCGGCCATTTCACCGTATTGCAGGTAGCCACTATCAAAAAGCCCTTCAAAGCTTTTTTTGAACTGATTTTCAAAATGGTGATAATTATCGTAATGCGTAGGAAAATGCCCGGTATTATTTAATTTTTGCTGAAACGCTGCCAGGCTTTGTTCATCTGCTGCTGTTACTGTGCCAGGTGCGGGGGCTGTTTTTTCATACACAAAAATTTTAGGTTGCTTCCCGGTCGACCTGAATTGGGCCAGGGCCATATCAAATTCTATATTGGTGTATTTGCCCATTTTTGTCCAATATAGCACAATGAAAATAGGGCAGGTTTTTAAGGCTTCATTGTAATCATCCTGCTTATGGGTCAATGAAACTTCATCGCCAAGGTCTTCCCATAAAACAAGTTGGAGGTAAACATTCTTTTTTTGGAGGATATTATTTTGCCTGTTTATAAAAATCTCAAATTGCTCCCTGTCCTCATTTAATTCAAAGGAAGATGCTAAAAATATCCTGTAGGTTTTATCGGGCATATGGTCAGATGAGGCAATTTACAAATTAAAGGGATTATCTTCAACTATTTGACGGTTAATTATGTTCTTCGTAAATTAGCGTTATGGAAACGGGATTAGAAAAGAAGTTAGCAACGCTGACCGAAGCACAAAAGCTCATGGTATCTGGCTATGTTGATTTTTTGCTGGTTGAGGAAGCAAAGAAAAAGCTAATTAATGAACCGGAAACGATCTATCAAAGCTCCGACAAAAGAAATAAACTCATCAAAGCGGGGCAAGATGATGCTGAAAATGCTATAACCGGAGCGGAAAAGCCAACTGAAGGTAAAAAACTAAAAAGGGAATTTGGAAGCTTGAAAGGTTTTATCACTTATATAGCTGATGATTTCGATGCCCCGCTGGAAGATTTTAAGGATTATATGTGAGGATGAATTTTTTAATTGATACTCACGTATTGCTTTGGTATTTGGAAGGAAACGGCAGTCTTCCCGGAAAAATCAGGAATAATATAGACAATTCCGAAAACAATATTTTCATCAGTATTGGTTCTTTTTGGGAATTAGCCATTAAGCTGGCTTCTGGTAAGATCGATACCAAAATCACCCTGGCACAAATTGAAGAAGATATTAATAAGAGAGAATTTGAGATATTACACATCTCCTTTCAACATTTGGATGCTTTAATGGGTCTCCCAAAAGTACATGGCGATCCCTTTGATCGTCTTATTATTGCCCAGGCTATCACTGAAAGTTTAACCATCTTATCTGCGGACCGGCATTTTAAAGATTACCCGGTTGATGTTATTTGGTAAAACACCAAAAGATTTGACAACCCCGTACGTACGGGGTTGTCAAATCTGCCCTAAGCCGATACTACATCACCCCCTGCAAAACATCCCAGGCGTCCTTCATCCCCGAATCACTTAACCCTACCGCTTTTATTTTCGCTTCTATCTTCGCCCGCAGGGCTGCGCCACCGGGAAAATCCTGCTTTGTCCAAAACCGGTCTTTAGGGTTAAAATACCCCGCATCTGCAAGAAAAGAAACGCCATAATAGTATGCATCGCCCATCGTATCATCCAGGTCGCTGATTTTGAAGGAGCCGTTGGGTTGGCAGGATTGGGTGAGGCACCATTTCAGCATTTTTGAGATCTCCGCTGCGGCCTGTTTCCGGGTGGCGGTATCCAGCGCCGGCCAGGTATATTTAAAAATTTTAACGACATCCCAGTTCAAATGGTTTTCGTAATGACCGTCAAAGCGGATGCCGGTGGGGAATTCAACGCTGTCCAGTTCCAGTATGCGCTTCGCGATCTTGTCTTTTTGATTTACCTGGCCGTGCAGGTCGGAGATGACGTGAAAGGTCATGGCCATATCGTCCATTTTCCATACATGGCCGTGTCGGTCAACCATCCATTGGCCCCAGCAGCCGGTTACCGGGTTTTGCCAGCGGTTAACATAATCCTGCAGGGTGCTTTTTAATCGGGGATCAAAAGCAAAAACGACTGGTTTGGCGGCAAACAGCAGCCGGGCCATGGCCGAAAAAGTTTCGTCAAGCTCCTCGCGGTTAAATACGCCGGTTTGGGTAAAATTATCGTACAAATCCGAGTCGAGCCTGGCTTTCAATTTGGCCGGCGAATTGACCCGGTCGAGAAAGGCCGGGTAATAGGGATGGTTCGTACTGTCTTTCAGGTGATCAACCGAATAATATAGTTTTAAATACCATACGTTGATGCCGCTTGCCCAACTGCCGTCGCCAGGTTGCTGTTCGCCGGCCAGCCTTTGTTTGTCCGGCTGCAACAGGCTGTGGCGCAAATCGTTTATCCTTGCCCGCGTCGCCGTAGTATCCGGCGTAAAATTCAGCCGCCAGCGTATCTCGCGGTAAATGTGCATGGAATAAGCCATGCCCTGGCCTGCGGCCTGCCGCTTTACAATTTGTTTTACAAGCGGTTTTAGGGCGGGATTGAATTGCGCGAGGCGTTGCTCGCGGTTAACCCGCAGGGCGGATACATCCCAGTAAAATGCGGCCTCGTCCCAAAACCTTGACCACGCCGACTCATTTGCCAGTTGCCATGGTGGCATAAAGGTATGCATGCGGCTAATGGTAACCGCGATGACCACCCTTTCTAACCGGACACGGTTAAAATAGCCTGCTATTAACAATATCAGCACGATGGTCAGGAAGATGAGCCAGCGTTTGCGTTTTTTGTTCTTTGTCGATCTAAATGGCATAAAATAACGTCAAACAAAGTCAAGTTGCAATTTGCTGTCACCCGGCAACGTACAACTTAGTCAACCTAATCAACTTAATCTAACCTAATCAACTCACCCAATCACTTCTTAGCCAAATACTGGTCAAATGCCACCACCTTACCGCCTTTTACCTGCCAGTTCTCCTGCATCAAAACAGTATCGGCCTTACCGCCCTTTTTGGGATAGCGCCTTTCGCGCGACCAAATGTTTACCCAATCCTCGTTTTTGTCATTTATATGGGCGCTTTGCCACATGATGATATCAAACCGCATGGAATCGAGCCCGTCGATGTCCTGTTTGGCATAGGCGAGCAGTTTATCGACCGGCCCATGAAAATGCATGCCATCTGCCGCACTATAGGTTACGGTATCAGCATAGTACGAACGCATCGCCTTAAAATTGTCGTTTTCGAACATCTTCCAAACCTGCAATACCTTTTGGGCATTCACCGGGTCGCCGGGAACGGTGATGTCAGATGAATAGGTGGCTTTGTAGGCATATTTTAAAGTATCTTTTCCGGTGGTGGCCGGCGAACTGCCTTTGGGGCTGCAGGCTGATAATAATATTACAGCCGACAGGATTAAGATGAGCCTTGACATAATTGGTGAAGTTTTTTGAATTAGCGTAAAGCTATATAATAACCAACTATATAACAAAGGCTTATGTGATAAATCAATTTTTGACGGTTTGGAGCCGGACAGTCACGGGCAATTACGGCGTATTCTATAAATGGCAAAGGCGACCGCACCAAAACAGGTAGCAGCCGCCTTTATGAATAGCCGGATTTGGTTAAGCTTCCTGACCCAGCTTTCTGATCTTGAATATGTTTGCCACCAACAAAATCAAAACGGTCCACACAGCAATGATGATACCATTGGCAATGAAAAGCAGCCATATGGGCGCTTTACCCCTCGTCGCAAAAAGGGTCCTTGCGTTGAAGTCTTCGTTTTTGGCAACAAATTTACCACCCCAGGGAACAGTTTTTTCGATGGAAAGATTGCCGTACTGATCATTGTCGACAATTTTGGCTACCAGGATAATATTTCCTTTTAAATCGCCGGGTATACTGTCGCGTTTAAAATCTGCCGAAGCTTTTCCGGTAGAGTCGGTGCTGAAAGTTGGCGTGTCGTTAACATTAAGGTCGCCGCCCATTCGTCGTACAGCAATGACTACGTCTACGCCTTTTACAGGTTTCCAGGTGCTGTCCTTCATTTCCATTACTGTGGCTACCACCGATCGACCGGATACCGTATCAATTAAAATCCTGGCTTTGTTGGCGGTGAAATCGCCGCTGGTTGAGTCATATTTGGTATTTCCCCTGAAGGCGGCTATAAAAGTATGTTTGACCGACGTGCCCCATTGTTTTTTCAGCGATGAGGGGATATTGGCGTACGCTTCGCCATGGTCATTCGTAACCACGTTGCCAACCAGGTTCAGGGCGGTGTCTTTATCTAAAAATAAACTCAAAGCGATGCCGCCTACATTTTGAAACCGGCCATTTACTTTGGTTTTTACCTTCACCCCAAGGGAGGGTATTTTATTGTTCGCCACATAATAGCTCACGGCAATACTCAGGCTGCCCTTATCGGCAGTTTGCGCAAAGCTATTACCTGCCGGGAACAGGAAAAGCAGGGCCAGGGCGCCGCCCAATATTTTATTTAGCAGTTTCATGATGTTCGTTTATGGTTTCTTGAATAGGAATAATTGGGAATATGCGGCAAAGCACGACTATTACTAATATTGCACCGGCTAACGAGCCCATGGTAATGGCCCATTCTTCCCAAGTTGGAAAATAATGGTGGTAACTTGCGGGCACATCGTGCATCGGCATAAAAGGGTGCAGCAGGGTTGGGGTAACAATTAAATACCGCTTAAACCAGGCGCCAACCACCACCATAATACCTACAATAAACATCGGCAGCGGTTTGCGGCCCTGCTTAAACACCAGGATGATGACAGGCAGGATTATCCCCGTAAAAATAGCAAACCAGAAAACCGGTGCAAACGACCCTGAAAACATATCATTTAAATACCCGGCTTCCGATTCCTTCATTTTAAAGAAGGGGGTTAAAAATTCGTTCACATTAAAATAAAGATAGAGCAGGCATAGCAGCACCAACACACGCCCCATTTTATCAAAATGTTTAAGCGTAATATAGTCTTCCAGGTGGTACCAGGTTCTGAAAATATACATGGCCACTACCACTGCCCCGGCCCCAACCAAAAAGGCCCCGGCAATAAAATAGGCGCCAAAGTTGGTACTATCCCAACCCGGGCGGTAGGTGGTGGCAAATAACCAGGACGTTACCGTGTGAATGGTAAACGCAACCGGTATAATGGTAATACAAAGCACGTTGATGGCTTTTTTACTGCGCAGGTATTGTTTGTGGGTACCTTTCCAGAAGGAACCCAGGAAGCTGTAAACTTTATGCAAACGGGCGCCTGATCTTTCCTTAAAGCGAAGAAGGATCTTAATATCGGGCAGTAGCGGGTAATATAAAAGCAGGACGCTGATAAAAAAATAGGTCATTATGACGATTACGTCCCACATGATGGGCGACTGGATGCGCCCGTATAAAAACAGGTTATAAAACCGTTCTGGGCTACCCATGTCCACGATGATGATAAGGGAAGCAAAAATGATGGCCGAAACCGCGATCATCTCGGCTATCCGCGTGAGCGGCGAGCCCCATTTTACCCCGGCCAGCCTGAATACGGCCGTAATTAATGAGCCTACCAGGCTGATGGCCACAAAAAATACAAAGTTTGAAATGTATATGCCCCAGGATACATAGTCGCGCATATTAGTTACTACCAGGCCATATCGTAGCTGCCGGTAATAAGCGTAAATACCCACTAAACAAATGGCGGATAAAATAGCCACCAATATCCTGCCGCTTTTTTTGAATTTTCTGGGTAGCAGGTCCTGAATTATTTTTTCTTCGTATGCTGTTGAAATTGAATTTTCCACCGCTGAATATTTAAGTGTTATTTATTTTCTGTTTTATCGTTTTCGAGCCCAGATTGAAACGGGAAGTTTCGGGCAACCGGCGGCAAATAGTAGACACTCGGCTTGGTGCCCAGGTCTTCCATCAGCCGGTAGCCGCCTTTATCGCGCATCAGGTCGCTGAACCTGAAGGTTTCGGCGCCGTTTGTTACGGAGTCCTCGTTCATATCGCCATAAAAGAAGGTTCCGTTAGGGCAGGCCGAAACGCAGTGCGGTAACATACCCATACGGGTCATGTCGGCGCAAAAGTCGCATTTGCCCACAGTCCCTTTTTTCTGCGGGATACTGGTTTCGCAGGAGTAAGGCTGACTTGCCACATCGGCCGGTATTTCGGGAGCGCCCCAGTTAAATACCCTGGTCGAATACGGGCAGGCGGCCATACAAAAGCGGCAGCCAATACAGCGGTCGCTGTCAATCAAAACAATCCCATCTTCTCGTTTAAAAGTAGCGTCGACCGGACAAACCTTAACGCATGGCGGTTCATCGCAATGCATGCAGGTGGTTGGTTCCCAGTAAGGCGCAGTGTGCTCGGCCGATTGCATGGGATCCACTTTTATCCAGTTTTCTCCCGGGTTTAAATCGTGTGCATGGTTACAGGCCGACTGGCATTTTTTAAGGTTTTTGCACCGTGAAAGGTCGATCACCATTACAAACTTTTTGCCCGGTATGCCTATTCGCTGTTCTTCATTGGAAACGGGGGGCAGATGCGGGACAGGTTTTAAATAGGCTTCATCTATCTCAACTTCCTCACCGTCAACCGACAAAAGTTTCACTTTTTTGCCTGATGGTTTAACGTGGTCGCCAATTAACGTTTCAAAAGGACTGCTGTTGGATTTACACCCGGCGGCTAAACCGGCAACGGCTAAACCCGCCACCAGGAAGTCTCTTCTCGAGCTGTTTTCTAATTCCATCTTCTTTTTATAAAAATTTTGTGATCTATTTTTTTATCCACTGTTGCAGTTCAGTATTGGATACTTTTTTTACGTTGCCGGTTATCCGGGCCATGTCAACCTCTACTAAGCGGCCGTCCTGGGTCAGCATTTTAACCGTTTTATTTTTGTTCGCGCTGCTGTTGGCACCCGGTTGCTTTTTGCGAAACCCGGAAATGCCGGCTATCCTGTTAACAGCGGTAAACGCCGACAAGATGCCAAGCCCCCAAACAAACTTTCTCCGGGTAGGGCGACTTACCTGGGATTTTAATTCTTTTATGGCCATAATCCTTGAGCTTTAATTTGGTATGAAAGTACTGCGGTTTGTTTGGGTGCACCATGATTGGGCGCATGTAAAAAAGTGACCTATGTCACCAAATTGTCAGCTATTTTGTCCCCAAAAAAAATGCGATAAAAAAGGCCCGGTTGTTTGCCGGGCCGTTGATCATTAAACTTTGGATGTTTTTATTTTTTTAAGGTCCTTACAAAGTTTACCAGGTTCCAGATATCGTCCGGATCGGAGATTTTCTTTTTGAAGCTGGGCATATCGTCTCGGCCTTCGGATGTTTTATAGAAGATTGATCCATCAGATTGTGATTGGAAAGACGCCAGCGTCATATCCTGTGGCTGCGTTTTTAGCTGGGCGGCTTTGCTGCCGTCGCCCAAACCTTTTTTGCCATGACAGGACGAGCAATGCAGGTTCCACAGTGCCTTACCAGCCGAAATCGACTCGGCATCTGCCTTTACCGGGTTTACCATTTTGGCAAAATTAGCTGGTACCGGCCATGGTTTTGTCTCCTGCGCGGTGGTAAACGCGAAGCCGATAATACTTACCGCTATCATCCCGGCGGTTAAAATTGATTTTCGTTTCATTGGGTTATCTGTTTTTTAGGGTTAGCTGATAATCTTACTAATGACAAGCACTGATTATCAATATTGTTTCAAATTAAAAGTTCCACAACCGCGTAATGTTAAAGCCTATGCAAAACTGCCCGCCTTTTACGTGTGTGCCGTCAGCATCTGTGTAGGGGAAAGGGTTGTTAGCATTAAAGAAGGCGTTATGCTGCGGGTTCAACATCTGATAGTTGCCCATAAACACCTGGAAAGTGTGGCCGCTGGTGTTAAACTCAAACCCGAACGCCACGTTTGGATGCGGGTTGTTGGTCGGTTCAGCGGTAATGGGCTGGTCGTAATCGATTATTATTGCGGTACTTTCGCCTATTTTATATCTTCCGGCAAAGTTGAGCCCAAATTGATCATGTCTCATTTCTTCAAACACAGTGGAGCCAGTGCTGTCAATTTTTGTATAATAACCGGCAACTGCATTTTGATGTGACAGCGTTGGCGCAACCTGCAACGAAAGCTTGTCATTAATCTTCCTGGCAATAATGATCTCGTTGAACGAGCTGATACGGTCAGTGGTGTAAGTAAAAATGGTATGCGTAGGGTCAAACCGGGTGTCATAGGCCATATCGCCATAATAGGTGATACTTACCGGAGATTTTCCTTTGGTTTGTTTGAGGATAGCGTATTTGGCGTTCCCATCCCAAAGCATATCAGTTTTGGTGAGGCCTATACCTATAAACAAGTTATTGATGGGGGCATAGTTTATGCCCAGGCGGATGTTGGCCGGTGCAAAAAGCCCGTCCAGGTCCTGGTAGCCATTTCCGACGGTTCCGAATCGGTGCATAATATCAAATTGCAATGTTCCTTTTACAGGCACCATTACGGTTTGGTCATCGATGATCCAGGTACTTTGGAAGGTGTTTTTCACCGGTTTTGCTTTAACAGGAGCGGCTGTCGCCACTGCTGTGCTGTCCTGTGCGTGCAGCGTCGAAGTCTGCAATAAAAGCAGGCAGCTGATTACGCATACCGGTAGTATATACAGGCAGTTGGTTAATTTTATATTTTGTTTCACGTTCTTGATTTTTAGGTAACTTAATTATCAATGGCACCGGTCCTTATCCAATCGTATATCTTCTGCCTGTCTGCAGCGCTGGGAATGTGTACTTCCATTTCTCCATTGATCATAATATATAAAGTACTTTGCGTAGGGATGACAGTGTTAACAAATCCGCCGCTGATCAAATCGTTATAGGATACACCCGCTTCCAGGTCGGGAGTTTGTGCACCTGCCACATGGCACCCTGAAAGTGCGCAATTGGCGGTAAAGATTGGTTGAATGTCATTTGCATAACTTGTCGCCTGGGGTGGCGCGTTGGTGTTTGCTGACGATGGTATAATGACATCCTTATAGCACCCGGTTAAACAGGCTCCGATTATAAAAAGAAGGCCTGCAAATAGGATTAGCTTTTTCATAGTAATTCCTTTTTTTGAGATTAATTGTTGTTGAAGTTCAAATTAATGTCGATGGAAATTACGTCCGCGATATCAGTTGCTGTAATACCATAATCCCGGCAATTAAACTGGAACTGCAGTTCGAGGCCGAAGTAACTCTCTGTGCCTGAAACAAGCGCCTCAGGTACATAAGTCAGCTTGCCGACAATAGATTCAGTATGCGGCGCCGACAATTTACCCTGCCAGGTGAAATTAAATGTTGCGATATAGTCGTTGCCATTGGGGTCAAACGCCACCGATGTTGACTGCAGATAAGCGATATTCGTTGGGGTCAGGTTCTGTGTGCCCGATACAAACGCGGTTGTACCCATGGTTGAAAGAAAACAGCCGCCATCTCGTGCAGGTTCACCTGTGTTGGAGGTATTGATCTGAACATACCCGGCAAAACGCGTTTTTGCTGGTTGATTTTCATAAAAGGCCCAGGAGGTGTCGGGCAAGGGCTGCCCGCCGGTGACATAATTGATCTCTTCTGCCGAGGTAATGTTTGCTACCCCAAATGCGTTAAAGCGACCGGTAAGCGGCGCGCCGACGGCGTCATATGGAGTTGACCAGCCTACGTTACTGTGAACCTGGTCTAATTTCCATTCTGATGTGTCGCCTGCCGTTAAACCAGGAAGGTGAATGTGGTTGCCATGGTTGCTTTTTACCGCGGTTGTTACCGAAGCGGGAACCGGCTCGTTTTTGTGTGTGCATCCAACGATGTACAAGGTGCCGCTGATGAGGATCAAAACAATCAGCAGTATTTTGTTGTCAGGTAGTTTCATAAAATGTGTTTTAGTTGTGTATAATTTCTAATTATTTATACACCAAAGGTATCCCCCGAAAATTTACATTACCATGATAGTAGTCATGCAATAAAATGACCCCTATCACTTAATTGAAGCAAAGAAAATCGACGGAAACGGATAGCTAAAAAACACGGGGTTTCCGCAGATCATCCAATTAAATGAGGTGCAGAAAGGGATTGTTGAGAAAATCAGGATACAGTACTTTTAGTAAACCTGGTATACAGGTAATAAGCTCCAAATATTAAAACAAAGGCGCCGAGATTTATAAGGAGGCTTGTGGTATAAATATTCTTGTCATTTTTTATCATGTCGCTATTTGCTGATGATGAAGATAATTGTATGAATAGATCTTTTACCAAAAAGAAGAAGAAAACAAGACTGTGGATCAAACTCAAAATCTTCCTTTTAGCAATTGCCGGTATCCAAAACAAAATGGAGAGCAGGCCCCATAGCACCAGCCAGGGAATTTGCACCGAAGAATTTATATGTTCAAAGGAATAGTCGGGGTATAACTTTTTTAATTGAAAGCCCAGGAATAAAGTCCCAACCAATGCATAGGCAAATGGTAATACGGAAACAGCCTTGTGCCCAATTGAATTTGTTGCCGGCTTTTTCCCGGCAGCGGCAATAACAAGGGCATATACCAGCGGGTATCCGGAAAAGAAAACCATTATTTCGAGCTGCTGCAAGTATGCAAAGAAACTATCGTCCATTATAAATGTATTTGCTTGTAAAATATTTCAGTAATGCAGTGCGATGACCTATTGTTAAACCTACCTGCAGTTAATTTTAATATAATGCAGCGTTATGCTGTCAGGCTTTAATTTATAAGCGTGATTCAAATCAGCACATGCACCATTTTTGTCGTTCAATTTAACTTTTAGCAGCCCTCTGGCCAGGTAAGCGTCGGGGAAACTATCCGGTTTTAAAGCTATTGCTTGTGTAAAATCCTGCAATGCGCCCTTTTCATCTCTCAATATTTGCCGAACAAACCCCCGCCCTACAAACGCTTCGGCACTATTGCTGTTATAACCTATTGCTTTTGAATATGCCGTTTGCGAACCTTCCTGATCGCCCACCTGCTCCCGTGCAACGCCCATATAGTAATAAACGCTTGTCATTTTTCGATCTAAAGACAGTACCTTCTGAAAATCCTTTAGTGCGCGAAAATAATTTTGCATTTTAATCTCCAATCGCCCCCGGTTAGCATAGGCAATGGTGTCATCCGGTTTCAGCGCAATAGCCTTGCTGAAGGCGATGTAAGCGGCGGTGTAAGGTATTTTATGCGTGAGCCCTTGGTTGCCTTCCTTAACATAGTCTGCCGCTGACGGGCCGGTATGGCAGCCGAAAAACAGGAATGGTAAGGCTAAAAATATTGTTTTTTTCATTTTAAAATCATCGGTAATTTAAGTTTAAAGGCCGATAAGCCATGCCCTTAGTCTTAAATTCTTTTGCGCTCGCAAATTACAGCGGTAAGCCCGAGAGGAATATGACAACCGTCACTATTTAATATGACGAAAAATCTGATTTTTCCACCAGGTTGCCTTATCCGGAAACAAGAGGTATAGCCATTTAAAGGGCGCGTATTCACCGCATTGGTTTGCAATTCACTATTTCCATTTGTTAACCCCAAATCATTATTCTGCTAATAAGCGGGGATTCCTTTAATTTTGCGGTTATTAAGCGTACCTTTGCGCCAAATTTTAGGGGCATTCATGCAAAAAATCAGGAATATAGCGATCATCGCACACGTTGACCACGGTAAAACAACCTTAGTCGATAAAATTTTACACAGCTGCGCCACTTTCAGGGATAACCAGGAAACCGGCGAACTGATACTGGACAGCAACGACCTGGAGCGCGAGCGGGGCATTACCATCGTTTCCAAAAACGTTTCGGTTAGATACAAAGACGTAAAGATAAATATCATTGATACCCCCGGCCACGCCGATTTTGGGGGTGAGGTGGAACGCGTGCTAAAAATGGCCGACGGTGTGCTTTTATTGTGTGACGCCTTTGAAGGCGCCATGCCGCAAACACGCTTTGTTACCCAAAAAGCTTTGGCATTAGGTTTAAAACCGATTGTGGTAGTAAACAAGGTGGATAAGGAAAACTGCCGCCCCGAAGAAGTTTACGAACAAATATTCGAATTGTTCTTCAACCTGGAAGCTACTGAAGATCAATTGGATTTCCAAGTGATCTATGGTTCTTCAAAGCAGGGCTGGATGAGTACCGACTGGAGGCAGCCTACTGACAACATCTTCCCGTTGATGGATGCCATCCTGGAGAACATTCCTCCTGCTCCTGAAGCAGAAGGTACTTTGCAGATGCAGATCACCTCGCTGGATTACTCTTCGTTTGTGGGCCGTATCGCAATTGGTCGTGTCGCACGCGGCGTGATCAGGGAAAATATGCCGGTATCGCTGGTAAAACGTGACGGCACCATCCAAAAATCGAGGATAAAGGAATTATACACTTTTGAGGGCCTCGGCAAAGTAAAGGCTACCGAAGTAAAATCGGGCGATATATGCGCTGTGGTGGGCATCGATGGTTTTGATATTGGCGACACCATTGCTGATTTTGAAAAACCGGAACAACTGGAGGTTATTCACATTGATGAGCCGACCATGAACATGCTGTTCACCATTAATACCTCGCCTTTTTTTGGTAAGGAAGGCAAGTATGTGACTTCGCGCCACCTGCGCGACCGCCTGTACAAAGAAATGGAAAAAAACCTGGCATTGAAGGTGGTTGAAACCGAATCGCCGGACTCGTATTTAGTTTATGGCCGTGGTATCCTACACTTATCGGTATTAATTGAGACGATGCGCCGCGAAGGATACGAATTACAAGTGGGACAGCCGCAGGTGATTATTAAAGAAGTTGACGGCGTAAAGTGCGAGCCGGTTGAAACGCTAATCGTTGATGTGCCGGGAGAAGTTGCCGGTAAGGTAATCGAGCTGGTAACCCAACGTAAAGGGGAGCTGCTGGTAATGGAACCAAAAGGCGACCTGCAGCACCTGGAGTTTGAAATTCCTGCCCGTGGAATTATCGGTTTACGTAACAACGTATTAACCGCTACTGGCGGTGAAGCAATAATGGCCCACCGTTTCAGATCATACGAGCCCTGGAAAGGCAATATCCCCGGCCGCTTAAATGGCGTACTGGTTTCCATGGATACCGGCAAAACAACTGCCTTTGCCATCGATAAATTACAAGACCGTGGCCGTTTCCACATCGACCCGGGAGTGGATGTTTACGAAGGCCAGGTTTTGGGCGAACACATCCGCGATAACGATTTGGTGATCAACCTCACCAAAGGCAAGCAATTAACCAACATGCGCGCCTCGGGCAGCGATACCAACGTGCGCATTGCCCCGGCCATCAAATTCTCGCTGGAAGAATCGATGGAGTATATCCAGGCTGATGAATATATCGAAGTTACCCCGCAAAGCATCCGCATGCGCAAAATATACCTTACCGAAAATGAGCGTAAGGTGAATGCGAAGAAATTTGTGAACCAGTAAGTTGGTTGATTAGGTTGATCGAGTTGGATTAAGTTGATTAAGTTTTTATGTTTACCAATTAAACTAATAACTTACAACTGGCGATTAACTCAATCAACCACTCACTTAATCAACTCAATCAACTAACCGATGCGCTTCCCCAAAATCCCCGGTTTCGATCAGCAGGCCTTCGAAAAGTATTTTAAAAATACCGGCGCGCTGTTTGTTGGCAGGGTGGGTAGTTTGGTGATTAAAACGGTCGTCACTATCATTTTGGCGAGATATTTGGGTAGGGGATTTAATGGGGTTTTGGCCGGCGGACAGGCCTATGTTTATTTGTTTTCGGCTGTCGCTACACTTGGCCTCGATCAGTTTATCGTAAAAGAGCTACATCAATTTCCAGAGAACCGCGACCGCATATTAGGCACTTCTTTTTGGATGAAGGTATTTGCCGGCTTTTGCTGTATACCTTTAATTTACCTTGCATATAATATGTACCCGCCGAAAGGCACGCCGTACAATTACGTGTTCATTCTCTCCTTTATCGGCGTAGTGCAAGCCCTTACAGTTGTCGACGCCTACTTCCAGTCGCAGGTTCAATCAAAATATATCATGCAGGTGCAAATTGCCGGCAACCTGGTGTCGGCAGCTATAAAATTGCTGCTGATATATTTTAAGATGCCGCTGATATGGTTTGTTTATGCGTATACTTTTGATTTCCTGGTCATATCAATCGGATATTACTTCACCTACCAGCGCAAACAGCGAAGTATATTCAATTGGTCGTTCAATTTTGAGCTTTCTAAAAAGCTGCTCAAATATTCATGGCCCTTAATTATTTCGGGCATTATGGTGGCTTTATATGTACGTATAGACATGGTGATGGTTCAGCACATTTCCGGCGTAAAGGAAGCGGGAGCTTATGCCACAGTAGCTAATTTTAGCGAGGCCTGGAACTTTATACCGGCCGTGATCGTTACTTCCTTGTTCCCGGCTATTTTAAACGCTAAACGGGACGATGCGGCCCGGTATAAAAAAAGGATGCAGCATTTGTACAACCTGATGGTTTACCTAAGTCTGCCCACTGCCATTATAATTACGTTTGCGTCACCGTTGATATACAAACTATTAACCCCCGAATATGCTTATGCTGCGCCAACATTGTCCGTTCATATATGGTCTGGCGTATTTGTATTCCTAGGCGCTGCAAGTACCCAACATTTGATCGCCGAAAATTTTAATAAGATCACATTTATCCGTACGGGTTTTGGCGCTATTGTGAATATCCTATTAAACCTGGTTTTAATTCCACGTATGGGAATGATGGGCGCCGCCATCGCAACGCTCGTTGCATATGCCTGCTCTGTGTTTTTTATTACATTTATCCCGAAAGCCAGCGGACAGGGCCTAATGATGCTTAAAGCATTATTATTAGTTTCGCTGTTCCAAAAAATCTTTAAAAATGAATAAAGTTTCCTCCGTTTTACAATTATTAACGAGTCCCCGCAGGCTCAAAATGCTTTTGTCGTTTAGCCATAAGGGGTATTTGAAAGAAATCGGTTGGTTCAGGAGCTTTGATACGCAATCCGCTGTTGATGGGGATGGTAGTCCCATCCCGTGGGTTACCTATCCCTTTATCGATTTTATAAAAGAACGGATTAAAAAGCAACACGCGGTTTTTGAATTCGGCTCGGGAAATTCAACTTTGTTTTATGCAAAATACGCCGGCATTGTAGTTTCTGTAGAGCATAATAAGGAATGGTATGACAAAATAGTCAGCAATAAGCCCGAGAACTCGGAAATGATCTACTGCGACCTGGTATATGGCGGCGACTATTGCAAGATGCCGGTAAAGTTGGGTGAAAAGTTCGATCTGATCATCATTGACGGGCGCGACCGGGTAAACTGCTGTAAAACAGCGCCGGAAGCATTGTCTGAAAATGGGGTGATCATTTTAGACAATTCCGAAAGAGAGACCTATAAACCAGGCATTGATTTTTTAGTAAAAAGCGGCTATAAACATTTGTTCTTCAGCGGTATTGTACCCGGGCTCTTTTATCGCGTTACCACATCGATATTTTATAAAGACGGTAATTGCCTGGGCTTGTAAAACCTGGCGCGTCATCAGCATTTACTTTTGCAATTTGAAAAACAATGTTCGCATGGTTTTGGCGATGATGGAGTAACCCTGTTTTTCTAAAAAGCTATGTACTTCCGAATCAGCGAGCGACGTAAAATTTATACTGTCTTCAACCAGGATATATCCGGGTTTATATTTCTGCCAGTTGTTTGATTTTAACACCAAAAGATCCAGCCCCTCCACATCGATGGATAAAAAGTCGATCTGTTGGTTTTCAGGTAAATATTTATCGAGCACTGCCGAAAGCGGCTGGGTTTCCACCTCAATTTCCTTAATTATTTTGTACCTGGTAGAAGTTTTGTCCCTCTCTTCTGATACTTCTTTCGAAAATCCGTTCAGCGCCGGTTCGTTAAAACAATAAAACAATAACTTGCCGCTTGTATCGCTGATGCCTATGTTTAAATTTATATCCCTTTTTCTGAAAATATTAAAAGGCTTAATAGCACCCGGCGTTGGTTCGATATTGATCCCTTTCCAGCCCTTTTTATAAAAATAATTGGTGTTTGAATACCTGTAGGGATGATGGGCGCCCACATCGACATAAAAACCTTTGTAGTTTTTGGCGCCCTCGAAAAATGATCTTAGCACCATATCTTCGCCTTCCTGCGAATAGGAGGCATGTGAAAGGAATTTATCTAAAGGAAAATATTTGAGTATGGTTTTTTTCAAATTAAACATCCGGCCAAAATTAGCAATATTTTTATTGCGCTGAAAGAATAAATCCGGATACTGGGAGGCAATAAATTTCTTTTTAAAAGAAATTTATTGCATTAATAATTTATATTTGGTTCAATTATCATGATTCAACCTTTACTAAAATCCTTTTTCTTTTTTTTGCTATTGGTGGCTCTGCCGTGTGTTGCCTTTTGCCAGCTTCCTGTGCCAAAATGGGTGGACGATTTTGGCGGATCGGGCGACAGCAAAGCGACCGGTATGATCACCGACAGCCAAAACAATATTTATATTACCGGTTATTTTAGCGGGACCGTTGATTTTGACCCCTCAGCAGGTGTGACCAATCTAACCTCGGCGGGCGGCTATGATGTCTATGTTGCGAAATACACACCCGCAGGCGCACTTATTTGGGCTATTTCAATGGGTGGCACCGGCGGCGATCAACCGAACAACATGACCGTTGACGCAAGCGGAAATCCAACTATTATAGGGCAAACTAACTCTTCAACGTTTAATGCCGGTTCCATTGCGCTTCAAGGCCAGGGTGGCGATGACATTATCATCATTCATTTAGATACAAATGGCAATATTTTATGGGGAAAGTTGCTAGGTGGATCCGGCACAGACAGGGGGGAAGAAGTTACTGCTGATGCGCAGGGCAATTTAATCGCTACGGCCATATCTACCTCGTCGTTTACACTTGGCAGTTCCACCATTAACAATACCACCAGCGAATTTAATGCATTGATCATCAAGTATGATCCATCCGGAAATTTACTTTGGGATATCGACCTTGGTCCCCAGGATACAGAAGTGTATGGCGTAGGGGCTGATAATGCGGGAAACATTGTCGTGTCCGGCTCGTACAGCGGTTCTGTCGATTTCGACCCGATCGGGGTGCACAACACTTTAAATAATGGGGCTAATACACCCTTTTTAGCCAAATATACATCTGCCGGCAAATTAAGCTGGGTTAAAACCATTACCGGAGGAACCTTCGGTTACAACCAATCCATCGTGGCCATCGGGCTGAACAATGATATCTACCTTACCGGTGCATTCTCCTCCGCCGTCACGTTTAATACAAATACCACATTAACACCGCTGGGGCAGGATACGTTCGTGGCGAAATACGCCTCCGACGGTACCTTTGCGTTTGCGGAAGATATAGGTGGTTCAGGGGCAAGTTCTTATCCCTACCAGATCAGGGCCGATGCGACCGACAACGTTTATGTGACGGGCTATTTTTCAGGAACCATCGATTTCAATCCGTCACCTACTGCAACCGCAGATGTAACCTACCATGGCCAGGTTGATTTTTTTGCCTTTAAGCTCAACAACAACGGCGTATACCAATGGGCATTTGGCGGCGGCAGCGCGGCATGCGACGAAACACTGGGTATCGAAATGTCCATCAATACGTTAAACAATGTTGTGCTGGCCGGTTCATTTTGCAGTACGGTGAATTTTAATCCTACAAATTGCGGAACTTTTAATGTTACAGCCCAAAACGGTATTTCGGATACCTATTTAGCAACCTACCTGCAGGGGACTGCTGCCGCCCAGGCCCAGATTACTAGCTTCACTATACCGCAGGAAATTGCACCAGCGGTAATCGACTCAGTAAGAGATACCATCTTTGTTGAGGTAGCGCCGGGTACCGATTTAACGGCGCTGGTACCTGCCATAGCCGTAAGCGATACCGGTACAGTAGCACCTGCATCGGGCGTTGCTCAAAATTTCACTTCACCGGTTATTTACACGGTTACCGGTGGATGCTCCACATTACAATATACAGTGCATGTAGTTGCTTACATTGCAAAAACTGACACCATCTGCGCGGGCGCATCCAATACGATAACTGGTGATAGGGAGACTCCTGCACCCACCGCCTATACGTGGCAGATATTTCAAAATAATGCCTGGGTGAATGCACCGGGTGTAATTAACGCCGCAAATTATCAAACGTCAGCCCTAACGAACACCACAAGTGCCCCGCTTGTTTATCAATTGCGACGTCAGGTGACCATTGGCGGAGTAACCAGCTTCGATTCTTTTTACAATGTTGACGTCTTGCCATCAAGTTCGTTAGCCAACAATATTATTACGCCGCCGGCAGTCACTACTTTTTGTACCAGCGGCGATCCGGGGGTCATCACCGGCAGCGTACCGACCGGCGGGAGCAGCGTTTACACTTACCAATGGCAAAGTTCGACCGACAGCGTCACCTATTCGAATATTAACGGCGCCACCAGCCAAAATTATGACCCGCCGGTGCTTACTGCTACCACATGGTACCGCCTTGTAGTAACTGCGGGAAAGTGCGTCGTGCCGTCGAACAGTGATACGGTTAAGATAGCCATATTGACCCCGCCGGCCACCCCTGCCGCCACCCCGGCAACCTCGGCGGTATGTCCCGGCAGTTCGGCAACATTTTCTGTTTCGACTCCGCAAAATGGAATAGTTTATAATTGGTATAATTCACCAGCTAAAACAACTATTCTGTTTACCGGGGCAACCTTTACAACAGGCGCCATAACGACCGATTCAACCTTTTATGTTGATGCCGAGAACGGCATGTGCATTAGTCCCGGGCTGGCAAGCGTGCAGGTTACGCTTAATAGCGCGCCGGCAGCTCCGTCGGTCATAAACGCAGCCTTAACTACATGTAGCGGATCGTCTGTCACGTTTAGCATAGCAAACCCACAGGATGGTTTTACTTATAACTGGTATTCCACAGCCACCGGGGGGACGGCGTTGGCATCAGGGATCAATTTTACTACGCCGGCCCTTACTTCAACGCAAAACTATTACGCTGAGGCGCAAAATAGTTCGGGTTGCGTTTCAGCAAGCCGCACCCCCGTAACTGCCACCATAAATCCTCCGCCTGATGTAGCTGCCCAGCCCGCCACAATTTGCCCTGCCTCAACAGCAGTGTTGACAGCAACCAGTAGCGATGGCAATGCAGTGATCAATTGGTATGCTGCTTCCACGGGCGGTACTATATTGTTTACCGGCGCAACCTTTACAACACCGGTACTTAATGCTGATACCACCTATTACGCAGAAGCGGTCGACAATGTGACCGGCTGCATATCCGCCGCGCGCGCATCAGCTACAGTGACTTTGGTGTTGCCTTTAGCAACGCCGGTGGTAACCGTTGGCGGCACTACAGCAACCAGCCTGACTTTCCAATGGGCTGCAGTTACCGGCGCAACCGCTTACCAGGTAAGTATCGACAGCGGTAAAACCTTTTCGAGCCCAAGTTCGGGGGCCGATGGATTAACAACAACTATTTCGGGCCTGCAACCGGGTACCAGCGTCACTGTTATTGTACAGGCCCTCGGCAGTCTGTCATGTCAGCAAAGCGTGAGTTCAGCGCCGGTTACGGCAACTACCCCGCAAACTGATTTGATCTATGTACCTAACGCATTTACGCCCAATGGCGACGGCAAAAATGATATTGCACACGTACACAGCGAAAGCATCCAGAGCATGTCTTTTAATATTTATGATCAATGGGGCGAGCTGATCTTTACCTCAACCAACATTCAAAATGGGTGGGACGGCACCTATAAAGGCAAAAAGGAACCTGTGGGCGTGTATGTATACTACGTTCAGGCAACAATGATTGATGGACAAAACGTGATTAAAAAAGGAACTATAACCCTGATAAGGTGAAAAAACTACCAGTAATTATTTTTACGATCTTGCTATCATGCGTTCTTGGCAGGGTAAACGCCCAGGTCGATCCGCATTTTTCGCAGTTTTACGCTTACCCAATGTGGTTAAATCCTGCCTTAACCGGTGTATTTAACGGGGACACACGTGTAAACCTCAATTTTAAAGATCAATGGGCCGGTATCAGCGACGGTTACATCACCTCCGGGCTGTCAGGTGATTTTAAAACTACGGACAAGGTATCGTTAGGTTTTAACATTATCGATCAGTCAGCGGGGTCGGCAGGCTATAACTATCTCGGCGCGTACGGTTCATTTGGTTATAAGATACCGGTATCTTCCTCGGCAACAAAAATGCTTAGCTTCGGTTTACAGGTTGGCATCATCAATCGCGGATTCGACCCCACAAGGCTGCAATTGGACGATCAATATAATCCCGCCGTTGGGTATGACCCCAATTTGCCGAGTGGCGAGGATTTTGCGGGGACGAGCTCAACCATATTCGATGCCAGTGCGGGCATTTACTATTATGATACGGACCCTGACAACCCTGCCAGCTTGTTTGGGGGAGTTGCGGCCGCACACCTTACCGATGCCAACGACCCGTTTGCAACTGAAGGCATAAAAAGTAAATTGCCCATCCGGTTTACACTACATGGCGGCATTAAGATCAGGGCCGCCGATTTTCTGGATATAACACCAAGCATTTTATATATCAGGCAGCAGCAAAACCAAATCAGTGCGGTAGATATTAATACTGAACTGAAATTCCAGGACAATTATGGCTTACTGCTGGGTGCTATGTACCGCTTAAATGATGCTGTTGTTGCCGATGTGGGATACCGTATAAAAGAAACCGTAATAGGAATAAGTTACGATTTTAACACTTCGCCATTAAAAGTTGCTACCGATGGCCAGGGCGGTTTTGAGCTTTCTATCAGCTATGTTTTTGGCGCGTCGGGCACAAGTCCGTCTAATTCAACACCAAGGTTTTAAGCTATTTTGGCCCGTGTTGTGCAAACTTAATAGTGGGGCAGCCACGTCGACAGTTCCTTTTTGCCGGTGCGGTTAACCAGGTGGATTTATCTTGCTTTGCTTTCATCGTAAATATTAAAATAAGTTGATTTCGATTTTTAAAGGTTGAATCGGCTAAATTTGACCGAATTTATTTTTATACATGCAAAATACCATCAGCGATAACGTAAAGGAAGCGTACGACGAGTTTTACCAGGAGCACGACGAAGCCTGGCGCATGCTTGGTGCAAAATACAAAGCACAGCATATTATCGATGTAAGCCAGGGCCGTACCTTTAAAAAAGTGCTGGAAGTTGGCGCCGGCGATGGCAGTATCTTAAAGTTTTTAGCCGATGCTGATTTTGCCCCTGAATATCATGCCGTCGAGATTTCAGACAGCGGGGTTGCGCATATCCTGGCCAGGAATATTAGCGGCGTAAAATCAGTACAGCTTTTCGACGGTTATAAACTGCCTTTTCCGGACGATAGCTTTGACCTGATCATCCTTTCGCACGTTTTGGAACATGTGGAACACGAACGCATCCTGCTGCGCGAAATAAAAAGGGTTGCCCGCCATTGTATTATCGAAGTACCGCTGGATTACCGTTTTGGAGTGGATAGCCGCATTAAGCATTTCCTGGCTTATGGGCACATCAATATGTATACGCCGACTTCATTGCGCTATTTATTATTTACAGAGGGTTTTGAAGTTGAAAACGATCTTACTTCGATAATCAGCCCTGAAGTTACAAAATTTAACACCTACGTAAATCAAAAGAAGACAAAGAGCGTTATAAGCAATATAAAAATCAATGCAGAATACGCAGTAAAAAATAGCATAGGTAAGCTCTTCGGCAAAAAAATGAATGAAAAGATGGCCAATGCTTATACCGTACTTTGCAAAAGGTCCACTGACCAGGTAGCAATATTTTAATCAATTAAACAGTCACATTCCTAATTCGTGTACGTCATCATTCGTGTAATTCGATCAAATTCGTGAAGATTCGTGTCAATTAATTAGTGTTCACCCATGCAGAACCTTGCACCGATTGCCTTATTTGTTTACAACCGCCCGGAGCATACGCGACGCACGATCAGCTATTTGCAAAAGAACCTGCTGGCGGATGAATCGCGGCTGTTTATTTTTTCGGATGCAGCTAAAACTGAAGCCGATAAAGTAAAGGTTGAGGAGGTAAGGCAGCTGATCAAAGAGGTGACCGGCTTTAGATCGGTGAAGATCATCGAGCGAAAAAGGAACCTAGGTCTTGCCGAATCCATCATCAGCGGCGTTACGCAATTGGTAAACGAGTACGACAAGATCATTGTTTTTGAGGATGACTTGCTATCGTCACCGTACACCCTTCAGTATTTTAATGAAGCGCTCACCCGTTATAAAAACGACGGGAAAGTAATGCACATCGGCGCCTACCTGTATAATATTGACAAGAAGGGCCTGCCGCAAACCTTTTTTTTCCGTGCCGCCACAAGTTGGGGCTGGGCTACCTGGGCCAGGGCCTGGAAGGATTTTGAACCGGATGTTGATGTATTGCTCAAACAATTCGACCAAAAGAAGATCAGCCAGTTTTCCATTGAAGGCACCATGAACTTCTGGAAACAACTGCAAGGTTTTAAAGCCGGCAAAAATGATTCCTGGGCGATACGCTGGTACGCTTCCATCTTTTTAAAAGGCGGGCTAACCCTGAACCCGACTGTATCGCTGGTACATAACATCGGTAACGATGGCACTGGGGTGCATTCCAATAAGGAAGACATGTACGCTGTGCAAACGGCGAAACAAGCGGTAACGCAATTTCCAACAGAAATAAAAGAAAATCAAATGGCCTACCAGGCGATTAAAAACTTTCTGAAGAAGCGTAAGGGCAGCTTTATCCAACGGACAATACGTTTTATCAGGCAAAAACTGGGAAGCTAAGCAGGCCTCATTTGTTTGTTTGCCAATTCATCCGCACATCATTTACCAGGTAGGTAAGGCTGTCAACTTTTGGTCGGTATTTTTCCATATCTTGTTCCTTAATTTCAAGATAAAGCAACTGGTAGACCTGGGATAGCAGGCTGACTAACTGCCCCTGGGCCCTGGCTTGTTTTCCCAATTTTGAGGGCAACACCAACTTGTTAAACTCGGGGACTAATTTTTCAAAGTTATTTAATTCGGGAAGCGCAACCAGTTCAATGCTGTCTAATTTTTCCCTCCGGGCCAGTGAAACGTAATGTCCGTTTTCGTCCCGCCCATAAAAAGAATTATTAAGGTCTGTTGTCATGTTCTGCATCTTTTCAACCAGTGCATTATACTCGTTTAACTGGTAACGAGGCATAAGGGCCACGCCGCCCGATACAAAAACAATCACAATGGCCGAGCCGGCAACGGCAATGCCCCATTTTTTAACAAACTGGTTTTTATGGGTAAGCCCGAAGTACGCTATCCAGCCAAAAATATAGCCTGATATGACGCCGCCAAAATGAGCTGCATGGTCAACACCTTCGCCGACCGGGATGATATTGAACCCCACAAATATTGCTGTGCTGATCAACAGTGCAGTGCGTGCGCTGCGCTCATAAAAGTCAGTACTTAACAGGGCGAGCAATATTCCGAATAGGCCAAATATCGCCCCCGATGCACCGGCACTTATTTCAGTATAATGAAACGCAACCGAAGCCGTGCTTGCAATAATACCCGTAAACAAAAACATCAGCAGGTAATTCCATCTGCCTAACTTGCATTCTATCAATGAGCCGATATAAACCAAAGCGACCATATTAAAAAACAAATGCGCAAAGAAAAAATGCTGAAATATACTGGTGACCAGCCGCCAAACCTGTCCATTTAGCACCTCGGTTCGGTGATTGTAACCAAAAAGCAGGTATAGCTTATCACGGACGGTTTCGCCGGGACTAAGGTGGAATTGACGTTCTGATAAGACCGCAGGCAGGATGCCAAAAGATAAGGCCGTTGCCAAATACACCAGCGTATTTAAAATGACCAGGATGGGCGTAACGAAATACTTTTTTTGCGGAATGATAGGAGAGAAGAACCCCCGAAGTTGCTCCTTGCCGGCCATTGGCGGATCATCCAGGCTGAGGAATTGTTTTTCGGGGATGGAATCAATCAGTTCTTGTGTGCTTTCTTCCAGGGTTTCCTTTAGATGAAATTCGATATAAATAATTTCGTCCAAAAGCCGGTCGAGGTTTTGCTGATTTTTACCGTAATCAGTAAAGATGCCCTGGTAACCAACACATTCACTTTTTATAACAACGGAATTATCCTTTACCCGCGCTGAAACTTCTTCGGAGTAGGACGGCCATGAAATATTAGTATAAGCGATGATGCCGTCATGGTCGAAATAACCTACGTGCCAGCCCCGGCTCACCATGGCATGGTACGCTAGCGTAAGATAATAGTCGGAATTATATTCTCCGAGCGGTATGGTTTCGATTTTCTTCGGAGATATCCCCCAGGCCCAGGCCATATGGTTTGATTTGGTTGAAGCCGAATATAGGGAAAAGGGTTTTGATTATCGGAAAGCTTTTAACCCTTAAAATTTTATTCTTTCAAATTCTCTATCTCCTTCAGCGTTTTCGGCAGGTATTTGCCCAGCAGGTGGCTGCCGGTTTCGGTTATCAAAAAATTATCTTCAATCCGTATCCCGCCAAAATCGCGATAGGTATTCAAAACGTCATAATTGATAAAATCAGCATACTTTTTCTCAGCAGCCCAGCGGTCAATCAATTCAGGAATGATATAAATGCCAGGCTCCACGGTGAGTACAAAGCCTGCTTCCAGCTCGCGGCCCAGGCGTAATGATTTAAGGCCGAATACGGTGTCTTTTTTTAAGGTATCCGTATAACCAACGTAAGGTTCGCCAAGGTCTTCCATGTCGTGCGTGTCCATGCCCAGCATGTGGCCCAAGCCGCATTGAAAAAACATGGCGTGCGCGCCTTCCGCAACGGCTTCGGCTGCATTGCCTTTCATCAAACCAACCTGTGTTAGCCCTTCAACCAGTTTTTGGCAGGCGGCCAGGTGAATATCTTTATACCTCACCCCCGGTTTTAACATACCAATGGCATGGTCCATCGAATTTAGCACTATTGCGTATAACTCTTTTTGCCGCGTTGTAAAGTTGCGCCCGACCGGGAAGGTACGGGTTAGGTCGCCACCATAGTGCATGGCGTTTTCGGCGCCGATGTCGCTTAAAACCATTCGGCCTTCTTCCAGCGTATTGCCGTAATAATGGGTATGTAATGTTTGTCCGTACGTGGTGATGATGGCCGGGTAACCGAGGCGTGCGTTAGCTGCCATTGCTGCCTCTTCGGCTTTGGCAACCAGTTCATATTCCTTTATGCCGGGCCGCGTATGTTTGATGACAGACAGCTGCGTATCCACGCTGATCGACACGGCGTTTTCCATCTGCTCGATTTCCAGCGGTGTTTTGATCACCCGCTGGGCAATTACCGCTTTGATGAGTTTTAATGAAACATGGTCGGCAATATCTTCCAGGCTAACGTTGAGCCAGGTTGAAAGTTTGATCTTATTTTCGGGGCGATACGGCGGGAGGATATGTATCTTCCTGCCCGAGGTGATGGCTTTATGAATATAATGCACCACCTGCAAATACGGGCTGGTTTGCGTAACGCCAACCAGGGACGCCATTTCTTTAACGGATGGCAGCGTACCGGTCCAGATGATATCATCCATGCTTAGCTCGTCGCCAAAAATCACCTCTTCGCCGGTATCGGTGTCGATAATAGCGGCAAGCATGGCTACATCAAGCCCGAAATAATATAGAAAACTGCTGTCCTGCCTGAAGGGGTAGCAATTGTCCTTATAGTTCATGCTGCTGTCCTCGTTGCCCAAAAGCAGGATCAGGCCATCATTGCCGATATTTTGTTTTAATAGTTTCCTGCGGTTAGTATAAACCTGTTTGTCAAAAAGCTGAAGTTTCATGTGTTAATCTATTGCTAAACCTTTTTTACCCCCTTAACCCAAATATAAGGCGAAAGTGCTTTACTGTCTACCGGAACAATCTTTGTAAAAACCTTTCCGGCCAACCAAATGGTTTTTACCACAGTCTTCGCAAAACCACTTTGTTCCGACTTGTTTTCCAACCAAACGGTAAATTTGCCACGATAGCTGCTTTCCACTTCGCTTAAGCCCAGCGCGGTAAAATATTGGGCCAGCAGCTTTGGGTCCATGCTGCTGATGTTGTGCTTATCGTAGTTTTCCTTGTCAAATTTACGCTGCACCCAGCCGTTGATACTTTTAAAATTGGGCAGGGTAATAAACAGCACGCCGCCGGGTTTTAAAAACTGCAAATGCGTTTCGATGATGGCTTTTGTATCATTAAAGTGCTCTATCAGTCCGAAAGATAAAACCATATCATAAGGTTTTTTCACTTTATATTCAAACAGATCGGCTTCGATGATACGTATGTCGCCCGGTTTTAACCCATTGGTTTCCAGCAATTGGTTGATCAGCCCTTCATGGATGAAATAATCAAACAACGTCGTATCCAGCCCCAGGTATTTCTTTAGGTACGTTGCGTAGTATCCGGGGAAGCCGCCCAGCTCAATGGCGTTTTTAATATTTTTTTCTTTGATCAGCTTCGCGAGGATATCGCCGAAAACATAATTGGGTTTGAGCTGAAAAATAAGCCCCTTCCTTGATTCCCAAAAGGATTTCCAGAAAGCGCGGTCGGTTAAATTTTGTTCCATTAATCTCCTGGCCTCAAAGCCATCTGCTCTTTTTATTACTTAAGTTATTTTCGCCGAAACGTAGCTGCAGCGTCTTTCGGACTTCCGGTCCCGATAGCTATCAGGATTACTGACTTTCGGACTTTACTAAAACTCTCGCAGGGTTGCCCACAACGGTACAATTTGAAGGGACATCTTTAGTCACGACAGATCCTGCACCGATGATCACGTTATCCCCGATGATAATATCGCCAATAATGCAAACGTTGGCGCCGATATCTACGCGGTTACCGATGCGCGGGCAGCCGCTAAAGCTACCGTCAGCCAATTTTTTATGGCCGATGGTGGTAGAGTTCCGCAATACACAATGCGCGCCTATTACGGTGCTTTTATTTACCACCAGGGCCTGGCCATGATAAAGCGACAGTCCTTTGCCGATGGTTAGCTTGCGCGGCAATTCGATACCTAATATCCATTCTACCCAAAAGCGGTAAAACATCAGGTAAGGATAAAAAATGATCTTTGTGAGAATATACCGGTTAAAAACCTGCAGTAAGCGGAACGAAAACAGGACGGATTGCGCTTTAAAATTCTGCCGGTTGGCGCCCCAGTCCTGGAATAAATAAGCAAAAAAATTCATTCGTTGATCGATCCGTTTTGTTATACCGCAGCTTCAAAAGTAAAGTTTTCATTTTAGAATTATTATACTTGCCGCTAAAATAGCGCCGCCCGATGAAAGTAACCCTGATCAATACCTCCGATGCCGGCGGCGGCGCGCCTGCGGCCTGCATGCGCCTGCTCAAAGCGCTTGAGCAAAAGCAGGTTGACGTACAGATGCTCGTAAACAAAAAGTTAACACTGGAACCCAGTGTTTCCAGTATTTCTGACAACTTTACAGGCCGGGTATTATCGAAATTCAATTTACTGAGCGAACGGCTGCCGTTTATCTGGTTCAGGGCGAAAAGCAAGGCAGTAAGGTTTGCATTTTCCACCGCAAATTATGGCACCAATATTAGCAAACAGCCGGCGGTTGTAAATGCGGATGTTTTACACCTCCACTGGACAAACTTTGGCTTTTTGTCGGTTAACAACCTTGGCCAGCTTTTTGAAACCGGTAAACCCATCGTATGGACTTTACACGATATGTGGGTCTTCACCGGCGGCTGCCACTACGCCGGAGATTGCGATCACTTAACGCAGGAATGCGGCAATTGCTGGATGTTAAAAGGGGCGAACGCAAACGACCTATCCCATTCGGGCTGGCTGCGGAAATGTGAAGCGTACAAAGCAGCTAAAAATATCGTTTTTGTAACCTGCAGCACCTGGCTGGCAAACGTGGCAAAAACCAGTTCGCTGTTAAAAGACTTTCGCATTGAGGCGATCCCAAACCCGATAGATACCGAAATTTTTTCGCCAAAAGACAAGGGTGCGGCAAGAATGAAATGGAATATCGATCCCAAGCAAAAAATTATTTTGTTTGGCGCGGCGAATATACTCGACAGGCGCAAGGGCATCATTTACCTGGTTGAGGCGCTAAATGAGCTGAAAGAAAAATATATGGATTTAGGCGATATAGGCATTGTGATCTTTGGAAAAAATAAATCATTTGATGTAAGCGCGCTGCCATTTAAGGCGTACGAGATGAATATCATCAATTCACAGGAAGAAATGGCGGAATTATATAACGTGGCCGATGTTTACGTTACGCCGACGATAGAAGATAACCTGCCTAATACGGTTATGGAATCCCTGGCCTGCGGAACACCTGTAGCCGCTTTCAATACCGGGGGCATACCCGATATGGTCGACCATTTAAAAAATGGTTACCTGGCCGAATTCAAATCTGCCGCTGACCTGGCCGCAGGCATTAACTTTGTTCTAACCGCCAAAAAAAATGAGCTTTCGGTAAATGCGCGAAAGAAAGTTTTGGATAATTTTACCAACGATATTGTTGCCGACAAGTACCTGGCCGTTTATCGATCAATTTTAAAGAAGTGAAGGAATTTAAACCGGTTTTGTCGGTTATTACGGTTGTTTACAATAATGTGCGCGATATTGAGCGAACGATACTCTCGGTTTTAACACAAACGTATCTCAATATTGAATATATCATTGTCGACGGCGCATCAACCGACGGCACACTCAGGATTATAAACCGCTACCGGAATATCATCACCAAAATAATCAGCGAAAAAGATGAAGGCATTTATGATGCCATGAACAAAGGGCTTGGCGCCGTTACCGGCGATTATGTGCTGTTCATGAATTCGGGTGATGAATTTTACGATAATTACACGGTAGAAAAAGTTTTCTCCTCTTCACCAAACGCCGACATTTACTACGGCGAAACGGAAATGATCAACGAAGAAGGTGAAAGCCTCGGTCAGCGCCGGCATGCGGCGCCTGAACATTTGGACTGGACAAGCTTTAAATATGGCATGAGCGTTAGCCACCAGGCCATCTATATTAAATTTTCCCTGGTTGCGCCTTACGACCGCCGTTACAAACTCAGTGCAGATATCGACTGGATCATACGGGCCATGTTGCGGGCCGAAAAGATTGTTAACGTTCGCCAGTATGTTGCCAAATACCTGGTGGGAGGGATGTCAAAGGCAAAACACCGCGAAAGCCTGATGGAACGTTTTGACATCATGCGGCGGTACTACGGTTTGTTTCCAACTATTGCCAACCATTTGGTGATTGCCTTTAATTTAGGAAAATATTGGTTAAAGCATCGGCGGACGAATGATTAGTGTTTAGTTGTAAAGGTTGTAAGGGTTGAAGTGAGTTGTAAAAAGTTCAACTAATCAATAATGATGATCTGTTCAACATCTATTTCAATGTAAAAGAAAGTTTTTATTGAGAGGGGAAGAATAAAAGGCAAATACTTTGCAAAAAGCAGAAGAATATCGGCGCTACTGGTATTCCCTAAGGTAACACGAATTACTTTCTTAGGGGAGTTATTGATAAAATGAGCGTTTTTAAAATCACCGTCCTTGGTAATTACAACCAGGTTGTTTTCATCGGCATATTTACAGATTTCGGCATCTGAAGTATGCCACTTTTGTAGTATTTGATTAACGTGAGTTGAAGTGCAATTTATTTGGTTAGCTAAAAATTTCGACAGACTTATAGGTAGGTGGACATCAATCAAAAAATTCATTTAATTCACTTCTAATAAGGACTTACCGGACAAAGTTATTTTTGCATAGGCTAAAGCGGCAAGAATATCGTCTTTTTCTAATTCAGTATGGTCGGTGATGATTTCATCAAATGACATTCCCGATGCGATCAAATCAATAATTACCTCCACGGGCCAGCGCATATGGCGTATACAGGCTTTCCCGTGGCAAATATTTGAATCAATTGTAATTCTGTCCAAAAGATTAGTCATAATCGTAAAGTTACAAATCTTATCGCCAATAAGTTTACAAATATCGACGAATCTAAACGAGCTATTTTTTGCCCTTTTTTACAGCATGAGGATGCGGCGCAGCTTCGGCCACCGGCGCTTCCTTTTTCTTTTTCCTGGTTTCCGCGTAAACGGCACCGCCGAGGGCCAGGATCATAATAATAGAACCGGCCAGCGAGATTTTTTCGCCGGTATAATAGGATGCCGGGTGGAATTTAAACTCTATCTTATGCGTGCCCGTGGTCAGCTGCGCCGCGCGCAATACATAATCGGCGCGGAAATAGGGCGTTTCCGCCCCGTCAACATACATTTTCCAGCCTTTGTTGTAATAGATTTCCGAGAAAACTGCTACCTGGGCGCTCGTCGAGCCGCTTTCGTACACCATGTCGTCTGGGCTATATTTTACCAGTTTGATGCTGGCATTAGGGTCATTTCCAATCGGCAATTTGGTATTGATCAATTTTCGGTAGCTTTCATCAACTATTGCTTCATCTTTCGGCGAAAAGGAACTGATGGCCTGCATCTCCTTGTCTGCATTCGGCACGAACTTGATTGATTTTACAAACCACGCATGGCCGCAGGCGGTCTCATTCTGCATCATTTTCAAATTGCCCGCTGTGTCCTGTGTAATTACATACTTGGTGTTCAACATATCCAGCACGTCATGATTTGGAGGGTTGATCCAGATTTGATTATCCACCAACTCATCAAATCTTTTTAAACGGGCGGCAGAATAACCGCCGATGCTTTTATGAAAGAAAGGTGTGTAGCTGTCGGTTTTCAAATCACGCGTCATGTTATATACCCTGAAATCGGGGTCGGTATCCCGGTCAATGGCCTGGTCAACCGGGCTGGGCTGCACCAACTGGCTTACATCCTGCTTGTCCTGGAAATCGGCGTCCTTTAAATATCTTTTATCAACCTGCCACAAATCGATCAGGATAAGTGCGAAAAAGCCAACTGATAGTACAATTGCGCTCACCTTTTGCTTGATGAATGCCCAAAGCAAGCCGAAAGCAATAACGATAAATATAAGTGACCTTAGGGCGTCCATCCGCTCGATGCTTTCCCTGTCGTTTTGCAAAGCGCGCATGATGTCGCTCGCCATTTGGCTATTGCCTTTTAGCACCTTGGTAAAGTTGGCCAAGAATAGCGCCTGGTTGCTTTGCTTGAAGCTTAAAAATATTTCGGGATATACCAATAAAATCAGGGTAAGGCCCCCGGTAATGTAAAAGGAGATGGTTAGTTTTTTGAATAATTCCGGCCGGGTTGTAGTGCCTGAAATTACTTCGCTGATAGCCAGCAAAGCGAGGATGGGCACGAATAGCTCTGTTATGGCCAGTATGGATTCAATTGCACGGAACTTGTTGTACAGCGGGAAATAATTGAAGAAAAAATCAGACACGTAAGGAAACGAACTGCCTATTGACAATAGTGTAGTAAGCACAACGGTACCTAATATCCACCACTTTAATGGATTTTTGACAATAAACAAGCCGAAAATGAACAGAAAACAGATGACGGCGCCAAAATAATGCGGCCCAGAAGTAAACTGTTTGTCGCCCCAATAGGTACTTAGCTCAAGGCCTATACCTTGTAACTGTTGGAGGGCATTGCCTACCTGCTCCTGTGGAATACCCGCATTTACGAGGGCTTTATTCAGATCGGAATTAGGGAAATCAAGTGATCCAAGGCCGGTGTCGCCGCCATAAGCATTTGGGACCAAAAATGTAAGGTTTTCGCTGAAGGTTTGGCTATACGCATACGCATAGTCTTTCGGCAAGCCATTACTGGGCTCCTTGGTATGCTGTGTTAAATTAGAGGGCCCGCGAATGGTGTCCTGTCCATAATCGGCAGTACTCCAAAGCAGTGAAGCATTTACGATAACTGCAATAATAACCGCTGCGCCTGTAAATGCCAGTGACTTAAGAAATGCGGCTAAGGTTTTGGCCCTGATAGCCCTATACAATTCAATGGCTGCCAAAATCAATATAGCGATGAGCAGGTAATAAGTCATCTGGATGTGGTTGGCGCGTATTTCAAGCGCCAGGAAAAGCGCCAGCAACGAGCTGCCGAGCCAGTATTTTCCGCGAAGGATCAAAATTAAGCTCGCCAGGATGGGCGCAAAAAACGCCACCGCAAATACCTGGTTGGTGTGGCCTGCCGTGAGCAGGATAATGTTATAGGAAGAAAAAGTAAAGGCAACGGCGCCTGCGGCTGCAATCCACGGATTAAGTTTTAAAACCGAAAACAAAAAGTACCCGCCAAATAGCAGCAACAATACGATATACAGTGGATTTGGGAACGCCGAAATTAATACGCTGACAATTCCGGTAGTGATATTATTAGGGTAAGGCGCCCATATTTGGAAGGCCGGCATGCCGCCGTATATTTGGTTCGTCCACAGTATGGTTGTATCTTTTGCCTTGTAATCGCTGATTTCTTTTTGGGTTGATTCGGCGCCGATCACGTCGCCCACGCCCAAGGTTTTACCCTGGAATGCGGGCGTAAAATAAATGAAGCATATCACGAGGAAGATACCGGCAATCAAAAAGTGAATGCCATTGCGCTTGAACCAGTTATTCATCTAAGTTATTTAAAAGAGGGTAATTTTATTTGTCAAAAATAGAAATTAGATTCAGAATAGGAATTATAAGTTTTTATTACCCTTTTGCAAACGATCAGCAACGCTGAGCCGTGCGGATCACATATATCGGAAAAGAAAAAATACACCCACCAGGACGACCAGGCTAAAGATATAGGAATATAAAACGCCTTTATTTTCGAATTCTTCGACGTTGCGGCGGATGGTGAAAAAGTTGTAAACTGCCAGGCCGGCCTCTATAACCCAGAAAAACCAACTTACATGGTCCTTATCGGCAAAAAGGCTTAAGGCGCCGGCAGTAACGATAAAATTGGCGATGATCAAAAGCACGGATGCGGGCGTATTATTATGCCTCGGCCGTCTTTTAAATATTTCTTCAGGGATCATTGCCTGGAATTTATTTTACCTCTTCGTAATCGATAAAGTCGCCCTCCGAATCGGGTATCGAACCTTTCTTTTTGGTTTTCGGCGGTACGTAATCAACTTTTATTTTGCCCTGGCCGGGGTTTGCACGGGTGTATTGCTGTTGTTGCTGGTTATTGGGCGCCCGATATTGTTGCTGTTGGTTATCAGTCGCGCGGTATTGCTGCTGTCTTTGCTGTTGCTGCTGGGCCTTATTTACCGCATTTTCAAAAAGTACAGGGACAAATAAACGGAATAGAAATTTTAAGACGTAGAAGATGACAACAGCAATAAAAAGGAAATCTATTAACTCGCCCATTTTTTAAAAAAATTTAGCCTGCAAATATAAATATAATAACGTCAAAATTGTTTCGCTATGATATCTATCACATTTTTGACTTAGCGTTGATGGTGATTGTTACAAGTGCGGAGCCGAATCTGAAGATTTGACAATTTGAAGATTTGAAAGTTACTGTAACTAATTCTCAAATCCTCAAATAATTTGCACATCCGCACATTTGCATATCCGCACATCAAAACTTCTCTTCCATCATTTTTTCCAGGGCAAACATTTCGTCGCGCAGTTTGGCGGCCAGTAAGAAGTCCATGTCTTTCGCTGCGGCCACCATGTCCTTCCGTGTATTTTCAATCGATTTTTTCAAATCGGCTTTGGTCATATATTGCACGATCGGGTCGGCGGCTAAGGTTATCGTATCGGTTTCCACATACGCTTTTTGAACGCCCCCTTTAAAATCCATCACCGAAGTTTGCTCCATAATTTCCGTCCTGGATTTGCCGATGGTTCTCGGTGTAATACCATGATCAAGGTTGTACTGGATCTGCTTGTCGCGGCGGCGATTAGTTTCATCCATGGTAATTTGCATCGAATCGGTAATCTTATCGGCGTACATGATAACGCGTCCTCTATCGTTTCGTGCCGCGCGGCCTATAGTTTGTATCAACGAGCGCTCTGAGCGTAAAAAGCCCTCTTTGTCCGCATCCAAAATGGCTACCAGTGATACTTCGGGTAGGTCCAAACCTTCGCGGAGCAGGTTGATGCCGATCAATACATCGAACTCACCCAGTCGTAACCCGCGCAATATTTCTACACGCTGCAGGGTTTTTACTTCCGAGTGGATATAACGGCATTTTATGCCTAAACGATCCATGTACTTAGCCAGTTCTTCGGCCATCCGTTTTGTAAGGGTGGTTACCAGCACGCGGTCGCCCATTTTTACGGTTTTGTCTACTTCTTCCAGCAGGTCATCCACCTGGTTGATCACCGGGCGAACGTCTATCACTGGGTCAAGCAATCCAGTCGGCCTGATCACCTGTTCAACCACTACGCCGCCTGATTTTTCCAGTTCAAAATCGCCGGGGGTAGCACTTACATAAATAGTCTGCGGCGCCAGGCTTTCAAATTCCTGGAAATTTAACGGCCGGTTATCCATCGCAGCAGGCAAGCGGAAACCGTATTCAACCAATGATATTTTGCGGGAACGGTCGCCCCCATACATCGCCCTGATCTGCCCAACGGTAACGTGGCTTTCATCAATCACCATCAGGTAGTCATCCGGGAAATAATCCAGCAGGCAGAACGGACGCGCGCCGGGCTTTCTGCCGTCAAAGAACCTGGAATAATTTTCGATACCCGAACAATACCCAAGCTCGCGTATCATTTCCAGGTCGTAATTCACCCTTTCCTCCAGCCGTTTGGCTTCCAGGTAACGGCCATCGTCAATAAACTGCTTTTTACGCATCTCCAGTTCTTCCTGTATGGCCCAGATGGATTGCGTAAACCTTTCGCGCGGGGCTACATACAAGTTGGCCGGGAAAAGCACCATATGGGTCATTTTCTCCATCGTCTTCCCGGTGCTGACGTCGAAAGTGCTCAACTCCTCAATGTCGTCGCCAAAAAAAGAAATGCGATAAGCGTGGTCCATATAGGCCGGGAAAATATCTACTATATCGCCCTTCACCCTAAAGGTGCCGCGTTTAAAATCGGCAGTAGTCCTTGAATATAATATTTCAACCAGCCGGTGTAAAAAGGCATTCCGGCTGATGCGCGTGCCTACGGCAAAGCGGAAAACCGAATCTTTAAAATCTTCCGGGTTACCCATGCCATAAATGCAGGAAATGGACGAAACAACAATCACATCCCGCCTGCCTGACATCAGCGCCGACGTGGTCCGCAGGCGAAGTTTTTCGATCTCCTCATTTATCTGCAGGTCTTTTTCGATATAAGTATTGGTTGTTGGGATAAATGCCTCGGGCTGGTAATAGTCGTAGTACGACACAAAGTAATTCACAGCGTTCTCCGGGAAGAAACTTTTAAACTCCCCATAAAGCTGCGCCGCAAGCGTTTTGTTATGACTCAACACTAAAGTTGGCTTCTGCGTTTGAGCAACTACATTGGCAATGGTAAAAGTTTTGCCCGAGCCGGTAACCCCAAGCAAAGTTTGGAACGGGTCGCCGGCATTTACACCTTCCACCAGCTGCTTAATGGCTTCGGGCTGATCGCCGGTAGGTTGATATTGAGAAGTTAAGCTGAAATCCATAGATGAAATGCAAAGATAGTTAATTAGTGATTAGAGATTGGAGGTTAGCGATTAGTTGATAATTCCCAACTTCAATCATTTTGGCCAAAATTAATGGAAGGAATGACAACGGTATGTCAGCAGGGAAAGTTTGGCGAAAATTAAGGTTTCAAAGCGGTCACCAATAATTGTTTAATTTTATAATATCCTGATTCACTGTCTTCCTTTGCAATTATTTTCCCGTCAGGATCGATCAGTATAAATGCCGGGTAAGTGCCGATATTGTATAGATTGGCAATATTGTCGGGTGTTTTTTTATCCTGGCTGCTCCAAAGGTTTACCCAGGTCATGCCCAGGCGTTTTACAATTTCCCGGCATTGGTTTTGACGTTCATCAGCATCGAAACTAACGCTCACGAAGACGACATTTTTATCGCGGTATTTGGCGTTATCTTTCACCTGCTCGGGCAATAAACGCATGCAAGGCTGGCACCAGGAACCCCAAAAGTCGATCAATACAAATTTGCCCCGTTGTTGCGACAGATCAAATTTATTGCCGGTGATGTAATCCGTGCCGATAATATTGACGGCCGTGCTCCCCGTAGAAACGCCGCTCATTAGAGCAATGTTTTTTAATAAATATTGGCCGCTGGCCGAGGCTTGGAGGCGGTCGCCCAGTCCGTTATAGATCTGTTTTAGTTGGTCAGCTGTGTAATAGCGGTAATGGCCGATCAATAACTCAGGAGTGACGTACGATTGAGGGTGCAGCCGGATAAAATTGTACTCGGCAGCATGCTTTTGCTCAGCACACTGTGCAACGCTGTCTTCATGCTTTTTGGTCGCGACACTATCACTTTCCGGTGGCGAACTATTAAAGGCTGAACTGAATTTTGCGGTTATTTCCTTGTCGGCAGTTCGCCATTCCATAAATTCGTCAGTCGTCTTTGAGCCTTTGACAGAAATGATCATGAGCGGATCACTGGATAATTCAATGTTGATTGAATTCTGTTCGAGATAAAAGACCTGCACTTTACGATCCAGTCGCCTAAGGCTGGTTAGCTGGAGGTAACACCGCACAGGGTGGGCTATCTGGCCTGCGAACGAAAATTGGCCGTTGACTATTTTGCAACTGTCAGATACAGAATGGTTATCTGCTGCCTGGTAACAGAAGAAAATCGTGCCCTGGTCGAGCTTGTCAATATGACCTGCAACCGTAAACGCACCGGACTCTGTTTGGGCGTAAGCCAATGATGTATAGAAAGTGAAGACGAGTAAGATTAAATTCTTTTTCATGACACAGGCTTATTTCTTTTTAACGAACGAAGAGATACCTTTGGCCTAATAATGAAAGGCCTTTCAAACAAATATAAACATATCTTTTTCGACCTCGACCATACTATCTGGGATTTTGATAAGAATGCTGAAGAGACCCTATATGAACTTTACGATATTTACAGATTGAACGAAATAGGCTTGCCGTCCGCCGCCATTTTTATTGAAACCTATACCCGCAACAACCATCAGCTATGGGCCGAGTATCACACCGGAAAAATTACCAAAGACGAACTTCGCGAAACCCGGTTTAAGCGGACTTTTTTGGAACTCGGTGTTCCGCCGGAATTTGAAGATGATTATGTAAAACTTTGCCCTACCAAAACCAATTTGTTTCCGCATGCGCATGAAACGTTGCAGTACCTGCAAAGCAAGTACACCCTGCACCTCATTTCCAACGGATTTAAGGAGTCATCCGAAATGAAGATTGGCAATACCAATATTGGCGGCTATTTTCAGCATGTGGTCATTTCGGAAAATGTCGGCGTCAACAAGCCTGATAAAGCCATTTTTGAACATGCACTGCAACTGGCCGGCGCAGCAAAAAGTGAAAGCCTGATGATCGGCGACAGCCTCGAAGCGGACGTTTACGGTGCCTTGAACTTTGGCATGGATGCTATTTATTTTAATCCGTTTAATGCGCCTAAGCCAGATGATGTATTGTTGCAGATTACCTATCTAAAAGAATTAACGCTCATACTGTAAAGTGCGGACTTATGTAGGATAGCTTGCTGGTATTTATAATTTTGCATTATGCGCATCACCCTCATCGGTTCTGGAAATGTAGCTACCCACATGGCGGCGGCTTTTAAAAATGCCGGGCACCGCATGGTGCAGGTTTACAGCAGGGATACGCACAATGCGTCGCTGCTGGCTTATCACGTAAAAGCGGAACCGATCAGCGATTTGCAATACATCAACCCGGAAACCGATTTGTTTGTAATCGCTGTAAAGGACGATGCCATCCTGGCGGCAGCCGGGCAACTGGCTAAATTCAAAAAGTTGACCGTGCACACCTCGGGCGCTACGGATCTGGAACCTTTATCGGCCATCACCCCCGAAGCCGGCGTTTTTTATCCGCTGCAAACGTTCAGTAAAGAGAAAGAGATCGACTTTTGGCAGGTACCGCTGTGTATCGAAGGTGTTGACGAAAAGGTAACAACAGAATTGGAGCACCTTGCCCGCGCAATCAGCAACCGTGTGTACCGCATCAACTCCGATCAACGCAAGACGCTGCACCTGGCAGCAGTTTTTGCCTGCAACTTCCCGAATTATTTGTACGATGTGGCCCGGAATCTGCTGGCAACTCATGACATGGGTTTTGAACTACTACGGCCTTTGATACTGGAAACCGCCCAAAAAGTACAGGGCAGCCTGCCCGCCGATGTGCAAACCGGCCCTGCCGTAAGAGAAGATGAAATAACTATGGCCAATCATCTTAAAATGCTGCATGATGAGCCGCAACTAAAAAAGATATACGAGCTGTTAAGTCAGGGTATTATCACAAACAAAAAAGCGCACCACTGACGCATGGTAATTTTGTTACTTTTGCGGCAATGGAGATTTTTAAAGTAAAGATAAACTTTGAGGAGAAGGGGCTTGAAAGTATTGAGCTGCCTATAGCCGAAGGGGAATCAGTGCTTGATGTTTGCCTGGAAAACGGCGTCGAACTGCAGCACAATTGCGGCGGCGTATGCGGCTGCAGTACCTGCCAGGTGTACGTAAACAAGGGGATGGATAACATCCAGGAAATATCGGACAAAGAAGAAGATTTTATTGACCGGGCGGTAAACCCGCGCATTAATTCGCGCCTGGGCTGCCAGTGTGTAATCATCGATGGCGATATTGAAATAACACTGCCTGATCAGAACGGATTTTTGGGTCATTGACCGATTTATATTTTCAAATAGGGTTTTAAGCTATTAGCTAAAAAAAGAAATGTCAGAAAACAAATTCAGCCTGCCCATCCACTGGAACGACCACGAAGACATCGCTATGGAACTTTATGAAAAGTTCGGCGATGATTTTGATGAATCTAAAATATACCGTATCCGCTTTACCGATCTGCTGGAGTGGGTGCTAAGCCTTCCCAACTTTGCGGGTACGCGCGAACAATCAAATGAGGGCCACCTGGAGCAGATCCAATCAGCCTGGGTTTACGAATGGCGCGATAATCAATAGTTCATGGTTGATAGTTCATGTTTCATGGTAAATTTGTCTGCTTTGTAGTAATCGCTGATGGAATCATTTTTACATAAATTAAAAGACATAACGACCTTCATTTTTGATGTGGACGGCGTGTTGACCGATGGCACCATCTACGTTTCGGAAGAGGGCGTGCAAAGCAGGGCTTTTAACATTAAAGACGGGTATGCCCTGCAGCTTGCGGTAAAATGCGGTTATAACGTTTGTGCTATTTCTGGCAGCCGCTCAAAAAGTGCGCTTTACCGGCTCAATGGCTGGGGGGTAAAAGATGTTTACCTCGGCACGCATACCAAAGTTGAAAAGGTTAAACTTTATTTTGAAGAAAAACATGTGCTGCCGGAAAAGGTGCTTTACATGGGCGACGACATTACCGACCTGGAAGGCATGAAACTGGTTGGCCTGCCCGTTTGCCCGGCCGATGCCGCCGAAGAAATAAAAGCCGTTAGCAAATACATTTCACCAATCAGCGGCGGAAAAGGCTGTGCCAGGGATATTATTGAAAAAGTGCTGAAAATTCAGGATAAATGGTTAAATGATAACGCCTATAGCTGGTAGGGTGGAGTTGATAGTTGATGGTTCATCGTTCATAGCAGCTGCAAGACTTCCTTCAACTAAAAGTACTTCTTTCCTGCCATGAACCATGAACTATGAACCATGAACTAAAACTCATCCTCGCATCAAAATCACCACGCAGGCAGGAACTGTTAAGGCTGATGGATATTGATTTCCGTATTGTATTAAAGGACGTTGATGAATCCTATCCCACTGACCTTGCCCCTGAACAAGTGGCGGTTTATATCGCGGAAAAAAAAGCAAAGGCTTTTGATGAATCGGTAACCGATGAAATCGTACTGACTGCGGATACCATTGTTTGCGTTAATGGCCGGATACTCGGCAAACCTGAAAACGCTGAGCATGCAATTGAAATGCTGCAAACACTGTCGGGCAGGATGCACCATGTAATTACAGGGGTTTGCCTGTTCCATAAGCACACCTACCATAGTTTTTACGATATATCTGAAGTTTATTTTGGCGAATTGACCGATGAGGAAATCGAAGAATACGTACACAAATACCAACCTTTTGACAAAGCGGGATCGTACGGCATACAGGAACGCATTGGCCTGATCGGTATTGAAAGGATCAACGGTTCTTATACCAACGTGGTTGGGCTGCCGACGGAGAGATTGTATAGGGAATTGCAAAAACTGTTTGAACTATGATTTTTAGGATTTAAGGATTACCAGGATTAATGGCGTCTTCTATTTCTTTTAATCATGCCCATCCTTAAATCCTAAAAATCATGGTTCAGACATTATTTCACCACCATCGTATTATTCTTCCTGTTCATATCGGGCAGCGCTGCGTCCGGGTCAACGGTAACGCTTTCTCCCTCGCCGGTAGTTGGTATCACAAAAGTTATCGCCTTATTTTGCAGCCAGGTTTCAACCGGCAGGTTCATTCGTTTTTTTGTGCCGTCTTTCAGTTTAACTTCTATGGCAAATGGCATGGCCATTTGTTCCTTGTTGGCAACGGTAACCTGTATACCTTGTTTCGGATCATTGTTTACATATTTGGCATCTATCAGCGCCAGGTCAAGCGACCAGTTATGGTAAAACCAGCCGTTCCAAAACCAGGACAGGTCCTCGCCGCTGCCATTATCCATCGACCTGAAAAAATCCTCCGGCTGGGGATGTTTATAGGCCCAGTTGCGGATATAGTTCCGGAAAGCATAGTCGAAACGGTCGTTGCCTAAAATTTGTTCGCGTAGTAAAACCAGGCCGAATGCTGGTTTATAGTATTCGATCGGGTGGCGGTATTTTTCCGGTACAGCGTCGGCGGCGGTGATGATAATCGGCGCATTCTGGTCGGCAATAGTGGGGACAATTTCATCCGCCGGGTTGCCTTTGCCGGGGGCGTACTCGCCATCTCTTTTGGGCGCGTATTCACCGTGGTTAAATTCATCGGCGGCATAAATATCGATAAAGGTGTTAAATCCTTCGTCCATAAATGCGTAACGCCGCTCATCACTGCCCACGATCATCGGGAACCAGTTATGGCCGATCTCGTGCGCCGTAACCCAGTATAATTCGCCGCCTTTATCGCCTATCCCGTCAAACACAATGCCCGGGTATTCCATCCCGCCTGCAATACCTGCTTCGTTAACGGCTACAGGGTAGGGGTAGACAAACCATTTTTCCGAGAAATACTCCATTGATTTCTTGAGATACTCAGTCGCCCTGCCCCAGGCGCCATTACCTGCGCTCTCGACCGGGTATACCGACATGGCCAGCGATTTTTTTCCGCCGGGCAGGTTAACCCGTGCGGCATCCCAAACATAAGCCCTTGAGGCGCCGAAGGCCACGTCGCGGGTGTTGTTCATGCGGAAATGCCAGGTCAGCGTACCCGCGGTTTTTGGCCTCGAGGATGCCTCGGTAACTTCCCCCACGCTGCGGATCATAACGGTCTTATCGCTGTTGCGCGCCTCGTTCAGCCGGGCAATTTGTTTGGCCGTAAGTACTTCAGCGGGATTGAGTAACTCGCCCGAACCGCCGATGATCATATCAGAGGGCAGGGTTACTTTATAGTCGATATCCCCATATTCCAAATAAAACTCGCCAGGGCCCAAAAAAGGCAATGTATCCCAGCCATGGCTGTCGTCATAAACACACATCCGCGGGAACCATTGGGATATCTCATAGATTTTGCCGTTTTTGGTATCGAAATAGTCATTCCTTCCCCCAAAATTACCGGGAATAATGTAGCTGTATTGAATGTTGATTAGAACAAAACCGCCCGCAGCCACGCTTTTCGGCAGCCGGAGCTGCATACGCGTGTCACTTATAATAAAATCGACTTTCGTGCTCGTCTTCCCATCGCTGATGCTGACCGATTTGATGTTATAGCCATCGGTATGCTGATTGGGGGCAGGAGAAAAACCAGTCACGAAGTTGGAGCGCGCATCAGCTTTATAACTATTTTGGTCCAGTTGCAGCCATAAAAATGGCAATGCATCCGGGCTATTGTTGGTATATTTTATCTGCTCAGAGCAGGTTATGCTTTTTGTTACGGTGTCAAGCGTGGCATTAAGCGTATAATCCACGCGGTTTTGCCAATATTTAGGCCCGGGCGCTCCGCTGGCTGAATGGAATTCCGTGCCCTTATCTTTATAAAACATCGGCGAAAACAGCTCCGATGGTTCATAATTTGACGAAATGGTATCGTTGGTGGTCGTGCGTCTTCTTCGGCGCTGCGCGTGTGCCGAAACAATAAATATGGAAAGCAGGATAATGCAGATCGCTCTAAATTTCATGAGTCTGTGATTGGGCGGCAATATACAAAGGTTGTGCTTTAAATTAAGCCCGGCCACGATAACGAGCCGTAAATGTTTTGTAAAATATTTGATGGTGGTTTATGGAAAAGCACGGCCCAGCGCATCTAAAGTAAAAACCACTTTTATGAACCATATCAAAAATATCAGCATTCCGGCGCCATGTCATCAATCCTGGCAGCAAATGACGCCCGATGGGCAGGGGCGCCACTGCCTGCATTGCAGTAAAACGGTAACGGATTTTTCAAAAATGACGAATGATGAAATACTGGCTTACCTGGCCGGAACGAGCAACGTTTGCGGCAGGTTCAATGAATTTCAACTTCCCAATATAAACTACCAGCTTAGTTTCGACAATCGAACTAAAAGGCTGGGATGGAAGAAATGGGTAGCAGCGGTTGGCTTATTGGGCACAAGCCTGGTCAATCGGGCGATGGCTCAAACTACGCAGGGCAGCCCGGTAACTACACAGCAAAACGCCTCAGATAATTCGCGTCAGGTATTCATGCTTGGTAAGGTGGCCGTTGTGGATACTAACGTTCAGTACGTAACGGGTGTGGTTATCGGCGCCGATGATAGACTGCCGGTTGTTGGGGCCTATATTAAAATAAAAGGCGCCAAAACCGGTATTCAAACGGATACCCAGGGTAGGTTTAAACTTCCCGGTGGTGGCGCACCCCTTGTGTTGGTTGTCAGTTATATCGGGTATCAAACGAGGGAGATAATCGTGTCTGCCGCAAACAGCCAAAACCTTACCGTAGCAATGGTACCGGCTCAATCGCGGATGGGCGAAGTTGTGATTACAAAAAGCACGACCGTGCAATCCCGCACGCTGATGCTTTATCAGTACATGCCATGGCCGATTGATAGATTGTTTAAGTGATACGCCGGAAAATCGTCCGGGCGTCTTAATAAAAAAAAAGAATATTATGTACAACATCAAAAGCATCAGCATACCAACCCCCTGCCACCAATCATGGCAGCAAATGGAAACAAGGGGAAACGGCCGCCATTGTGTGCATTGTTCCAAAATCGTAGTCGATTTTACTAAAATGACAAATGATGAAATACTGACTTACCTGGCGGGGGCCGGACGAGTTTGCGGCAGGTTTAGCCAAAGTCAACTGGTGGGAATAAATGATCAGTTAAGCGTTAACGAACCGGCAAAAACCTATCGCTGGAAACGTTGGCTAATAGCTGCCAGCCTTGCCGGCGCCGGCATACTAAGCAAGACCCATGCGCAAACAATGCCATTGGGTGGTTTGACTACCAGCCAGACGCCGGCGGATAGCATGCGCAAAAGGGTAGCACCTGCAGACAGTTCAGCGAAAAAACCAACGATTTACCATGTATCCGGCGTGGTAATTGGCGCTGATGACAAGTTGCCTGTCGTGGGGGCAAGCGTACGTATAAAAGGAACTGATATTGGTGTTGTAACCGATGTGCAGGGCCGCTTTCAACTTACGGTTCAAAGGCTAAAGGCAGTTGTGGTTATCAGTTATATTGGCTATGAACCAAAGGAAGTTAAAGTGTCATTTGAAAAAAATGCCGACTTAAACGTTACGCTAAAACTCAGCCCTTCGGTTTCGGGCTTTCTGGATATTACACCGCGTCAGCCAGCATCGCGGGTTGAAATGTTTTATCAATACATGCCATGGCCGATAAATAGATTATTTAAGTGATGCGCCGGAAAATCCAGTCATCTCCGCAAGCACACCCTCCTTTAATGAATAAGTTGACATCACTACGTCCTTTATATCCAACTTTTCTATGATAAACCGTGCAAGCAGCGATGCGGTCACGATCATATCGATCCTTATCGGGATGATTCCGGCCGTTTCAATTCGCTGCTGGTGCGTGGACAGGATGATTTTCTCAATTAGCGATAATAGTTCCGCCTGGTTAAAGTTGTATTGTTTGGTTTCGTCGAGATTTAAGATATGGCCTTTAGCCTTTTCGAGCACCACAGCGTAACTCTCGAATACACCTGCCGAGCCGACTAAATTTTCAACAGGGTTTTTTTTTGCTGCCGCGAAAAGGTTTTGCAAACAATCTTCGAGGTAAAGAACTAATGCATTGATTGAATCAGGCGGGATGGGATCGCTCCGGTGGAATTTATCCATCAACCTTGCCGCGCCGATCTCGAAGCTTTGTTTCCAAAAGATTTCCCTGTTGTTGCAGATGATACACTCCGCACTACCGCCGCCTATGTCGACAATAAGGCTATTTCTCTCCGTCAGGCACCCTGCGGCTTTTATTCCCTCATAAATAAACGCAGCCTCCCGGTCGCCGTCAATAATTTCAATGGCGATACCTGTTTTTTCCTTTACGTCGTTAATGAAATCCTGACCGTTCGAAGCGTTGCGCAACCCCGATGTCGCAATCGCCCGGGCCTGGCTTACATCATTTTGCCTGATAAGCTCGCTGAACCGCTGCATGGTCTGGATACCCCGGCCACAGGCGGCAGCGGTAATAAAACCTTTGTTGATGCCACCCTCGCCCAATTTTACAGCATCCTGCTGGTGTACGATCGTCCGGTCACCTTCCACGATGAGCAGGTGAAACATATTGGTACCGAGGTCCATCACGGCGAGGCGCTTGTTCATGCCGCTAAAATAAGCAATCGGCTAATTTGTTTAAAGATGACAGCTTGAAATGAATGGAGTTGCAGCTTC
>Ga0302140_10000426_pt1 | contig 52855 bp, 24 predicted proteins | sample I_Bog_E1_1_FD_202095 | JGI IMG/M metagenome (GOLD analysis project Ga0302140, IMG submission 202095) | Peat permafrost microbial communities from Stordalen Mire near Abisko, Sweden - I_Bog_E1_1 | ecosystem: Environmental > Terrestrial > Soil > Wetlands > Peat | place: Sweden: Abisko, Stordalen...
GTCAGTGTCAGGCCCAGCCTGACGTCCATTCGCAACAACAGTGACGTCAGCGGAGCTCTTGTCACCGGTGCCAACGTCATCAACGGTGTGGCGCCCACCAGTGTCAGCGCGCTCTATATTCAATGGGTTTCCGCTGATGTGTTTAACCTTGGCTACATTGATACCAGCAGCGTCCAGCATCAAAGTGAGTCGGTCACTTTCAATGCTGGTAGCAGCATTGGATCGGAAATCGGCATTTACGGCGATTTGCGCGCCGTGGGGAACAGCTTGGGCCCGGTTAGCAATTTGACCATTGTCCCCGAACCCTCCACGCTGGCCCTCTGCGGCATGGGTTTCGCTGGCTTGGTCGGTCTGGCCCGCCGGAAGAAATAATTCTTCCACTAGGAATTCACCACAGCCGTCGAGCTCGCTCGACGGCTGTTTTGTCTGCGAAGTTGCCCGGGGAGTACACGCGCCCCACATGTGGTTTTCCGCGCCTCGCGGAAAACCACGATCGCACGAAACCGGCCCGAGTGATTTTCCAGCGTCCGCGCGCAAAGTGGCCGCCCGCGCGGTGTATCCAGCCACACCCGATGGCAGGTACGGTCCCCCTAAACCCGAACTCCGAAGAAGGCAATGGAATCGAACGGACGTGCCGCGCGCCCAGCGCGGTAGGGCGCGTCACTCCGTGCGCGCCGCGCCTGCAACCGGCGGGTGCATGTTTTCCCCGATGTCGTATTCCCAACCCGTTTCCGATCAGTGCTTTTCTCAAATCTTTAGTCCCAACTTCGGTTTTCGGCTTAATGGAATCTGCGTCGGTTGCTCAGGGGGCGGTCTGGGCGGAGAGATTGGCCCGCAAGGCCCTGGCCATCTCCTTCAGGGCGACCGGCTTGGCCAGCACGTGGCAGATGCCGGCGTCGTGGATGTTGGCCTGGGTCAGGCTGCCGGTGTAACCGCTGGCCAGAATGATGGGGAGCTGCGGCCGGAGCAACCGGATCTTGCGCGCCAATTCCAAGCCATTCATCTCCGGCATGGTCAGATCGGTGAGCACCAGATCAAAGGTCCGGCTCGGTTCCTGAAGCAGACGGAGCGCCTCGGCCGGATGATTGCAGACGGTGCCCTGGTAATTCAGAGCCTTCAGCAACCGCTGGAGCATGGACGTGATGACCACCTCGTCATCCACCACCAGAATGCTTTCCCCGCTCCCGATGGGGGCGTCGCTGAAGCTGATGCTGGCCGCAGCTTCCGGCACCGACTGGGCCGGGAAATAGAGATGGAAGGACGTCCCCTGGCCGGGCTGGCTTTGGACCGTGATGAGGCCATCGTGTGATTGCACGATGCCATGCACCACCGCCAGGCCGAGTCCCGTGCCCTTCCCGACCGGTTTGGTGGTGAAAAACGGCTCAAAAATGCGCTGCAAGGTCGTGGCATCCATGCCGTGCCCCGTATCGGCAATAATCAGCCGGGTATAGGACCGCGCCGGTAATTTGGGATGGCTTGCCAGGAACTGGGCATCCGGGGTGAACGCTTGTAATTCAATGGTCAACCGCCCCCGCTGGCCCTCCATGGCATGAAGGGCATTGGTGGCCAGATTCATGACCACCTGATAGATTTGCGTGGGGTCAGCCAGCACCGCCGGTGCCTCGGCCGACAAATTCATCTCGATTTCCAGATTGGCCGGCAGGGAGGCCCGCAAAAACTTGGTGGCTTCCTTGATCACCGACCCCAGCCGGATGACTTCCCGCTTCTGTTCGTGGTGGCGGCTGAAGGTCAGGATTTGCTGGACCAAGTCTTTGGCCCGGCTGGCCGCGCGGAGAATCTCGTCCACCATCTCCCCCGACTCCGGGGTTTTCCCGGCCTCCAACTGGAGCAGGGAGGCATAGCCGAAAATTGCGGTGAGGATATTGTTGAAATCGTGCGCAATGCCCCCGGCCAGCGTGCCCATGGCCTCCATTTTTTGCGCTTCACGAAATTGGGCTTCCAGCTTGAGTTCATGCGTCACGTCGCGCTTCGCCGCGACATAATTGACAATCCGGCCCAGCTCATCGCGGATGGGGGAAATGGTGGCATCCTCCTCATAGAGCGAGCCGTCCTTGCGCCGGTTGACAAAGTGACCCTTCCAGCTTTCGCCCCGCGTCAGCGTGTCCCACATCTGGCGATAAAACCGCGTGTCTTGTTTGCCGCTCTTGAGCAGGCGGGGATTCTGCCCCAGGGTTTCGGTCTGCGGGTAGCCGCTGGTTCTTTCAAACGCCGGATTGGCGTACAGGATCCGGCCGGCGGTGTCCGTGATGACAATGGATTCCCCGGACTGTTCGACCGCCGTGGCCAGGCGGGCGTGGCTCTCTTCGATTTTGCGCCGGACGGATTCCTGTTGCACGTGGTGCAAGGTCCGGCCAATGTCGCGGGCCAGGCCCTCGAGCAATTTGAGTTCTTCCTCGTCGAAAGCGTTGTATTGTTCGATCAGGATGCTCAACGCGCCGAACACTTGCTCGCCGTGGAGAATCGGAACGGAGGCGATGGAAGTGGTGATGGGAATGCTGCCCAGCGGAGCCATGGCTTTGCGCCAGAGTTCATAGCGCGGATCGAGGCCGATGTCTTCGCAAACGACCGTGCGGCGCTCGCGAATGGCCGAACCGGTCGAGCCCTGGCCGCTGGGGCTGTCATCCCAGGTGATGGGCAGCAGCTCCAGGACATTGGCATAATCGCCCGCATGAGCGGCCGGGATGACTTTTTTCGAAGCGGGATCGGCCCAGCCCGCCCAGACCGTCAGATAGCCCCGGGTTTTCAGCAGGGAGGCGCACACGGCGGCCAGCATCTGGTTGACGTCCTCATCCGTGGAGTTGAGCAGCGTGGCCACTTCCTGGATCGAGCGGAGAATGCTGTTGAGCCGCTCAATGCGCCGGTTTTTCCGGCGCAGCTCAATCTCGTTCTGAATGCGCACCGTGATGTCGCGGACCACTTGGGAGTAGCCGGTCAAATTGCCCGCCTTGTCCTTGAGGGGGGAGACGCTGATCGAGGCGTAGAGCAGGCGGCCCGTTTTGGCCCGGCGCACGGTTTCCATGCCCTGGATCAGCTCGCCGCGCAACACCTTCTGCTTGATTTCATCCTCCTCGCCAAACCGTTCGGGCGGAATCAATTTTCCGATGGACGCGCCAACCATTTCGGCGGCGCCATAACCGAACATCACTTCCGCTCCATGGTTCCAAGTGAGGATCGTGCCGTTCAGGTCTTTGCTGATGATGGCGTCGTTGGACGATTCCACCAAGGCCGCCAGGAGCAGCGTGGCGGCTTCCGCCTGCCGGCGATCGGTGACATCCAGCATCATGCCACAAAGCCCGTTGATGCTGCCGGCGGAATCCCGGATGGGAAAGCTCATGGAAATAAATGTTTTGTCACCGGATGGGCTCGCCCAGACCTCCTCGAAGTTCAACGGCTTACCCGAGGCAATCACTTGATCATCATGGCTGCGGGAGGTGTCTGGTTGATCGGGGAAAAGCTCATCAAAAGCATGTCCAACCACCTCGGTCCGGCTGAGTCCAAACACCTCCTCGAATCGACGGTTGACCTTTTGGTACCGGCCCGCGAGGTCTTTGAAAACAATGGCCAGACTGCTGTTTTCCACCATGTCGGCCAGCAGCCGCCGCTCCGATTCCAACGCGGCCGCCGCTTCTTTGACCTCGGTGATGTCTTCCTTCATCGCCACAAAATGCGTGGTCACCCCTTGCGTGTTGCCGACCGGGGAGATGGTGACCCACTCGATGTGCAAGCTGTCGTCCTTCTTGCGGTTGATTAATTCGCCGCGCCAGCTCCGTCCGGCGGTGATGTCGCCCCATAATTGGGTGTAAGTGGAGTCCGGGTTGAGTCCGGATTTGAAGAGGCGCGGGTTTTTGCCCCGCACCTCAGCGAGGGTGTAGCCCGTCACCTCGGTGAACCGCTGATTCACATATTCAATGTCGCCCCGCAGGTTGGTGATGACGACGGACGAGGGGTTTTGCTCGACCGCCAGGCTCAGCTTCAACAGTTCGTTTTCACGCCGGCGGTCCTCCGTGATATCATGCCAGATGGCCGCCACGTAATCCCGGTCCTGCTGATGAACATGGCGGCAACTCACGCGCACGTCCCGTAGCGTGCCATCCCGATGGCGGTGGCGGGTTTCAAACACCAGTCCGCCTTGTTGCCGGATTGATTTCAGATTTTGCAGGAGCCAGCCGGGCGGCTCCGCCTGGAGGTCGGCCATTCCGAGGTCGGCAAATTCCTCCCGGGTATAGCCCAGACTTTGGTGCACGGCGGCATTCAACTCCACAAAACGACCGGTTTCGGGGTCAATCAAGGCAATGGAATCGGCCGCCTGATTGACAATATTGGAGTAAATCTCCTCCCGCTCCTTGAGCGCCGCTGCCGCCGCCAGATGCCGGGCCTGGCTGCGCCGCGTATGCACGCCGAAAGCCAGATCATCCGCCAGTCCCTTGAGCAATTCGACCGCCGCCGGCTGGGCAAACGCGTTCACCTTGCCGGAATAGATGGTCAGCACGCCAAAGGCCCTGCCCGCGTTCAGCAGCGGCAGGGTGATGGAAGACGCATAGCCGCGCGATTGGGCCTCTTTCCGCCATGGGGCCACGAGGGGATCCGATTGAAAATCATTGCAAATGATGACCTGCTGGGTGCGAATGGCCTCGCCCGTTGGCCCCCGGCCGTGTTCATCGGTCGCGGACCAACTGATCTTCGCTTGCGCCAGATAACCCGCATCCCAGCCGGCCCGGGCAACGGCCAGCACGGATTTGCTCGCATCGGCTTCCGCCCAGCCCACCCAACACATCCGGAAGCCGCCTTTTTCAATGATCAACTGGCAGATTTCTTTGAGCAGTTCCGGTTCGGAAGTGGCGTGGATCAACACTTGATGACACCCGCAAATCGCGCGCGAGGCGCACTCCAACTGCCGACGCTCCTGTTCCACCTGTTTGTGGTGCGCGATCATGACGCTCAGGATCCAGATCACGCCGATGCCGGTCAGCCGGGCCAAGAGAGCCAGTTGCGGATGAAGGCCGGATGGCGCGCAGCCGAAAGCCAATAGCAGGAGCAGGGAAATCACTGCCGCCAAGAAATAGGTGAATCGCCGGCGTGCCACGTAAACCGACAAATAGACGGGCAGTAAATACCAGCCCCAGTCCGCCAGGCCGTTGGAGCCCCGCGAATCGAAAACAAACTCAATGGCGGTCAGCAAGACAATGGCGGCCATCAGGATGTGGCTTTTTACGTGCGTCATGCGGTATGAAACATCTCATCTTGGTCATCGGCTTCCGGCCATAATCCTTGAGCCCAGATCGCGGAACACTTGACACGACCCGCCTGTTCCCTCTTAAATCCACCTGTGATCCGAAACATTATTTTCGACTGGTCGGGTACCTTGGTGGATGATTTGCCGGTCGTGTTGAAGGCCTCCAACTTTGTCCTCACCCAATCGGGCAAGCCCGCCATGTCGCTCGCGGAATTTCGCGCGGAATTTCAACTGCCCTTCAACAGCTTTTATGACCGCCATGTTCCCGGCGTGCCCATGGCCCAGCTCGAAGCCTGGTTCCACGACGGCTTTCGCCAGGCACAGGACGCCGTCTCGGAAATGCCGCACGCGCGTGAATTCCTGCAATTTTGCCGCGCGCACCATTGCCGCACCTTTCTGCTGAGCACCATCCACGGCGACCATTACCAGAGCCAATGCCGCGTCAACGGCTTTGATGCCTACATTGACCGGCCCTACACTGACGTCTGGGACAAACGCAAAAAAATCCACGAACTGCTCACCGAGAATGATCTGCAGCCCGAGGAAACCCTGTTCATCGGCGATATGGAGCACGATGTCCTGACCGCCAAGCATGGTGGTGTGCATTCCTGCGCCGTGCTTACCGGCTACAACACCGCCGACCAATTGCGCGCCGCCAAGCCGGACATCATTGTGGAGCATCTCGCGGAATTGCGCCGGGTGTTGGAGAAATACCACTTCAATTTGCGGCCCACCGAGCAATTGCCCGCCGACCCCGAAATGCCGCTGGCCACCGTGGGCGCGCTGATTTTCAACCCGCGCGACGAGGTGCTGATGATCCGCACCCACAAATGGTCCGGTAAATGGGGCATCCCCGGCGGCAAGATCAAATGGGGCGAGCCCTCGGAAGCCGCGTTGCGCCGGGAAATCCTCGAGGAAACCGCGCTTGAAGTAACCGACATCCAATTCGTGCTGGTACAGGATTGCATTCACTCGCAGGAATTTTACAAAGACGCGCATTTTGTGCTGCTGAACTACACGGCGCGCTGTCCGGCCGCCGATCCCGCCGTGGTGCTCAATGACGAAGGCCGGGAATTCCGCTGGCTCACCCTGGCTGAGGCCCGGCAACTGGTGCTGAACCAACCCACCGAAGTCCTGTTAAAGGCCGTGGCAAAACTGCGGGAGGCCGGAAAATGAGCCAGATTTCCATTGTGGATCTGGAGGTCCGCTATCGCGTCGGCGTGCCGGAGGCCGAGCGTGCCACGGCGCAACGGTTGCTGTTGACTGTTGAAATGGCCTTCGATTTTTCCGCCGCCGCCCGCACCAACGACCTGGCTGATACCATTGATTACTTTGCCGTGACGCAGCGCCTGTTGCGTTTTGGCGACGGCCAGAATTGGAAATTGATCGAGACGCTCGCCAGCGATATCGCGAACACCATTTTGAACGAGTACAAACCTGCGGCCGTGACGGTGGAAGTGAAGAAATTCATCATCCCCGAGACGCGGTATGTTTCCGTGAAGTTGAGCCGGGCGCGGACGATTTCGTAATCAAGATGTGAAGTCACTGGCGGCAGAGGTCGGCCAGGGCGGGGGGGAGTTCGGGAAATTGCCAGGGAAAGCCGGCGGCAAGAAATTTTTTTGGCGTGCAGCGCTGGCTGATAAGCGCGAGTGAGCCTTCGGTGCCGAGCAGGAGGGCGCCGAATTTCACGGCCAAGGCGGGCGCGGGCGGGCTCCAGGGGCGGTGGAGCGCGTGGCGCAGGGCGCGCATGAATTGGGCGTTGGTCACGGGGTGGGGCGCGACGGCATTGCAAGGGCCGGTCAGGGCCGGGTTTTCAATGGCTTGGACGAACATGTCCGCAAGATCGGCGAGGTGGATCCAACTGAGGTATTGCTGGCCGTGGCCGACGGCACCACCAAGGAACCAGCGGGTCAGGTGTTGTAGGACGGGCAACGCCCCACCATCACGCCCCAGCACAAAGCCGATGCGCAAGATGACCGGGCGGGTGGCGGTCAGGGGCGCGGCGGTCAGGGCGGCTTCCCATTGCTGGCAGATGTCGGCCAGGAGATCGTGGCCCGCGGGGCTGGATTCGTCGCAGAGGGTGTCGCCGGTGTCGCCATAATAGCCGACGGCGCTGGCTTGCACCCAGGTGCGGGGCGGGGTGGATACCTGGCGGATGGCTTGGGCGATGGCCTGGGCGGATTGGATGCGGGAGGCGGCGATGGCGCGCAAGTTTTCGGGATTGTGCGGGCAGCTGATGCTGCGGCCGGCCAGGTTGATGATGGCTTCGGCCCCGTCGATCTGGGCGGCCCAGCCGCCAGCATGTGCGCCGTCCCAGGCGATTTCGCGGGCCGCGTCGAGGCGAGGGCGGGGCGTGCGGGTGAGGATGGTCACGGCATGGCCGCGATCAAGGAGTTGCCGGGTGAGGGCGCGGCCGATAAAGCCGGTGCCGCCAGCGATGACGATGGGCTTGCTTAGTGTCAAGTGTTCCGTGTTCAGTGCGGCCAATATATCACGGTTGGGCACAGATACAAATGAAGCGTGCTGCGTGCGGAAAGGTTGTCGTTCGTTCCGGGGATGACGATGGTCGCGAACAAATAAGGTCGGCGATGCCGCCGACGGCTGCAGAATTGCCTCCGCCGTCGGCAATTGTCGAATGGGTTGGGAGCTATCGGATGAGGTTTGCGCCCAATTCGCTTTGAAGTATCCGGGTCAGGGCTTGGGCGGGAGTGAGGGCGCGGAGGCATTCCTCGGTGGGGGTGTGGTGGCAGGCCGCCCGCATGCAGGGGGAGCAGGGAAGGTCGAGGCGCACGACGCTGGCCTGCTGGCCGTAGGGGCCGGTGCGGCGTGGTTCGGTGGGGCCAAACAGGGCCAGCAGCGGCTTGCGCAAGGCGGCGGCGGCGTGCATGGGGCCGGTGTCGTTGGAAATCATCAGGTCGCAGCGGCGGATCCATTCGATCATCTCGAGTAACGAGGTTTGGCCGCACAGGTTCAAGGAGCGGGGGGCGGCTTGGGCAATGATGTCGCCCAAGGGGGCGTCGGTGCCTGCCCCGAGGATCACGAAGCGGAGGTGTGGGGCGCGGTGCGTGAGCTGGCGGACGAGTTCGGCAAAATGTTCGACGGGCCATCGTTTATTGCTCCACCGAGCACCGGGTTGGAGGATGATCCAGCGGGCGGGGCCGGGCCATTTGCGCTCCACTTTGGCGGCAATGGCTGGGCGGGGGGGCAGCCAGTCAAAGGGTTGGTCCACGGGGACGCCAAGCCGGGGGAGAACGGCCAGGTACCAGTCCACCGCGTGGGTGTGGTGGGACAGGCGGGGGACGGCGAGGTCGTAAAATCCGCGGGCACCTTCGCGGACTTCGTCGAGACCAACGAGTTGCCGGCCGTTGGCGAGCCAGGCAAAAATGGCGCTGCGGGCGAGGCATTGGAGGTCAATGACGAGGTCGAAATTTTGCTGGCGGAGCTGGCGGATGCTGCGAAGCATTTCGGGCCAGTGGCGGGGTTGAGCCCAGCGGCGGCGTTCGAAGCGGACGACGCCGGCGAGGTCGGGGTCTCCTTCGAGGAAGGGGGCGAAGGCCGCGTCAATCCACCAATGGATTTGGGCGTGGGGCCAGTGGCGCTTGAGCAAACGCAGGACGGGCAGCGCCTGGATGACGTCGCCAAGGGAACTGGGTTTGAGGATGAGAATTTTCAAGTCTGGGTTGGTTTTCTCACCGCAGATCGACGCAGATGAACCCGGAGTTTACGGGGAAAGGGTTTCGCTCGCAGGTCCTGCGGCGCGGCGGAAACATTGTGCGCTATTTGTGCTTTGGTGTTCACGGTGCTCAGTGCCAGCGGTTACGATCCCAGATAAAATGCGGTGGGCGGACCTGGTGGTCCGCCCGGCCGGGGGGTTGGGATAAAACAAAGGTCTTAGCGTCCGAAGGCGAGGCGTTCGGCGAGGCGTTCGGGCAGGCCGGCGGCGAGAATTTTCTTCTGGGCGGAGGCGATGTCGTACTCCAGGCGGCGCAACTCGATGGTTTGGGCGTCCATGTCATAGAGGACGTAGGCGCACTTGGGGTTGTTGTCGCGGGGCTGGCCGACGGCACCGACGTTGATAAAATATTTCTTGGCGGGATCGACCTTGAATTTGGAGTAGGTGCCGCCGCGGACGACGGTGTCGCGCATGAAGGCGACGGGCACATGGGTGTGGCCGAAGAAGCACATCTGCGTGTTTTGATAGGGGAAATTAGCGGCGGCGGCGAGTTTGTCAAAGACGTATTGCCAGCGTTCGGGGGCATCGAGGGTGGCGTGGACCATGGTGAAGTTGGCCGCCATGCGGGTGTATTTCAGGTCGCGGAGCCACTGCTTGTCTTCGGGGGCAAGCTGGTTGCGGGTCCAGTGGACGGCTTCGGCGGCGTGGGGGTTGAAGCCGTCGAGGGCGTTTTCGGTGGAGCAGTATTCGTCGTGGTTGCCCTTGACGCAGGGGATATTCATTTGCCGGACGATGTCGAGGCATTCCTTGGGTTGGGCGTTGTAGCCCACGATGTCGCCGAGGCAGACGATGTGGGTGGCATTTTGGGTGCGAATGTCCTCCAAGACGACCTGGAACGCATCCAAGTTGCCGTGAATGTCTGCGATAATGGCGTATTTCATGGACTAACGAGTGATTTCAAAACCCCGGAACTCATGTTTTGCATCCGCCCATTGTACGTGCTCATCGCGAATTAATCCAGCAAGACCTGCATCGCGGATGGCGAGGCGGAAGGCTTCAAGTTCTTCGTGGGAGCCTTCGGCGGCGAGTTCGACCCGGCCATCGGGAAGGTTGCGGATGACTCCGGTGATGTCAAAGCCGGTGGCGACAGTTTTGGCGGTGTAGCGGAAGCCCACGCCTTGCACGTGACCGGAGTAAAAGACGGTCAAGCGGCGGCGTGGGGCAGAGTTGGCAACGTTCGGCACGATGGGATAAAGCCAAAGGTGGGTGCGAGATGCAACTATTTTCGGCGGGCGGAGATGATTTTTTTTTCATTTTAGTTTGACCCGGGCAAGAAATTATCCTAATCAACTCCCTGCCCATTCCAGTTTTGCAAAAGATGTTCGCTGGAGTGGTGCGAATTAAGAGCATGCTTAACACCAAGTCATTTTTGACCGTTGATTTCGGAGCGGGGAGTCTCAAACTCGCGGAGTTTGAGATCAACGAGTCAGGTGGCCTGCGGTTGGACAACTTTGCCATCAAGCCGCTGGGTTTGGAAGGCGCGCAGGATGCGACGCGGGAAAAACTCATTCTTTCGACGTTGCAGGCGGTGATTGCGGAAATGGGTTTGAAGGCGCGGAATGTGAATGTGTGCGCGCCGGGTTTTCATGTTTTCTCCAAGTTCGTGAAATTGCCGCCGGTGGATGCCGGGAAGGTGGATCAGATCATTCAGTACGAGGCGCAGCAGAATGTGCCGTTTCCGCTGTCGGAGGTGGTGTGGGATTATCAGATTCTGGGTTCGGCGGCGGGGGGCGAGCTGGAGGTTTTGCTGGTGGCCATCAAGTCGGACATTGTGGAGGGGTTGTTCCGGGTGGCGGCGGAAGCGAAGTTGGATTTGCAATTGTGCGACGCCTCGCCGGCGGCGCTGTGCAATGCGTTCCGGTTCAATTACGGCGAGTTGGAAGACTGCACGATGCTGCTGGATATCGGGGCCAAGACGAGTAACTTGCTCTTTTTTGAGAAGGGCAGGGTGTTTTCGCGGAGCATCAATCTGGGGGCGAATGCGATCACGCAGGATTTTGCCGCCGAGGTGAAATTGAAATTTGATGAGGCGGAGCGGATCAAAATTGCGGAGGGGTTCGTGAGTCTGGGGGGGGCGTATGAGGAGCCGGATAATCCGTATCAAGCGGCGATTTCGAAGATTGCGCGGCAGTTCATGACGCGCCTGCACATCCAGGTGAACCAGACGCTGCAATTTTATCGCGGTCAGCAGGGCGGGGCGGCGCCCCAGCGGTTGTTCTTGTCGGGCGGTGCCTCGATCATGCCGTACACGGCCCAATTTTTCGCGGAGAAATTGAATGTGCCGGTGGAATACTTCAATCCCTTCCGCAATGTGCAGATTTCGCCATCGGTCAACTTGGAAGAGTTGCAACGGGTGGCCCATGCCTTGGGCGAAGTCGTGGGATTGGGGTTGCGCAATCTGGCCACCTGTCCGGTGGAAATGAATTTGATGCCGGAAAGCACGCTGCGCTGGCAGTCGTTTAACCAGAAAAAGCCTTATTTGATCGCGACCGTGGTGAGTCTGGTTTTAGTGACCTTCGCGGTGGGTTACCTGTTCCAGAAATTAGCGGACAATAAGCAGGCGGAAATTGACCGGATTCAGCCGCAGATGCAGGCGTTGAACGACAAGATGGAGGCGTTCAAGCAGGCTTACAGCCGGAAAGAAACCCGCGCGAAAGAGGCGGAGCAAATTGCGACGTGGATGCAGGACCGGTATTACTGGGGTGATTTTCTATCGGAGTTACGCCGGGGCTTGATCCGATCCGAGGATGATCTGCGCAAGAAATTGTCAGCCTCGAAGCCGGGGGCGGATGTGGGAATCTGGATTGAGCAGTTGAATGTGGGATCGGCGAGTGCATCGGCGAGTGCGCAGGCACCAACGATTCAGTTTCGGAGGAGTGGGTATGATCGCAGTCCGGTTGCGGCACCAGCGGTGGTATCAGGGGTTGATGCATCGGCGGCGACCAACGCCATTACGCTGGTTTGCCGGGCGGTGAGTTTGCTCAAGACGGTGGGGGGCACGGCGGACAACAAGGATGTGGCATTTGTGGTGCGCGATCAGCTCGCGGCTTCTCCGATGGTGAATCCGGATGTCAAGGCGACTTTGCTGGTGGGGGATATTTCGACGGATGATGCCAATGGAACTTTTACTTTTACCGTGAACGTAACGCCCGCAAAACCACTGACATTTTGATATGGGTTGGATTAAACGCAATTTGATTTTCGTGGTGAGCGGCTGCCTCGCGCTGGGGTTGCTGGGCTTTGCAGGTTTTCTGATTTATCAGGGGATTTCGCGCAATGCACAAGCGTCGGACACGCTGAATGACATTTATGGCAAGCTCCAGGGACTGGCCCAGATGCAGCCGCAGCCTGGCAATGACAAGATTGACAATATCAAGAAGGCGAAAGAGCAAGAGTTGGAACTGAGGTTGTGGTTGACCAACGCGGCCAGCCATTTCAATCCCATACCGCCCATTCCCCAGGATGAGGTGACGAGCAAAACTTTTGCCACGGCATTGGGGGCGACGTGTAATCAGCTGCAGCAAGAGGCCAAAGAGAATGGCGTGGGCCTGCCGCCGCAGTACTTTTTTTCGTTTCAAGTGCAGAGCAGCAAGCTGAACATTTCCTCGGGGCTGGCTCCGTTGGCGGAACAATTGGGGGAAGTCAAGGCGATTTCGGAAATCCTGTTTGCAGCGCGGGTGAATAATTTCGACAGCATTCAACGGGTCAAGGTGTCGGATGACGATGTTTCTGGTGGGGTGCAGTCGGATTATACTGATCTGCGACCCAGCACCAATGGTTTGGCGGTCATTACGCCGTATGTGGTAACGTTTAAAGGTTTTACGCCAGAGCTGGCCCGGGTGCTGGCGGGGTTTGCATCGGCATCCAATACATTTATTGTTAAAAATGTTTCCGCACAGCCCGCGGGGGTTTCTGCATCGCCCGATAATGCTGGGGCAGGACTGCCGCCAACCGATCGCTATCGCATGGGCGGGCGGTTCGAACGACCTAATGAACTACCCAACGTGGAACCTAACCCGCAACTGGTATCGGGCAAAGGGGGATTGACGACGGTTTTAAAGGAGCAACTGCTCCGCTTCACGTTGGAAGTGGATATCGTGAAACTGCTGCCCAAGAGTTAACATGGATTTCCTGAAAAAACATTACGAGAAGATTTTGCTCGGCGTGATGCTGGTGAGCCTCATCGGCGTGCTGATATTCATGCTATTCTTTATTGCCGATGACAAGCGCCAGATGGCCGAGAAGAGTTCGAATCTGACGAATCCGCGTCCCAAGGAGTTGGCCAACCTGGACATGTCCGTTTTGGAGGACGCAGCAAATCATTTGAAAGTGCCTTACGAATTGGATTTGGAGCGGACGAACAAGTTGCTTAACCCGCTGGAGTGGCAGCGGGCATTGGATGGGTCACTGATTTTGAAGAACAAAACTGGTTTGCAGATGGCGGAGGTGACGAATATAACGCCACTGTACACGATTGTCTCCCTGGATGCAGTGATTACCAATGATCTGGGGGCGCGATATGCCCTCAGGATCGAACGGCAGGCGGCGGCAAAACCGATGCAGCGGCGGGCGATTCCATATTTTGTGACGTCGGTGGACCGGACGGTGAAGGATGTCTTTGTGTTGCAGGAGATCAAAGGGCCGGTGGAAAATCCAGAAGGCTTGGTGCTCAAACTGGCGGACACGGGGGAAGTGGTGACCATTTCAAAGCGCAAACCCTTTCGTCGGCCCGATGGATACATGGCTGATTTTCGTTATCCCCCCGAATACCGCGACAAAGTGTTCCACCTGCGGAATGGGGACAAGGTATCGTTTGGCGGAACCGATTATATCGTTGTGGATGTCAATCCCACAGAGTTGATTTTACAGGATCAATCCAACCAGAAAAAAACCTCTTTGCCATTTACTCCCTGACTGATACAGTTTTCTAATTGCAATGCCCCATTTGAGATGAAATAAATTTTGCCATGACCAAAGCCGCTTATATTTTTCTCGGACTAGCCGCCATCGCGTTTTTGCCTCCGGTAAACGCGCAGGACAACGGTGCCATCGCCACTGCTGACAAAGAGGCGGTCATCCGCCAGGCCAGCGTAATTGTGATCCGCCAGAAATTGACGGACGCCAAAATCACGTTGCAGCGGGGTGATGTGGTTGGGGCGGCAAAACTATATCAAGAGGCCTGCGCCATGGCTGCGGGGGTGGGACCGGGGATTCCTGATGAAACACTCCAAGCCATCACCGGCTTGACCAGCACCCGTCTGGCGTTGGCGCGCGAGGCGCAAAGCCGGGGAGATTTTCGCGAGGCGGATTTGCAGGTGACGCAGATTGTGGCCGAGGAGAAGGCGCTGAAAGTCAGCCCCGATGCCAATGAGGTTCTGGCCTTTAAAAAGCACAATGATGAATTGATAGAGATTTCCAAGGGGCGCATCCCCGATGCAGAGACGGAGGCCAAGGCTCCGCAATTGGCCGCGGAGAAAGTCAACGCCGCCACACTGGTGCAGGATGGGAAGATGTATTATGAGATGGGCAAGTTCAGTGAGGCCGAGGTCAAGTTACATGAGGCGCTCAAGCTGGATGCAGACAACCGGACGGCCTCGTATTATCTGAATTTGATTCAACAGGATAAGATCCATCGTGATTCCATTGCGCACACCACCGACACCCAAAGCCGCATGGAAACAGTGGAGAAGACGTGGATTCTTCCCAAGAGTACAGCCAATGTTCCTCAATACAACCCGTATGCCACAAATACCCTTATTTTCACCGGGCCAGGGCGGCAGGCCATTGTGGCTAAATTGGACCGCATTCGCATGCAGAATTTCACGACGGGAGATGGGGGCATGCCGTTGAGCGAGGTGTTGAAGTTGCTTTCCGAGCAATGTCGGCTCGGGGATCCGGAGCGGAAAGGTGTGAATTTTCTGATTAATAACAACCCAGATTTGTCCGGACCTGAGTTGGGGAGGGTGGGAGCGACCGGGGCTGGATTGGGGATTGGTGGAGCAGGTGGCGGTGGCGGTGGATTGGGAGGGTTTCCGGCAGGAGCTGGGGCGATACAAACTCCAGCGATGGCGGTGGATCCCGTTACCGGCATGCCTTTGCCTGGGGCGGCTCCTGCGGGCGGGGAACAACTGGATGTGGGCTCTTTCCTGATTAAAATTCCCAGTTTGACCGATGTCCGCCTGGCGGATGTGTTGGAGGCCATCGTCTTGGTGGCAGAACATCCGATCAAATATTCCATTCAGGATTATGCGGTGGTGTTTTCCTCCAAGCGAGCGGAAACGCCGGAGCTGTTCATGCGCACGTTTCGAGTGGATCCCAATACCTTTTATTCGGGTTTGGAAAACGTGAGTGCCCAGAGTTTTGGTTCCATCCAACAATCCGGCAGTTCCGGCAGTGGTGGCGGTGGTGGTGGCAGTCAAAGTCAGAATAATGGTGCCGTGGTGGGCGTGGTGAACGCCTTTTCTGGTGCAGGCACTCTTCGTAGCACAGGCGGTAGCGGTGGCGGCGGCGGTGGTGGCGGTGGTCAGGGGTCCGGCAGCTTGTTTAGCAATGGTGCTGGCGGCGGCGGCGGCGGCGGCGGCGGCGGGCAGAATGAAGGTGGTCTGGCCTACATCACCTCGCAGACATCCACTGTGAAGCCGAGTGATCTGGCGCGACAATTTTTCACCTACTTGGGGGTCAACTTGCTGTTTCCTGCGGGCAAGTCAGTGTTCTTCAATGACCGGTTGGGGGTCTTGTTTGTGAAAGCGACCGAATCCGATTTGGATACCATTGAGCGGGCATTGCAGGTGCTGAATCAGGTGCCCCCGCAGGTGCATATCAAGGCCCGTTTTATTGAAGTAGACCAGACGGATGACAATGAATTGGGCTTTGATTGGTATTTGGGCCAGTTCAATGTGGGAAATCAAGTGGTGGGTTCTGGTGGCACTTCGCCTTCCTTGTCGGTGCCGACCTCGACGGCAAATCCCACGGGATATTTCCCTGGGAATGCGGCCACGCCCTTGTCACCTGCCACGGCAATAGCCCCATCGACGACAGACCAATCATTGACCCAAGGCTTGCGGAACAGTGCCCCGACACTGGCGACTTTTACCGGTATTTTGACCAATCCAAATTTTCAAGTCGCGCTGCGTGCGTTATCGCAGCGGACCGGGTCAGAAACGCTTGGTGAACCGGAAATCACGGTTATCAGCGGGCGGCAGACCCAAATGCGGGCAACCTCGGTCGTTACCGTGGTCATCGGCTTGAACTTCCAAGCCGGCACGGCGGCAACCACCTCGGGCGCTGGAACCGGCACCACTCCTTAATCTGAGTTCATGATGCAAACTATGAAAAGACAAAATTATTTCGCCATGAGACAGGCGTTGTCGGCAGTCGTGGCTCTGGGCAGCTTTCTGGCGGCTCTTAATGCGGGTGCCCAAGCCAATAACGTCTTCAGTCCAGGCACTTCGGCGATCACGCCGATTACCCAGACCGTGGAGACCGGCCCCATCCTGGATGTGGTCCCCTATGTGTTATCGGACGGATATACCATCAACTTAGCCTTGATCCCATCTGACACGGAATTTGGGGGATATGACCAGTTGAATTTACCACAAGTGGCTGGAACTCTGAATGTGGTGGAGTTGCCGACCGTCTTGCCAAAGTTTACGATCCGCCAGTTGGTGACCACCGTAAATGTCTGGGACGGGCAAACGGTGGTGCTGGGAGGTTTGATCACTTCGTCGGTGCAGAGCACCAAAGACTCGGTGCCGGTGGTGGGCGATATTCCGCTGTTGGGCCGCTTGTTTCAAAGCGAGAGCAAAGTGACGAAGAAAGACAACTTGATGATTTTTGTGACATCTACGATTGTGGATCCTGCGGGCAACCGCGTGCATTCAGATGATGAGCTTCCGTTTGCTCAGTCTTCGGTTCCTGTGCAATCGTCGGACAATATCGCGCCGACAGAGTCGGTGAAGACGGTTGGGATGTCAGGTCTGGAAAAGTGAGCCAGCGGCTGCTGATTGTTGATGGTCATGCCTATGCCTATCGGGCATTCCATGCCATTCGCAATTTGCAGGGGCCTGATGGGCGGCCGACGAATGCCATTTATGGCTTCGTCAAAATGTTTGAAAAAATGCGGGCGTTTTTGCAGCCATCGCATTTATCGGTTGTCTGGGATGGCGGCTTAAGCGCGGTGCGCGTGGCCGCTTTGCCTGAGTACAAAGCGCAGCGGCCGGAAATGCCAGTGGATTTGCGGTCCCAGTTGGATGATTTGTCAGAATATCTGACTGCGGCAGGGGTGGCCGGTTTTCGTGGCGAGGACGTTGAGGCAGATGATTACATCGCCTGTCTGGCGCGACGAGCGGCGATGGCCGGATGGCCGGTGGTGATTGCGAGTTCGGATAAGGACTTTATGCAGTTGGTGTCGCCGCAAATCGGATTGTGGAATCCAAACGACAAGGCGGCAACGATTTGGACACGCGAGCAGGTGCTCGCGAAGGCCGGAGTGGAACCGGGTCAGGTGGCAGACTGGCTGGCACTCATGGGCGATAGCGTGGACAATATTCCTGGGGTTCCAGGGGTAGGGCCAAAGACTGCGGCGGAACTGTTGAAACAATTTGGCTCGGTGGCCAATCTGATGGGACGGTTGCCTGAGGTGAAAACGGACAGATTGCGGATGGCATTGCAGGCGGCCTCGGCAGTGGTGGAGCGAAACTTGAAGCTGGTTCAATTGCATGACGTGCCATGCGAATTTGCACCGGAAAAATGGGCGGTCAAGCCGGCCGATTTGGACCGGTTGAGAGAGTTGTATGGGCGTTGGGGATTTAAAGGCATGATTGATAGCCTGGACCGGGCGTCGTCCGGACAGCAGGCGGAGTTGATTTGAAAATGAATTTGCAAAGCTGGTTCATCATTGTGGCCGGCGCGGGCAACCGCGCGGCGGCCGAAGCAGGATTTTTTCGACAAATCCAGCGGGCTGGTTTATCTTCCGCCCGTCACATGAAGCTGTTGTCTGTTTGCGCACGAAGTGTCGCCCTGCTGTTGTTTGTCGCATCGTTGTTATGCGCTGCTTCTGCACAGACAAATTACTACGTCACCAATGGCCTGCAATATGCGATTGCTGGTTCATTGCCTGGCGATCAGGTTCATCCTGATGTGGCGATTTCGTCCTCTGGCGGCGTGGTGGTGTGGCAGGACAACGTCACCGACGGCGATGGTTGGGGTATCAGCTTTGAACGGTTGGATGGCACTTTATCGGGAACGCTGGATACTTACCGGGTAAATGTCACCGGTGCGGGAGACCAGGAGAATCCTCGCGTTGCTTTGTTGAAGAATGGCGGGGCGGCGTTTGTCTGGCAGGGCGGGTTGGCAGGGTATCAGCATATCTTCGGGCGATTTTTGACGCCAACCAACACGTTCTTGACCACAACGGATTTGGTTGTGAGCACTAATGCCGGCAGTTTCCAAGTGAACCCAGCGATTGCGGTGTTGAACAACAGCAACGTGGTGGTGGTCTGGCAAAGTTATAATCAGGCGGGATCGAACAGCCTGCTGGATGTTTATGCCAAGATTTTGTCGCCGACGGGGGCGACCGTAAAGAGTGAGTTTCTGGTCAATCAATTCACCAGTTTCAACCAGCGCACACCGGCGGTGGCCGCGCTGGCCAACGGCGGATTTGTGGTGGTTTGGGTTTCTGAGCAGCAACGAACCTTGGTTCCCAGCCTTGATCAATTGCATGGTACGCTTCAATCCTCGATTATCACCCCGAGCGTGGATATTTACGGCCGGTTATTTCTGAGCAACGGCGTCGCCGCCAGCAGCGAATTTTTAGTTAGCACCAGTTCCATTCCCAGTGCCAATCCCAGCGCCGCGGCGGCGAGCGACGGTTCGTTTATGGTGGCGTGGAGCGGGTATGACACCGTATCCACCAATGGCTGGGATGTTTATGCGCGGACGTTCAGCAGTGCGGGTGTGGGGCAGGCGACGGTGCAACTCAACTCGTATGTGCATGGAAACCAATATGGCCCTCAGTTAAAGGCCATGGGCTTGGACTATATGGCGGTTTGGACGAGTCTGGGAGAGGATGGGTCGCGCGAGGGCGTTTATGGCCGGTACATTCATTCCAATGGAACCCTGGTGGGGGATGAATTCCGGGTGAACACCACGACCATTGCCCAGCAAATGCATCCGGCCATCGCGTCGGATGGTGCCAATCAATTTCTGGCCGTATGGACCAGCTTCGGCGGGGCACCTTATAATTTCGACTTGTATGCGCAACGCTACATCAACCAGGCGGCCGTGCTTGATCCCATGTCGCCGCCATTTGTGTGGGCACCTTTTGTGTTGAGCAGTGGCGTGTACCAACCGCAATTAGTGGTGGATTGGCCTCCCGTCGTTGGCTTGGCGGTGTCGAATTATGAGGTTTATGTGAACGGGGAAGCCTCTCCCGCGAGCGTGGTGACGAGCAACATGTGGATCATGACGGCGGGGAACGGTTTGACCGCAGGGAGCACGAATTATTTCGCGGTGGACTATGTGCGGAGCGACGGCCGCCGCTCACCGATATCCGGGGCTTCCCAAGGAATCACTTGGAGCGGACCAAGTTGGGGGGGGATACCGCGCGAATGGATGGCTTCGGTTTATGGGTCGGATACCAATACCTGGCCGCCAGCCGGGGCGCAATTGGCCCCTAACTTGAGCCTGTATCAGGTGTTTCTCAGTGGCGGTAATCCTACGAATTCCAGCACCTGGCTCAAGGTGCAGATCACGGCATCCGGTGAGGGTAAATTTGTGAAGTGGAGCACGCAGCCGGGAGCCACCTATCAGGTGCAACTGAAGACCAATTTAGTGGCGGCCTGGAGCAACTTTGGCTCCCCTAGATTCGCGGCGGGCACCAATGACCAGATCAACATTGGCAGCGGCACGGCCGGATATTTTCAGGTGCAATTATTGCGCTAGCAAGCTGAGAGAATTTTTATGCGACGAGTGATGAAGACCATTTTATTGACGGCGATGCTGCTGGCTGGCCTGCTGCAATCGGCACGGGCGTATTCCCTGGGCGGGCCGATTGCCAATGGGGGAGACGCCTGGCAGGTCGTGGCGCTATCCTACAATCTTCCCGGCGACTTGAACGCCCCAAAAAATCTGGGTGAGGGATATCGTCGCAATGTGCCGGTGATGTATTATACCTTTGACGAAAATTTCGTGGGCTATTTTGGCACTGCGGGAATGGATGCGATTGACAGCGCCTTTGTTGTTTTAAATCGCACCTTCACCAACAGCCCGGCGGGGCTGACCGAAGGCATGGATGGTTATAGTTACGCGCTATCTGAATTTCCGCTGGAAACCCGGCATATCAATTATCAAGCCGAGGCGCTCGGGGTGGTGGATATGAAAACTTGGACGATCAGCATGATGGTCGAGCAGCTCGGTTTGGCTGATCCCGTTCGCTATGCTTGGACCTTGCATGACCGCTATCTGCCACCAGGGGGGGTTTGTCCTTTGGATGAGGAATATTTGGTGGTGCAGCGGAATTTCGACACCGTGCCAACGGCCTTAAACACCTTGCAATACACGCCGTATGTGAATAATGTGCTTTATACCTACCAAATCATTGAAGATTGTCCCGTCAGGCAGGAGGCGATATCGGAACCTTATTCGGTGGATCCCTTGGCCGATGTGTACTCGCCGATCGCATCCCAACTGGATACGGTCCTGCAACTCTGGGGGAATTATGTCACCGGCCTGACGCGGGATGACGCGGCCGGCTTGCGGTATCTGTTGCAAACCAACAACGTAAACTATGAGGATATTCCTGCAGACAGTTTGCTTTATACCATCACCACGAATTTCGACTACCAAGCCTTGATTACGTTTCCACCGTTGGTGTCTTCCGCGACAAATTTCCTAAGCGGGACTAATTACGGCTATTATGTTTTCATGGGGGGGACCAACGGAGAATGGGGTTATGGTGATTTGGTGGCACTTTTGGCGTATGCCAGTACCAATGGCCCCCTGAATTTCATGGCGCAATATCCTGGTGTGGTTATCAGCAGCGTAGCAACCAACCTTATTGAGGCAACCAATGTGAGCTATAGCCTCTATTATACCAATCCCCCCTACGGGTCGCCATATGGCTCCCCCCAGGTCTTGGTGTTGGCAACCAACTACTCCCTCTTTTACCAAGTGCAATATACGTATCAATTTGCCAATGTGTTTACCAATCACTGGGTGAAAGGGACGGCGGATCTAATTACCACCACGGTGGGGGTGCCAATTGGAGCCCCATACGGATCTCCAGGCGTCACGAATTCAACGGTGACCAAGGTTCCTCAGTATTATGGCGATTTCTTCGTGCTGCCTCCCTTCTATACCAATTTCTGTCCCCTGGATATTATTAATAACGCAGGACTTCCGCCCATTACGGGGGTGCTGGCGGTGACCAACGGCCTGGCGATTATTCAGACCAATGGGGCGACCACCAATTTGAGCAGCATGGTTTATCAGGTGACCTATTTCACGAACTATAGCTATGCAATTCTTCCAACAACTTGTACGGCCACTCCGGCGACGGATTACTACCAAGGCATAGAAAAGATTCATTTTGAACGGGTTGATTACACAAATTTGGACACCTTTACGGAGTCGTTTTGGGTGCCAATCACGAACAATTATACGATGGTCCGCCGAAATCCGACGAACGGGCTATTGCAGGTGCAGTATCTTCAGCGAATCGTGACGATTCCAGACATTTTGTTTACAGCTCGCGACTTGGTGCCAGGAGCGGATGGTCCTGCCGGTCTGACGACGTTTGCCCGGAATCTGACGTTTGACGAACAACATGTGCTGCAAGGCTTGGCCGGGCCAGGGACCGTCAACAACAAGACCGTCATGATTTGGAACAAGGGGGGGCAGACCTATTTCAACACGCCATTGGGCAGCATGGATGGCACACCCTACTTTACGTCCGACCCGGAAACGGCCTCCTTCACCAATCTGTTCTGGCAGTCATACTATGTGTTGGGCATCTTTGACGGCACCACGAATGATCCAACCGTGTTTCCAGACGGGACGAGCATTCAGAACCTGGAGTATCAAATGCTGGTGCAGGTTTCACCAACCACGGTGGCCGATGGCACGGCTGGGGTTGCCTATTCAGCGGTTCAATTCACGGCCACTGGCGGCTTGTTGAATGGAGCGCTGAATTGGACGGCTGAAAATCTACCGGATGGTTTGTCACTATCCCCGGATGGCGTTCTTTCCGGCACTCCGTTGTATGAAGGAACTTATGATTTCACCATCACGGTAACGGACTCCTCCAAACAACCTCAATCAGTTTCTTGGACTTACCCAATCACGATCAATGAATAGAACGGAACACATTTTCATGCGAGCCAGCTTTATGCATCGCTTGGTCCGATGGTCGGTATTCGCATTGTGCTTGGTGATAAGCTGCTGCCGCGCCTCAGCGCAGAGCGATTTGTGGGAAAATGACGCCATCCTGACCTATCCTGGGACGGTTGAAAATCCGCCTCAGATTGATGCTTGGAATTTTGTGAACACGGGGACCTTCATCATTAATTTCCCCTCATTTCAGGCCATAGAATATAATGGTGGCGCGCCCTTTTATGAAACCTCGGATACGGTGGCCTACACCAACACCGGGGTGATGATGGTGAATACGGGTTTTAAATTCGATTATTATTCCATCCATTCCTCGGCTCCGAATCCGGTTTTTCCTTCGGTCAGCTTTGACAATGAAGGCTCAATAGATTGCGGATCCGTGCTGGACACCACGGATCCGTTTGGCGGCTTGCTGGGGGGATTTGGCACATTTTTCGGGTTGGGGGGAGTGGAGTACATTTTTGGCGATGGGGGGGCTGGGTTTGCGCAATGTGTGGTCAATGCTGACAACATCCGGTGTCCTGGGCATATCAATGCGGGAGTCTACGGCTTGATCCAGATGCAGGGTCAGAACGTGAATTTATACCAGGGGCAATTAGAGGTGGAGGATATTTTCTCGGCGACCAACGCCACCGTGCTGGCAAACGGATTTTATGAGACCAATGTTTGGTTCCCGGAGGAGTATTTGTTTTCCACGAATTTTATTTATGCAGCGGACGGCTCATTGTTTCTGACGAACGCGATGGCCTATACCAACCTTGTCCAGGTGGCCACCAACTATGTGATTCAACGGTTTGTATTTATGGAGGATTTCAGCGATCCAAGTGTGCCGTTCAATGTTTATTTTGGCACCGGCGGTATCGGATTGGGCGGCGGCGATGTGACCATCGAGTGGCTGACCAGCTACGTGGATCCTTCGTCCGGCACTACGGTTTCCAATTATCTTTACCTCAATGATGATTATTTGGAGGGGGTCAGCACCAACATGCTGCTGTTTGTGCCAGGATTGCCTCCGAACTTCACGTTTGTCGAATCGCCAGCACCACTGCTGCAGACCTATCAGGCGACGCCGCCATCGCCATTCAACGTTTTTAATAATCCGTTTCCAGATGAGCAAATTACCAACAATGCAGATGGTGTGAATGCCCAGTTGACTTCTTATTCCGACGCCTTTGGCACCAACAACATTCCCAATGAATCCATCACCAACCTGCCGGGCCGGGTGGAACTCACTGCGGACAATACCCTGGATTTAACGTTGTCCCAAATCACGGGCATGAATTACCTCTCGTTGCGGGCCACCAATCAGTTTAATGGCAGTGCGGGTGCATTCATTCAATCGCCCTATGCCGACCTGAACCTGGCCAATACCAACCCCGTATTTTATGTGACCAACGTATTGGCGGCATCCACTCCCACCTGGGGCGGTAATATCAAGGCTTGGAACACGCAGTTTATTTTCGTGGACGCAAATGGGGTTACCAATGATGACCGGGTTCTGGTTTTGAGCAGCGCGCTGACGCCCACGATGGTCGCTCAAGTGCAGAATTTGATTTTGCATAACACCAACCAAGTGGTGATCAGCGACACCTTCCACATCATGCGCACGCTCAATGTGGATGCGCAAAGTCTGACGTTAACCACCAATCCGCCGGGATATGGCTCGACCTCCTTCGAGGGGGAATTGAATCTGGATGCCGCCGGTATTTTCTGGCAAAGCAGCATGCCCAATCTGCGCTATCTGACCAATAACGGTGCCATACGAATGCAGAATCTCGCCTATTTTGGGCATCCATTTTATACCAATATCACGGCGGCACTGCCGGCTGTGGCCGCTGCCGGCAGCCTCGCGAAAACCAGCACCGGAACCAATGTTGTGGCGGCGGACGTCGTAACGGTGGGTACCAACAAGTATGTGTTTGTTAATTCCCTCACGAACAAACTGGCCAACCAGGTGCAAATTGTCCCAGCCTCGGTGGATGGTTCACTAAATAATTTGATCGCCGCGATCAATGGGGCGTCCGGTTCCGGGACTGTTTATAGCAGCGCGACTATAGCCAATCCCCTGGTTGCGGCGGGTTTGCTGACAAACCATTCGTTCACCGTCACGGCTCTGACGGCTGGCACTGCTGGAAATGCCATCGCCACCTTGTTCACCCCTGCCACCGCATCGGCCAACCTGACTTGGGGGCAACGCACCTTGGCGGGGGGAGTCAACACGATTTCCGCCATTACGAATCTCACATCGTTCCTGACGAATTCCGCCTTGATCAACCATGGCATTTTCGAGGATCAGGGTTCGATCATCTATGCTGGCAATTTCACAAGCAGCGGCCAGTTTTTCAACGGCACCGGCTCCTTCACGCTCCAGTCGCTTACCACCACCCTGACGAATGGCTCGCTGACCGCTGAAGGTCCTGGCGGCGGGGATATATCCATCACCACCAGTGATTTGTTAACGAGCAATCTCCAGTTGGAGGCGGACCGTTCGCTGACCTTGGTCGCCACCAATTCACTCGTTGACACCGGGGTGACCAACAACAGTGTCTGGAACGTCGGATCGGCCAGTGTTGGCGCTGGCATTAAGGTGCCACTGCTGCCGGCGAACGCCAGTTTGCTGGGCACCACCATTCATCTTTTTGCCCCGACCAATTATACTGTCGCCAACGTCTGGCCGGGAGTGGACCAGGGGGCGAGCGCTGCCGGATTTGTGAACAATCTGGCGGTGGGGCAGTTGATTCTGGACGTGGCCACGCCGGTGGTTAAAAATCATAACGGGGTATTATCCTTTAGCGGGGCGGGAGTGAGCAATGCGCTGTATGTGGATTTGCTGGTGCTCACGAACTATGCCACGCAGGGCAATGCCACGAACAGTTACAATTTTCCGTGGCTGAATATCAACACCAACCTGGTTGTTTACTTCGGTCAGGCCGTGGAAAATGGTGTTTCCGTTGCTGAAGTGATTGATAATGCCAGCCGGAATGGGGCGAATAACGGACGGTTGCGCTGGGCTTATTCCTATGCCGGCTATCTGAGTTCAACGAATCTGGTCTATACCAATGCTGATGGCACGGTCTGGACGAACACGGTGAACGCAGCTTTGGCGGCCAGTTCGCACATTGATTCGGATGGCGATGGCTTTGTCAATAATGCTGATGCTACCCCCTTCTTCGTGCCATCGGAACTCAACTTTTCCTTGACGGTGGCCACCAACCAGTCACAAAAAGTGGCCAAGATTTTGTGGAACACCATCCCCAATGCGACGAATTTCGTCTGGTTCAGCACCAATCTGGCGTCCACCAACTGGTTGCCGTTCACCAATTTCCAGGGGCAATCCTGGTATTATGGCAACAATGTCGCGGTGACCAACGCCGCCCACGGAAATGGTTTTCATTCCCCACAGATTTATGTGGGCAGTCCCCCGTCCGCGCAGCCGGATAACGGGCAGCAAACGAACGTGTGGGTGTTTGATGTGATCACCAATGTGCCCCACTATTACAAAGTTGTGGTCTGGCCGTGGTTGAATTACCCTTATTGAGAGATGTGGTGGATTTTTATTGAACGGAGATATCTTGTGAAAACGATTCGTACAATTCTAGGCGGTCTGACGGCGGTGTGCCGCAACCAGTTTAAAGCAGTGATGGGTATGGCCCTCGGGCTCGCGGCCCTGACCGCCAGCGCCCAAACCAACCCTCCGGCGAATGACAATTTTGCCAACGCCCAGGTCATTTCCGGGCTCTCCGGCAGCGTCACCAATGATAATACCGGGGCGACGCTGGAGACGGGCGAGCCTTCCTCCATTGTCACCGATGTCAACACTATTGGTTATGGAGTGAATGTCGGGGCGTCCATCTGGTTTGCTTGGACCGCACCGGTCAATGCCAATGGAACAGTGACCTTTATTTCTAGCTCAACCAATGCGACGGTTCTGGCAGCGTACACCGGCAACAGCGTTCAGAATTTGACCTTGCTGTATGCCAGTGACGACATCGCTACCGCCAGCGCGGCTAACGGCACAAACACGGCTAGTACAACTATCTCATTTTATGCAGTGGCCAATACCACTTACTTCATAGCCGTTTATGGTTATAACGCGCCACCGATCGCGGAAGGCGGAATCACACTGAGTTGGAATCAAATTATTCCTGGATTTTCGGCGGGCACATTCCGCTTCACCTCCACCAGTTATAACGCGAGCCAGCGGGAATCCATACCTGCCCAAGGTGGAAGTGGGATGAGTGGCACGCCAGGAGCGCGAGTCAGCATCACCCGTGTCGGTGGCGCGGCTGGCCGGGTGAACGTGGGTTATGTGGTCACCAACTCGGTGCAGGTGAACACATTGCAGGAAATTATCGAACAGGATACGCTTGGAGCTACCCTCACGGATAGCAACAATGTGTTGCTGGGGTATTCGTTCGACGTCCTTCAAATTCAGTACTATTATCTGCCTGCAATCATCGGCACGAATACCGCGTTCTTGTCCAACGTAGTTGAGGAAGCAACTTTTACCTTCAATCCTCTCACCGGTTTAACTGTAACTGGTGATACTAATCTGACTTGGAATGGCGACTTTGGCACCAATGTTTTGTTAAGAATCACCAATGCTGACTCGACGATCGAGACCGAGTATGAAAACGCGGTAACCAATTTGCCGGTGTTACTTCAGGTCAGCAATCTGACGGCGATACCGTTCAACGCCAAGAATCCAAATGTGTATTGGGATTATCTTCCGGCGAGCGGCGTGCTGACGTTCAACGACTTCGAAATGACCAAGGATATATATATCACCTTGGGAACAAATGATGCCAACACTTGGATCGATCCAAGCGTGGTCGTGCAGTTGACATCGGTGGCCCTTGATACCAATGAGTTGCAAACCATTCCTTCGCCGTCATTGGATGTCACTCGCTCAACTGCGTTGGTGACCGTCCGGAATGTGTGGCAGGCGGGCTATGATTTTTATCCCAATTTGCTGCCGCCAGGGGATGTCCCACCGCCTTCCGCAGGCCCGCCAGTTGTAGTCGGTTCAAGTGGGTGGGCGACCAACATCATCAACTTTGAACGTTCAACCGTGCGTGTCAATCGTGAAGCTGGGACGGCAAGGATCGCGGTTTACCGTGGATATAATGGCGGCAATGGTGGTAATAGCACGAATATTTTTGACCACTATGTTGATTATTCGAAGTCGTCAACCATGTATTATACAATTGATGCAATAAATAATTTTGATGATTGGAATACATTTACGCTCCAATCGGGCTCTGATTATGCGATCCCTGACAACGCCACGAAAACTGCGGAAGAGGGCGTGGTCGATTTTACCAGCGGTGGGTGGGGATCTGTTACTTTTCCGGCAGATGCCGGGTTGGCCAGTGCGGTGCAATACATAACGATTCCAATCACCAATAATGACACGGTCGAGTTTAACAAGGATATTCACATTACGTTTGATTATAATGCCAGCCATCTGTGGACGTGGGATACTTGTGCCATGGGCGATGTGGATACGTGCACAGTGACGATTTTGTACGACAAGCAACCAGCTGGGGCGGTGGACCGGAACTATAACCCAGACAATGATGCTGGCACAATTCCACCGAAAAATGCGAACCCGGGGGTGAATGGACCCGTGAATGCGGTTGCGGTCCAGGCGGATGGCAAGGGGATTATTGCTGGTTTGTTTACGGAGTATAACGCCACCAATGCTTATAACATAGCGCGGGCGCTGCCCAATGGAGCGCAGGATATCGGCTTCATTCAAAACACCGGTCAGGGCGCGAATGCCGCGATTCATGCGCTGGCTCTCGACAGTTTGGGGGGCCTTTATCTCGGCGGTGAATTTTCTTCGTTCAATTCAGTGACAAGGAAAGGCATCGCGCGCTTGAATACCGATGGGACATTGGATGAAACCACTTTCCTTCCCGGCAATGGCGTCAATGGCGGCACGGTGTACACCATAGTGGTGCAGCCAAACGGCCAGATTTTGATTGGAGGTGCGTTTAGCACTTACAACAACACAAATCGCAATTGTATCGCCCGCTTGAATCCTGATGGATCGGTTGATGCCACGTTTGATGCGGGAGCGGGCCCGAACAACGATGTGCTGCCGTCGCTGACCTCGGTGAACAGTCTGGCTCTGCAACCGGATGGTCGGATTGTTATTGGTGGTGATTTTACCTCGGTGGATGGTGTCGTGCGCAACAATATTGCTCGGCTCAACGCGGATGGTTCTTTAGACACCAGTTTTGACCCGGGTGCCGGGGCGAATGATGTGGTTAATGCCGTGGCTGTGGACACGAATGGTTTGATTCTGCTTGGCGGCGCGTTTACCCAGGTGGGGACTTTGGGGCAAAGTCAGGCGATCGCGCGTTTGAATGCCGACGGTTCATTGGACACCACTTTTGGGGTGGGCTCGGGTGCCAATGACATTGTTCAATGCATCACGTTGCAGCCGGACGGAGGAATTTTACTGGGTGGCATCTTCACCTCCGTCAACCAAACCCGGCGCGTCAGCATTGCCCGGTTATTGGCCAATGGAACGGTGGATACCTCGTTCATGGACACGGCTTATAACCAGTTTGCTGGCCTGATCAATTCTTATTATGATCCGGGTGTCAATCCGCCCAACCCGGTTGCTTGCATGGCATTGGAGACGAATGGGAATATTCTTATTGGCGGCAATTTTATTCAAGTGGGCGGCGGGTTTAACCGTTCCGATATTCGCCCGCGAAGTAATGTGGCTCAATTGATCGGCGGTTCCACCCCTGGTCCGGGAAATATGGCTCTCACCTACTCCTCCTATACGGCGGCGGGCCAGGCGACCAACTCCAGTTCGGTGATCTCGGTTTCGCGCATCAATGGCACTCTGGGGCCGGCCATTGCTACCTTGGAGCCGTCACCGTTGCCGGCTGGGCCGGGGGCGGCGGTCTATGGCGTTGATTATATATTCAACGCCTCGCCAATTGAGTATGGCACCACTTGGTCGGATACCTGGATGCTGAGCGATGGCGTGGCCGGGATTAACAACGGGACGTCGTTGACTGTGGTGCCGAATAACACCAATGCTAATACCACATTGAATCTGCAATTAACACAACCGATAGGTTCGGACATCTTTTTTCTGGGTGGCAACAATAAAAAAACCTCGGTGGGCCTTCTGAATCCGAAATATCTGGGGCAGGATGGGGAAAATATTCCTTTGGGGGTGGCCTTGGGCCAGTCGCTGGCACCGATGCAAATCATCCGCAATAATTTGCATCCCGGGGTGCTTTCGTTCAGCCAAGCGGTCTACTATACCAATCAGAATTCAGTCACGGCCTACATTTCGGTTGTGCGCACAGGGGGAACCGACGAAAACATCACGGTGAAGTATAAGACCGTCGATGGCGTTGGCCCTGATGGCGCGCACGCGGGGACCGATTATACGGCGGCCAGTGGCACTCTGAGCTTCGTCTCGGGTTCAACGGCGGCGGCCACGAACCAGATTATTGCGATCAAACTCATCAACCAGATATCTGCGCTGCCGGATAAATACCTTACTATCCAGTTGTATCAGCCCGGGGTTGGCTCGGGATACAGTGTCGTCCCGACACTGGGGCAGGCAAGTGCACAGTTGATTTTGATCAACGCCAATAACCGGTCGGGTTTGGTCGGTTTCGACGCCGGTGTTTCGGCGACTAACAGCACCAGCATTTTCATGACTTACGGTGTGAATGAAAATGTGACCCCCATACTCGTCACGGTTACCCGGCAGGGAGGCAGTCAGGGGGACTTAAAGGTTTGGGTGGCATCGAGTGATGGTACAGCGGTCAATGGGATTAATTACGTTGGCTTCACCAACCAGTTGGAGTGGGCCGATGGAGTCAGTGGGCCGCAGACCTTTTCCATCCCGATCAAGCAGGACTTTGTGGTGACTCCCAACTTGGTCTTTAATCTGAGCTTGTTTAGTGCGTCGGTGAACGGCGTCACGAATAGTCAATATCTGGGCAATGTCTATACCAATGCCTTTGTGACGGTCACGAACGTTGATGAGCCCGGGGTGTTGGAATTTAGTCAGGCGGCCTATTCCGCGAATAAAAATGGTGGGTCGGTCACGATCCCGGTGGTGCGGGTGGGGGGGACGGCGGGAAATGTGTCGGCGACCTTTATCACGTATGATGGCACGGCGTTTGCCAACACAAATTATTATGCCACCAACAATGTCATCACTTTTACCAATGGGGAAATGAGCAAGAGTTTCCAGGTGCAGTTGATTGGTGACATGTTGGCGCTGGGAGACAAGACGGTTACCTTGGCGTTGACAAACGCCTCACCCACGAATTCATTGGGCAGTCCTAGCGTGGCAACGCTGACGATCGTGGATGATTACGGTGCCACCATTCCGCCAGGAACCATTGATCAGACTTACAATCCGGCCGCCGGTTTCAACGGTCCAGTGTTTGCCTTGGCGCTGGAACCTTCGGATGGGAAGTTGATTGTTGGCGGTAATTTCACCGATGCCGACGGCCAGGGCCGGCGGCGGATTGCTCGTTTGAACGCGGATGGCACACTGGACGCCTATTTTTCTTCGTACGACACGACCCAGGGGGCCAATGACATCGTGCGTGCCGTTCTGGTGCAGACGGACGGTCGGATTTTGATTGGCGGCCTGTTCACCAATTATAATGGGGTAAACCTTAACCACCTTGCCCGACTAAACTACAACGCCTCACTGGACAGTTCTTTTACCCCAGGTGCGGGCGCGGACAACGCGGTATATGCCATGGCCGAAGCTTTTATTGGTGGATCAAGGGTGCTTTATGTCGGCGGTTCATTTGCCACTTACAACGGGATTCCACGGAACGGAATTGTCCGCTTGAGCAATGCGGGAACGGTCGATACCGGCTTTAGCCTAAGGCAAGGAGGACCCAATGGGACCGTTTATGCCTTGGCGGTGCAAACCGATGGCAAGATTGTGATCGGCGGGGATTTCACTGAGGTCAGTGGTGTCACCAACTGCAATCACATTGCGCGTTTAAACCAGGATGGGTCAGTGGATACGACCTTCGCCCCTACCAGCGGGACCGACAATTCGGTTCATTCCCTGGCCATCCAACTGGATGGCAAGATTCTCATTGGCGGCTTATTCAGCAATGTCAACGGACTTTCGTTCAATAATATTGCAAGGCTTAACGCCAACGGTTCCGTGGACGGAGGATTCAACCCGGCTCCGGGTGCCAACGGCGATGTGCAGACCATTTCATTGCAGGCCGATACCCGAATTCTTTTGGGTGGCACATTTACCTCGTGCAATGGTTTGTTGCGTGGTTATGTCACCCGCTTGAACCCGAACGGCACGGTGGACCCGACCATTAATTTTGGCACAGGCGCGGATAATTTTGTGGCCGCCTCGGTCATTCAGCCGGACCGGAAAATCGTTATTGGTGGTGGTTTCCTGAACTATAATGGCCAGTCACACCCGTATTTGGCCCGCATTTATGGCGGTTCCATTTCCGGGGCTGGCTCGATTCAATTCACTTCCAGCAGCTATCAGGTGCATGAAACTGGTTCGAATGCAGTGATCACGGTCGTTCGCCTCCATGGCACCGCTGGACCGAATGCGGACGGAACGGGCGACATTCTGGTTCCCTACAGCACGATTTTCACCGGATCAGCGGTGGATCCACTCAATTATTCAAGCGTCAGTAATGTTTTGGACTTTCCAATGGGCGAATCGGTGGCGACTTTTGTCGTCCCGGTGCGGGATGATGGAGTGGTGACGAGCAACTTGACGCTTAACTTATCGCTTTACCCGCCGACGTCGCCGGCCCAATTAGGAAATATCCAGACTGCGACGTTGAAAATTATTAATGATGACTCTGCGGTCAGTTTTGGCTCCGCTCTTTATTCCGCCCCGAAGAATGTCGTCAACGGCGTGGCACTGATTAATGTGGTTCGGCAGGGCGGCACAAATGGGACCACCACAGTGTATTTCGCGACCACGACCAATGGCACGGCGGTTGCCGGGCTTGATTTCACGCCGGTGAGTCAGATTGTTACCTTCAACCCTGGGGATACCAACGAAATTGTGGATGTGCCCATCATTAACAACGGAATCGCTGAGGGCAACCGGACGATTGGCCTGCAGTTGTCGCAAGCGACCGGATCAATGCTTGCCAACCCAACCAACGCCACATTGACCATCTTGGATAATGTCAACGCGCCCGGTGTCGTGTCCTTTGCCGCAACCAATTATTCAGTTGTCGAGGGCGGTGGGGTGGGATACACGAATGTATATATCACGGTGCAAAGAACGCTGGGAACTTCCGGAACGATTTCGGTAGACTATGCCACCCAAGACGGACCTCAATTTGGTGGGGCCATGGCGGGTACCAAGTATCTTGCCACCAATGGGGTATTGAAGTTTACAGATGGCGAAACCAGCAAGACGTTCGCGGTGCAGGTGATCAATACTCCCACGGCCGAGGGACCGGAAATTTTCTACATCAATCTTATCAGCCCGAGCGGGACGAGTGTCATCAGTCCTTCGAACACAGTGGTCACCATCCTAAACACCAACACCGGCATCGGCTTTGACTCGCCGACTTATTCCTATACCGAACCCTCTGGTCTGGCCAGTGGCAGCGTGACGTTGAACGTGGTTCGTTATAACAATACGTCTGGTACCACCACCGTTAACTATTCCACCACCAATGTCACGGCGGTCTCCGGCGTCAACTATTTGGGGGTTACCAATGGGACGTTGACCTTTAACCCGGGTGTCGCGGTGCTGCCCCTGACCTTCACCACGCTCTATGATCCCCTTTTAACGGGCACGCTGACCTTTAACGTTGGGTTGGCCAATCCCAGTGGCGGTGCGCAATTGACTTCACCAAACTTTGCCGTGGTGAGTGACTATGATGCCAATGCCGGCGTCAGTTTCTACACGAATAGCACCAGCGTTTATCATAACTCCGGACATGTTGCTATTCCGGTGGTTACAACCAATATCAATGTCACGTCATTAACGGTGAATTATTCCACTATTGATGGCTCGGCGATTGCCGGGACAGATTACACCAGTTCCAGCGGGACCCTGCAGTTGAACCAGTCCACCAACGGGTTTTTATATAACGATATTGAGGTCCCCATTTTGATGAACAACGCGGTGCTGACCAACCGGACGTTCACAGTAATTTTGACCGGGGTGAGCGCCCCAGGGGTGTTGATCGCACCCACGACCGAAACGGTGACCATTATTGGCACCAACACGCCGGCTGGCTTGAGTTTCTCGACGCCGATCATCATCACTGGCATCTGGGGTTCCACCAACGTGGATAATACGATGGGGGCTCCCGAAACTGGTGATCCGGCCATCGCCGGAGTGGTGTCCAAAAATGCCCCGGTATGGTTCCAGTGGACCGCTCCGGCGGGAATCAATGGGGAAGTAACGCTGGACACGATTGGCACGGTGGATAGCAATCAAATACCGCTGGACACGGTGCTGGGGGTTTATTCAGGAAACAGTCTGATCTCGCTCAACCAACTAGCCGCAAATGACGACCTGTACCCTAAACAGCCGGAGACGCAATTCAATGTGGATGTTCAGAATATTTACAACACCAATACAGGCGTCAGTGTCTATAATTATAACCAATTTGAAGAATCGTCTTCCGTATCCTACACGAATCAGCCCACATACCAATCCGTATTTGGCGATTATAAACAGCCTTTTGCCGGTCCAAGTGGTCTTCGGTTTAACGCCACTGGTGGCACGACTTATTATATTGCCGTGGATTCACAAACGCTGATATTCAAGCAATCCAATGTTTATGTCTCCAACGGGGTGTTCCAACTCAGTGGCAACCTCAGCCGCGGCAACATCCATTTGAATTGGGCCTATCATCCAGCCGGGGTCTTCCGCTTTGCCACCGAACAGGTGGATCAAACCGGCATCACTGATACCAATGGAAACGCCATGTTGCTGTATGAATGTTCAGAAACAGAAGGTGTTTTCAACAACATTTCGCCTTCGGGTTCAAGTTCGCGCCGATCCAGCAATGAGCATGGGGTGATCGGGCCGGTGGGCGTGAATGAATCTCAAACTACGTTGAATGCCGAATACACTTATGATGTTCATGGCTTGCTGGTTACGGTGACACGCGTGGCGGGTTCGTCGGGTCGTGTAACGGTGGATTATACCACTATGGACGGTGATACGAATCTTTTGCAAAACGGCGATGTTCCTGCCGTGGAGGGAGTTGACTATGCGCCGGTGAGTGGGACGCTGATATTCGACGATTTTGAAATGAGCAAGACGATTCTCGTTCCCATCTATGATGACGGAGGATTATCGCAGCCCAACCGTGACTTCATGGTGGTATTGTCCAATCCGCAACGGGATACTGCCGAATCAGGTGTGGTGTCTGTTCCACGCGTCGATCCGATTTTTGGCAAGGTGCTCTGCCGCATTTTGGATTGCGATATTGACCCAAATGGACCGTCAATGGATCAGATTGTTTCCACCAACGCAATCACAGGTGTGCTTTTCACCAATTTGCTGGTTGATTTGACGCCGACCAATGCGGTCTTCAACTTTTCCAAGAAGAACTATCGCGTGTCCAGGGATGTTCAAGATTTTTGGCGCGATGGCACCCCTGTCACGGTTTATGTCAACCGGATGGGGACAAACATCACCTCCCAGACGGTTTATTACCGGTTCGACAACTATTTCCTGACTAAAAACACGCTGGATGACGACAATATTGAATTTCCGTTGCTGGCGGGTTCCGATTACGCAACGCCCTACGCGGCCAATCCTCCATTGGATGGCTCGATTTATGGTCCGACGAATTTCGACTTCCAAGGCATAGGCGGTGAAAGTGGTTCGTTAACCTTCCCAGGTGGTAAAAACAATCCGTTTCAATCCCAGCCGATTCATTTCAACGTGTTTAACAATCATGTGACGAGTTTTAACAAGGATCTGCACATTGAAATTTACACGGAAGACAGCGATGGCAATCCGACGCAATGCGGCATGGTGGATGAAGCCACGGTGACGATTCTGTTCGATGACACAGTACCCCCGGCAGGGTCAGTGGATGAGTTATATAATCCTGACTTTTCCGATGAACTGGTGTTTGTGACCAACAGTCTGGATCAAAACACGCACATCCCTTTCCCTGGAGCCTCCAGCGTTGTTCATGCCGTTGCACTGACCACCAATAACGAGGCCATTATCGCGGGGGGATTTTATTCCTATACTGACTCCACGAACACGTACGATGTATATGGCATTACCCGTTTGTACCCCAATGGCCAGCGCGACACTAACTTCAACTCCGGGACCGGTGTCAATGTTCAAAACGTAATACATCCTAATTATATCCAGTCGTTGCTGTTGACGGCTGACAATAAGATTGTCATCGGTGGTGATTTTACTTCGTATAACGGTTTTCCGCACAATAACATAGCGCGTTTGAATGCCGATGGTTCACTGGACAACACCTTTGCCGGTTCTGGGTTTAACGGCATGGTTTATAGTGTGCTTGCCCAGGCGGATGGGAGGATTGTGGTGGGCGGCAATTTCACATCCTACTCCGGACAGACGTGCCAGTATGTGGCGCGCCTGAACACCAATGGCGTACTCGACACAACCTTTAACGCCAGCAATCTCCTCTCTGGTCCGGTTTATGCGATGGCCCTGTCGCCGGATCTCCCGCTTTCATTCTCGCATTCAGATAATGGGACCACGAATGAGAATGATCAGATGGTTAACTTGGGCCTCCAGGTGGCAGGCACGCTCAATGTGACCTTCAACTCGGTTTTCGGAACCAATGAAATGCAGATTTATTATGGCATTCCCTCCACCAACGTACCCCCCACCGTCGGGGTGCTGTTGTATGATTCGGGTACGGCCTTCACCGGTGCCACCAATTTTATCCTGCCGTTTGGCCCGGTGGGTAACTTTGTCACGAATGTCATCACGGTGGTGATGAATCCAGGGGGCGCGGCGGTCTATTCTCCATGGAGTTACAACCTCTCCATGCCGGGTGAAACCAATCTAGTGATTGGCGGTCAATTCACCGTGGCTGGTCAGAATTATGCCAATATCGCCCGACTGAATACAGACGGTTCGCTGGATTCGTCCTTTAACCCTGGCACGGGACCGGTGGGGCCAGTTAGGGCTGTGGCGTGGCAGGGCGACGGTAAAATTGTATTGGGTGGCAGCTTCGCCAATTTGAGTGGCGTTGCCTTGAACAATCTGGCTCGCCTGAATGCTGATGGCTCGATTGATGGCAGTTTCCAAAACGGGACCGGAGCGGATGACACGGTATGGTCCCTGATGCTGCAACCCGTTTCCGGGCTGATTTATGTCGGCGGTCAGTTCTCATTAATGAATGGCACCCATCGGCTTGGTTTTGCGCGCCTCTATACCGATGGCACGCTCGACACGTCGTTCATGGATACGGCCTACAATCAATTTGCCGGCCTGTCGCGGATCACTTATACCAACACGGGAGTGGTCTATTCTTCAGCGTTGCAAGGCGACGGCAATGTGATCATTGGTGGTTCGTTTCAGGAAGTGGGTGGTGGCGAACCCTATTATTCAGTTCGGAATTCCTTGGAACACAAAATGGGATTGTTGCAGGAAAGCATGAATGATCCTAATTTATGGTGGTCCAAGGGGGGGGTGGGAACAATTGACCCTGGGCTCGAGCCGAAGTCTCGCGACGGTGTGCGCAACCATAGCAATGTGGCCCGCCTGATTGGCGGTGCCACCCCTGGCCCTGGGAATATCGGCATGCTTACCAGCAGTTATGCGGTGAACAAATCAGGGTTGTTGGAGCCGGTCACGCTGGTGCGCCAAAACGGGTCATTGGGTTATGCTTCGGTCAATTTCTTCCTGATTCCGGGCTTGGCCCGGAGCGGGGCAGATTTTGTCTATAATGCCGCCGAACCATTGTATCCCATTGAATGGGAATACGATGGTCCCACGCGTCTGCACAGTGATGGCTTGTACGGGGCCAACGGACTTTTTCAGGACAATTACAACCGGTTTATCAAATACGGCCTTTCCAGCCCGGCCGCCGTCAACATTACGATCAATGATGACACCGCGACCTCGGGTAACCTAAGTGCGCAGTTTCGTTTAGCTAACCCCGTGTGTGCGGACGAGTTCTATTTGGGGGGGCAAAACATTCCGCTCGGGGTTGGCTTGGGCGAATCCCAGGCACCATTTACTGTGATTGATGATTCCCATCAGGATGGTGTGTTTGGGTTTTCCGCCGCCAGTTATGTGGCCTCCAATTCGCCTGTGAACGTCGGGATCAACCGCGCATCGGGCGCTTATGGCACGGTGCAGGTTAGTTACCAGACCGTCACCAATGGCAGCACAGCTATAGCTGGGGTGGATTATCGCCCGACCAATGGGGTCGTGACGTTTATTTCAAGCCAGACTTCTGGCTCGTTCCCAGTGACCATCCTGAATAACAGCTATATTTCTGGCCAGGAAAAAACGATCAATTTGCAATTGGTTAAGGTTCAGGATTTGAGTGGCGGCAATGCCTCCTTATCTCTTACCAGCGCGGTGGTGCGCCTCATCAATCCTAATGATGCGGGTTACTTGACCTTTAGCACCAATTTCTATTTCGCAAACTTGAGCGGTGGAAGCATCAATTTTGTCGTGAACCGAACGGTGGGCAGTAAGGGCACCCTGACCGTGCAGTATGGCACCACCGATGGTGCTCTGAACACCACGAGACTGAACACGGCAGTCAATGGTGTCAATTATGTGGGTTCCACGAACACTTTGACCTGGCTCAGTGGCGACGTTTCTCCTCGAATAATCTCGATTCCGCTGATTTATCAGGGGGCTTTGGGGCCAAACATGAAGTTTTCTGCGACGTTGTTTAACGCCACGCTCAATGGTGCCAATGTTGCGTCCCTGCTGGGGACGACCACGAATGCGACCCTTGCCATCATTAATGATACCAGCGTGGGTGCCTTGCAATTCAGCTCAGCTAATTATAGCTGCAATGAAAATGGCGGAAACGCCGCGATCACCGTGGTTCGCACCGGCTCGGCATTTGGCACCAATTCTGTAAACTTTTACACCGCCGACGGCACGGCCTTTGCCGGCACAAATTATGCGACCACCAATGGCGTGCTCACCTTTTTGCCAGGGGATGTGGCCAAGTCATTCAATGTTCGTCTCTTGAATGCTGGCCAGACCAATTTGCCGGCCGCCAGTTTATATTTCAACGTGAATTTGGCAACGACGGCGATTTCCACGTTGTCCGCGGGTTCCAAACTGGGTACTCCCACCAATGCGGTAGTGCAGTTGGTGAGTGCGGGGACGTATAACCAACCGGCCGGCGGGGTTGACCAGTCCTTTGATGCCTCGCTTAATGCCAGCGTGCTGGCTCTGGCCGTACAATCCACCGGTCAGATTGTGGTGGGCGGCACGTTCACGGTGGCCGACGATTCCTATATCAACCGGATTGCCCGGTTTAACACGGATGGCACGCTGGATTCCTCCTTCTTGTACGGTCTGGATGGTGCGGATGATTCCGTGAACGCGGTGGTCAGTCAGACCGATGATCGCATTTTAGTGGGCGGTGCCTTTACCTCCATCAATGACGACACCAGTTTGAGCATTGCCCGCTTGATGACGGACGGCAGTCTGGACAGCAGTTTCGATATTGGGGCGGGCACAGATGGGACGGTTTTTGCCATTGCGGAATCATTTCTCAATGGTTCCCGGGTGATTTATGTCGGCGGCAATTTCAGCAAGTTTGACGAGAACCCCTCCCCAGGAGTCGTCCGGGTGGATGATTCGGGAGCCTATGACTCCACGTTTGCGGTTGGTGCCGGGGCCAGTGGCACGGTCTATGCCTTGGCCGTGTATCCGACAAACTCCATTTATAATGCCGGCAAAGTCGTGCTGGGCGGTGCCTTCACAAATTTCGAAGGCTTTGCCGCAGCTAATGTGGTGCGGTTGAACACCGATGGAACCGTGGACACTAATTTCAGTTTGAATGTCTCCGTGGGCGGTCCGGTTCGCGCCGTCGCGATCCAGTTGGATGGCAGTGTGTTGATTGGTGGTGACTTCACCAATATCAACTCCACTGCGATTAATCGAGTCGCGCGACTCAATCCAGATGGAACGTTGGATGCCTCGTTTGCCACTAATGTGATCACGGGCATCAATGGCACGGTCAATGCCATTGCGGTCCAGCCCGACAACCGGATTCTCGTCGCCGGTCAGTTCAGCCAGGCAAACGGGGTCACCCGGCAAGGTGTAACGCGGTTGTTGCCCTCGGGAGCGGTGGACACCACCATCAATTTTGGCTCCGGTGCGAACGGTGCCATCAACGCCATGGTCATCCAGCCCACGGATGGGAAAGTGGTTATCGGTGGCGGCTTTACCGAATTCAATGGCGTGGTTTGCGACCACATTGCCCGTTTGTTTGGTGGTTCGACCGCCGGCAGCGGGGTCTTCCAGTTCACCACGGCCAATTATGTGGTTGATGAAAATGCCGGCAATGCGGCGATCACGGTGGAACGCACGGGAAACACCGGCGGGACTAATGCTGATGGCTCCGGCGATGTTTATGTGGCCTTCACCACGGCCAATGGTTCAGCGGTGGCGGGTGTGAATTACACCTACACAACCAACTATATTGACTTCCCGGCGGGTGAAACCCTTGAGACGGTCTATGTGCCGGTTCAGGATGATGGAGTGTTGACCACCAATCTGATGTTGAATCTGGGCTTGTCCAACCCGTCCGCTGGGGCGCTTGGAGACCTGCGATCTGCTTATTTGATGATTGTCAATGTTGACAGCGATGTGCAATTCTCTTCCGTTGCCTATCAAGTGGCGAAAAATACGTCTGATGGTTATGCCAATATTGAGATCATACGCAACGGCGGCACGGTCGAAAACAGCGTGGTGAATTTCACCACCACCACCAACGGGACTGCGGTCATTGGCACGGATTATTATCCCACGAACGTGCAGGTGCTGTTCGCGGCGGGTGTCGCCACCAACTATGTGCAGGTGCCGGTTATTAATAATGGCCTCGCGGAGGGCGACCGCACCATAACCATGATTCTGACTAACGCGCTTAACACCTTCTTGATTGCACCGAGCAACGCACTGTTGACCATTCAGGATAATGTCAAAGCGCCGGGCAACCTGTTCTTCCTGGCCACTAACTTTACCGCCAACTCCTCTGATGGAGTGGCTTATCTGAGCGTCGGACGCACGAACGGAACCTCTGGATCCGTGTCGGCCACCTATACTACCGTGGCCTTGACCGGGGCTGGGGCTGCCCTTCCCGGGGTCAATTATGTTCCGACCACCAACACGGTGTCGTTTGGAGACGGACAGGTGAGTGAGACCGTTGCCATTCCGCTGCTAAGCAGTGGTGTGGCGCAGTCGGCAGTCAGCGTCGAGGTGGATCTTTCGAATCCTTCCGGCGGAGCGGGTCTGGTCGCGCCAACCAACACGACTTTGATCATTTATAACACGAATGTGGTGTACAGCTTTGTTCTGGCCACCAACGTGGTATCGGAAAGCTCCGGTTACGCTAGTGTTGTCGTCGAGCGCTTCAACAATAGCAACTTGGTTTCTGCGGTCAATTTTGCCACCACCAACGGAAGTGCAATCGCAGGCGTGGACTACACCTCCACCACTGGAACCTTGTCCTTTGCAGTTGGCCAGATCTTCCAGTCCATTTCGATTCCGTTGTTAAACCATTCCAATTATGTGAATGCAACTTTTGGCGTGAACCTCTCTCCATTGGGCTTGGGGCAGTTGATCGCCCCCAGCAACACAGTGGTGGTGATCCAGGGTTCGGCGGCGGGCATTAGCTTTGTGACCAATGCGACCACGGTCATGAAGACGAACAACTACATCTCCATCCCGGTCTATTGCTCGAATACGAATGTCCAGCCGGCGGTCGCCAGCAATGCCGTACCCTTGCAGGTCAGCTACACCACGGTGGATGGATCTGCTCGGGCTGGGTTCAATTACAATGCGAGCACGGGCATCCTCTATTTCACCAACGGCGTCGCCACCAACTACATAAATATAGTGTTGTTGAATGATGGGCTGGTCTCCAGCAACCTCACCTTCAGCGTGCTGTTGACCAATATCACCACGCCGGGAGTGATCGCCCCCTATGGCACCAATGTGGTCACGATTGATGAGAGCGGTTCAGGCTTCAGCTTCTCGCAATCCGCTTACACGGTTTACAAGAACAGCGGCTATGCCACGATCAATGTCAATCGTAGTGGCAACACCAACAGCGTGGCCTCGGTGGATTACTCGGTCACGAATGGCACGGCCATCAGCGGCCTGAATTTTTATCCGACCAATGGCACGCTGGTGTTCACCAACGGGGTCACCAGTCTGGCATTTAACGTGCCCGTGATTGCGAGTACATTAGTGGAGCCGAACTTGTACGCGCTCCTCCGGTTGGCCAATCCTACCAATGGTCAGATTGGGACTCCTGGTTCAGCCCTGCTGACGATTCTGGAGAATGGCGGCAGTTACGTGATTCCTGCCGGTGCGCAAGTGATTACGAACTACACTTCGCATTTGAGCGATGGCGTCATCAATTCCAACGATACCGTCACGGTGAGCTTTGCGTTGCGCGACAGCGCGGGTTTAGATGTCACCAACCTCATCGCGGTCTTGCAGGCGACGAATAATGTCATCCCCGGCACCATCAAACAGATGACCTATGGTCCGCTGCATGCGTATCGCCATTCCGTGTCCATGCCGTTCACCTTCACGGCGCACGGAACTAACATGCTAACGATCACACCGACATTCCTGTTGTACGATAACACCAAGTACATCGGACCGGCCTCCTTTGTGTTCACGGTGGGATCTTGGACCGCGACGTTCGCCAATACGAATATCAACATCATCAACGATAACGCCGCCGCTTCGCTGTATCCGTCGCTGATACCTGTCAGCGGTCTGGGCAACACCTTGCTCAAGGCCACGGTCACGCTCACCAACCTGTCCCATAGCTCGGTGGGTGACCTGGATGTGTTGGTGGTTTCGCCCAGCACGAACACATTGATCATGGCGCATGCAGGCATCGGTTCCAAGGCAACGCACGTTACCTTGACCTTTGATGACGCCTCCACCAACGCCAGCATTCTCCCGCTGCCACAATATGGGGCGATTCTTACCAGTACCAACCGGTCAACGCAGTTCTATCCGGTGAAGAATTTCCCGTGATCCTTTGAATTTTATTGAGGTTATATGAATAAGATGTCTTTTAAGATTGGTTTGGGTGTGGTTCTGGCTGGCTTGACTTGTCAGTTGGTGGGTGCTGCCCCCGCCGGCAAGGTGTTGTCCGGACATGTGCCTTCTGCAGTGGCACATGCGGCGAACCTCGGCGAATTGGCCGGCACGAATCACTTGCATCTCGCGATTGGTTTGCAGGTTCGGGATGCCGCCGGTTTGGATGATCTGCTCCACCAAGTGACCGATCCGGCAAGTCCCAATTATCAACATTATCTCACTGTCGGCGAATTCACCGAACGGTTTGCCCCAACTGAGGCGGACTATCAAGCGGTGATTGCGTTTGCAAAGTCCCAGGGACTTCACATCTCTGCCACGCACTCCAACCGAATGCTGCTCGAAGTGGATGGCAAGGTGGGCCAGGTGCAGCAGGCGTTCAACGTATCCCTGCACAACTACCAGCACCCCACAGAAAACCGCGTGTTTTATGCGCCGGATTCCGAGCCGACCGTGCCCGCCAATCTGGTGATCTTGGATGTGAGTGGATTGAATAATTATTCCCGGCCGCATTCGCAGATGCGGATGCGTTCCGATATCACCAATTCCGTGCCGAAAGCCGGGCGTTCCAATACTGGTTCTGGATCATTTGGTTGTTATATGGGCGGAGACTTCCGGGCCGCTTATGCGCCGGGCGCAACACAGACCGGCGCTGGGCAGAAAGTGGCATTGGTGCAGTTTGACGGTTATTACCCAAGTGATATTGCCCAATACGCCGCTCTTAACGGCATGACCAGTGTCCCGCCGCTAACCAATATTTTGATTGGCGGATATTCCGGCAATCCTATTAGCACCAGAGGGAACGTTGAGGTTTCCTTGGACATTGAAATGGTGATTTCCATGGCTCCAGGTTTGAGTCAGGTGATGGTTTATGAAGCCGATCTGAATAATTCTCTTCCCAGTGTCGTTTTGAATCAAATTGCGGTGGACAATGCCGCTTTGCAAATCAGTTGTTCTTGGGCGTGGTCTGGCGGGCCTGATGCGACGACTGACCAAATATTCAAAGAAATGATCTTGCAAGGCCAAAGCTTTTTCACTGCGTCAGGCGATAGCGATGCTTATTTGCCGGGCGAGTTGGATGATTCTGCTCTTATCAACTACCCCTGCGATGATCCTTATGTGACTTCCGTCGGTGCCACGACCTTGACCACGACTGGCCCTAGCGGGGCTTATATTTCGGAGATGGTTTGGAATTGGGGATTGCTAAACACGAATCTGGATGGCCAAGGCAGTTCGGGTGGTGCCAGCAGTCACTATGCAATTCCATGGTGGCAGACCAATGTCAGTATGACCGCCAATGGGGGTTCTATTACTCACCGAAACATTCCAGACGTGGCTGCGGTTGGCGATAATATTGAAACTGTGGATAATGGTGGCGTTATTGAAGTCGGAATAGGGGGCACTAGTTGTGCCGCTCCGCTTTGGGCTGCTTATACCGCCTTGGTGAACCAGCAGGCCGCCAGTCTGTCCCGGGGTTCGGTTGGTTTTCTTAATCCTTCCTTATACTCACTGGGCCGGACCAACATCGTCTATACCAATGTGCTTAATGACGTGACTATCGGGAACAATACGTGGTCGCAAAGCCCCAACAACTTTTTTGCCGTGACCAACTATGACCTGTGCACCGGGTTGGGCTCGCCCCATGGTACGAACTTGATCAATGCCTTGGTTGCCAACGCGACCAATTTGGCGTTCAATTTCTCCGCCATCATTCCGGCTCCGATGCAGCCGTGGGGAAATACGCTTTCGGTGATGAATGGTGCCAATCCCAATGGTTACTGGATGCTGTATATTCAGGATGATTCGTCGCCCTACAGCGGCACCAACTATAATGGGTGGATGCTCAATCTGACCACGGCCAATCCGGTGGGATATTACGCGGACAACGAGTTGAGCGTTTCTTCCTCGGTTAACAGCCAATCCTTCGGCAATGCCACCAACGTGATCGCGGCTCCCGGTTCACTTTGGCAAGTCACGTTGGCGGTCACTAATTTCGGGCCGTCCATTTCCACCAATGTTTACGTGACGGATACCCTGCCATCGGTTGCCGGCATTAGCTTGGTTTCCTCCAGCACGAGTTGGGGATCAATTAGCAGTTATGGGGACAGCTTGATTTGGAGCCTGACGAATCTAGCGGTCAATGCCAGTGCGATGTTGACGCTGAATTTCCAAGTCAGCGCTCTGGGTGCCTATACGAATACTGCGGTGGTTTCGAGTGCTTCCACCGACCCCAACCCCGACGACAACTCGATCGTGGTGTCGGCGAGCTCGGCTCCCATTGTGGCACCCGTACTGGTTCCTTCCTTCCTCCTGAGCGCACATGGATTCCAATTATCCGTCACGAACAATGCCGGTTCCAGCGTGGTCATCCAAGCCTCCACCAACCTCGTGACGTGGTTGCCGGTGGCCACAAATGTGGCCCCGTTCACCTTTACCAATTTCGACTCCACCAACTTCCAGCAGCGGTTCTATCGCGCCGTGATTGGCCAGTAACATGAAGCTTTGCGGTTTGACCGGCGGCGTGGGTATGGGTAAATCCACCGCCGCCGGCTTCTTTTTGCAGTTGGGCGTCCGGTTGGTGGATACCGATGATCTGGCGCATGAATTGGTGCAGCCTGGACAGCCTGCCTTGGCGGAAATCGAAAGGGAATTTGGCTCCGGATTACTGGCGGCTGACGGCTCCCTCAAGCGTGCTGAACTGGCCCGGCTGGTGTTTTCTGATGTCGCGGCGCGCAAGCAACTGGAAGCCATTCTCCATCCCCGCATCCGGGATCGCTGGGAGGCCCAGGCTGAACTTTGGCGCGGCGAAAAATGTCCTTTGGCCATGGTGGTGATTCCACTTCTTTTTGAAACCGGCGCGGAAACCTCCTTTGATAAAATCATCTGCGTTGCCTGTTCGCCCGCAGGGCAACGCGCTCGTTTGCAGGGGCGCGGTTGGCCAGTTGCACGCATTCAAGGCTGTCTGGCGGCCCAATTGCCGGCCGAACAGAAAATCGCCCGCTCCCATTTTGTGGTCTGGACCGAAGGTTCGCTTGCGTGTCATCGGCGGCAGATTCAGGAGATCGTCAAAAAGATTTGATGCTTTCACGGGACGGTGGTGATTTAATGGGGCTGGCCAAATTATGAATGCGTCTGATTCGTTGACCGCCTTGATTCAAGAAGACCAATTTGTGGGGTGGACCTGCCAATTGGATTATGAACGGGCCGTGGTGCTGACCTGTGATCAGTGGAAGGCGCGCGCCCGTGGCGTTCCGCACAATTGTTTCCTGGTCGCCACGGCTTTGGAGGAGCAACACCAAGGGGAGGTCATCTTGCTACGTGTCACGGGGGCGGCCCCGCTGCCCTTGGATGATGAGCTTTTGCAGGCCAGAATCCAGAGGCTCAAAGCCCGCCAAATTCCTTCCGGCGAGAACGTCTCCTTTGGCGATGAATTCACTTTTGGCGCGCTGACCTGCCGCATCCTGGGCACATTTTATATCCAGGACGAGAGTTTGCGTCTTGGCAGCGATATGGAATCCTATTTCCACGCGCCCCACCTGAAAGTCTATCGGCCCTCGGGTGCGGCCTTGGAGGCGATTGTGAATTATGTCAGTCCGGAACGCGCGGCGGCGGCGCGTGAGGAGGCGCGGCGGTTGGGGTTGCCCGGCGACATGCCCCGGTTTCCCATTGGCACGGTGCGCTACACCTCCACCGACCGGTTGCATCGCGGCGAGGCGGGGCAGCAGGCCGTCTTTTATCTGAACGCGGTGGATTTCCTGGCGCGGCGCACCGCCGTGTTTGGCATGACCCGGACCGGCAAGTCCAACACCGTGAAGCAACTCGTTTCCGTGGTGATGCGCACCAGCCGGGGCAGCGGTCTTAAAATTGGCCAGATTATTTATGATCTGAACGGCGAATACGCCAACGCCAACCAGCAGGATCAAGGTTCCATCGCCGAGGTTTATCCTGCCGAGACCCTGCGCTACCGGATGCTGCCCACCCCGGGATTTCAGCTCATCCTAAACAATTTCTTCACGCAGATCGTTGAAGGCCACACCACGCTCAAAGGCTTGATTGAGGGCAACAAAGTTCACCGCGCGGCTGATTTGGAGGCCTTTTTGAGCATGGATTTCTCGGAGCCGAGCCGGGAGGACTACAGCACTGACGCCGAATTCGCCCGCCAGCGGGGCATCTACCAGCGCAAAGTCGCCGCCTACCAGGCCGTTCTGGCCAGGGCTGGCTATGAGTTGCCGCCGGGTTTCAGGATTGCATTTGAGGCGAATGTGGGCATCCGCAACAAAGTGAATCCCTCCGTGGACCCAGCCAATGGTCTTACGGCCACCCAGACCTGTGAATGGTTTCAGTTGGCCCGCCAGATTCAGGAAGAACTCGTCACCGCCACGGGTGCCGATTGGATTGATCCCGACACCAATGTCCTCATGAATCTTCTGCTGCAGCGCAATGACCAGGGGGCGTATATTCCCGGGTTTCGCCTGCTGCAGCCCTACAAGGATTATCACGCGCCCAGCCGGACCACCGATGTTTGTGACGAGATTTACCAGCACCTGGTGGCCGGGAAAATTGTCATTCTCGATCTTTCGGTTGGTGATCCGGTGCAGCGCGAGCGCCTGGCCAAGCGCATTGCGCAGCACATCCTGCGGCACTCCATGGCCGCCTTCAATCGCGGCCTGCATCCAGCCCACATCGTGATTTATGTGGAGGAGGCGCACAACATCATTGGCCGCAATGATTTGCTGACGGATATCTGGCCCACCATTGCCAAGGAAGGAGCCAAGGCGCGGCTGGGCATTGTGTACGCCACCCAGGAGGTTTCCAGCATTCACCCGAACATTCTGTCCAACACGGAAAATGTGCTGGTTTCCCACCTCAACAACGAAAACGAGATCAACGAGCTGGCCCGGTACTATGATTTTCGGGACTTTTCCCAGTCCCTCATCCGTGCGCAAAATGTGGGGTTTGCCCGGGTCAAGACCCTGTCCAATCCCTTCGTCATTCCGGTGCAAATTGACCGCTTTGACCCGCTGCAAGAGCGCCTGCGCGCAGAGGCCATTGGGCGTCCCGGCCGGTAGGACGACACGGTGGCAATGGCGACCGCAGGACCACTGGGCGGCGGCAACGAACGAAATCACTCGAGAGCCCATGGCGAAGCCATGCCCCAAAGTGCCTGCTCCGCAGGCAAACGGAGTCGCAGCGCGACTCCGGCCACCTTCCACCAGCCCTGCCTTGGGCCTTGGAATTTGGAATCAGGTCTTTTCTTCGATCAGTTCGCGGCGGGCACCACTCAGCAGTTGTTCGACAAAATTGGTGGAATACACGCCGCGCCGGAAGTTTGGGTCCTGCATGATCGCCTGTTGGAACGATATCGTGGACTTTACCCCGGTGATCAAATACTCGTTCAGTGCCCGGTTCATGCGGTCAATCGCATCGCGGCGGTCCTTGCCGGTGACGATCAGCTTGCCGATCATGGAGTCGTAGGTGGGCGGAATCGTGTAGCCCGCGTAGGCATGGGTTTCCATGCGCACGCCGCGGCCGCCGGGCTGATAATACATCTCGATACGGCCGGGGCTGGGACGAAAATCGTCGAACGGGTCCTCGGCATTGATGCGGCATTCAATGGCGTGGCCGTGGAAAGTGATGTCGGATTGCGAGTGTTGCAGCGGTTCGCCCATCGCGAGCATGATCTGGTAGCGCACGAGGTCGATCCCGGTCACTTCTTCCGTGACGGGGTGTTCCACTTGGATTCGTTTGTTAACCTCGAGGAAATAGTAATTGCCGCTGTCATCGACGATGAACTCCACCGTGCCGGCGTTGGTATAATGGGCGGCTTCACCGATGCGCACGGCCGCCTTGCCGATTTTATCGCGCAGTTTGCGGAACTTGTTGTCCAGCAAAGGCGAGGGAGATTCTTCGATCAATTTCTGGTTGCGCCGCTGCACGGAACAGTCGCGCTCGCCCAGATGGATGATGCGACCCTTATGATCGCCCAAGATCTGAATCTCGATATGGTGCGGATTCTCGATGTATTTTTCGATATAGACACCGGAATTGCCGAACGCCTTTTCGGCCTCCGTGCGGGCGGTGTAGTAGCCTTTGACCAGGGAGATATCGTTATGGGCGATGCGCATGCCGCGTCCGCCGCCGCCGGCCACGGCTTTGATCATGACGGGATAGCCGATTTTTTTGGCCACCACCAAGGCATCTTTCTCGTTTTCCACCGTGCCTTCGGAACCAGGCGGGGTTTCCACGCCGGCCTTTTTGGCCAGTGCGCGGCTGACCGCCTTGTCGGACAGCGCGTTCATGGCTTGCGGGCTGGGGCCAATAAAACGAATATTGCAGCTCTCGCAAACCTCGGCAAAATGAGCGTTTTCTGAGAGGAATCCGTAGCCGGGATGGATGGCATCCACATCCGCCACCTCGGCGGCGCTGATGATACGGTCAATGCGCAAGTAGCTCTCCGCCGAAGCCGCTTTACCGATACAAATGGCTTCATCGGCCATTTGCACATGCATGGAATTGGCGTCAATTTCCGAATAGACCGCCACGGTGCGAATATTCAGTTCTTTGCACGCGCGAATAATGCGAACGGCAATTTCGCCGCGGTTGGCAACCAAGACTTTTTCAAACATGGATAGTGGGCTTTTAAAATAACTGACTGGCAGAGGCGGCAAAACGAGGCAATGTTGCCCCCCGCACGTTCAACGTCTCAACTGTTCCAGGGCAAATCGTTCAAATCTAGTTTGGACGAACACGGAACAAGGGTTGGCCAAACTCAACTGGTTTGCCGTTTTCCACCACGGTCTGGGAGATGACCCCTTTGACCTCAGCTTTGATCTCGTTCATGACCTTCATCGCCTCGATGATACACACAACGCTGTCGGGATTGACTTCGGTGCCGATTTCGACGTAAGAGGCGGCTTCCGGGGAGGGGGAACGATAAAAGGTTCCGATCATGGGGGACTTGATATCCACCTCACCGGTGTTGACCACAGGCGTTGCCGAAGGCGGGGGAAGCACAGCCATCGGTACGGGAACGGGAGCCGCCATGGGAATGGGGGCATCGTCGGATTGGGCGGCGGCCAAACCGTTTCCGCCCCGTTTGAGGCGTAGCTTGGAGTCTTTCTCTTCCAGTTCAAACTCCGTAATGGAGTTTTTCTTCATCAAATCAATGATGGCCTTGATATCTTTTAGTTCCACGAGGCGTTTTCGTTAAAGTTTACTATAAACAAGCACTTACCAGACCGAAATTTAAGATGAAATGTAAAATGTGGGTGAATAATATTTTCGAAATTGTCCCAGGTCAAGTCATAATTTCATAAAATTTGACACTGTGGAATGCCCTACTTATTGGTTTCGTTAACGTAAACTGCCGCTTCCAAGCCTAAAACGTAGGATTTGGCACCGAAACCACAGATCTGCCCCCGGCACACTGCGGCGATGAGTGATTTGTGGCGGAATTCTTCGCGGGCATGGATGTTAGAAAGGTGAATCTCAATGGTTGGCAAGCCCACCGCCGAGATGGCGTCACGAATGGCGACGCTGGTATGGGTATAGGCGGCGGCGTTGATGACGATGGCTCCAAACTGCCCTTTGGCTTGCTGAATCCAAGTAACCAACTCCCCCTCAAAATTCGACTGCATGAAATCCACCTCCACTCCCAACTCGGTTGCCCGTTGGCGCACGCCAGCCTCGATGTCCGTCATGGTTACACGGCCGTACACTTCGGGTTCGCGTGAGCCCAGCAAGTTGAGGTTGGGGCCGTTAAGAAAGAGAATTTTCATCGGTGCCATAATATCTTTCTTGGGAATCCTTGTCGAATCCAATTATTTGGGGTCATTTTCGCCAATTAGACATCCCAATAACGTAAAAGCTGTCCATGCCAGTGCCGGGATATACAACCCAAATTCGCCCAGCTCCTGCAGAAACCAGCCGAGCAGTCCCAAATAGATCGCAAACGAGAAGGCATCGTTTTGGCTCCAAAATTTTCTGCCCGCCCAGACCATGGCCAATACTATCCACGCACTGTAGGCCACGCCGCCCGGAATGCCCGAATCGGAAAATTGTTCAAGAAAATCGTTATGGGCCAGGCGGGCCATCTCCGAAGCCGGCGATTTGAGCCGGAAGTAGGGGCGCTGGAACGTGCCCGGCCCGGTTCCTAACATGGGTTGTGCCGCAGTGGTCTGGACGGCTGCGCGCCAATAATCCAGCCGTGCTCCTGCGCTGGTGGCCCCGGTGGCAAAATAGTGATGGAAACGCACGGTAAAAACACCTAATCCCAAAACCAGCATGCCGGCGACTGCCGCGAGCTTCAGCTTGCCTGGCCAGTTCAGGCGGAGCAAAACCAGTCCGGCCAAAACCAAACCGATGAGCCAGCCCAATTTGGAGCCGGTCCAGAAAAATGCCGCCCCACCCAGAAAGACTGTCAGGGCAATGGCGGTCAGCCGGACCACCGGCCGCAGTTGCCGGGTGGCCCCGACCGCCAGCACCAAGGAGACCGGCCAGAGGAGCAAAATGATTTCCGCCAAGGCATTCGGGTAAACCAGCGTGCCGGCCACCCGTCCCTTGGCGAATTTGGCTAGAACGACGGGGTTGGCGGCATCCACCCCGTTCGTGGTAATGATCACGTCGGCGGCTTTCATCTCCATCACGGTTGCGGGGGGGAAATTGGTCCAGCCGCACTGTTCCCCCTCCACCAGCACCTGATAATTCGACGGAAACTCAAATACCCGCTGGTCCACCGCTCGCACGAGGCAAAACGTGAAGGCCGCCAGCACGCCGGGCAAAACCCAGCGCAGGAGCTGCCGCCGGGCAAACAGGAGCGCACCGAGGAAATAACAGGTGACGCAACCGGCAAATTGCCAGAGGGCGTCGGCGGTGAGGTCGGCATCCACGGTGGCGGTGGCAGACACGAACTGCCAGCCGAGCCAGAGCAGAGGAAGGAGCCAGAGCCAGCAGGACCGGATGGCGGCCCGGTTTTGGAAAATGAGGAGCAGGCCGGCGGCGGCCAGGGGAAACAGAACATATCTGGCCCAATGGGTCGGCCAAGCTTCGTTCAGGAATTCCGTTCCGGTGGTGGGCGCGCCGATTTTGGCATCGAGAATGACGGGGTCTCCAAATTTCCAGATGCACAGGCCGAGAAAGAGTCCGAACCCGAGGGCAAGGACTTTGGCGGCGGTGTTGTTTTCCGGTTTCACGCTGGGGGCATTGTGCCTGTTGTTTTTGGAAATGGCATGGCAAAATAAGTGTTTCAAGGTGTAAAAAGTGTTATTTCAGGGGTTTTGTGGGGAGTTTTCAGTGTTCAGTGATCAAGTGTTCAGGAAAGCAGCGGGGAGTTGGCGATTGCGATGGCTTGCCGACTTGGATGTCAATAGCGGCGCGCACGGAGTGACGCGCCCTACCACCCATGGGTTGGCGACGATGCGTTGGGTAATTGCGGGGTGCGGTTTCAAAGCGTAAAAAGTGATATTTCGGGGGTTTTTGATGGGTTTCAGTTTAGGAATGACGAATGACCAATGTTGAATGACGAAAGAATGACGAAGCACCAATGACGAATGGTGTCCGCTGGGAAAAAGAGCGCCTCACCCGTTCCGTCCGGCGGGTCGCCGGACGGTACGGGCCAGTGGCCCGTGCCACCCTTGTTTGCAAACGTTCGTTCATGGTGATAAAAGTGTTAATTCGGGGATTTTCGGGGGAAGTGTTCAGCCGGGACCCCGGATGGGGCTGATACAGGAAGAAACGGACGGGAGGGGGCTCTGGATATGACCACCCCTCACCCTCAATCCCTCTCCCCGTTGAGGGGAGAGGGAAGCCAGTGGCGACACAGCCGGGCATCTTGGGCGCTTTGGCTGCGAGCGTAACAGACTTACAAACAGTCGCTTGCATAATGTGTTTTTTAAGAGTGTTCGGGAAAGCAGCGGGGAGGTGGCGATTGGGATGGCTTGCCGACTTGGATGTCAGTAGCGGCGTACACGGAGTGACGCGCCCTACCTCCCATGGGTTGGCGGCGATGCGTTGGGTCATTGTGGGGTGCGGTTTCAAAGCGTAAAATGGTAAAATGCATTGGTGTTGGTTTATCGGCTTCAAAGTTTGGCGTAAAAGCCTCGTAGTTGATGCAGGGCTTGCGCCAGGGAGGTTGGTTGATGCCAGTGGGTCCGCAACCAGCGGATCAATTTGAAGGTGGCTT